>Ga0105238_10007926_pt1 | contig 10625 bp, 10 predicted proteins | sample KBSC34metaG_FD_81526 | JGI IMG/M metagenome (GOLD analysis project Ga0105238, IMG submission 81526) | Corn rhizosphere microbial communities from Kellogg Biological Station, Michigan, USA - KBS C3-4 metaG | ecosystem: Host-associated > Plants > Roots > Rhizosphere > Soil | place: Michigan, USA...
GATCTCGCGGCTGGCGTCCCTAACGTCGATGGGCCGTACGGCGACCGGGGCGGCCTTGGCCAGGCCGGCCTCCACCGCCATGGCCGGCAGGAAGCTGACGCCCAGGCCCGAGCCCACCATCTGCACCAGGGTCGGCAGCGAGGTGGCGGCGAACGGCTCCTCGCCGCTGGCGGTTCGCGGCGGGTTCAGGCGGCAGGCCGCCAGCGCGTGCTCGCGCAGGCAGTGGCCGTCCTCCAGCAGGATCAGGTTCTCGCGCTCCATCGCCTCGGGCGTGGCGGACGTCAGCTTCGCCAGCGGATGGTCGGCCGGCACGGCGGCCAGCAGCTCGTCGTCGGCCACGTGCGCCCACTCCAGGCCGGCCATGTCGTAGGGCAGGGCGATCAGGGCGGCGTCCAGGCGGCCGGCCTTCAGCTGGGCGATCAGCCGCTGGGTCAGGTCCTCGCGCAGGAACAGCTTCAGCTTCGGGAACCGCGTGCGCAGCAGCGGCAGGGCGCCGGGCAGCAGGAAGGGCGCGATGGTGGGGATCACGCCCAGGCGGAAGCGGCCGGTCAGCGGCTGGCCGGCGTTCTTGGCCGCCTCCACCAGCTCCTCGGCCTCGTTGAGGATCACCGTCGCGCGGCGCAGGGCTTCTTCACCGACCGGCGTCAGGATCACGCCCGAGCGGGCCCGGTCCACCACCGGCGCGCCCAGGGTGCGCTCCAGCTCCTGGATGCCGGCCGACAGGGTGGGCTGGGTGACGTGGGCGGCGTCGGCCGCCTTCCCGAACGCCCCCTGTTCGGCGAGGAGCTTCAGGTACTGCAGCTGGCGGATGGTGGGGAGCATTCCGCCAACATAGGCCGTCTCTATCTAAATCGCAAAAACTATCAATTGGCGCTCTGGAACCCCGACGCCTATCTCCCCTCCACGGCGATCCGCTCCCCCGCGATCGCCAAGCCATTCAAGGAGATGAGTACATGCTGGGTGTTGGCCAGACGCTGCCGGACTTCAAGATCGTGGGTGTGAAGCCCAAATTCATGCGCCACGAGGAAAAGGGCGTCAGCGCCTTCGAGACCCTCACCAAGGCCAGCTTCCCGGGCAAGTGGAAGGTCATCTTCTTCTATCCGAAGGACTTCACCTTCGTGTGCCCGACCGAGATCGCCGAGTTCGCCAAGCTGAACCCGGAATTCGACGCGCGTGACGCCGTGGTCCTGGGCGGCTCGACCGACAACGAGCATTCCAAGCTGGGCTGGCGGCGCGAGCATCCGGACCTGAACGAGTTGGCGATCTGGAACTTCGCCGACAACGGCGCGAACTTCGCCCGCGACCTGGGCGTCTTCAACGAAGAGGAAGGCGCCGCCCTGCGGGCCACCTACATCGTCGACCCCGACAATGTGGTGCAGCACGTCTACGTCACGAACCTGAACGTGGGCCGCAACCCGCAGGACACGCTCCGCGTTCTCGACGCCCTGCAGACCGACGAACTCTGCCCGTGCAACCGCTCGGTTGGCGGGGAGACCCTGAAGGCGGCGTAAGCACACCCGTCGCTTTCAGCCTTGTCCGGGAGGCGATCTCTCTCCCTCCCCCCGAACGCCTCCCGGACTTTTTCCCTTTCCCATCGGAGACCGCCATGTCCCTCGACGCCCTGCGTGAGGCGCTGCCCGCCTACGCCAAGGACATCAGCCTGAACCTCGGCAGCCTGGCCAACGAGACCGTGCTGAGCGACCAGCAGAAGTGGGGCGCGTTCCTGGCCTCCGCCCACGCCACTGGCGTCGGCCCGGTCGTGCGCGCCTTCGAGGCGGCCGCCGACGCCGCCGGCCTGAGCCCCGAAGCCAAGACCGCCGCCAAGGCGGCCGCGGCGATCATGGGCATGAACAATGTCTACTACCGCTCGCTGCAACTGCTCTCGAACGGCGAGTACAAGACCCTGCCGGCGCGGCTGCGGATGAACGTCCTGGCCAATCCGGGCGTCGACAAGGCCGACTTCGAGCTCTGGTCGACCGCCGTCTCGGCCGTCAACGGCTGCGGCATGTGCCTCGACGCCCACGAGGCCGAGCTGAAGACCCACGGCGTCTCCGCCCAGCAGGTTCAGGCCGCGCTGCGCATCGCCGCAGTGGTCAACGCCGCCAGCCGCGTGATCGCCGCGGAGGAAGCCCTGGCGGCCTGACTTTCAAAAAACCGCTCATCCCGGCGAATGCCGGGACCCAGATCGCCAATCGCCAAGGTCGATTGGATCAGCGCAGCGCTCATCGAGCCCGCCACTGAGTCCTTTCATCTGGGTCCCGGCATTCGCCGGGATGAGCGGGTCTTTTACTGCCCCAGCGCCTCCGCCAGCCGCGCCACGCCGCTGTCCATCGCCCGGACCGGGAACCCCGTGAAGCCGAGGAGCAGGCCGCTCTTCGGCTTTTCGCCGTGGAAGAGCGGGCTGATGGCGCGCGCGGTGACGCCCTTGGCCGCGGCTAGCGCCTCGACCTCCACGTCGGAGCGGTCGTCCTTCAGATAGGCGATCAGGTGCATGCCCTGGTCGGGCGTGTCGGCCTCCAGGACGTGGCCCAACCGCCGCTCCAGCGCCTCGGCCAGGGCGTCGCGCTGGGCCTTGTAGGCCAGGCGCCGGCGGCGGATGTGGGCGGCGAACTGGCCGCTCTCCAGGAAGTCGCGGGCGATGGCCTGGGTGATCGAGGGCGGCTGGCGGTCGATCAGCCGGCGCTGGGCGGTGAACGCCGCGGCCAGCTCGCGCGGCGCGACCAGGTAGCCCAGCCGCAGGCCCGGGAAGAGCGCCTTGTTCAGGGTGCCGACGTAGATCACCCGCTGGCCGCCATCGAGGCCCTGCAGCGAGGGCAGCGGCGCGCCGGCGAAGCGGAACTCCGAGGCGTAGTCGTCCTCGACGATCCAGGCCTTCGCCTCGCGCGCCCAGGCCACCAGCTCCAGCCGACGGCCCATCGAGAGCGCCACGCCCATCGGGTACTGGTGGGAGGGCGTGAGGAACGCCATCCGGGCGTCCGGCGCGGCGGCCAGGCCGGCCGACACGACGAGCCCCGACCGGTCCACCGGGACGCCGAAGGCCCGCGCGCCGGCCGTCTGCACCGCATGCCACGTCGGCCCGTAGCCCGGATCCTCCAGCCAGACCTTGTCGCCGGCCTTGAGCAGAACCCGCAGCGCCAGGTCCACCGCCTGCTGGGCGCCGGAGGTGATGATCACCTGCTCGGCGTCGCAGACCACCCCGCGCGCGGCCCGCAGGTACTCCGCCACGGCGGCGCGCAAACCCATGTCGCCCGCGGGGTCGGCATAGCCGAAATGGCCGGGATCGAGTGTCCGGAGCGCGCGGCGGGTGGACTTGGACCATTCGTCCAGGGCGCGGGCGTCCATCAGGGTGCGACCGTTGGAGAAGGCGCGGAAGCCGCTCTCCACCGGCGGGAAACCCATGGCGTCGATGGCCGGCGAGGCGGTCGGCGCGGGATCGTTGGCGGGAACCGGCGGCGCCTTTAGTTCCAGCACCCCGGAGAGGTCGCCGCACACGTAAGTGCCCGAGCCCTTGCGTCCCTCCGCATAGCCCTCGGCCAGCAGCTGGTCGTAGGCCGCCACCACCGAGGCGCGGGCCACGCCCAGCCGCCCGGCCAGGTCGCGGCTGGAGGGCAGCCGGCCGCCGGGCTTCAGCACGCCCTCGTGGATCGCCGCGCGCACCTGCTCGTAGACCTGCCGGATCACCGGGCCGCCCGGCTCAGGTTCGCGCCAGGGATAGACCTCCGCCCAGCTCATCGCGTCCTCGCCGCCTCCAAGTGGTCTGTCCACTTGCTGCGAAGTGGACCTGTTTAGCAGACCACATATGGCTTAGCTCGCCAATCCCGAAAGGAGGTCCAGTCCGGTCATGCGCAACATCCCCACCCCCGTCGCCGCTCCCCACGGCGAACGCGCGACCGCCGCACTGGGCCGCCTCGTCATGGGCGCGCTCGCCGTCGTTGTGGCGGGCGCGTTCATGGCCTCGCTCCTGCCGACGGTGGTCATGCCGCTGCCGGTGGGAGTCATCGCGCCGGCCGTCTTGCGATGCCCCCCCGAGCGCAGCATCGCCCGAACGCCCGTCCTCGCCAGACCGAAAGCCCGCCCATGAACGCCTTCACCCCGACCGCGCGCTCGCAGCTGCGCCGCCGGCCGCAACGGGGCCGTTACGACGAGGCCACGATCCACGGCCTGCTGGACGCGGCGGTCATGGCCCACGTGGGCTATGTGATCGACGGCCAGCCGTTCGTGACCCCCACCGCCTACTGGCGCGAGGACAACCGCCTCTACTGGCACGGCGCGGCGGCCAGCCGCATGCTGCAGGCGGTCGGCGAAGGCGTTCCGGTCTGCGTGACCGTGAGCTTCCTCGACGGCTTCGTCGTCGGTCGCTCGGGCTTCATCCACTCGCTGAACTACCGCTCGGTGATGGCCTTCGGCCGCGCCAAGCTGGTGACCGACCTCGCCCAGCGCCGCGCCGCCATGGACGCCTTCATCGACCGCCTCTACGCCGGCCGCTCGGTCAAGCTGCGCCCCGCCACCGAGGCGGAGCTGAAGCAGATCGCCATGGTCGAGATGGAGATCGAGGAGGCCTCGGCGAAGATCCGCGAGGGCGGCGTGGCGGATCTCGACGCCGACGCCGGCTGGACCGCCTGGTCGGGCGTCTTCCCGGTGGAGACCCGCATCGGTTCGCCACGCCCCGAGCCCGGCATGGCCGGCGGCCAGCCGGGACCGGACCTCGCCCCCTACGCCCCGGGCGCGCGCCTGGACGATGCGTTGAGCGCGTCGGCGAAGGGCGCCTCCTAGTCCATTCCTCCCCCGTCGGGGGAGCAATGATCACTTCGGCTTGCCCGTCTCCACGTAGCTCTTCAGCCGCACCAGCTGCTCGGTCAGCACCCCGTCGACGTTAGGCGCGGCGCCGACGATGAAGTCCCTGGCGCCGCCGACGTTGTAGGTGGTGGTGAGTTCGGTCCCGCCGTCCTTGGCCTTGAGCGCGAAGGTGAGGGCGCCGCTGACGCCCTCGTCCTGCAGCGGGCCGAGCGATGTGTCGAGGCGCACGGTCTGGTCCGGGATCACCAGCTCCACGACCCCGTGGCGCACCCCACCCCCGCCGGGCAGCGCCTCGCACAGGCAGGCGTTGGCCGCGAGCTGGACGGTGAGGTTGGAGGCCTTGCCGGAAAAGGTGTGCTCGTCGCTCCACCAGCGGCCCCACTCACCGATGGCCTTGAAGACCTTGGCGGGCGGGGCGGCGATCTGCTCGACGGTCTTCAGGCGGAACCCGTAGGCCCCCTTGTCGACCACCGCGGCGTGGGCGGCGCCGGCAAACGCGGCGACGGCCAGGGCCGCCAGCACGGAACGCTTCATCGCATTTCCCCCTAGGCGCGTTCGAAGCTTAGCGGACCTCCCCAGAAAGTCTCCACCAGGCTGTGCTGGGCGCCCGGCTTCCCAGTGGTCAGGAAGCGACGAACCGCGCCGTCGCCGGGCTTGAACTCCGGATGTCGCGCGAAATAGCGCTCCAGCGCGTCGGCCGTGGCGTCCGGCTGGCGGATCAGCGGCGTGCCGGCCGGCAGGGCCGCCTGGAAGAGGTCGGCTGTGATCTCGTAGTGGGTGCAGCCCAGGATCGCGCGGTCGGGATGGCGACCGATGCGGGTCTTCAGGGCCTTTACATGCCCCTCGATCACCGCGGCCAGTTCGTCGCGCGGGGCGCCGGCCTCGATCATCCGCGCCAGTTCCGGGCAGGGCTCGGAGAAGACCGCCACGTCCTGGCGGCGCTTGTCGATCTCGATCTCGTAGACGCGGCTGGCGGCCGTCGCCGGCGTCGAAAAGACGCCCAGGATATCCAGCTTCTCCACCTTGTCGCCGCGCCGCTCGGCCTCGTGCTCCCACGGCAGGCCGGTGGCCGCCTCGATGGTGGGCACCACGATCCCCAGCACGTTCAGCGGCCGGCCCTGCGCGCGCCGGTAGCCCGGCAGCCAGGTCTGCTGCAGCCGGCGCAGCGCCACGCTGGCGGCGGTGTTGCAGGCCAGCACCACCACGTCGCAGCCCTCGTCGAAGAGGCGCATGCAGCCCGCCCGGGTCAGGTCGACGATCTCCTCGCCGGGCCGCCCGCCATAGGGGGCGTTGGCCTGGTCGGCCAGGTAGATGAAGTCCGCCTGAGGGAACCGCTCCACCAGCCGGTGATGGACGGTCAGGCCTCCCACCCCGGAATCGAACACGCCGATGCTCATGCCCCGGTGTTAGCCGGGGTCGCGAAGTCTGTCGAACGAAGCCCTGAGCAGATCAGGCGAAGGTCGCGTGCAGGTCCGCGTAGGCCGGGGCCCCCGACTCCGGGCCGAACCGGTTCTCGCCCCGCGTGCCCGGCAGCAGCGTGAACACGAACAGCACCAGGGCCCCCACCAGCGGGATCGCCGCGATCAGCATCCACCAGGCGCTGCGGTCGATGTCGTGCAGGCGGCGGAAGCTGAGCGAGAAGTTCGGGATCAGGTTGGCGAAGGTGAAGAACAGCGCGCAGGGTCCGAGCAGGCCGCGGTGATGGAACACCACCACATCGATGACGCCGGCCACGAAGCCAACGATGGTCATCCAGAGGAAGAAGAGCCAGTACTCCTTGCGGCTGGCTCGGCCCTGGAAGTCCCAGTAGTTGCTGTACGCGGCGAACATGGTCCCCGTCCGATCTGCCGGATTCAACCTCAGGTGATGACGGCGCCACAGGGCGGGTTAAGGGTGAGTTCGACCAAAGGGTTAAGGCGCGGGCCAAGCGTGACCGTATGTACGATTTCGGCCTAGACTCGCCGTCCTGTTCCTTTTGCGATCTGGAGGCGGCATGCGCCGGCGGACTTTCTTGACGGCTTCCACCGCCGCCGCCGCGGCCAGCGCGTTACCGAAGGTCGTGATGGCCCAGTCCGAAAACCCCCTGCTCGCCCCCTGGACCGGCCCGTTCGGCGGCGTCCCCCCGTTCGACAAGGTGAAGGCGGCCGATTTCCAGCCGGCGCTCGAGGCGGCCATGGCCCAGACGCTGATCGAGATCGCCGCGATCGCCGACAATCCCGCGCCGCCCACCTTCGAGAACACCATCGGGGCGCTGGAACAGGCCGGCCTGGCCAGCGATCGGGCCAGCACGATCTATTCGATCTGGAGCGGCACGCTGTCGACCCCGGAGGTCCGCGCCGTCGACCGCGCGGTGCAGCCGAAGCTGGCCGCGCACAGCGACAAGATCCTGCAGAACGCCAAGCTCTTCCAGCGCATCGACGCGGTCTACCAGGCCCGCGACAAGAGCAAGCTGACGCCCGAACAGGCGCGGCTGACCGAGATCCGCTGGAACAGCTTCGTCCGCGGCGGGGCGCGGCTGGATCCCGAGGCCAAGACGCGGCTGGCGGCGATCAACTTCCAGCTCGCCGGCTACTTCACGATCTTCAACCAGAACCTGCTGGCCGAGGAGAACGACCACGCTCTCTTCCTGAAGGACGCCGACCTCGCCGGCCTGCCGCCGGACGTGCGCTCGGCCGCGGCGGCCGCGGCGACGGACCAGAAGCGCCCGGGCGAATACGCCATCCTCAACACACGCTCCTCCGTCGACCCGTTCCTGACCTACTCGGACCGCCGCGACCTGCGCGAACAGGTCTGGCGCACCTTCTACAGCCGCGGCGACAACGGCGACGCGCGCGACAACAACGCCGTCATCCAGAAGATCCTGAAGCTGCGCGCCGAGCGGGCGAAGCTGCTGGGCTTTCCCACCCACGCCCACTGGCGGCTGTCGCACAACTCGATGGCCGACACGCCGGACGCCGCCATGGAGCTGATGCTGCGCGTCTGGCCCTCGGCCATCGCCCGGGTCCACGAGGAAGTGGCCGAGATGCAGGCGGTCGCGGACAAGGAAGGCGCCGGGATCAAGATCGCGCCCTGGGACTACCGCTACTACGCCGAGAAGGTGCGCACCGCCCGCTACGCGCTCGACCTCAATGAGGTGAAGCCATACCTGCAGATGGACCACCTGCGCGACGGCATGCACTGGGCGGCGGGCCAGCTCTACGGCCTCGCATTCACGCCGGTGACCAACGTGCCTGTCCAGCACCCGGACGTCACGGTCTACGAGGTGAAGCGCGGCGCCGAGCACGTGGGCCTCTGGTACTTCGACCCCTACGCCCGGACCGGCAAGCGCTCCGGCGCCTGGATGAACGCCTACCGGCCGCAGCAGACCTACGGCGGCAAGGTCACCACGATCGTCTCCAACAACGCCAACTTCGTGAAGCCGGGACCCGGCGAGCCGCTGCTGGTCTCCTGGGACGACGCCAAGACCATGTTCCACGAGTTCGGCCACGCCCTGCACGGGCTGAACTCGCAGGTGACCCATCCGACCCTGTCGGGCACCCGCGTCTTCCGCGACTATGTGGAGTTCCCCAGCCAGGTGAACGAGCACTGGCTGCCCACCCGCGAGGTGCTGAGCCGCTTCGCCCTGCACTACCGGACGGGCAAGCCGCTGCCGCAGGACCTGGTCGACAAGATCGACAAGGCCCACACCTTCCGCCAGGGCTTCGACGTCACCGAGTACCTGGCCTCGGCGCTGATCGACATGAAGCTGCACCTGGCCGGCGACGCCGACATCGACCCCCGGGCCTTCGAGAAGGCCGAGCTGGCCAAGCTGGGCATGCCCGCCGAGCTGCCGATGCGCCACCGCACCCCGCAGTTCCAGCACATCTTCGCCTCGGACGGCTATTCGGCCGGCTACTATTCCTACCTCTGGGCCGAGGTGATCGCGCTGGACGCCGCCGAGGCCTTCCAGGAGGCGCCGGGCGGCTTCTACGACAAGGGCGTCGCCAGGCGGCTGCATGACCACATCATGAAGGTCGGCAACACTGTGGACCCGCGTGTCGCCTACCGCGCATTCCGTGGCCGTGACCCGGACGTGAAAGCCTATCTGCGCGACAAGGGCTTCCCGACGGCCTGAGGCGGCTGCCTGCGCCTTTCCCCGGGGCCCGACCGCCGCTAGACGTGGCCCGTCAGGTGGAGGCGGCGTTCATGACCGGATTCGAGACTCTCAACCGCCGTCGCCTGATGACCGGCCTGGCCGGCGGCGGGCTGCTGGGCCTCGGCGGTTGCGCGACGGCCCTCACGCCGGCCCGGCCCGCCACGCCGTCCGCCGCGCCGCCCTACGTCACGCCCTTCGCCGAGCGGCGGCCGCCGATCGCGCCGGTGCATGCGCGGATGGATCGGGTGTTCGACATCACCGTCTGCCTGCGCCCGTTCCGCGCCACCGGTCCGCGGCTAGACGCCGAGCAGGTCGGCGACACGCTGGTCGTGCACAATTACGGCCACGGCGGCTCGGGCTGGTCGCTCTCCTGGGGCTCCGGGACGTTCGCCGTGCGCAAGGCCATGGCCGGTTCGCCCGCCAGCGTGGCGGTCGTCGGCTGCGGCGCCCTGGGCCTGACCTCCGCCCTGCTGGCGCAGGAGGCGGGCGCCAAGGTCACGATCTATGCGAAGGACCTGCTGCCGGACACCCGCTCGGCCCGGGCGACCGGCAGCTGGACGCCCGACAGCCGCATCGCGCTGACCGACTCCGTCGGGCCCGAGTTCGCCGCCCAGTGGGAGGAGATGGCGCGGATCTCGTTCAAGCGCTTCCGCCGCTACCTGGGCCTGCCCGGCGATCCGATCGAATGGAGCGACCGCTACTACCTCCAGGACCCGCCGGCCTCCACGCCAGGGCTGGTCCCGATGCCCGTTCCGCCCCAGGCCGGTGCGCCCCTGGAGTTCGCGACCTACGGCGAGCGCATTCGCGACATCACGCCCCGCCCCGAGATCCTGCCCGCCGGCGCCACGCCCTTCTCCGACGGACCCGTCCGGCGCACTTCGCTGATGCAGTACAATGTCGCCGACTACGCCCACACCCTGATGGCCGACTTCCTGGCCGCCGGCGGCCGCGTCGAGCGGCGCGAGTTCCACAGCCTCTCCGACCTCGCCGGCTTGAAGGAGAAGGTGGTGATCAACTGCCCGGGCTACGGCGCCCGCGCGCTCTGCAAGGACGAGAGCGTCACGCCGGTCCGGGGCCAGATCGGCTGGCTGATCCCGCAGCCCGAGGTGAACTACGGCGTCTACTATCGGAACGTCAGCATGCTCTCCCGCCGCGACGGGATCGTGGTCCAGGCGCTCTGGGGCGGCGACATGTTCGGCTTCGGCAACGACCAGGAGGTCATCGATCGTGCCGAGACTGAGCACGCGATCTCCATCCTGGCTGAACTCTACGGGCGCATGACCGCGGGCTGAGCGGGCGCTTCGGGAGGACTTGGGCGGTGTCGGTGTTGGACGGACTGTTGCTGGCCGGGGTCCTGGCGTTCGGCCTGTGGCGGCTCTTGGCGCGCCGCGCCGGGCGGCGGGTGCGGGAGGTGGCGGGCCTGGCGCTGGCGGGGCTGGCCCTGCTGCAGCTGGTCCGCGACGACTTCACCTGGCAGTTCCTGCCGGCCTACGCCCTGATCGTGGCGGCCGCCGCGCCACTGTCCGCCCGCCGCCCGCTTGCGCGCTGGACCGGCGCGGCCTTGGCCTTGGGCGGCGCCGGCTGCAGAACCGCCGCGCCCTCGATGGCCAGCAGCTTGACCTTGGTGTTCACCCCGCCTCGCGCCGAGAACCCGCCGAGCTTGCCGCCGGCCGCCGTCACCCGGTGGCAGGGC
>Ga0105238_10007932_pt1 | contig 10621 bp, 10 predicted proteins | sample KBSC34metaG_FD_81526 | JGI IMG/M metagenome (GOLD analysis project Ga0105238, IMG submission 81526) | Corn rhizosphere microbial communities from Kellogg Biological Station, Michigan, USA - KBS C3-4 metaG | ecosystem: Host-associated > Plants > Roots > Rhizosphere > Soil | place: Michigan, USA...
AGGGGGAACGACGTCGAAACGCCGGGGCCCGGCGCGGCGCGCCAAGAAGGTGAAAGGCTTCGCCGTCCGAGAGGCCGACCTCCGGCAGGCGCCCCTGCCCATGCCGAGCGGGCACATCGAGCTTCAGACTTTGTTTTCGCACGAGGACATCGCGGTCGACATCTTCAACGACGATGGCTCGTACGACTCCGATGCGCTCGAGGAGCTGAATCACGCCCTCCGCTGCAAGCGGACCGACGCCGAGAAGCCGATCGATCCTCGTCTCTACGTTCTGCTGTCCCACGTGTACGATCACTTCCAGAAGCCGCTGCAGGTCGTGTCGGGGTATCGCAACCAGCGGCGCGAGACGAGCTTTCATTTCAAGGGCAGCGCCAGCGACATCCGGATCCAGGGCGTGAACCCGAAGAAGATTCGCGATTTCGCGGCGACGCTCGACACGGGCGGCATGGGGATCGGCTGGTACCCGCGCGCCCAGTTCGTGCACATCGACGTTCGCCCGCTGCCCAGCTACCGCTGGATCGACGGCGCGCGTCCGAACCCAAACTCGGCCGACAAGCGCCCGCCCAAGGGCTGGAAGCGCAAGAAGCTGCAGAGCTGACGTCCGGCGACGGACACGGCCGCAACCGGGCTAATCATGGGCCGACGGCGGCGGTGCGGGATCGCAACCTCGAGCGACGCACCCTGACCATCGAAAATTGCTTTGGGCGACGGTCAACCGTACCGTGGCACGATGAGGCGAGGACGATGGATCGATGGGGTGTTGGGGACTCTGGTCGTCGTCACCTGCGCGGTGACCTCCTCGCCCGCCAGGGCCCAGACCGGCGAGCCGCCCCCGGGCACGTTCACGCTCGATCGAATGGACGAGAGCTCGCGTTTCGGCGTCCAGGCCAGCTTCGAGAAGATCGACAACGTCGATCTGAGTGACGGCTTCGTGATGCGCTACGAGCTCTACGGCCAGTACGTGCTTCCCAGCCATCTGATCGGCTTCTATGGGCAGCTGCCGTTCGCGCACCTGTTCGACTTCGACGGGGCTGGCACCGACTACAACGCGCTCGCCAACCTCGATGTAGGCGCCTTCGTCCTGCCCACCCATCGCTCGGACCTGATCTTGCGTCTGGGGCTGGCCCTGCCGACCGCCTCAGAGAACAGCACACGAGCGCTCACCAACGTCGTCGCGTCGTACGAGCGGATCACCGATTTGCTCCTGGCCATCCCGAACTACACCACACTGCGGTTGTCGGCCTCGACGCTCCAGGAGACCGGCATTGCGTTCTTCCGCGCCGATCTGGGCCTGGACGTGGTCGTCGATCGCCCGTCCAACCGCACCGGCGCGTCGGCCTTCTTGCGCGCCAACGTGGCGGCCGGCGTTCGCCTGGCTGCCCTCGATCTGACGGCGGAGCTGGTCAACCTGGGCGCTCTCAACGGCCCGGATGCCGGCGGGATCACGAATCGCTTCGTGCACACTCTGGCATTCGGCCTCAGCACGCGCGGGACCGACCAGTTCCACGTGGGGACGGTCTTCCCGCTCGACAAGTCGGTCCGCGGCGACATCTGGATCCTTTCGGTAGGCTACCAGCACGCCATGAACTGAGACCCGTCATCGGGCCGAGGGCATGTCATGAGGAGAGGGCGAGATCTCGCGAGGAGGCTGGCGCTTGGAATAGAACCGCTCGATCGAGAGCGACTCGCCCAGCACAGCGGTGGCCGCTGATGATCCCGGCGACGCTGACGATCGTCGCGACCGCCATCGTGATCGCGATGGGCGGCGGCTGCGGGCACAGGCGTCACGCGGCGCAAGCGCCGGCCGAGCCAAGGCCGGACAAGTTCGACGAGACCGTCCGGGGGCGAGCGCCCTTCGATCTCTCGTGTCCAGCGGAACAGGTGACGATCGTCAATCTGGGCGATACCGTGCGGGGGGCGCGCGGGTGCGATCGACAGGCCTCGTACTCGTGCGTCTGCACGTACCACGTCTGGTCCACGTGCACCCAGGCCGTCTGCACGTTGGACGGGACCAGCGCTACCCCGCCGTCTCAGCCGCCCACGCCGTCGCCCGTGCCCGCCCCGTCCTGACCTGCCCCCGGCTTGCCAGGGGCGAGGGGCAACTCTACGTTCGCGGAGATGAGCCACGCATTCATCGTCGCCTGGAGCCGCCGAGTCTCCGATAGCGCCGCGTTTCACGCGGCGGTCATCGCCGTCATCCTGACGAACGCGGTCCTCGTCGGGCTCGAGACCTCCCGGTCGCTGGTGACGACCTACGGACCGCTCTTCTCCATCGGGAACGCCGTGGTCCTCGCGCTGTTCATCGCCGAATTGATCATCCGGGCGGCCGCGCAGGGGTTTCGGGTGACGCGATTCCTGCGGGACGGCTGGAACCTGTTCGACTTCCTCGTCGTGGCGCTGTCGCTGCTCCCGGGCGTGGGGGCGTTCGCCACCGTGGCCCGAATCGCGCGCATCCTGCGCGTGGCGCGCCTGGTCTCCGTGTCACCCAAGCTGCGACTGATCGTGGGTACGATGACCCGCTCGATTCCGTCGCTGGCCCATGTGTCGCTCCTGCTGGGGCTGCTGCTCTATCTCTACGCCGTGGTCGGGGTGAACCTGTTCGCGACCGCGGATCCTAGGCACTGGCAATCGCTGCGCGCCGGCCTCCTCACGCTCTTCCAGATCCTGACGCTCGAAGGGTGGGTTGAAGTGCAGGCGGCCGTGATGGACGCGGCTCCCTGGGCATGGCTCTACTTCGCGAGCTTCGTGATCATCGCCGTGTTCGTGGTCGTGAACCTGTTCATCGCCGTGGTTCTGAACAACCTCGACGAGATCCGGGAAGAAGATCGCTTGGCCGCCCTGGCCGAGGAGGAGAAGCGACGCCCCGTCGAGGAGCGAGGGTTCGAGCAACATCTGGCGGCGGTGCGCGCCGAGCTGGATCGCCTGGAGGCGCTGTACCGGAAGCAACGACGCACCTGAGCGGCCGCCGCCGCGAAGCTAGTTTGCTGGACCGAGGCGCAAGACGGCGACTCGATTGGAGTCGCGAAAGCACACATAAAGGAGCGATTCGAACCAATGCATCCCGGAAGGATTGCCCGGAAGGTTCGGAAGCGGAGCGGCCGAATCCAGGGCGGAAAGGTCCTCGGTCGCCCGGACGAGCCGCCGTTGGCGCGCGTCCAGAGCAAAGAGCCCGCCCTCCGGCGCAATCGCGATGCCTTGCAGATCGGCTCCGGGTACCGCGAGCTCGCTTAAGGCACCGCCCGTGGTCGAGTGTTCTTCTATCTTCGCCGTACCCGAATCCGTTACGTAGAGATGCCTGAAGGCGCCCGATTCATCCCGTTCGACGGCCACGCCCGACGCCGAGATGGTCCCTTCGAGGGGGCTGAGCATCAGCTCCCAGCCGTAATAAGCCAGGACACCGCCCCGCACCGTCGCAAACCAGTTGGTACGAAAGGCATCCGCCCCGGCGCCGGCACGCTGAGGACTGATCCCGTCCGAATCCGCATGCCCGTCCGGGGTGAAGTGACCAGACCCCTCGAGCGTGACGATGGTGATTCCGTCCTGGTCGACGACCAGATCCTCCGCCGATCCGGTGAACCCCCCGAGGGTGATCTCGCCGACGAACTCCAGCGTCAACTCGGGCAGGTCGCCCGGAGCGCCCGCACGGCCGCCGCCGCCTGAACTTCCGGCGATCCCCGCCCCGCCTGGCCCGGAATCTGGAGCCCCTGCGTGAGCTCCGTTGCGGTCACCACAAGCCGAGAAGAGCACGACCAACACGGCCGCACCCACGCGACCGATGACGCCTATGCCTCGAGTCGCACAGACCCGACGCCCGAGGCTGACGAATCCGCCTCGGGTGTGACCTTCCATGGTGAGAATTTACCCGATCCAGCCCGCAATCCCGCGGAGAACGCGAGCCGGGGCTTGCCGGTGACGAGGGTGCCGACGCTCACCGGGTGACGTCGACCGCATAAGTCCCGGAGGGCGAGGTCGCCGTCCCGGTGATATGCGTCGAACCGGTCTTGCGCATCGTTCCGCCCGTGCCATTGGACGCCAGCTCCGCGGTGAACGCGAGGTTGAGGGTCACGGGGCCCGTCAAATCACCCGACATCTGGAAGGTCCCGACCAGCTGGCCCGTCAGCGTGCCGCTCGGGATCCCCTTCAGGCTCAGGTCGAGCGTGGGTTGTGCCTCGACCGTGCCGCCCGCGCCGCCGGCGCCGCTCCCGCCAGAACCCGTCACGTAGACCAGGTGGGCCACGTCGCTGTATCCCACCATCGCCACCGTGAGACGCATCTGCTTGTTGTCGGACGCCCCCTGGTCGACCTGACCGCTCACCGTCATCGTGCCGGCCATCATTCCAGCCCCCGACTCCGGTGGGATGTTGGCGCTCTTGGCGTCGTTGAACCCACGAAGGCCCAGATCGACGGCCTGGTCGATGCTGAGGTCGAGCCCGAGATAGGCCCGCCGCGCCTCGTCTTCCGAGTGAACGCCGTCCCCGCTGCCGCAGCCCGCGAGGCACGACAGCGTGAACATGAAGCAGCCCAAGATCGGAGCCCATCGAACGCGAGATTGGCCGAGCATGGTCAGCCAACGATCGACGACCGCGAAGGATACTTGAGGCTCCCTCGTGTTCGCGTGGACGAGGGGGCCGCCCCCCTTCAGGGCGGCGTCTATTATAATGAACAATTGTCTTGTGCCGAAGATCGGGATGGGGTAATGGGTTCGTATGGAGGTTCGGCATACGGAGGTCGACGTCGTCGTCATCGGCGGCGGAAGCGCGGGAAGCACCGCCGCGATTCGCGCGCAGAGGGAGCTGCCGGTCGGGCGGGTGCTGCTGCTGGAGAAGGCCCACGTCAAGCGCAGCGGAGCCATCGCCATCGGCATGGACGGCTTGAACAACGCCGTGATCCCGGGACACGCGACTCCCGAGCAGTACGTCAAGGAGATCACGATGGCCAACGACGGCATCGTGAACCAACGGGCGGTGATGGCGTATGCCGAGCGGAGCTTCGAGATGATCCGGCAGCTCGACGGTTGGGGGGTGAAGTTCCAGAAGACCCAGTCGGGCGACTTCGACGTCAAGAAGGTCCACCACAACGGCAGCTACGTGCTGCCCATGCCCGAGGGCTACGACCTGAAGAAGATCCTCACCCGGACCATCCGGCGCGCGGGCGTGCGGGTGTCGAACCGGGTGATGGCCACGCGCCTGCTCACCGCCGAGGACGGGCGCGTCGCGGGGGTGATCGGCCTCGACGTGCGCTCGGGCGATCTTGAGATCGTGCACGCCCCCACGGTCATCCGCTGCTGCGGGGCCTCGGGGCGGCTCGGCTTGCCCGCCTCCGGCTATCTGTACGGAACGTACGAGAACCCGGCCAATGCAGGCGACGGATACTCTCTCGCCTACCACGCGGGTGCGGAGCTCACGGGCATAGAGTGCTTTCAGATCAACCCGCTCATCAAGGACTACAACGGGCCGGCTTGCGCCTACGTGACGGGACCGCTCGGCGGGCACACCGTCAACGCCCGGGGACATCGCTTCATCGAGAGCGACTACTGGAGCGGCCAGATGATGCTCGAGTTCTACCGGGAGCTGCACTCGGAGAACGGGCCCGTGTACCTGAAGCTCGATCACCTGGCGCCCGAGACGCTGACCGAGATCGAGCGGGTGCTCCACCGGACGGAGCGCCCCAGCCGCGGGCGCTTCCACGCCGGGCGAGGGCACGGCTACGCGAGCGATCTGGTCGAGATGCACATCTCGGAGATCGGCCTGTGCAGCGGGCATAGCGGCTCCGGCGTGTGGGTCAATGAGAAGGGCGAGACCACCGTCGCGGGACTCTATGCGGCGGGCGACATGGCGTGCGTGCCGCACAACTACCTGCTGGGCGCGATGACCTACGGCGAGATCTGCGCGGAGTCGGCGCTCCGGTACCTACGTGACGGGCGGCCAGGCGGGGGGACGAGCGACGCGAGGGCGACCGGTGAGCCTCCGACGACAGGCGCCCTCGCTGAACAGATCGCGCTCGAGCGCGCCCGGTTGGTCGCGGCGCTCGGACGCCCGCGCGGGATCCCGCACCACCAGTTCGAGTACAAGGTGCGCCGACTGGTGAACGACTACCTGCAGCCCCCCAAGACCGCGAATCGCCTCCGCCTCGGGCTCGAGCACTTCGAGCGCGCACTCGACGAGCTGAACGAGGTGGGCGCCACCAGCCCCCACGAGCTGATGCGGTTCGTGGAGGCGGGCTTCATCCGCGATTCGGCGGAGATGGCGGCGCGGGCGTCGCTGTTCCGGACCGAGAGCCGGTGGGGCCTGTACCACTACCGACTCGACTACCCCGATCTGGACGACGACGCCTGGTTCGTCCACGTGAACCTCCGCAAGGCTAGCGACGGAAGGATGGAGGCGTTCAAGCGGGCGGTAGCGCCCTACGTCGTGTCGCTCGACGCCGGCGAGCGCCGGAGCTACTACCGGATCCGGGTCCCCGCCACGGCCGACTCCGGAGCGCCGGTGGTCGCGGGGGCGAAGGGACCGCCGCCGGCGCGTCCCACCGAGGTGCGCCCCGCCAGCTCGACGTCGACCCACCAGGAGCTTCCGTCATGAACCCCACCCGGCCTTTCCCGACCGGCGCCGAGCGCGAAGCGGTGAAGGCCGCCGAGGCCCGCCGGGTCGGCAACGCACAGACCACCGAGCGCTTCGACGTCCCCGTGATCGTCAACGAGGAGAAGTGCATCTCGGGATGCCACATCTGCATCGACTCGTGCCCGGTGGACTGCTTGTCCGTCAGCCCGGTCAGCGGCAAGGCGCACATGCAGTTCGACGAGTGCTGGTACTGCCTGGCCTGCGAGCTCGACTGCCCAAAGGACGCCATCACCGTGAAGATCCCGTATCTCTTGCGCTGAGGACCGACGTCATGAGCACGACCGAAGAGAGCGCGCTGCTGGCGCGTCTCGATCACCCGGACCCCTCCGAGCGACAGCTGGCCGTGATGGCCCTGGAGGACATCGCCAGCCCGGCCGCCGTCGAGCCCCTCATCGCGGCGATGGCCGATCCTGACGCGACCGTGCGCCGTCTGGTCGTGGGTTTGCTGGAGGATCTGGGTGATGGGCGCGCCGCGCCGGCCCTGATCGCGGCGCTCGGCGACGAGAGCAGTGCGGTGCGCGCGGCGGCCGAAGCGGCCCTGCGCGAGCTACGCGACGGCGCAGCGGCCGAGGCCCTGCTGGGCGCCGTCGCTCACCCGGCGGCGCACGTGCGCCGCGCCGTGATCCTCGCGCTGCGCGAGCTGCGCGACGGGCGCGCGACCGACGCGCTCATCCAGGCACTCGAGGATCCGGCCACTGACGTGCGGCGGGAGGCGATCGTGACGCTGGCCTACCTGCGCACGCCGGCCGCGATCCCCGGCCTCGGCCGGCGGCTCAAGGACGACGACGCCGGCGTGCGCCGGCTGGCCCTCGGTGCGCTCGAGCTCTTTCGCGGGCCAGCTTTGCTGCCGTCGTTCATCGCGGCGCTCGAGGATGCCGACTGGCAGGTGCGCGCGGAGGCCGCCATCGTCCTCGGGCGAACGGCGCTCTCGCAGGCGGTCCCCGGGCTTCTTGCGGCGCTCGACGATCCGGCCTGGCAGGTGCGGAAGGAGGCCGCCATCGCGCTCGGCCGGCTGAGGGCCCCGGCGGCTCTTCCCGCGCTGCTGCGGCTGCTCGACGCCGACGTGCCGGACCTGCGTCGGACGGCCGCCTCGGCGCTGGGCGACCTTCGCGCCCGCGAGGCGGTCCCGGCGCTCGACCGGCTGCGGCTCACGGACCCCGACGTCGAGGTGAAGAAGACGGCGACCCGGGCCTTGGCGGTCATCGGTGACCTGCCATGAGGCCCTCAGGGGACTGCGACGCGCCCGCCACGACCATCCGACCGACCGCCAGAACGACGAAGTGAAAGGACGACGACCGATGGGATCTACGACGACACGGCTGATCGGAAAGCAGAACCGGCGCGCGCCGCTGGCGGTCGTTTCACCGACCTTTTCGCTGGTCTTTTCACTGGGCTTGGGGCTGGCGGGGGCGCGGCCGGTGGAAGCCGGCGAGACCATCCGGATCGCCATAGGGACCCAGGACACGACCATCAACTGCGCGACCGGTGGCCTCATCATCCGCGAGCTGAAGCTCCTCGAGAAGTACCTGCCCCACGATGACGCCTACGGGGGCAAGTACAAGGACGTCAGCTACGACATCAGCTGGAAGAACTTCACGGCCGGCGCGCCGCTGACCAGCGAGATGGTGGCGCACAAGCTCGACTTCGGCGCCATGGCCGATTTCCCGTCGGTGTTGAACGGCGTGGCGTTCAAGAAGCAGGGCGAGCGCAGCCTCTACCTGGGGCCCCTGTCCGCCAGCGCGACCGGCGCGGGCAACGGGCTCCTCGTGCCCTCGAATTCTCCTGTGCAGAGCCTGGCCGAGCTGAAGGGCAAGCAGATCTCGGTACCCTTCGGCTCGGCGTCGCATGGGATGCTCCTGCGCGCCATCGATAGCCTCGGCTGGAACCCGGAGACCGACGTCGTCATCACGTCACAGGCGCCGGAGGTGGGCGGCTCGTTCCTGAAGAGCGGCAAGATCGACGCCCACGCCGACTTCGTCCCGTTCGCCGAGCTGTTCCCGTTCCGCGGGTTCGCGCGCAAGATCCTGGACGGCTCGACGGTAGGCGTCCCCACGTCTCACGGCCTGCTGGTGACAGGCGCGTTCGCCGACAAGTACCCGGAGCTGGTGGTGTCCTTCGTGAAGGCCGCGCTGGAGGCGGATCGCCTGGTGACGGCGGAGCCCGAGAAGTACAGCGAGCTCATCCAGAAGGTCACCGGCGTCGAGGCCGAGGTCAACTACATGTTCCACGGCCCGCTGGGGATTCAGACGCGCGACTACACCATCAAGCCGTCGGTGCGAAAAGGCATCGAGGTGGCCGTCGATACCCTGAAGCTGCTGAAGAAGACCGACACCACCTTGGATCTGTCGACCTGGATCGACGATCGGTTCGTCCGCCAGGCGGCCCGCGAGCTCGGTCTCGACTACGAGGCGCGCTTGAAGAGCGACGCGCCGTTGCCGCTGAAGGGTCCCGATGCGCGCACGGGGGAGCCGATTCGCGAACCGAAGCTGGCGGGCCAGATCTGGGTGGCCGGCGAGGCCAGGGTCCGCGCCTACGCCACGCCCAGGTCGACGCTGGCGGCCCTCGCCGAACTGGAGCGCACGGGCAAGAAGGTGCGCGTCGCCTTCGTGCACGATCGCGAGAGCGGCCTGAAGCTCTTCGCCCACAAGGCGTTCTACGTTCAGGGCGGCACAGAAGAAGGCACCGAGCGGCGCCCGACCGACGCGCGCCCAGACGGGGCAGATGGGAAGACGAAGATCGGGACCAGGGGAGAGACTGACGCCGTCCGGGCCGCGTTCCTCTCGAGAGCGCGCGCCGAGGCATGGGCGAAGGCTCACGGACAGGGCCGCGTCCTCGAAGCCGCTCGAGCGCTGGCCGCCGGGGGCGGCGCCAACCCGAAAGCGGCGACGGGAACCGCCGCCTCGGCCGCCGGCGCGGCCCCAGCTGTCCCACCCACGGCAGCGCGATGACCGTCGTACCGGACGCGTTCCCCGCCGCCGCCGGGCGTGTGGCGCGCTGGGTGGGCCGCGGCGTACAAGCGGCGAGCGCCATCGATCGAACGCGCCTTCTGACGCGAGCGCTGTCGCTGGGGGCGGCCGCGCTGATATGGCAGTGGGCCTCCTCTCACCACCTGAGCCTGCGCGTGATCGACTTTCGCAACGTCCCGGCACCGACCGAGGTGGCGGGGGCGGCGGCGGCGCTCGTCGCCTCGCCGAAGCTCGGCCACCACGTCAGAAGCAGCTTGTTTCGGGTATTCGCCGGTTTCGCGGCCGCGGCCGTGGTGGGCATCGCCCTCGGCCTGCTGGTCGGCCGGTTGAAGCGCGCCGCCGACCTGTTCTCACCTCTGCTCGAGGTGATGCGTCCCATTCCGGGCGTAGCCTGGATCCCTCTGGCCATCCTGATGTTCCCGTCCTCCGAGCTGAGCATGGTGTTCATCACCTTCATGGGCGCCCTGTTTCCGATCCTCCTCAACACCGTGCACGGCGTGGAGGGGCTCGATCGGCGCGTCGTCGCCGGCTCGCGCGCGCTGGGCGCGCGCTCGGTCGCGCTGTTCCGGGAGGTCATCCTGCCGGGAGCCCTCCCCAGCATCGTGACGGGCCTGAGCATTGGCATGGGCACCGCGTGGTTCTGCCTCGTCACGGCGGAGATGATCTCGGGCCAGTACGGGATCGGCTATTACACCTGGGAGTCCTACAACCTCCAGCGTTACCCGGACATCGTGGTGGGCATGCTGTTCATCGGCTTCTTCGGCATGGTGAGCAGCGCCCTGGTGAAGGCGATCGGAGCGCGCCTGACGCCCTGGTATCGACTGGAAGGACGCACCCCGTGAGCGCACGCATCGAGCGGCGCCGCGGCGACGACGCGGGCGCGGCTGCTTCGATAACGCCCGCGTCGCCCCCGGAGACAGGACGAATCGTGGTGAGAGATCTGGGGATCTCGCTCGGTGGTGGGCGGGGCCGGGGGCAGGCGAGAGGAAGATCCGTCGCGGTTCCGGCGGTCGAGGTGGTGCGCGGGCTCGACCTCGA
>Ga0105238_10007934_pt1 | contig 10620 bp, 9 predicted proteins | sample KBSC34metaG_FD_81526 | JGI IMG/M metagenome (GOLD analysis project Ga0105238, IMG submission 81526) | Corn rhizosphere microbial communities from Kellogg Biological Station, Michigan, USA - KBS C3-4 metaG | ecosystem: Host-associated > Plants > Roots > Rhizosphere > Soil | place: Michigan, USA...
CGTCGGCGCGCGCGTCGAACGCATGGCAGCGTCCCCTGGGGCTCAGCATCGACGCCGCGCAGAAACCGACGAAGGATTGCGGTGCGAGCAGCAGGCTCACGCCACCGACCATTGCCATGCTGATCTGCCCGGCCCGGATCGCCTCGCATGCCTGATGGAGCGCGACCAGCGACGAGGAGCAGGCCGTGTCCACCGTGAAGCTCGGACCGCGCAGGTCGAAGGCATAGGAAATGCGGTTCGACAGCGAGCACAAGGTGATGCCGATCATCGAATAAGCATCGGTCGTCGATGGATCGTCGACGTTGAGATTGAGATAGTCCCATGAGGAACCGCCGACGAACACGCCGACCGGCCGGCCCGCCAGCCGGCTCAGGTCGATACCGGCGTCTTCGACCGCCTCATAGGCCAGTTCCAGCAACAGGCGCTGCTGCGGATCCATCTGCGCCGCTTCGCGCGGCGAAATGCCGAAGAAAGCCGGGTCGAACCGGCTGACGTCGCCAAGGGCTCCGGCGGCAAAAGTATAGGCCTTACCGCGCTGTCCCTTCTCCGGATGAAGGAATTGCGCTTTGTTCCAGCGGTCGTCCGGTATCTCGGTCACGGCGTCGGTGCCGGCGAGCAGCATCGACCAGAACGCGTCGAGGTCGGGTGCGCCAGGCAGGCGGCAGGCCGCCCCAACGATCGCGATCGGGTCCGCCGCAGCCCCGGACGGCGCGCTGCCGGACAAATCGAAATCGTATCGCGAACGGTTCAAACCAAACTCCGGCGTGCCCCAGGCTTATTAAGGGGCGCGTGACGCGAGGCTATAGCGGAGCGACGCGATGGAACAAGGGATCGGCGCAACCCATTTGCAATGCAGCATTTACTGGCGCATGGAAATGCACGCGTTTGCCCGGGGGAGGCGGGTGAAGCGTGCGTTGCGGTCGGTGGTTTGGCGATGGGACCAGTTGTGTCGAACGCAACACAGGTGCAAAGGAGCGGCTCCGCTTGGGCGCGCCGCGCCGGGTCGGATGGTCAGGTGAGGCGCGTGGCAAAAAAAGAATTCCTTTTCCTCCAGGGTTTGGCCGGGCCCTTCTTCTCCCTTTTAGGTGAAGCGCTTGCGGCCTCCGGGAACGGCGTTCATCGGGTCAATTTCAACGGCGGCGACAAGCTCTACTGGAAGCTGCCGGGGGCTATCGACTATCGTTCCGATCTCGATCGGTGGCCGCGCTTTTTGGCGCGCGTGCTGGCGCGTCGGCGCATAACCGACATGATCCTGTTCGGGGATTGCCGGCCGCTTCATAGCGTTGCTATCGCCGTGGCAAGCCGCCTCGGCGTCAAGGTGCACGTCTTCGAGGAAGGCTATGTCCGCCCCGATTTCGTGACGCTGGAAGCGGGCGGGGTCAACGGCCATTCCCGCCTGTCGCGTTCGCCGGATTACTATCTTGAGCAGGCGCGCGCGCTGCCGCCCTTGCCCAAATTTCCGCCGGTGCCATCCTCCTTCAATCGTCGCGCCAAGGAGGATCTGGCCTACAATCTCGCCTCGCTCCTGCTTACGCCGCTCTTTCCGGGTTATCGTACGCATCGGCCGTGGCACATCCTGACCGAATATGTCGGCTGGGCCTCCCGTTTGCTGCGCCGGTCGGCCGAACGTCGCCGTTCCGGCATCACGCTGAATCGGCTTCGCGCGGACGGGCGCCCTTATTTCGTTTTCCCGCTGCAACTCGACTGCGATTACCAGATCCGGGTCCACTCGAATTTCGGCGGCATGCAAGAGGCGATCGAGACAGTGCTCGGATCGTTCGCGCGCAACGGGCCTGCCGACACCTTGCTGGTGGTGAAGGGCCATCCGCTCGATAACGGGCTGGTCAATTGGGAGAAGCGTACGCTCGCCGTTGCGGCCGCGCTGGGTATTTCCCACCGTGTGCTGTTCCTGGAATCCGTCGATATCGACTCGCTCGTCTGCGACGCGGTCGGACTGGTCACGGTCAACAGCACCACTGGTACGCTGTCGCTCCGCTGCGGCGTGCCGACCATCGTGCTTGGTGACGCGGTCTATGACATGCCGCGCATCACTGACCAGAAAGGGCTCGATGCCTTCTGGGAAGAGCCGACCCCGCCGGACCTGGCGGTGTTCGAAGCCTTCAGGCGCGTGCTGGTCGATCGCTGTCTTATCAATGGCGGGTATTTCAGCGACGAAGGACTCGCCAAGCTGGTTGAAGGGTCGATGAAACGCCTTGAGACGGCGGAACCCAAGACATCGGTCGTGCGCCTGCCGGCGCCCGTTCGTCTGCCCGCGGTGGCGCCCCTCGTCGCGCGGGGGTGACGCGCATCTTTTCGGTCCTGATTACCGGCGCTTCGAGCGGTCTCGGCGCCGGTCTTGCCAAGAATTATGCCGCGCCCGGCCTTCATCTGATACTCACTGGACGCGACGCGGCGCGCCTGGAGGCGACGGCCGCGGCCTGCCGGGCAAGAGGCGCGACCGTCAGCACCGGTCTGTTCGACGTGCGTGAGGCCGAGCCGCTGGGCGGCTGGCTGATCGCGCAGGACGAGGCGACACCCATCGACCTCGTCATTGCGGCGGCGGGGGTGTCAGCCGGTACCGGTGAGGGCGATATGCCGGAGGGCGTCGCATTGGCCACTATGCAGGTCCGCGCCAATCTCCTCGGCACGATGCACACGATCGAGCCTCTGCTGCCCCGCATGATTGCCCGGGGCGCCGGGCACGTCGCGATCATAGCGTCGACCGCCGCCCTGCGCGGTTTGCCTTACAGTCCGGCCTATAGCGCGAGCAAGGCGGGGGTGCGTGCTTATGGTGAAGCGCTACGCGCGCTTCTTGCGCCAAAGCGTGTGACGGTGACGGTTGTCGTTCCTGGATTTTTCGATACGCCGATGACCGATCGTTGGAAGGGCCCGACTCCGTTCATGCTCAGTCTCGACCAGATGGTGGCGGCGATACGCAAGGGATTGGACGCGCGGCGATCGCGCGTCACCGTGCCGCGCCTGCTCGCGCTCGGGTCGCAGGCGGCGGATCTGCTCCCGGCCGCGATCGGGGATCGCATCATGCGGGGTTTTCGCTTCCATATCGAACCGGGTCACTGACAGGTCGCATGATCCATCTTCTTGCGGGCATAGCGATCAGCCTGTCGACGTGGCTCGGGCTGCGGCGGATGGTGGCGGCGTGGCCATTTGGGTCGGAACCGGATGTCGCCGCGCGCACATTGGTCATCGACGCCTTTCCCTGCCTGGCCGGCTTCTGTCTGTTCCTGGCGCCGACCGGGCGGCCGATCCTGTCCGGGTTGACCGTGATGTGCCTTGGCATCGGAATGGGATTGGCCGATCGCGTCAAACGGAATGTCCTCGGCGAGCCGGTGGTATTCGCCGATCGCGCCGAGCTGATCGAGGTCGTGCGTCATCCGCGCCTGTATCTGGCGTTTATCGGTACCGCCCGCATGATCATCGGTACGGTGGCGATTCTGCTCGCCATCTTCTGGGCGGTTCACCTGGAGCCGCCTCTGTGGCCGGTCGGAATCCTCTCTTTCCTGTCGCTCGCGCTCCTCTCGGCCGTCGTCGGGCGCCTATTGTTCGTGATCCCGTCGCAGGAGCCGCTTCGCGGCCGGCTGGCCCGCTTCTATGAGCGGCTCCGGCCGAGCCGCGACCCGTTGCTCGATTCGGCGCGTTTCGGGCTGCTCGCGACCTGCATCATGCACGCCACGCTCGCGCGGGCGGAGAGGCCGGAACGACAACGGCGGGCACAGGCGAAGGTGTGGCCGGCCCTGCCCGCCAACGGGCCGATCCTGATCGTGCAGGGCGAATCGTTCGTCGATGCGGCGCGGCTCGATCCCGCGCTCGCCGATCACCTGCCCAACTTCGCGCGGCTTCGGCGCGAGGCTGTGCAGCAGGGAAGGCTAAGCGTGCCCTGCTGGGGCGCGAATACGATCCGCTCGGAACTGGCGGTGCTAACGGGCCTCGGCGGCGACGATATCGGGCTCGACCGTTTCAATCCGTACGAGCATTTTGCGCGCGTGGCCTTGCCTTCGCTTGCCCATCAGGCTCGTGTCGCCGGTTACCGCACCATCTGTATCCATCCCTATGACGCCGATTTCTATTATCGCGACAAAGTGATGCCGCTGCTTGGGTTCGACCAGTTTATCGGCATCGAGGGGTTCAAGAATGCGGAGCGCAAGGGCCCATATGTCAGCGACGTGGCCGTCGCCGAATGCGTTGCCCGCCATGTGCGTGATCATGGGCCACGTGTTCTGGTGTTCGCGATCACCATGGAAAATCACGGACCATGGGACGGGGAGCATGAGGCTTTGCCCCCGGCTGAGCTTCCCGAGCCATGGCGAACGCTACCCGAGGCGACCGAGATCGGGCGCTGGCTTAAGCATCTCCAATCGACCGATGCGATGATACCGATCCTGCGCGATGCGATCGCGGCGGTGGGATCACCGGGCTGGCTGGTCTTCTACGGGGATCATCAGCCAAGCCTGACAGGGCCGTTTCAGGCACCCGACGCGAATGATCGGCGGTCCGATTACGCCATTTGGGGCTCGGCCGCGGCGGCGGGTGAAGCCCGGGATATTGCCGCGGAGGAGGTGGCCGCCGCATTGATGTCCGCCATGGGAGCGACCTGAACCTCGTCTTCGTCCGAAGAGGAGACAGCGCTTTCGCCCATCAAAACCCTCTCGATGATCGCGACCTTGATCATGTTTGATTGGATCGTCATCGCGCCAGCGAAAGCGGGCGGCAATCCGGCCCAGGTAAGCGTCTAGCGCGATATTGTTCCGAACAGCTTGGCGATGCGGCCCTCCAGCCGGCGCAGGCGGATCAGCCAGCTCGTCTTCGGCGTCCACCCCGCGGCGAAACGCTGCAGCAATATCTCGGGTGGGCAGGGCAACAGGGTCATCGGGTCGAGGTAGCGTGGATAGAGAATCAGCGTTCCCGCGACCAGTTCGGCCAGGCTCAGATGCCGCGTGCGGCGGGGCAAGGGGGGGGCGAGGTCGCGCGTGAGGCCCCAGCCGGCGAAGAAGGGTTGGCCGTGCACCACCACTTGGAGCCCGCGCAGCAGCGCTTCGAAACCGGTGAGAGAGGTCAGGACATGGACCGCGTCGACCCGCGCCAGCAACGACGGCATGGATTCGCCGCGAACGATCTCGTCAGCATGATCGAGCAGGACCGTGTCGGCGACGTGGCCCAGGCGGTGCCCGGCATCCACGTCCGGATGGGGCTTGAATAAAATATGAGCATCGGGTTCGGCCGCGCGCGCGCGCCGAAGCAAGTCGAGATTGCCCGCCACGCCGCCGCCGCCGAGCTTCACCGACATGTCGTCCTCCACCTGTCCCGGCACCAGGACGGTGCGCCGTATGCGCGGTCCGGCCGAGGCGGGCGGCACTTCGCGCGCATATTTGCTGATTCCGCGCGTCACGATCGTCTCGATCAGCGCTCGGGCGCGCCGCGTCAGGGCCGGCGTGAAATCCGCTGTTTCAAGGATCGTCTCGAGGTCGCTCGGCGCGGTGGGGTCGTAATAGATGCCCTGATGGTCGACGACGATCGACAGCGGCGGATGCAGATCGGCGCCCAGCCCGATCGATCGAATGAACCCGTCCTCGATCCGCACCAGACGGTCGGTCGCCATGGCTTGCAGTCCCGACGGTATGCGCGACGGCCATAGCGCGATGGGCCCACCCGCGGAAAGGCGCAGCGCCTCCCGCACTTGATCCGTGAACCGGATGGGTGGCCGGTCCGCCGCCCACAGGAACTGAGCGATGCGCCGGCGCTTCCACCAGGCGATACCGCATGCGACCCGAATCCCGCGATTGGCGGCGTCGACCCGCGCCCACAAATCGAGGATCGCCTGTGCGCCGGCGGCGTCGATCGTTCCGCCTGTGAAGGGGTCGCGATAGCCGATCGGAGCCTCGATCAGCGAAGGATGGGGCGGCGATTGGGGAAAGGGGTGGGTCACGCGTCGGTCGGCCGCTTGCGGCCGGCGTAGGCCCAGGGTTGGCCGATCCAGCGCGCGAAACGGTCGCGAAATGCCCAGTGAAGCGGCACGCGACGCTCGGCAAGGCCGGGCCACCCCGTCAGATCGAACCCGGTCCAGGGAAGGAACGGGTTGCGCCGGCCATAGGCCCAGATCTCGACCCGCGTCGATGGACGCACCGCTGGCCCGCGCGCGTGGAAGCCGCTCGTGTCGCACACCACCAAGGTATTGGCCCTGACCGCGAAGGCCGTTGGTTTGGGCAGCCCGAGAGCGGCCAGTTCGGTTTCCTCGATGCGGAGCGATCCCCGGCTGGAGAGGAAATCCTCGCTATCACGTGCGCCCAGGCTCCTTTCCTTTTCCCAGGCAAGTCGCGCGGCATCATGCCGGTGCGAGCCCGCGACATAGGTCAGCGGCCCTTCATCCTCGGCGACGTCGGTCAGGAACAGCCATGCTTTGACCGTGGCATGGAAGGTGTCGACGTGCAGCTTGGTCTGGGGATCGGGCGGCGAATCGCGGCGGTGGGTCAGGATGGTCTGGATATAGGCCAAAGGCTCCGTGTCGAAGCTGCCGACATAGCGGATCAACCCCTGCCAGCGCCGGCCACGGATTAGGGATTTCGCCGCGGGCATCGCGCGGAGCGCCTCGGGATCGAGCGCGATCCGGCGCGTGATCGTGTCGCCCTGGATCATTTCGCGCGCGGCGCCCTGATGGCCCATCACCTGGGACCTCAGCGTGGCGAACGCCGCCTCGGGCAGGAAATCGGTCATCACCACGAAGCCGTCGCGCTCGAAGGCGGCGCGCTGCTCGGCGGTCACGAGCCGCGCGAGCCGTCGGCGCCGCCAGGCCGCGAGCCGATCAGCGAGCATGACACGCTTCACATGCAAGCCCCAGGCATTGAGCCGGCGGGACCCGATCAGCGGATTATCCCGAAAACTCTTGGCGTCGGTGGCGAGTTGGAGAGCCCACAACGGGGCCAGGAGATAACGCAGTGCGGACACGCTCTCCCTATTGGTCAGGTGCGCCGCGCGTTCAAGCGGCGTCGAGACGCCGCCCTTAGCCCAACGGACGGGGAGGGCGACACCGCGATCGTGCAGGGTCGGTGTCGCCGTGATCTTGCGGCTTGAACGTTGTGCGGCGCCGCGCGTTGCGCGCCAGGGGTGTTGATGCACGACACAGGAGACCCGCATGGCCGAATTGGACCAACCCGCCCGGGACAAATTGCCCGCGAAGGATTTTGCCGAACCGGATAAGCGCGCCTTTCCGATCCAGGACAAGGCGCACGCCAGGAACGCCAAGGCGCGCGCAAGCCAGGCGGTGAAAGCCGGCCGCATCTCGAAAACCGAGGCCGCGAAGATCGACCGTAAGGCCGACGCCGTGATCAAGCAGCGGTGAAATATTCCTTCGCCAATCCCTGGGCGAGTCTCTCGCTGGATGCCTGGTCGCTATCGCTTGAGGCCGCGAACGTGATCGGGATGAGGATGATGAAGATCGCTGCCGGCGGCGCCGCGGGATGGACCGAAAGCCGGCTGATGCTCTCGGAAAAGGCAGAGGCGGGGCTTGCCCTGCAGGTCATGGCCTTGACCGGAGGGCTTGGAGCCACCGGTCCGGTTGCGGCGCGCCGCACGCTCAAACATTATGGCCGCAAGGTTCGCGCCAACCGCCGCCGCTTGAGCCGCGGATAAGCAGCTCGGCCTATTGATCGCAGGGGGTCGGCTGGTGGAGCTGAGGGGAATCGAACCCCTGACCTCTGCAGTGCGATTGCAGCGCTCTCCCATCTGAGCTACAGCCCCGGCACCAGCGAAGTGCGCGCTTAGCGGCGCTTTCCCTGCGATGCAATCTCTGTCTTTTTTCGCCCCGATATTCACATACGGCGGCCCGCCCCAAGCGGACGTTCACATGCTCCGGCACCCGGAACGGCGCATTATCCCCAGGCGTTTTTCCATTGGCCCGCGCGCATCGATCGCGCGGCATGGAGAGACACAGGAGGTTTCGATGGGTTACGAGCGCAACGACCGCCGATGGGGCTATTCGGGCGTCCGAGGCTATGGTGGATATGGCGGCACCGATCGCAATCGCTCCTTTGGCGAGCGGGATCGCGATGACGATGACCGCGCCCGATCCTATGGCGACTATGGCGCCTCGGGCGGCGGCAGCGCCTATCGCGATTATCGCGGCGAGCGCTTCAACGATCGCCCCGGCGATCGCGAGGCGCGGACCTACGATGATGACGATCGGGGCTTTTTCGATCGGGCAGGGGATGAAGTCCGCTCCTGGTTCGGCGATGAAGAAGCGGAGCGCCGGCGCCGCGAGGACCAGCGTAACGATCGCTATGCCGAACGGGGCTATGCAGGCCAGGGTTATGGCTATCAGGGCTATCGCAGCCGTCACGAGCATGACCCCCATTATCGCACCTGGCGCGATCGCCAGATGGAGGCGCTTGATCGCGACTATGACGAATATAGACACGAAAATCAGAACCGCTTCGAAACGGAGTTTGGCTCATGGCGCCGCAACCGCATGAGCCAGCGGGAGCTGCTCCAGCGCGTCGAGGAGCATCAGGAAGTGGTCGGCTCTGATGGCCAGCATGTCGGTAAGGTCGATCACATTCGCGGCGATCGCATCCTGTTGGCCAAATCCGACGTCGGCTCGGGTGGGCATCATCACTCGATCCCCTGCTCGTGGATCCGGTCGGTCGAAGACAAGGTGACGATCGACAAGACCGCCGATCAGGCCCGGCAGCATTGGCGCGACGAGGAGCGCAATCAGGCCGGTCAGGGCGGGCTGTTCGGACGCGACGACGATCGCAACGTCAATCTCAATCGGAGCTTTTCCGGCACCTATTGAGCCTGGACCTTGATCATTCAGATCGAGGCCAACGGAGGGAGCCCGGCCGGGAAGGCCGGGCTCTTTTTTTTTGGCGCGGGCCGAGCCTTTCGCAAACCAGTTCAGACATAGTGATCGCGATGCCCGTTCGCTGGCTGCGTTCGCGGGCCCGACCAGACGGGGTCAGGCGAGCAGATGATCGATCGCGTGGATGGCGACGCCGACCAATCCGCCTACCATGGTGCCGTTGATGCGAATATATTGCAGATCGCGACCGACGGCATTTTCGAGTCGGCCGGTAACGGTGCGCGCATCCCAGCCGCGCACCGTTTCCGACACGAGCGTGACAATACCGTGGCCATAGGAGGCGACCAGCGTGGCGGTGGCTCGGCGGGCAAAGCGGTTGACGGCGATACGGACCCGCGCATCCTCCTGCAGGCTCGTTCCCATCTGACGCAGCGCTTCGCCGAACTTCCCGGCCGCGACCGCATGCGGGTCGCGCGCAGCGCGTAGCATGGCTGCCCGGGCGCTTTGCCATAGTCCGTCCAGCCAGGCGGCGACGGCGGGATTTGCCAGCGCCTGATCGCGGAACGCCGCGATTTTGGCCTGGAGCTCGGCGTCGGTTTGCAGGCGCCTGGCGAGAGTGTGAAGCCCTTCCTCCGCCTTGACGCGGAGCGGATGGTCGAGATTCTCGGCCATGTCGCCGAGCAGGCGGAAAATGCCGTCCAAAATCTTGCTCGAAAGCGCTTCGTCCAGCCCGGTCCAACGCAGGATCGAGCCGGCGCGCTCATGGATCATCTGCCGGAAAAGATGTTCGTTGGCGTCGAGCGTCCGGCCCACCCACAATATGGTACTGTTGATCATCGGCCGATGCCGCCCTTCGGCCATGGCCGCCTCCAGCAGCTGGCCGGAGAGCGGGGCGATGTCCAGCGCGCGGAGGCGCTGGGCGGCGGCGCTCTTGAACAGATTGCCGAGCCGTTCGTCCCCCAGGCTTTCGAGCAGGGTCTCGGCAAGTTTGCCGAGGCCGGCGCGCATCGCGCCATCGCGCGGCGGCGCGGCCAGCACGCGCCCGATCGCACCGGCGACGTCGAGCCGCGCCATGCGCCGCGCGACGATCCGCGGCACGAGGAAATTGGATCGCAGGAAAGCGGCGAGGCTGTCGCCGATCCTGTCCTTGTTGCGCGGGATGATGGCGGTGTGAGGAATAGGAAGGCCAAGCGGGTGTCGGAAGAGTGCGGTCACGGCGAACCAGTCGGCCATGCCGCCGACCATCGCCGCCTCCGCGAAGGCGCGTATATAGGCCCAGGCCGGATGCGTTCCGGCGAGCGCGTTGGCGAGAAAGAACAGCCCGGCCATCGCCACCAGCAGCCCGGTGGCGATGATCCGCATCTGGCGCACGCCATTCTGGGCGGGGTGGAGCCGCGAGGGCAGCGTCACGGGGCGTTCCGGGGCAACGGCATCATGTCCATCAGACAATAACCGTCGCCCCGGAAAGGTTCATTCCGCCGGCTGCGTCATGCCGGGCGGCAACGCATTTTCGCCGCCGTTGGTGAGCGCCTTGCCGAGGCGCCGGCCGATGCGGCGCTCCATGCCGTCGGCGAGACTGAAGCCGGCCGGGACGATCAGCAGCGTGAGCAGCGTCGACAGGATCAGGCCGCCGATCACCGTCACCGCCATCGGCTGGTTCCACGAGCCGTCGCCGCCAATCGACAGTGCCGTCGGCATCATGCCCGCGACCATGGCAACCGTCGTCATCACGATCGGCTGGGCGCGCTTGTGGCCGGCGTCGATGATCGACTCGGTCAGCGGGCGGCCCTGGCGGACTTCCTCGATTGCGA
>Ga0105238_10007936_pt1 | contig 10619 bp, 9 predicted proteins | sample KBSC34metaG_FD_81526 | JGI IMG/M metagenome (GOLD analysis project Ga0105238, IMG submission 81526) | Corn rhizosphere microbial communities from Kellogg Biological Station, Michigan, USA - KBS C3-4 metaG | ecosystem: Host-associated > Plants > Roots > Rhizosphere > Soil | place: Michigan, USA...
AAGCGCTCAGCGACCCGGTGATCGGAATGCTCATCCGCACCCAGATCGGCTTCGAGGTGTATGGGACCACTACTGAGCTGGAGCACGTTAAAATCGGCCCGCGCCAAGCTGGTGAGACTGTGACGGTGGTGTTCCAATTCCTGTGCGATCTGTGCCCGCAACCCTACACCCTGACACTCGCGGCACAAGATCCCGACGGTGGTTATTATGATTGGCTGGACGATGCCGTGGCGTTCACTGTGGCGGATGAGCGAGGGACCCCAGGAGTCGCCAATTTAAGAGCCAAAGTGAGCGTCGAGACCGCTCCCAGCGAAGCCGCCCAGCTGGGCGCCTAAGACCTACCGGAAAGCATTATGCTGTAAGCAGGTCCGCTATAGCTGCCGTCTTCGAGGCGTGATGGTGAAGTGCTAAAGCGACGATAGCGAAAAGTGTATATCTGGCGTTCAGGGGGGATTCCAGCGTGCTCGCCAAAACGCGAAGAAGTTTTCAGCCCAGGGAAGCTCATCACCTGGAAGATACCGGGCTCTCCCTTAGCCTGATTCTAGATCTGATCCTGAAGTATACCTACCTGCAAGGCACGATGACGCTTGCGAAATTGATGGAGCGCTCCAAGCTAAGCTCCACCGTTATCCATGCGATGTATCGGCATTTCCAGAGAGAGCAGTTGTGTGACACCCGCGCCATGGTGGGCGATGACTACGAAATCTCTCTCAGCAACAAGGGCCGCAACATGGCGGAGGTTGCGCTCAAGAAGAGCCACTACGCCGGACCGGCTCCGGTGCCGTTGGCGGATTATAAAGAATCGGTCTCAACCCAGGCCGCGGAGATCAGTTTAACGATTGAGAGCCTGCGGGCCACACTGAGCGATCTGGTCCTTCCCGACCACGTAATCCGGGAGCTAGGCGCCGCGCTGATGACGGGCGGCGTGATCATGTTGTACGGCTCCACCGGTAACGGCAAGACCAGTGTCGCGGAACGGTTGCCCGGCATCTTTGGGGACGATCTTATCTTCGTGCCGCACGCCGTCGAAGTGTCCGGCCAAATTATCTCGGTTTACGATCCGCTAATTCATCAAACCCCGAACGGCATCGAACCGCATGCAGACCAGCGCTGGGTGCTATGCCGCAGGCCCATGGTCAAGGTCGGCGGAGAAATGCGCGGGGACATGCTGGACACCAGAACCGATGAAGTTACCCGCATGTGCACCGCGCCGCTGCAGATGAAGGCCAACAATGGGATCCTGCTGGTAGACGACTTCGGGCGCCAGCGCATTACTCCGCGGGAACTGCTGAACCGCTGGATCGTTCCTCTGGACCGGCATACCGACATTCTCTCGCTGCGCTCCGGAATCAGCTTCGACATTCCCTTCGAGCTGCTGGTGGTATTTGCGACCAATCTGCCGCTGAGCGATCTGGCCGAAGACGCCTTCATGCGCCGCTTGAAGAACAAGATCAAGATTGAACCGCTCAGCCAGGACCTCTTTGTCCAGCTCCTGCGACGTGTATGCATGGATGAGCAGCTTCCTTGCGGTCCGGAAATGGAAGATTATGTTGCGCGCGAGTGCCTGAAGCATTCGCCCGAGGGTCTGCGCGCGTGTTTCCCCACCGATCTGATGAAGATCATTCGCGGAATCTCCGCCTTCGAGAGGCGCGCTCCCAGTCTGAATAAGAATGACGTTGACGAAGCTGTGAGAGTCTACTTCGTCCACTAGCTCCGGCCGGTCTAGCGTGTGTGCCGCACGCTGGGACCGCGGGCGAAACTCGACATCGGTGGACCGGGCGCGGGCTCCGCTTCCGGCGCGGGCTTCTTAGGCCGGGCATCGAGACGTGTGTAGATCATCTGGTCCTTCAGTTTTTGGAACTTGGGACTTCCCAGCGCAGCCCCCGCGGCCACCACCATTTCATTGGTAATTTCCAGCGACGCCGGCAGGTGCTTCTGGAAGTAATTCTTAATGCGGTCCTGGACAATACGCTGCTGCGAGTGAAGCACCAGATATAGGACAGCTTCCCCGGGTGCGCTCACCATCACCTGGTAAAGCTGCGAAGCTTTCTGGAGCTTCGCGCTCTTCAAATCGCGCTCCAGTTTTTTAGCCGCGGCATCGAGTTTTTGCGCTGCGGTGATCTCCGCTTTCGTGAGTCCGGCGGCCTTGATGAGATCGGCCCGTTCCTTGGCATTTAATTTTTCGAATAGCACATTCAGAAACAACGGCAGCGGATGAATCTTAAATTCGATCCCGACCGGCGCCATCTGGCGGGCTTTTTGCAGCTTCTGAAACGTGGGCAGGTTAGTCTTTGCGCCCGCCAGTGCGGGCGAATAGAGTTCGAGCAGTTTCTCCCGCTCCAGCCCCTCGATCAAGTCGCCAGCATTGGGCTCTTCCGCCATCTTGCGGAGCTCCGCTCCCAGCGCCTCGCCGGTAATTTTGCCGAGCATCTCGGCTTCGCGCGCGTTTTCATAATGGGCGCGCGTGCGCTCGTCGATCGCGTAGCCCAACCGCGCCTGGAACCGGATCAAGCGCACCATCCGCGCCGGATCGTCGTAGAAGGAATAGTTGTGGATGGTTCGCAGTTCTTTACGCTCTATATCGCCGATGCCATTGGTAGGATCGATCACCAATCCCAGCGAAGCCTTGTTGAGCGATAGCGCGATGGCATTCACGGTAAAGTCGCGGCCACGCAAATCTTCATGGATGGTAGCGGGGCTGATTTGCGGGCGGGCGCCGGATTTCGCGAAACGCTCTTGCCGCGCCATGGCGACCTCCGCGGTTACGCCGCCGGGAAAAAGCAGATCGGCACATTTGAGATGATCGTCGGTGGCAACAATTTTGGCCCCGAACTTCTTCTCGGCGAGCTTGGCGAGTTTGAGCGCGCTGCCTTCAACAGTAAAGTCCAGATCGCGAACCGGGAAACCTCCGAGCGTGTCGCGCATGGCGCCGCCCGTCAGGAAGACCGCCAAGCCAGCTTCACTAGCCAGCTCCCGCATCTGCCCTACCACGCGGTACTGGCCAGCACTCAGATGGCTCTCCAGCAAAAACATGTAATCGCCCATTCGCTCCTGCCCTCAATTCCGCTGCCCGGCGCTCATGCCCGGGGATGATGTTGCTCGATCGTCTCTCGCAAGCGCCGCTGCGCGACGTGCGTATAAACTTGCGTGGTGGAAATGTCGGCGTGGCCCAGCATGATCTGGACGCTGCGCAAATCCGCGCCGCCCTCCACCAGGTGCGTGGCGAAACTGTGCCGGATCACGTGCGGCGTCAGCGCCCGGCTGATCCCAACCTGCAAACCATACCCGCGCAGCAGCTTCCAAAAGGACTGGCGCGTCATGGCCCTCCCGCGGGCGGTGACAAACAGATGCCGGCTGGCGCGACCTTTCAGAAGACGGGGCCTCGCGCTGCCCAGATACAGATCCATTGCTCGACCCGCGGCTTGGCCAAACGGCACCATGCGCTGCTTGTTACCCTTGCCTGTGACTCGGAGCACTCCGGTTTCGCGCTCGATCGCGGACAGCGTAAGCTGGCACAATTCGGATACACGAAGGCCGGTGGCGTAGAGCAGTTCGAGCATGGCCCGGTCGCGGATCCCGGTGGACTTTTCCATAGGCGGTGCAGCGATCAGGCGGTCCAGTTCGTCACGGTTCAGATACTTCGGAAGCGTGGTCCACTGCCGCGGTTGATTCAGGAATTCGGTGGGATCGCTGGTCAGCTGGCCTTCCTGGATCAAGAATCGGTAAAAGTTGCGCAGCGTCGTGATGTGGCGGGCAATGGATCGAGCCGACAGTCCTGCGCTGTATAAAGATTCGACATAGCGGGCAAGGTCTGGTGCCTGAATCTCAGTCACCGGCTTGCCAATTTCTTCACTAAGTCTTTTAAGATCAAGTTGATATGAATTTAGCGAGTTGGATGCTAGACCCTTCTCTACCCGGCAAAAATTGAGATAGGCCTGGATGCTCGGAGCTAAGGGCTGAAACGGGGGTACCGTCGCCTGCATTGTGCCAATGATACAATACTTGCAAAATTGTTTGGAAGGAAAAGCGTCAAAAAGAACCCGTAAGTGGCTCTAACGACCAATAAAAAGGTGTTCGTGACCCGCTTCCAGCGGGATTCGATCGCTGGTTTCGTGCAAACTCCCGGTGGGTTTTCCGACGACGCTGTTGAATTGCTCACCCCTGCCGGTGCTCTGCTGCGAGTTCCCTACTCCGAGGTAAAGGCCGTTTGTTTTGTTCGGGATTTCGACGGCGGCGATACCTGGCGCGAGCACCGAACCTTCGTCAGCCGCCCCAAGGCGCCCGGCCTTTGGGTTCGTTTGGTTTTCCAGGATAACGATTCGACCGAGGGTATGGTGGCGAATAATCTTATGTTGTTGGAACCGAATGGGTTCGTGATTACTCCCCCGGACCCAAGTTTCCAGAATCAACGAATCTTTGTGCCCCGGATGGCCCTGCGCGAGGTGCAGGTGGTGGGTGTAGTCGGGGCTAAGCGGAAGGCGGCGAAGCCGGCCGCGAAGCCTGAAGGCCAGTTGGAGATGTTCTAGGCCGCGACCACCACCGGCTCGTGCTGCACTGGAAAGTTCACTGAACGGGCAATGAAGCACAAATCGTGGGCGCGGGAATGGAGCGCAATGGCGTCGGCGATGCGGGCGGAATCGGTGATCACGGCTCGAGGCCGCAAGACCACACGAGTGAACTCTCCCGACGAATCGGCATTTTCGTGCATTTCTCCGCTGGCGGCGTCCTGATATTCGATCACTACAATACCGGCGTCCGCGCACAAATGCAGGAACCACAGCATGTGGCATCCGGAGAGCGACGCGACCAGCAATTCTTCGGGCGTATAACGCGCCGGGTCGCCGCGGAACACTGCGTCGGACGAACCGGCCAGCGGCGCCTTCTTGCCCATAATCTTGATTTCGTGGTCTCGCGAATACGCGCGATAATCGCTGGTCCCGGTGCCGAGGTTGCCGGTCCAGGTGGTCGTAATGCGGTAGTGGTGTTCGCGGGTTGTCAAAACAAAATCGATGGCAAGAAAGATCCGGCGGGTTCCTGATACATACCTATGGACATCAGAGTCATCGGATGTTTGACGCGGAGTCCGTTTTCCAGGCACCAGCGAAAGAGCGCGGCGTGGCGGGTCGGCACGAGAATTCCGGGACCGCCAAAACTATCGGCCGTCGAAATCAAGGCCTGGACATCGCGAACGGTTTCGCCTACGGTGTGTCCGAAGAACGCCATCGAAGAGGTGTAGCCGGTAATGCGCGCAGTTCGTTCCACTACCTTCGCCGTGCCTTGCTGAATGGCATCGGCAAGTTCGCCGCCGCGGTCGTGACCGTGAACCTTGCGGCAAAGCCGGTTGCAGGCCGCGAGATCGGATTCGAGAGCGGCGCGGACATGAAAACCGTCCATGGGCTTCTGAATCGGCGGGCCTTGCATGGTGGAAATTGGCTCGCGGGTATCAAACCCGAGTTTGGTATAGAGCGATAGCGATCGATTGTGAAACGCGGCTTGGAGTAAGCGGACTCCCGTGAACTTTTTTTCGGTGGCGCGCGCGAGGACTGCATCCATCAGCTTTCGGCCCACACCGGCGTTCTGTGCGCCCGTCTCGATGGTGATCGGTCCAACACCTGCTATAGGCGAACGCTCATCGAGGCAGTTGCTGCCGATGATCCGGCCGTCCGATTCAGCCACTACGCAGTAAAACCCGGGATGCGAAAACATCATCGTGAGAAGCCCAGTGGCGTGCTCGGGAGAAGGTATATCGGGAGGAAAATTGTGAGCTGCATTGATATCGAAGAAAGCCTGATAGCAGATCGCGCCAGATGCCGGTGCGTCTGCCGGCGTGGCGCGGCGGAGGGTGATCTGGGGCATCACCCGTATTTTACCGGACGCAGTTTAGCGAACGACAGGACTGCCGAGGCTGAGCATCGCGAGGTCGGTCCAAGTGTTTTCGATCGTGTTTTGAACAAAAGTGAGGCGGTCGATCCAGGCACTGCGGGAATGCTTGAATTCGCTCCACCGCCACCGCGCGAACTGCGCCGCATTGTGGACATCTTCGCGCGCCAGCTCCTGAGCAATGGTCACGTGCGGGTGATAAGGATAAGGCTCCTGGAAGGCCACGCGTCCGGCATTGAGAGCCGCGTGCATGCGCTCCAATTCGCCGAATCCGTTTCGTATCGAAACGTAAATCACCTGCGTGCCTTCAAAGATTTCGATTTCGCCGAGATCGACCTTGAAGGGTGAAAATTCCTGGAGACGCACCTTAAGCTGCTCCATCGCGTCAGCGGCGACATGATCCGGCGTTTCCCCAGGGAACTGAAGCAGCGGCCGCGGCGGAAGAATCGTTACGTGCGCCTTGGCTCGCGATTCTGGAGCGAAATCATGACGGATCTCATCCAGCAGTTCCGCGAGTTCGCCCGGGAGATACGTGACCAAGGCGAAAGAGTTGATGCGCGTCTCCCGCCCGTTACTTGCATCCATCTCAGATTAGTGTAACGCTCTCGCGCGCACTAGGAAATAAGATTGCGACCTTACGCCGCAGACGAATCCACTAGTACTCCCTCGGTTGCGACTTCAGGCTTGGCTTCGGGGAGCACCCATTGAGCTTCCTCAAAGCCAACAAACTTGTAAATGCGCAAGACGCCACCTTCGGATTCAAGCAGATCGCCAGGATTGAGCGGAGCGGCAGTTTCCTTGAGGGCGAAGAATGCTGCGTAGGGCGAGGCCGCTTCGACGGAGTCTCCGGCTTCATAATCGCGTGGCTTGACGTTTGCCGAGCCGCTGACGTGCGGCGCCTGACGAAACGATTGATGCAGATGATCCTTCAAGCGGTGAATGCGATAGCTGGGCATACAGTGCTCCTATTATCGCTCAAAACAATTCGGGAAGAAAATGTTCCCTACTTAAAGTCGACTCCGATCACGCCGGCGAACTTGCCCGCGATTTCTTTCATCGAAAACTCCGGGAGCGTTGCATGCGGGATGGATTTTCCCCAGAGGACAAATACCGCGCGATAACGCATGGGCCAGTGGCCATGATTGCCAATCTCTTTCGGATGCGAGATCACTTCGCCTTTGGAAGCGGTGAACATGAACCCGTCGGCAGGCTCAAACGCCGCTACGGGATTCGGGGGAAGCGATGACGGAAACTTTGCCAGCTCGTCCTTGCCGATCTCGCGGCCAATGCCATAACGCGAATCCTTTGCGGTCTGGCGAAGAAATTCGGCGGCCCGTTCGTCTGGCGCAACGACGATCCCGCCGCCTTGGACCAGAGTGGTGATTCCCTGCTGTTTCGCCAGCGACACCAGATCCACCGTTGTATTTACTTTCTCGAAGCCGTGATCGGACACCACAGCCATCGCGGAACCGGCCGGCATCACTGAAAGAATCTGGCCGATCAGTTCGTCGGATCTTTCCACGATGGCCTTCGATTCGCGCGTGTACGGAGCATTCTCATGTGCTTCAGAATCCAAATCCGCCAAATGGATCAGTAGAAAATCGGGCTTCTCGTGCTGCAGCAGATACATCGCCGCCTGGGTGCGGTTACGCTCGTCCATCCACTCTTGGGGAAACGAGGGATACGCTTGCGCAATTTTTTCCAGCAAGTCAGCGGGCTTGGTCTTGCTCTCGACAGTCTTCCTATCTTGTGCCGCACCGCGGCGATCTGTGAAGTATTCGGGAATGTCCCAATCGACCGGGGCATCGACCGTAACCGGCCAGTTGATGGTTGCAATCTTAAGCCCCGCTTTATGCGCGGCGTCGATCAGCGTGGGCACCTTGATCTGCGAGTAGTCGAGATATTTTTCTCCCGGGGGACGCCAGTTCGCCAGGATGCCGTGCTTGACTGGATCGACGCCCGTGATCATGGTGGTGTGAGAGGGCCAGGTGACGGTCGGAACCACTCCAATCACGCCCTTTGAAACCTGCCCTTCGCGCATCAGGCGACGCAGATTAGGAATCTTGAGACCCATCTGGTCGGCGTTGGTCAGGTAGCGGTTGTCCAGACCATCCACCGAAACCACCACCAGTGGTTGCTTCGCGGCAAGGGTCGCGATCGCGGCGCAGACGCATAAAAGAATTTGAATTGGCCGTTTCATTTACCGACTAGGATAACCCGCCCGTGTGAACTTTCGGTTCCAACGCTGTGACAACTCCGCGGCAGCGTTACGATTGCTTCCATCCCAAAGCGACAAGCTGAACGCTTATCCCGGTTTTCTTGGGGCGCACCGTGATGGTTTCGAAGGTCTCCGTAGTGGGATCGATTTTGGTATCCAGCGCCGCGACTTCCGCCTCGAATTGGGCGTTTAGTTCCTGCAACTGCTGGTCTACCATCTCCACCGTTTCATCGGCGCGGCCGACATCGCTGTATTCCTTGGCGGCTCGTCCCGCGGCGCGAACGGACTGCGCCGCCTTATTGATATTGGTGGCACTGAGAGTCTTGCGGCCCATGAACGCACCTAGGATTCCTGCGCCAACGGTGACCACAGTGTTGAGAATCTGCGCCGTGGATTGCTCCTGTTCCACGCCTTTTCGCTGTTGGGCTTGGGACTTCCGGCGTTGCAGTTGATCGAGCTTAGGGCCGTACTTCGATTGCAGCGAGGCCTTTAGTTGATCCCGCTGCTCGCGCGCGGCATGCTGCAAGCGAACTCGAAAGTCGCGCTCCGTCTCGCCCGGGGTAGACGATTGGTCGAGGCTCGGCGAACGCATTAAATCTAGCTTTTGCATGCGGAAGAGCCATGTCGCAAAGCTCTTATTCCAGGCTGCGTAGTTTTTAGAGTTTGCGCCTGCGGCGGGTAGTTCCGCAAAACTCGCGCTGGCTTCGGGGGCTTTTTCGAGATCGGTGACGGCGCAATCGGCGACTTCTTCGGCCGAATCCCAATCCGCGCCGACAGCGTCGTCCGTGAGGGCCGTGGTGAACACGAGATCGCGCGCAATATCGACGCCAAGCTTGTCGTCGACGAATTGAATTTTGGCCGCGCCCAACGCTACTGGCGTATAGACGATGTCTTTCGCGGCTCCGCGGACCGGAAAGTAATATTGAGGGATTCCGGGGGGCAGAACGGGAGGTCCTGCGGCAACCGCACGTGAGGCGGACGGAGTTGGAACATCGTGAGCTCCACCAGTTTTTTCTTGCGTCGTAGCCGAGTCCTGCATCAACTTCTGGATCTCGGGCCGCGCGAGCGGTCCTCGCAAATACGAAAGGGTCCAGCGCGTCTCAAACACCACCGGTTGCTTCTCGTGGACGTTGTTCATCAGGAACATGCGCTTTCCGAGGCCCGCCAGGAGCTTGTCCAGTTCGCCGCGGTCGAAGTTCGATCCTGCGCCTTCCAGACCTTCAAGCACACGCGCCTTGTCACGTTCAGTCTGGAGCCGCCCCAGAAACCAGGTTCCGGTGTTTGCGAGACCCTTGTAATCCAGATCGACGGGATTCTGCGTCGCCAGAACCACTCCCAATCCAAATGCGCGTGCCTGTTTCAGCAGCGTCAGAAGAGGCTGCTTCGACGGCGGATTGGCCACCGGCGGGAAATAGCCGAAGATTTCGTCCATGTAAAGGATCGCGCGCAAGCTGCTGGTCCCAGGCTGCGTCCGGACCCAACTCAAGATCTGATTGAGCAGAAGCGAAACGAAGAACATGCGCTCGGAATCGTTGAGGTGCGCAATGGAAAAAATACTGACGCGCGGCTTCCCTGCTCCGGTCCACAGGAACTTTCCGATATCTAAGGGATCGCCCGCGAGCCACGCCTCAAACCCCGGCGAGGCTAGCAGATTGTTCAACGCCATTGCCAGTTCGAAGCGTTCCTTCGCTGGATAAAACGATTCCAGATCAAGCACGCCGATTTTTTGAGTGGGCGGATTCTGGATCTGTGCGATCAATGCCGGAAGATCCGGATTCTTTCCCGCATGCCAGTTGAAGTCGAGCAAGTTCGAGAGCAGCACATGCTCACGGCTCTTCATGGGATCGGCGGCAATGCCCACTAGTCCCAGTAGAGACGTTGCAGTAGCGCTAATACGGTCGCGCAGCGCCTCGCGATCGTTCATGGTTGCCGCATCCGGCGCCGCGAATGATTTCAGCACGGATACTGGACGTCCTGCATCCGAGCCCGGCGTGTAAATGGTGAAATCGGCGGCGGCGCGCAAACGGGCGATGCGCTCGCCGTCTTCCTGCCAGGATGCCAATCCGTTCTTCCACAGCTCAGCCTGCTTGGCTGCGAAGGCCGACTGATCCATGCCCTGATTGCGCGCTTCATCGGGATTCACCCAAGGCTCAAAGTCTTGCGGTCGCAATTCAGGAAACGTAAGCAGGAGATTCGAAAGGTCGCCTTTCGGATCGATAACCAGGGATGGGATGCCGTCGATTGCCGCCTCTTCCAGCAGTCCGATACAAAGGCCAGTTTTGCCGCTGCCCGTCATGCCGACGCATACCGCGTGGGTCACCAGATCGGATGAATCGTAGAGCAGCAGGCCGCCGTCATCTTTTCGCTTGCCAAGGTAAAAGACGCCGAGCTTTTCGTAGTCAGGCAACATTCCTAGTATTGTAAGCGCCGAGCAAACACACAAATTAGATTCGGGCTGCCGCTTGACCGGAGGCGCTTGACTCTCTATCCTCTTCAGGAGGAGCTCATCAATGCGGCTTAG
>Ga0105238_10007939_pt1 | contig 10616 bp, 11 predicted proteins | sample KBSC34metaG_FD_81526 | JGI IMG/M metagenome (GOLD analysis project Ga0105238, IMG submission 81526) | Corn rhizosphere microbial communities from Kellogg Biological Station, Michigan, USA - KBS C3-4 metaG | ecosystem: Host-associated > Plants > Roots > Rhizosphere > Soil | place: Michigan, USA...
GCGATCAGCAGCCCCCCGCTGATGGGTGTCTCGGCGCTGGGCTTGACGACGACCGCATTGCCGAGCGCCAAGGCGGGAGCGACGGAGCGCGTGCTGAGGTGCAGTGGCCAGTTCCAGGGGCTGATCACGCCCACCACCCCCACCGGCCGGCGGTAGATTCGGTTCTCCTTGTCCGGGTAGTCGCCCCACAGGATCCGGCCCTCGACGCGGGAGGGTAGCGTGGCGGCCTCGAGCACGCTGTTGTGGACGGCCCACCATTCGATGCTGGCCTTGGTGAGAGTGCTGCCCGCTTCTCTCACCAGCCAGTCCACGATCTCTCCTTTGCGGCGTTCCATCACGCGGGCGGCCTCGAGAAAGATCTGTGCGCGCGCACCCGGGATGGCTGCCGCCCAGGCCGGCTGCGCACGCCGCGCCCCGGTGAACGCCGAATCGACGTCGGCCTTTGAGGCCGCGGAGATTCGCGCAACCGGCTCGCCCGACCACGGGCTGGTCACGTAGAGCGGCGTTGCCGCGGCGCCCTGCTGCCAGCGGCCGTCGATGTACAGGTCGCCGAAGTCGTACGGTTTGCTCGCGGCGGTAGGAATCGTCTGGTTCGTCATGTGCTCCTCCCTTGCCAGCGCCGAACAGCAACGGACGTGCCGCCCGCCAGGCGGCTCGCAGCCGCCGCCCTCGCATCATCACCACCGCCCGCCAAGACCAAGAATTGGCCCCCCGGCTCACCTTCACGTCGCCCCTAGCCCCCCGGCGCCCTCGGCCCCCCTCCGGGTCGGCCCCCCTCCGAGGTTGATTCCTCTCGGCTCCCCTCCGTCGGCTCCCCTCCGAGGTTGATTCTCGGACCCGTCCGGGGTTCTCGATCCCCTCGGAGATTGCGCGCCTCGGCACCTTCGGGTTCCCTGAGGGTTGGTTTCGCGTCGGCCCCTCTTCTGCGGGCCCGCCGGCCGCCCTCCGAGGTTGAGTATTTCGGCCTTCTCCGAGGTCTTGGGCAGACCTGCTGCGGACGACAATGACCGTTGTCTCGGTCCTCCGCCCCCAACCTCGGTGAGGTCCGCCCCGCCCGTGAGGTCCGCCCCGGGCAACGATCATCAACCTCGGTGAGGTCTGGCCGGCGTGAGGTCCGCCCCGGGCAAAGATCATCAACCTCGGTGAGGTCTGGCCGGTCCGGCCCGGGCTGGCACCGGCCACCTCCGGCCAATCCCCGCTGACCTGGCGTCGTTCAACCGTCGGTGGAGGGGGGGAAATTCAACCTCGGTGGGGTTCGGGGCGGACAAGGGGTTGGGGTCCGTGTTAGGCGAGGGGCATGGGACGGATTTTCGAGACACGCAAGGCGACCATGTTCAAGCGGTGGGACAAGATGGCCAAGGCCTTCACCCGCATCGGGAAGGACATCGCCATCGCCGTGAAGGCCGGCGGCCCCAGCCCCGACTCCAATCCCGCGCTGCGCCGGGTGCTGCAGAACGCCCGCAGCGCGAACATGCCGAAGGACAAGATCCAGAGCGCGCTCAAGAACGCCTCCGGCGCCGGCGCCGAGAACTACGACATCGTCACCTACGAAGGCTACGGCCCCCACGGCATCCCGGTCATCGTCGAGACGGCCACCAACAACGTCGTCCGCACCGTGGCCAACGTCCGCAACGCCTTCAAGACCCACGGCGGCAGCATGGGCACCGAGGGCAGCGTGGTCTTCCAGTTCAAGCGCATGGGCGTCTTCCGCCTTGCCCCCGAGGCGCTGGCCGGCAAAGACGCCGACGCGCTGGAGCTGGAACTGATCGATCACGGCCTGGAAGAGATGGGCGAGGGCACCAGCGACAAAGGCGAGCCGCAGACGATCATCCGCGGCGCCTTCGCCGACTTCGGCAAGCTCCAGGCGGCGATCGAGGCGCGCGGCATCCCGGTGCAATCGGCCGACTCCGAGTACGTCCCCCAGAACCTCGTCTCGCTGCCCGAAGACAAATCGACCGAGGTCCTGGAGCTGGTCGACACCCTCGAGCAAGACGACGACGTCCAGCGCGTCTTCCACGCTCTGGGATGACGTCCCCGGGCCTCTCGCCCCGCATTCAGCTCCTGCCGCTCCCGCGCCGAACAGGCACCAAACGAGAATGAACCTCGCCCGTGGTGACACCCATCACCGCGTGACGCCCGTCTGCTCGCAACGGAGGACACCGCTCCCACGCCGGATTTCCAGCATGTTTCGGACACCGGCTTAAAATCGTTTTCTTCATACCGATCGAAGCGCCACGACACTGTACCGGTCTGGCGCTGTGGGCGGTGAAATCTGTCAGCTGTCCCGGCTGCGCGAGATGGGGCTTTCACCAGGGGGTAGGACTGACATGACGAAGTTTTCGCGCGTGATCGGTGTGCTGGCAGTCGGTGGTCTGTTGGGTGGCGCCTGTTCGAGCTCGAGTCCGAGCGAATCGGGGAGCGGTGGCACGACCGGCACCGGCGGCAAGGGGAGTGGCGGCACCACCAGCACCGGCGGCACCACCGGTACCGGCGGCAAGGGCAGCGGCGGCATCACCAGCACCGGCGGCACCACCGGCACCGGCGGCGCCGCCAGCACGGGCGGCGCACCCAGCACGGGTGGATCGACCGGCAGCGGCGGCGCCTCCGGCGGCATGTCCGGCGGCGAGATCGTCGTCGCCTGCCAGGCCCCCGGCGGCATGGGCGGTGGGACGACCAGCACCGGCGGAACCTCGGGCGGCGGCGGTAAAGGTGGCGGCGCCGGCAAGAGCGGCGGCGGCGGCAAAGGCGGCACCTCCGCCGCAGGAGGCACCTCCGCAGGCGGCACCTCCGCGACCGGTGGAAAGGGCGGCGCCGGCGGTTCCACCGCGATGGGCGGCGCCGGCGGCGCGCCTCCGACCTGCCAGCAGCTCCCTCCCCTCGCGACGGACAGCAACTCGTCGTTCATGATCTCCAGCTCGGAGTTCGCCTCCTGCGCGCCGATCCCCGCCGCGCGCACCTGCGATCAGAAGCCCTTCCCTCAAGGAACGTCGCCCGCCCTCACCTGGACCGCGGGTCCCCCGGGAACGATGAGCTATGCGGTCGTCCTGAAGGATCTCTCGGTCCTCGCGCGCACGGCCTCGACCGATCCCCTCTACAACCGCGGCTTCCACTACGTCATCTGGGACATTCCCGCCAGCGTGACGTCATTGCCGGCGCAAATGCAGGACGGGTTCGTCTCGACGGACGTGCCGGGCGCGCTGCAGTGGTCGAACTTCAACGACTATGGCTATTTCGGCCCCTGCCCGAACTTCGATCCCACGATGCCCACGTCGTACAACGACAGCTACGCGTTCGTCGTCTACGCGCTCCCCAGCGCGAAGACGATGATCCCTCCCACGCCGATGGGCTCCAGCCCGGTCAGGGTCCTGGACACTGCGTTCCAGGCGGTCGCACTCGCCACCGCCGAGTACCGCGGCACCTCCAGCGCGGCCTCGAGCGGAGTTCCCGATGGCACCCTTCCCCCGAAGGACGTGCCCCCCTGCCCTGCCGACGGCTCCGTGACCTGCGGCTGCGTGAAGCGCGCGCAATAGCGAAATCAACGTCGCAACGATAGAAGAAGCCCGGCCGCGATCTCCCGATCGGGCCGGGCTTTCTTCTCTCGCGCCGGCCAGCGACGGACACGGCAAAACGCCCGCCCCCGAGGCGTCCGGCGCATTTCGCCGCAGAGGCGATACTCTTCGCCACCATGATGAGCGGAGACGACCTGCTGCAAACGATCTGGGGCCACGGCTCGATGCTGGGCCCGCTGGCGATGGCCGTACGGGCGACGGCCATGTTCTTCATCGCCCTCGTTTTGGTGCGCGTCGGTGGAGCGCGGACGTTCGCCAGGAGATCCTCGTTCGACAACGTCGTCGTCATCATGCTGGGCGCCATCGCGGCGCGCGGCGTGGTGGGCGCCTCGCCGTTCTTTTCGACCGTGGCGGCGTCCGGGGCCGTCGTGGGGTTACACCGCCTGATCGGGCGCCTGTGTGTCACCCAGCCGTGGCTGGGCCGGCTGGTGCAGGGCCAGCGCGTGATGATCTACGAGCGCGGCGAGATCCTGCGCAAGAATCTGCAACGGACCGGCATCAGCGAGGACGACCTGATGGAGAGCCACCGCCTCGAACGGAAGAGCGACCGCCTCACCAAGGACGAGACCGCCTTCCTGGAACGCAACGGCCGGATCAGCTTCGTCGTGCCCGAGCCCAGCCTCTCCCCCGCCGACCGGCAAGCGAGCGATCAGGACTGACCGCCGAATCAGCGCGGGTCGTCACCCTTGCGAGCGCCATGGACGAAGCGGAATCCGGCGTCCGTGCCGAACCCCAGCGCGTGTCCGAGCTGGATGTTCAAGAAAGACAGCGGCTCGAGCAGGCGGGCGTTCCGCAGCGGACCGGCATCGACGGCGTCGAAGCCCAGGGCCGTGGCGAGCAGCCGCACCTCCTCCTTCGCTCGGCCGTCGTCGGAGGCGACCAGGACCGTCAGGGCCTGCCCTTGCGCCATTCCGCTGCTCATCGTCTGCGCGAAGACGGTGTTGAACGCCTTCACCACCGTGCTGTTGGGCAACCTCTTCTGCAGCTCTTCCGCGGCGCTGGTCGAAAACCCCAGCGCCAGGTTGTGATCCTCGGTCAAAGGGTTGGTGACATCGACGACGATCCGGCTGGCCAGATCCTCCCCGATGATGCCCAGCACGTCGTCCAGCGACCTCCAGGGCACCGCGAGAAAGACAATCTCCGCGGCGCGCGCGGCAGCCTTCATCGCCTCCCGATCGTGTCCGGCTGTCCGCGGCTCGTAACCGACCCGTCGCAACCCTTCTGCCAGTGCAGACCCTACGTGCCCCGTTCCCACGATCGAGATTTGCGCATTCGTGCTCATGTCCGGCCTCCCGGCGCCGCGATGGCGCTCGTGGGCAGGAACGTTGCAAACGGCGCGCCCACACTCGCGACGCTCATGCAGCGTCGTGAAAGATGATGCCGGCGGTGTAGCGTTCGCCGCTGCGCAGGCGGCTAACGCCGTGCCGCAGCGCAACCCGGTACCAGCCGCGCGTCCCAGCCACCGGCCGCTGATGCACGGCGAAGACCACAGCGTCCCCCTGGCGCAGGGGCACCACCTCGGGCCGCGATTGCATGCGAGGACGTTGCTCGGTCAGCACGAACTCGCCTCCCGTGAAGTCTTTTCCCGGCTCGGACAGCAGGATGGCCACCTGCAGGGGAAACACGTGCTCGCCGTACAGATCCTGGTGCAGGCAGTTGTAGTCACCCGGTCCGTAGTGGAGCAGCAGCGGTGTCGGCCTCGTCTGCCCGGCGGCATGGCAGCGCTCGAGGAACTGGCCATGTTGCTCCGGGTACTGCACGTCGAGCTTCATCTCGGCGTTCCAGCGGTTGGCCACGGTGACCAAGCGCGGGTACAGGTTCTCTCTCAGCCCCTGGACCAGCTCCGGCAGGGGATAGCTGAAGTACTTGTACTCGCCCCTTCCGTACCCGTGCCGGCCCATGACGACCCGACTGCGGAAGATGGTCTCCTCGGGATACAGGCCAGCGAGCGCCCGGCACGTGGGCGCGGTCAGGAGCCCGGGGAGGACCGCGCTCCCCTGGGCATCGAGGTCGCTCTCGACGGTCTGCCAGTCGAGCGCGTTAACCCGCGGCTCGATCGTGCTCGCACTGTCGGCGTTCTCGCCGCTGGCCGGGAAAACGAAGCTTGCCGTCATCCCCGGGCCTCGCGCGCCAGCAGCGTGGCTTTGCGTTGCGCCCCCCAGCGATAGCCCGACAGCGCGCCATCGCTCTTGACGACGCGGTGGCAAGGAATGGCCACCGCCAGCGTGTTGGCGCCGCACGCCTGGGCGACCGCGCGCACCGACTTCGGCGCGCCGATTCGCTTCGCGATGTCGGCGTAGCTGGCCGTGGTGCCGACGGGGATCCGCTGCAGCGCCCTCCACACCCGCTGCTGGAAAGCCGTGCCGCGAATGTCGAGCGGCAGGTCCAGCCCGATGCCGGGGCTCTCGACGAAGCCCACCACCTTGGCGATCAGCTGCTCGTAGCCACGCTCGTCCCCGATCAGGTTCGCCCGCGGGAACTGGTCCTGCAGGTCGCGCACCAGTTGCTCTGGCTGATCACCGAGCAGGATGCTGCAGACGCCCCGCTCACTCTGGGCGACCAGGATCGTTCCCAGCGCGCACTCGCCGATGGCGAAGTGAATGTCGGTGTTCGCGCCGCCCGAGCGAAAGGCCGTGGGGGTCATGCCCAGTATCTGGGTCGACCTCTCGTAAAACCGGCTGTTCGAATTGAACCCAGCGTCGTAGATGGCATCGGTCACTGAATGGCTCCTGGTGAGTTTGTTGCGAACGGTCTTCGCGCGGTGGGCGCTGGCGTAGCCCCGAGGCGTCAGGCCGGTCAAAGCCTTGAACACCCGGTGGAAATGAAACGCGCTCATGCCGGAGGTGGCGGCCAGGTCGGCCAGCACGGGTGGCTCGTCCGCTTGCTCGATGCGCCGGCAGGCCGCGGCGATCAGCTCGACGTGCGGGTCGACGGGCGACTGGTCCGGCTTGCATCGCTTGCAGGCACGGAAGCCGGCTTTGGTCGCCTCGGCGCGCGTGGCGTGGAATTGCACGTTCTCGGGACGGGCCAGCCGCGCCGCGCACGAGGGCCGACAGTAGACCCCGGTGGTCGCCACCGAGTAGTAGAACTTTCCATCGGCCGACCGGTCGCGCGTCGCCACCGATCGCCAGCGCGGATCGCTGAGGGTCGCGCGAGCCCGCGCCGCGACCCTCGTCCTGCTGCCGGCGGCCTTGTTCCTGGCGTCCTTCATGATTGTGATGATGCGCCGGCCGCCGCGGGCCGGCACTCCGTCTCTTGCTATCGAATTCGCAGGGGCAACTTGACGATGTCCCCGCCGGACGGGGCACCAGTTGACGAGGCCTGGCGCATCGCTCTAAATCCACGCGCCCAGACCGTCCCATTCGATCAGAAAGGCGTCGCCGTGACGAAGATCATCCTGTCCCTCGCTTGCCTCGTGATGACGCCCCTCCTGATTGCAGGCTGCGGCTCCTCGACGGCGGCGAACCCGCTCGACGGTGGCACCCACAGTGGCTCCCTCTGCACGGTCACCTTGACGGGAGGGGTCGCCAGCACGCACAGCTGCGCCCTCTCCTTCGCCTACGACGGCACGTTGACCGCCACCGACTTCTCGCTCACGACGACCCACATCGATCCGGCGACGGTGCCGAACCTCACCGCCAGCATCCAGATCGCCGGCGCGCCCGCGACGGGCCCGGTCCAATCGACCGACCCGAGCGTGCTGCAGGGCTATCTGGCCGTGAGCGCCCAGAACGCGACCGACGCCTGGAGCGCTGACGCCGAGTCGACCAACACCGCCGCCACCGGCAGCTTCACGCTGACGATCACCGCCCTTGGAACCGCCATCTCTGCGGGCGGCAGCAGCTACTACACGAACACCCACGGCAGCCTGGATGCGACGCTGGTTCCGGTCACCTCCGGACAGACCTCGCCCGACATCGTGGCGCACGCCGAGTTCTGAGAACGACCCGCGTTTCACGGTTGCTCCATGCGGCGTTCAGACGAGCTTCGGCTCCGGACGTGCGAACGAGCCTGACGCACCCGATCCCTTCCAATTCAGGCGCTCCTGGAAGATGATTAGGAGGCACCAGACTTGGACGTCCTTGGACGTCCTTGGGTGTCCCTGGCTGGCCGGTCGAAGAGGAGGTCTCGATGCAGCGTCCGTTGATCCCCGTGCTCATTTCTGTTGCTCTCGGCGCCTGCTCGGGAGGCGGCACCCCGGCGGGCGGAGGTGGTCGGGGGGGAAGCCCGGCGAGTGCGGGGACTGGGGGCGCTGCCAGCGGCGGACACGCTGGTAGCACCGCCGCCGGGGGGAGCCACGGCGCGGCCGGCAGCAGCGGCACGGCGGGCGCGACCGGATCGTGCACCTCCACACACGTCGCGAACACGATCCTCGCCAACTTCTCGGGGTATTCGCTGACCGTGGTGGGACAGGACGCCTACTACGTCGATCCCAACGCGAACCTGGGCCGCGGCGACATCCGGCACGTGATGCTCGACGGCACGGGCGATGCGCCTTTCGTCGACAGCCCGACCGGCGGCATCTTCTTCGGCGTGACGGCCATCGGTTCGAACCTGTTCTACTTCCTGGCCGACGACGCGCAGGAGGTGCACATGTTGCAATCGCCGCGCGCGACGGGCGGCATCGGCACGCAGGTCGGGACCGGCACCTTCGACGGATTCTCCGTAAACATCCTGGGCGGCGGCTACGCGGGCATCATGGCGGGCCAGACGCTGGGCGTCTTCGCACAGAGCGGGACCGACCTCTTCGTCAACGACGGCGCCGAGATCTCCAGGGTCTCGACGGTCAGCGGCACCAAGACCGTGCTCGCGACCGATGCGGGGACCTCGGGCGGACTCCTGTGGCCCGCGCTGGTGGGCAACACCGTCTTCTACAAAGACGGGACGGGCGTCATCTACAGCGTGGCGGCGGATGCCACGGCCGCGAGCGGACTGGCCCTGGGCACGGCGACCTGCGGCAGCGGCCGGACGATGTGGATGTCCGCCTATACGGGCGGCTTCCTGTGCGGCGAGCTGTTCGGCCTCGACGCGATCGATCCGACCGGCACGACGAAATCACACGTCATCTACACCTTGATGGACAAGAACCCGACGCAGTTCAACCCGTCGCAGGTCGACGGCACCACCTACTACGCGCTGCCGAAGGACGCGAGCCTGCTGTTCCCGATCTACAAGCTGGACGTCGCGAGCACCACGCTGACCCCGTTCGTCTGCGCCGTCGGCTCCGTCATCGACTACGAGCTCACCTCGACGGACCTCGTTTACGTCGAGTTGAACAGCGCGGGCAGCCTTGCGTTGAAGCGCGTGGCGCGCTGACGGTTGCGGCCGCCCCCCACCGGCGCGTCCGTATCGGCACGCACCGGGCCCCAGATTTTGATTCGGGGGGAGCCGGACCCTCCCAGTTTCGGAGGGCTGCCTCCGCGGCCGCTCACCGCGACGGATGTCGCGTAGTCGTCGAACGACGCGGGTGGGCTCAGGCGAACGCGAGATCCGCCGATAACGAACTTGGGGCATGGCGTTCATCAGTATCGGAGGGGGTGAATCACCGATCGCGGACGGGCTTCGGCCGGTCGGGGCGGTCGACGACCGTGCGCGCGCGAGAGCGCGTGACGATCGTGGTCCCGGACAGGGGGACGACACCGGCGGTGATGTGGTGGTCGTGCTGTCATCGGAGGCGCAGGCCATCACGAGGGGCGACGGAGCGGCGTCGCCGCCCGGCTCGTCGACGACGGCGCCTTCCGGGCCCGGGGGTACGCCCACCTCGAACGCGAGGTGGGCGGACCGAGCGGTGGACGGAAAGCCGCTGACCCCCGCCCAGACCAAGGAGGTCGCGCAGTTGCGAGCACGCGACACCGAGGTGAGGGCGCACGAGGCGCCCCACCTCGCGGCGTCAGGTGGCCTCGGGACGAGCCCCACGTTCAAGTACGAGCAGGGACCTGACGGAAAACGTTACGCCGTGGGCGGTGAGGTGCAGGTCGATACCAGCCCGGGCCGAACGCCCGAGGAGACGATCGCCCGGGCGCGCACGATCCGGGCCGCCGCGACGGCTCCGGCGGATCCCTCGGCCCAGGACCTGGCAGTGGCCGCGTCCGCCGCCCACATGGAGGCGCAGGCCCAGAGCGAGCTCCAGGCCGAGCGCCACGTCGCCGGGCAGAGCGCGGCCAGGCCGGCGTCGGAGCGGAGCGAGGCCCTGGCCCCGGGTGGTGTCGCCCCCCCGGCCGATCCGGCCTCCCCCGCCCCGGATCCCGAGCTCACCTTGATGACGCTGAGCCGCGAGAAGGCCTCCACCGGCGGTGGCCCCAACCGGAGCCCGGAAGCCAGCTACGGCCTCTATCAACGCGCGGCCAGCGCGTACGCTGGTGCCGGGATCGTCGGTACAACGCCGTACCGCGGTTGATTCTCGCCGCGGTTCCGCACCGGCATCGATGTGTTCCGTCCGAGCCGGGCGCCACCGTTGGCTATCGCTTCCGCAGGACCAGGGACGGCTGGCGGGTTCGCGCGACGTGCTCCATCTCGTATTGTCCGGGGTGAGCGTCGACGAATTCGCGAACCGCGACGGTCTCGCCCGGATAGGCCTGGTGGTTCCATTCGTCCAGCACGAAGACGCCTCCCCGGCTCAGGCGGAGGTGAAGGCCGTCGAGGATCTGCCGCGTCGACGAATAGAGATCGGTGTCGCAGTACACGAAGGAAAATGACAGCGACTGGTCCTGCTCGAGGAACTGCGGCAGCGTCTGCTCGATGAGCCCTTGGTGGATCACGATGTCGTCAATCGATAGAGCGCCGCCATGGCCTGCAACTCGGGAAGACTGCCGGCGTAGCGCCCGCGGTTGGCGGTGGCGGCGGCGTCCTCGGTCTTGAACTCGGTGAGGCCCGCGAAGCTGTCGAAGCAATGCACCGTCTTGCCGCCGAGTCCCGCAGCATGTGAAGCGGCGGCGGAAGGCTGCTGCTAACAGCCTATCCTCACGCCAGCGATGGCGCGACTTCGGGGATGACCCGCAGGATGCCGGGAGTAAAGGTGAGCGATGACCGCGGCGTCACAGGGTATCC
>Ga0105238_10007940_pt1 | contig 10615 bp, 7 predicted proteins | sample KBSC34metaG_FD_81526 | JGI IMG/M metagenome (GOLD analysis project Ga0105238, IMG submission 81526) | Corn rhizosphere microbial communities from Kellogg Biological Station, Michigan, USA - KBS C3-4 metaG | ecosystem: Host-associated > Plants > Roots > Rhizosphere > Soil | place: Michigan, USA...
AGTGGAGCGGCGGACAATACGACGGTCGTATCCGCGTGCCGGTGATGAGCGGCCAACAGATGGACGCGCGTCAGGACCGAGTCCTGGCTCACGAGACCACGCATGCGTGCCTGGCGATGCTGGGCGAATGGCCCTCCTGGCTGCACGAAGGCATGGCGCAACGATTATCCGGTGAGACGCTGCCTCCGCAAGCGCGAGCGCGACTGACGGAAATGGCGAAGGCCGGACAATTGCCGAAACTGGAAGCTCTAAGGCGCGGATGGTCCGGACTGAACGCCGAAAGCGCCCGCGTGGCGTATGCGCTCGCTCTGGAGGCCGTGGACGCTCTCTACGACAACTTTGGCACCGACGGCGTCCGCAACCTGATGCGCAATCCCGAGCGTTTAGCGGCGGTTTCCGCCGAGCTCGACAAGCGCCTGGGGCTGTAAAGACGTAAACTTGGATCGACTTGTTATCCTATAAAAAGTGAAGCCGTTTGCCACCATTCCCGAGGCTATCGAAGAGCTGCGCGGCGGGCGCATGCTGGTGGTGGTCGACGATGAAGACCGCGAAAATGAGGGCGACCTCACTATGGCCGCCGAGTGCATCACGCCCGAGGCCATCAACTTCATGGCTACGCACGGCCGCGGACTAATCTGTCTGGCACTTACTCCGGAGCGCTGCGATACGCTACATCTGCCGTTGGTGTCAGCTCATAACACTTCGCGTTTTGGAACGCCCTTTTGCGAATCGATCGACGCGACGCTAGGCGTGACGACCGGAATTTCGGCTGCGGACCGGGCGCACACCATTCGTGTCGCCATGCGATCCAATGCGAAACCGTCCGATCTGGCGCGTCCGGGCCACGTGTTCCCGCTACGTTCGCGTGCGGGCGGCGTGCTGGTGCGTGCGGGACAGACCGAAGCATCGGTGGACTTGGCGCGTATGGCGGGCTTCGAACCCGGCGGCGTCATCTGCGAAATCATGAACCCTGACGGTTCCATGGCACGGGTCCCGCAATTGACGGAGTTCTGCCAGCAGCATGGACTGAAAATGATTTCGGTCGCCAGCTTGATCCGCTACCGGCTGGAGACGGAACAGCTAGTCGAACGGCGCAGCGAAGGCTGCATCGAGACCGAATTCGGCTCCTTCAAAACCATCTCTTATGTCAGCCCAATTAACGGCGAGGCGCATCTGGCATTGGTGCGCGGCGACGTGGCGCACAAACCGAATGTACTGGTGCGCATGCATGCGCGCTGCCTGATGGGCGATGTATTCGGGTCTACGCAATGCGACTGCCGGCGCACCTTGCAAGCATCACTCGCCAAAATCGCTAAGGAAGGCGCGGGCGTGCTGGTTTACCTGCATCAAACCGGGTTGGGCTCACGTAAGCACTACCAGCCCGCGGGTCCGGCGATCGATAGCCACGCGCCGCCGCAGGATGAAACCGGAATCGGGGCGCAGATTCTTGCCGATCTTGGCCTGACTACGATTCGGTTGCTTACGAATCATCCGCGCAAGGTGATCGGCGTCGATGCGTTCGGGATCGAGATCGTCGAGCAAGTGCCGGTCGCGACATCAGCGGAATAGACTGCGCGCCACAAACAACACATTTGCGGGACGCTCCGATAACCGCCGCATGAAGTACGGATACCAGGCAGTGCCATAGGGAACGTAGACGCGCAGCCTGAAGCCTTGATCCACTACCTGACGCTGCAGATCGCGGCGAATCCCAAAGAGCATTTGAAATTCGAAACGGTCCGGCGCGATCCCCTTTTCCTGCGAGTACCGAATCGCTTCCTGAATCATGCGCGGATCGTGGCCCGCGATGGCCGGATCGGTTCCTTCATCGAAGATGCGGTGCATGAGTTCCACGTAGCTCCGATCGACATCGGCTTTGTCAGGATGGGCAAGGTTCGGCGGCTCATTGTACGCGCCTTTGCACAGGCGCACGCGGACGCCCAGCTGATTCATCTTTTCGATATCCGCTGGAGTACGAAATAAATACGCCTGGATGGCGATGCGGATATCTCCCCCTTCGCGGGCAATGGCGGCGACCAGCGCGAGCGTGCGATCCGTATAGGCGGTGGACTCCATGTCAATCTCGACGCGGCTGCCGATTTCGCGAGCGCGAGCCGCAACGCGAAGGACGTTTTCATAACACGCGGTTTCCGAGACATCCATGCCGAAGTGCGTTGCCTTGAGCGACACCGTGGCCGGCAATCCGCGCGCGGCGATTTGCTCCAGAGCGTCAAGGTAAGCTGTTGCAGACTGCTGAGCCTCTTCGAGCGAAGTCACGTTCTCGCCTAAGTGATCGAGAGCGGTCATCATTCCCTGCCCTTGCAGCTCAGTACTTACTCTCAATTCCTCGTCGAGAGTCTCGCCGGCGACAAATCGGCTGGTGAGTTTCCGCGCCACGGGCGAGGTCTCCATCCAGTGCCGCAGCCTTTGCTGCTGCGAAAGATACAAGAAGAAGTTGCGCGTCATGCTTCCGGCAAATGAACGTCCGGACGCGGAGCAAGGGGTTGTGGATTGCGTGCCGCGCCATCGACAGGCAGAATCTGCGGCGGCTCCTGTCCACCGCCCGCACCCAGCTCGCTCATCCGGCGCAGCGACGGAAGAACGCGAGCATCCCACGTGCCCGCCGAACGGTTGTAGGAGTCGAGTGCCCGCGCGAGGTGGCGGCCGGAATCGGCGTACACTTCGGCGAAAGCACGCAGGCGATCATAAAACTCCGCGCCGATGCGCCGCAACTCTTCGGCGTTCTTGGCAAGCTTCTCCTGCCGCCAGCCATATGCGACCCCCTTCAGCACGCTGATCAGCGTTATCGGCGTCGCAATCAGAATCTTCTTCGTGAGCGCACGATCCAATAGCTCGGGATCGCGTTCCAGCGCGGCCGCCAGGAAATGGTCACCGGCCAGGAAGAGAACGACCATCTCCGGCGCAGGCTGGAGCTGCGCCCAGTATTCGCGGGCGCTCAACTGGGTGACGTGACGGTTGAGTTGCTGCGCATGCCGCGCGAGTGCGGCTTCGCGTGCGGGCGCTTCGGTAGCGGCTTCCGCATCCAGATACGCGGCCAGCGGAACCTTTGCGTCGACCGCGAGCACCCGGCCGCCGGGCAAACGCACCAGCATATCGGGACGCTGCGCTGCGCCGGACTCCTGCTCGTAGAAATCGCAGTATGGGACCATGCCCGCCAGTTCCGCGACGCGGCGTAGGGTGAGTTCTCCCCAGCGCCCGCGGGCATTCGGAACGCGCAACGCCTGCGAAAGCGCTACCGTTTCCTTGCTCAATGCGCCGAGTTGGTGTTCCAGGCCGCCCAACATATGCTGCCGTTGAGCTTCGATATCCCGCATGTGGGTTTCAATACGAGCCAGAGTGTCGGCAATGGGACGCGTCGAGTCGGTAGCCTGCTGGGCCGCCTGGGTAGCGGCGTGCGCGCGAAACCAGGCTGCGGCAATGGCTACGCCCGCAGCGATCGCCAAAACAATTCCGGCCATGAATGTTCCCGCCGATACCTGCATCCATCCATCAGTGTGGCACACGGAAGGCCGAGTTACGGGGCGGTTGACGGCGGCTCGCGAAAAGGCGCATCATTGGGCAGGAGTACCTTCAGATGGCCACTGCTCGAAGGATTGCATGCACGGCTGCCGGCGCGGTTTTGGCGATGTGTCTTGTGCCGCACGCGCGGGCACAGTCTGTGATCTCGGCCCATTCCGGAGTGATCCACTACGTCGAAGGCGATGTCACCGTCGACGGAACTCCAGTCCATCCCAAGTTCGCGGAATTCCCGGAAGTGAAGTCCGGCCAGTTGGTTGCCACCGCGGAAGGACGGGCCGAAATTCTTCTTACTCCAGGTGTCTTCCTGCGCATGGCGGAGAACAGTTCTGTGCGCATGATCGCGAATGCGCTAGCGGATACGCGCTTGGAAGTAGTCTCCGGCGCGGCGCTGGTCGAAGTCGGCCAATTGCTGGAGAACAATGCGATTACGTTCGAGGCCTCCGGCGTTAAGATGGAACTGGCCAAAAAGGGTCTTTTCCGGATCAACGCCAGCCCGGCCAGTCTAAGAGTCTACGAAGGCCAGGCGCGGGTCACTTCGGGATCAGAAAGCCTAACGGCCCGCAAGGGACATCAGATCGATCTCGACAGTCCCAAGCTGGCGGATGCTAAGTTCGACGCCAAAGACACTGATCCCTTTTACCGCTGGAGCTCGCGCCGCGCCGAGTATGTCGCCGCCGCGAACGTCATCTCCGCGCGGGTGTCGTCCAACTCCAGCTATGGTTCGAGTTTCAGCGGCAACCCCGGCGCCTGGTCGTGGAATCCGTACTTCGGCATGTTCACTTTCCTGCCGTCAAATGGCGTCTACTGGAGCCCCTTTGGTTCGCCATTCTATAGCCCCGCAATGGTGTGGGCCGCATACGTTCCGCGCCGCGGGATGGTCGCAAACCCCGGGATTAGCGCGCCCGTAAGAATGGGGCCATCTCCGGCATCATTCGGCCGCGGGATGGGCGGCTCAAGGGGTGGAATGTCCGGCGGAATGCCGAGTGGGGGCGGTGGAATGCGAGGAGCCGGCGCATCAATGCCGGGCCCCCGTTCCTCGGGCGGCCGCGGCCGCTAAAAGGTTGGCCACACCACCAGTCGCTTCCTGGCACCGACAAAAACGTTCTCGCAATCGTCGAGCGATGCACTGAATGCCACGGCTAAACCGCTTCTAATCGACGGGGGTTTCCTTGGGAGCCGGCTTGCCGGAACCACGCGCGCCCTTGTCGTTGAGAAATTGAGTCACGCTTTGATACTTCAGGGCTTGGGCAGCATCGAGCGCCGTCCGGCCATCGGTATTCGCAGCATTCACATCGACTCCAAGCTCTGCGGCGATTTTGGCCGATTCCAGCGCTAGGGTTTCACGCTCGGCCTTGGGGATTGGAACCCACACAGCGCCGCCGCCCATACCCATGGCGGCCATCATCGCCGTGGTCTCTTCTTTCCGGTGGTTGTTGCGCCCCGTCATGTAATCCGATTTCAGGACCGTCTTAGGATCGGCGCCGTGCTTCACCAGCATACGCATTACTTCCGGTTCGTTGAAACGAGCCGCCAGCCAGAAGGGCGTTGCCCCGATCAAAGCCGGTGAGAAATACCAGTCGTGCGAAGAGCGGCGAATCGGCGTCCATGTCTTCAAGGGAGCATTCGGATCCGCGCCATGATCGAGCAACGCCGTAACGGTTTTCACGTCCCGGCGCATAATCGCAACGTCAAGAGCCGTGAAACCAGCCTCAGCCTTATTCGGATCGGCGCCTTTGTCCAACAGATAAACTGCCAAGTCTCCGTAACCCGAGTGCTCCGCCAGAACCGTGGCACTGACACCCCAGGCATCCGCGTCATTCACGTTCGCGCCAGCGTCCACTAACAGCTTCGCGGACTCCAAATCGCCCACGCGCGCGGCAAACATCAGTGCGGTCTCTCCACCGTGCGGGATCGCCTTGTTATACGGGAGGTACCCGTGAGGCGGCACCGCCATCACCTCGGTCCATACGTCGGATTTCGCTTGAATATTCACGCCGTGATTCAGCAGCACCTTCACTACCTCGGGGTGCTTCTGAGCCACGGCCCACATCAATGCCGTCTGGCCACGCGAGCCATGCGCGTTCACATTCGCGTCCTTGTTTGCCAGAATCTCAACCACGTCCGGGAAGCCGCCCCGCGCCGCAACCATCAGCGGAGTCTCACCGGACATCAGGGCGAGGTTGGGGTTCGCCCCTGCATCCACCAACTTGCGCACCATGGCGGAGCTTCCGTTCTGGCTGGCCGCCCACAGCGGCGTAGCACCCAGATCGTTGGCCGCGTTTACATTGGCGCCGGCGTGGATCAGGAGATCGGCGCTATTGAGATCGTCATGATAACTGGCCCAATGCAGCGCAGTAGCGCCATCGGCCTCGGTTTGGTTTTCGTCGGCCTTTTTCTGGATCAGCGCCCGCAGCGAATCCTTGTCGCCGTTCTTCGCCGCCTGGATCACCGAAGGCGGATCCACCGCCGCTCCCATTAACGACGCAGCGAATACTGCTGGAAGTAGGACCGCTCTCATGCGCATACCTTGATCTCCTAGACCGCGAGGGCGTCGATCGGCAGTTTGCCGGTGCTCGCACCCATATGATCCACGGGGACATCCATCTTGTCCATCAAGGTCACCAACAGGTTCGCCATGGAAGGCTTGCCGGTGTACTTAATGTGCCGCCCGCCCTTGATCCGGCGCGCGCCGCCGCCGGCCAACAGGATAGGCAGGTTGTCGCCCGAGTGCCGGTTGCTGTTCGAAATGCCCGCGCCGTAAAGAATCGTTATATGATCCAGCAGCGAGCCGTCGCCATCGGGCGTTGCCTTCAGCTTCGCCAGATAATCCGAGAAAAGCTTCACGTGATAGGTGTTGATCTTGGACATGCGCTCGACGATTTCCGGAATATCGTTGTGATGGGAAAGCGGGTGGTGCGCTTCCTGGATGCCAATCTGCGGATATGGACGCGCGCTCTGCTCCTTTGCAAGCATGAACGTAATGACGCGCGTTAGATCGGATTGGAACGCCAGCACTTTCAAGTCGTACATCAGCGCCACGTGATCCTCGAAAACCGGCGGAGCGCCCAGCGGCTGCGCCATGGCGGGCAATTCCACGTCTTTTTGCGCCTCAGCCATTTGGATCCGGCGCTCGACGTCGCGAACCGATGTCGTGAACTCGTCTACTTTGACCTGATCGCCCGTTCCCAGCTCCGTTTTGAGAGTCGCCAGCTTCGCGGTCACGGAATCCAGGATGCTTTTGTGCTGCATCATCCGCGCTTCGCGCGCCGCACGCACTGTGCTGCCGCTATCGCCAAAGAGCTTTTCAAATACCACGCGCGGGTTCCACTCCGTCGGCAGCGGCTGCGTGGGGCTGCGCCATGACAGCGTGTGTGTATAGACGCAACTAAGGTTGCCGGTGCAGGCTCCGGCGTTATTGGGCGGATCCATCGCCAGTTCGAGCGATCCGAGTTGCGTGTCGCGCTCAAAATGCTTCGCCAGCAGTTGATCCATGGAAACGTCGGCGATGATCTCGACTTCGTTGCGTCCGCCGCGCTTGGTGCCGGTGAGAAACGATCCGGATGCGCCAGCGTGAATATAGTTCCAACTCGCCTTAAGCCCCGAGAGCATCAGGGTTTGGTCGCGGTACGGAATCAGGGCCTTCTGGATAGGAGCGAACTCGAACGCTGTACCTTCCCCGGTGGGAGTCCAATATTCCATGGCCATGCCGTTCGGCACGTAGAACGCCTCGAAGCGGTGGACCGGCTTCGCCGCGGTCTGCCCGCGCAATGAGAACGGCGCAAACATCGCGTCCAGAAACGGCAGCGCCAGACTGGTGCCGATACCTCGCAGTACCGTGCGCCGTGGCAAAGTTTTTGCAGTCAGGAAAGCCATGTTTATCTTCTCCTCAAAATCAATTCGACTCCGCGGAAGGTTCCCACGTCAAAAAAGCGGGGCTCTCGACGATCCCCATAATGAGCGACGACCAGCGGTACTGTTGCGCGGCCGCATCGCGGACAATTTTTCGCACTGCCGGCCGGTCGTAATATTCGAGCCGGCGTCCCAGTGCATACGCCATCAACTTCTCGGTAACCGTGCGCGGAAACTGCTCGGGTTGATTGAGCAGCAGCGCGCGCAATCCCGGAAGCCCCTTCACGTCGGTGCCGCCCGCGGTGGTACCGCTCGCGTCGACCGGCTTGCCGGCTTCGTCGATAGTCCGCCAGCCGCCGATTGCGTCGAAATTCTCCAGCGCGAATCCCAGCGGATCGATCGCGGAGTGACAACCGCTACACGTGGGGCTCGCCCTATGTTGCGCCAATCTTTCGCGAATGGACTTAGGCGCCGCACCGGGTTTTTGTTCAATATTGGTGTCGACTCCGGGAGGAGGCGGCGGAATCGGCGTCCCGAAGATATTATTCAGCAGCCACTTGCCGCGCAGTACCGGAGATGTACGGTCAGGATAAGACGTCGTCGCGAGCAGCGCGCCTTCGGCCAGCAATCCGCCGCGCTGCGTATGGTCCGGAAGCGTTACGCGCCGGAAGCGGCTGCCATAGACGTTTGGAATCCCGTAGTGCCGCGCGAGCCTCTCGTTGACGAAAGTGTAGTTCGCGTCCAACAGGTCAGTGACTGGGCGATCTTCGCGAAAGTTGCTACCGACGAACATCTCGGTTTCCTGTTTGAAGGCCTGCAGCAGACTTTCGTCGTAGTTGGGATATTTGTCCGGGTCGACCACCACTTCTTCGACGCGCCGCAGATTTAACCACTGCGCGGCGAAGTCGTTCACGAAAGCGTCGGTGGCTCGAGGATCCGCCAGCATCCGCTTCACTTCTTTTTCAAGCGTCGCCGTATTTGAAAGCTGGCCCTTCTCTGCCAGACTCAGCAAACGTTCATCGGGGATGCTGCTCCACAGGAAAAACGACAAGCGGGATGCGAGTTCCAGATCGCTAAGCTTATAGGCCCCGTTTGCTGCCGGAACAGCCGCGGGACGCGGTGCCTGGTAAGCCGCATTTTGAAAAGTAGCGCTTTGCTTGGACGCGACCGGCTTCTGCGCGCCCTTGTTCACGTGGATGCGCAGCAGGAAGTCCGGGTCCACCAGCATTCGTTCCAGGGCGAACTGAATCCCAGCGTCGAAGCTTCCACCGTCGCGACGGCCGCTATCGAAAAACTCCATCAACGTTTGCACGTCGGCTTTCGAAGCGGGACGCCGGTATGCCATGGTCGCCATGTGCGAAAGGATTTTGCTCGCGCACGCGTGCTCTTCCGCAGGAGCGGCGCTTGCCGGCTGGCACACAAATATCGCGCGCCTGCTAGGTGTATCTTTCGCCGGTCCGGCCGCCTGATATGGACCGGCAATCAGCACCGCACCCACATTCGCGTAATCCATGTACACCTGGTCATCTGCGATCACACGGCCGCGCTGCAAGGGTTGCGGAAGGCCTTCCGGCTCCCACTGCTCGCGTACAAATGTCACGCCCACCACTCGCGGACCCGCTTTCACCGGCACGCGAACTTCGAGCCCCGCATCCCCGGTTATCTGCATGTAGGTTTCCCATGACGGATCACCGGCAAAGTTAGGTTCGCCATCGCCCGCGTAGCTGGCGGCCGCAGGTCTGCCCTTGCCCTCGCCGCCCACCGTGAAACGCTTCAACAGCTTGCCGTCCAGGCGGACATCCAGCTTCTGTGCCCATCCCATGCCCTTGAGGTAATCCTGATATTGCCTTTGCAATTTGACGGTGATCAGATACTCGCCGTCCACCGGAAAATCTTTGCGGATCGCAATGCCGCCGCGCGAACCAAACGGCAGGTCTTCGCTCTGCCGGTCATCCTGCATGACGAACAGCGGGATCTCGTACCGGTCATTGCCCGGACCGACGGGAGGCAATCCCACCGCCAGCCGCGTAACCTGACGGGCGACCGACATGTAGCGTTCCAAGTGAGTAGTCGAAACCGAAAGAACATCCGCGAAGTTATCGAAGCTGCCATCGGCGGTGTCGTCTCCCGGAAGCAGCGCTTTCACATCGAAGTCGAGCGCAAACAGATCGCGGATCGCATTGTTGTACTCCATGCGATTGAGGCGATGCACCGCACTGATCGTCCCCGGATTCGGCTTCGCTGCCCAGGCTTTATCCAGTTCATTTTCGAGCGCACTCGCGATCGCGCGATAGGTGGCTTCGTCGGCGCGCGGCATCTTTGGTGGCGGCATCGAGCCAGCCCTCAGCTTTGCAACCACGCGTTCCCAAACTTCGGCATTCGCACCAGGATGGGCGACATCCAATGTGTCGAGCGCCAACCCAGCAGTGTGAAGTTTCTGATTATGGCAAGTGATGCAGTAGGTGTCGATGAACGCCTTGGGGTTAGTACTCGCCGCAGCCTGCGTCGCGGATACCGTTGGCCCCGGAGTTTGCGCCCACAGCCGGATCCTCGTGAAAACGCAGCCACTAAGCAGCAGCGCGAGGATCAGTCCGCGCACCACTGTCACGTGCCCCCACGATGCCATTTTCGCCTTCCGCCCGAAGGACCGCATCATCGCCACCTCACCTGGCCGGAATTCCATCTTGGAACTTTCCAGACATCATGAAGTATACACCTTACATCGGTCGAACACCACGGTCAAAAGGCAGGCGGAAACCCGCGCAAGCGGTTGAGAAGACAGGAGTGGGGCCGTCGCCTATTGCGCCTTCACGAACAGCACGCAAACGGGCTTGGGGACGCTGATCGGTTCCCCTGTTGGCGTCAGTTTTCCGGTCACTTGATCGACCTTGAAGTGAACCACTGTGTCCGAGCCTTGATTGGCGGCAAACAAGTATTCTCCGGTCGGATCGAGCGAGAAGTTACGCGGCGTTTTGCCTTGGGTCAGGGCGTGCTGAATTGGCGTGAGTTTGCCGGTCGATTGATCGACGGAAAACACCGCAATGCTATCGTGGCCGCGGTTGGAGGCGTAAACGAACCGCCCCTTCTTGTCGATCTGAATCTCGGCGGTGGCGTCGCGCCCTTTGTAATCCGCAGGGATCGCCGGGACTTCCTGGATCTCGGTCAAGTGGCCGCCATCGACCGCGAAAACGGTTACTGCCGGACGGCTCTCATCGTTCACATACAG
>Ga0105238_10007944_pt1 | contig 10614 bp, 7 predicted proteins | sample KBSC34metaG_FD_81526 | JGI IMG/M metagenome (GOLD analysis project Ga0105238, IMG submission 81526) | Corn rhizosphere microbial communities from Kellogg Biological Station, Michigan, USA - KBS C3-4 metaG | ecosystem: Host-associated > Plants > Roots > Rhizosphere > Soil | place: Michigan, USA...
AACTCATTCCGCAAAGCGGCGATACGCTCGGCAGTGTCAGCGTGTTGAATGACCAGTTCGTCGCCAGTTATCTGCACGACGCCCACACGGCGGTGAAGGTGTTCAAGTTCGACGGCAGTTTGGTTCGCGAAGTGGCGTTGCCCGGACTGGGTACGGCGGGCGGATTCGGGGGCAAACGCGCGGACGCGGAAAGTTTTTATTCGTTCACCAGCTTTACCGCGCCGGGAACGATTTATCGGTATGACGCGATAACGGGCACGAGCACGGTATTCCGTGCTCCCAAGGTGGATTTTGATGCCAGCGCCTACGAGACGGAACAGATTTTCTACAACAGCAAGGACGGCACACGGGTGCCGATGTTTCTCGTTCACAAAAAAGGCCTGAAGCTGGATGGCTCGAATCCGACCTTGCTGTATGGTTACGGCGGATTTGACATCAGCCTGACGCCAAGCTTCAGCCCGAGCCGCATCGCGTGGCTGGAAATGGGCGGGGTGTATGCGCTGGCGAATCTTCGCGGTGGCGGTGAATATGGCGAGGACTGGCATCAGGCCGGCACCAAGGCGCGCAAACAAAATGTGTTTGATGATTTTATCGCGGCGGCAGAATGGCTGGCCGCCAATAAATATACGTCGCCGAAAAAACTCGCGATCCAGGGCGGCAGCAATGGCGGCCTGCTCATCGGCGCGTGCATGACCCAGCGGCCGGATTTATACGGTGCCGCCTTGCCAGCCGTGGGTGTGATGGACATGTTGCGCTTCCATAAGTTCACCATCGGCTGGGCGTGGTGCGATGATTATGGTTGTTCGGACAACGCTGCTGATTTCAAGACGCTCTACGCATATTCGCCGTATCATAACCTCAAGCCCGGCGTGAAATACCCGGCCACAATGGTTGAAACGGCCGATCACGACGATCGCGTGGTGCCGGCGCATAGTTTTAAATTCGCGGCGCGATTGCAGGAATATCATAAGGGTAACAACCCCGTGCTCATCCGCATTGAAACCAAGGCAGGGCACGGCGCAGGCAAGCCGACGGCCAAGCAGATCGAAGAGAAGACGGATGAACTGAGTTTTCTGAAACAGGAGCTTGAAATAAAGTCCCTGTCGGCCGGCCAACCTTGAAGGGCAGCAGCAAATTGAAACGGATCATCCAGGTTAGCCCGGAACAACAAGCTGTTTTGTAAATGATGACAGGCATTGTCGCATGCCGCTAAATTTGCGTATGAATTTTTACCCTTTGCTTAAAACCAGCCTATTGTGCGCGGTCATGGTTGCCGGCCAACAAGCCGGTCGTGCCCAGTCAGCGGTTTCTGCCCTGGCTCATTCCGGCAATCCTATTTTTCCGGGCTGGTATGCCGATCCCGAGGCGAAGGTGTTCGGCAAGGAGTTTTGGATTTACCCGACTTACTCGGCGCGCTACGAAGAACAGATCTTCCTGGATGCGTTCTCGTCGCCGGATCTGGTGCATTGGACGAAGCATAGCCGCGTGCTCGACACCAACAGCATCACTTGGGCGCATCGGGCGATGTGGGCACCGGCAGTCGCGGAAAAAAACGGACGCTACTTTCTGTTCTTCGGTGCGAACGATATCCAGAACGACGAGCAGGTCGGCGGCATCGGTGTGGCCGTGGCCGATAAACCGGCAGGACCATTCAAAGATTATCTCGGCAAGCCGATCGTGGATAAATTCCACAACGGCGCACAGCCGATCGACCAGTTTGTCTTTCACGATCAAGACGGACAGGACTATCTGATTTACGGCGGCTGGCGGCATTGCAACATCTGCCGGCTGAAAAGTGATTTCACCGGCTTCGAACCGTTTGCCGACGGCACCGCGTTCAAGGAGATCACGCCGCAAGGTTACGTCGAGGGCTCGGTGATGTTCCGGCGCGGTGCGAAATATTATTTCATGTGGTCGGAAGGCGGCTGGACAGGCCCGAATTATTCCGTGGCGTATGCGATGGCCGATTCACCGACCGGCCCGTTCCAGCGCATCGGAAAAATTCTCCAGCAGGATCCCAAAGTCGCAACCGGTGCCGGCCATCATTCGGTAATTCAACTGCCCGGCAAGGACGTTTACTACATCGTTTATCATCGTCGTCCGCTGGGCGAGACGGACGGCAACCATCGCGTGACGTGCATTGACCGGATGGAATTCGACGAGCAGGGCTTGATCAAGCCGGTGAAGATTACATTTGAAGGCGTCGCTCCGGCAACGCTTTGAGCCGGCTCTTGCTGATATTCTGCGCTGTCATGTTTTTCACCTTGGCGGAAGATTGAAAGAAAAAGTCATTGCAGATATCCTGGCCATCATCAAGGTTACGGCGGGCTTAAATCGAACAAAATGTCGTTGGCCCTCGTCCAAGAATCAACTTATGAAAACAATTGAAAAACAACTGATGGTTTTGTCCCTGCTGGCACTGGTCGTTCTGACTGGTTGCGGCAAGAGTCCGGAAGCCGAGCAGACCAAGGCTGATGCCAAGGCCGCCGCGGAAAAGACGGCGGACACGGCCAAAGACCTTGTAGCGCAAGGCAAGGTAATCGCCCAAGAAGGAGCGCAAAAAGCGACGGAGATTGCCACGAACGTGGCGGCTAAGCGCGTCGTCATCGACACGAATGTCGCGAGCCACGTCAAGGAAGCGACGACGAACGCAGTCAGCGAAGTCAAAGACAAGATCAATAACTTGATCTCCCGTTAAAACCGGTTGCTGAAGGACGTTTTATAAGATGCACCATTATTGGGTCACGTTCAGCCAGCTAATCGAGACTCCGTTTAAGCATGTCGAGTTGGTCTGGGGCATTGTACCGCTTTACTTCGGTTTGCTGCTGAACGAACTCACGTCGTCCAAGGCGAGCTACCGCACAGCCATCCAGACTGGGTTCAGTTTTTTATGGGCAAGTGCGCAGTGGCTTTACCCATATTTCCGGGCGCACACGGCCAACGGCCCGCGCATTGAGCTCGGCGCGATGTTGCCGGTCAATCTGTTCGTAACGTTTCTCGTGCTGATCTTGGGGGCGGTGGCGTTGGTCAGCGGTGTGCGGAATCGTTACCCGAAATATTGCGCGTTTCTCGGCCACTCACGGTTTGCGAATTACTTCATGATCACCATCTTTCCCATCCAGGCCCGCTTTATGGAATGGACGTGGGAACGTTTGTTGGTGATCGCAATGTTTGCCGTGCCGATCTGGGTGCTGCTGCATTTCGGCTTGATGCCGCTGCGGAAGCAAAAGTGACCGGCAAAATAAAAAACGCGGCTGCCTGAAGACGGTAGCCGCGTTTTTGCTTTTGGAAAAGTTTATTTTCCGAAGCCCGGCAGTTTCTTGATGCCGTCCAAGGCACCGGCAGCTTTCTTCAAGCCGGGCGCATATTTATCCGTCAATACGCTCAGGAGGTTTTTCTGCGGGTCGGTCAGATGCGCGTTGGAAGCGACGTTCTTCAGTGGGGAGATAATGGAGGTGAGTTTACCATCGCGCAGTGAGTTCACGATCGAGGCCACATCCGTTTGCGAGCCTTCGAGCTTGGAAAAGTTTTTTTGCACGACAAATGCCGAGGCTACATTGCCCACCTGCTTGGCGAGATCCATTTGCGATGAGGTCAGCTTGGCGGAGGACGCAAGGCTGAACGCGTGACCGAGCGCGGCAGAATCCTTGCCGCCGGTCAGCGATTTGAGGATGTCGTCCAACTTGCCTTTGACGCTGGGGTTGTCGCCCAGCGAACCGCCGAAAGCTTTAAGCTTGTCCGTCAACGTGGTGGCGAGGCTGCCCAGCTGGCTGTCGCTGCTGCCCGTGGCCGATTTGACAAATTTTGTGATTAATGATTCGTCCTGCGCCAATGCGGCGGGCGCGCAGCTGCAGACAATGATGGTCGTGAGGGCAAAAAGTAATTTTTTCATGGGCGGACATGATAATCAGCTCTGGCAGTGTGGCAAGTCCGCTGCAGCTTGTTACCAACGCAAGGTTGCCCTCGTCCGGATTCCCGTCCATGCTTCGCGCATGGAGCAACGCATCTTGAACCTGCTTGCGCAAAAGGATTACGTCCCGTTGAGCGCAGAAAATCTGCAACGTCACCTGCGCATCACGCCCGACCGTGAGCCGGAATTTAACCGCGCCCTCCGCAAGCTGGAACGCGACGGCAAAATTGCGCTCATCAAGGCCAACCGCTACACGCTTACGAGCGATGCGGATTTGATTCCCGGCCGCATCCGCATGAATCGCGCCGGCAAAGGTTTTTTCACGCCCGATGATTCTTCACTTCCGGAAATCGCCATCGCCGAAAGCTCAACGGGAACGGCGTTGCATGAAGACCGCGTACTGGTGCGTCGCAAGGCCCGCAGCAAATATTTCCGCGACGGTGATCAAGATACGGGCACCGTCGTCCGCATTTTAGAACGCACGCGACCGCAAATCGTTGGCACACTTCAGCAGGGTCGCGCGTCATTATTCGTCACGCCGGATGATCCGCGCATTCCGCACGATATTCTCGTGCCGCCCGCCCGCGATGTTGGCCGCCCGGCGCGTATTGGTGACAAAGTCGTCGTTGAGTTGCGCGAATGGGAATGGCGCAATTCCAATCCCGAAGGTGAAATCGTCGAAGTGCTTGGTGCGCCGGATGAAGAGGGGGTGGACATGCTTTCTGTGCTGCGCCAATACGGTTTGCCGCTGCATTTCCCGAAAGCGGTGCTGGCTGAAGCGCACGTCATCGGCTCAACCGTTTCCGAAAAAGATCTGGCCGATCGCCTCGATTGCCGCGCGCATAATGTCATTACGATTGATCCCGATGACGCGAAGGATTTCGATGATGCGATTTGCCTCGAACGCATTTCAGCCGAGCAATGGCGGCTCTGGGTGCACATTGCGGACGTCTCGAACTACGTCAAGCCCGGCACCGCGCTGGATGAAGAAGCCAAGAAGCGCGGCAACTCGACCTATCTTGTCGATCGCGTCATCCCGATGTTGCCGGAAGCCTTGAGTAACGAACTTTGCTCGCTCAAGCCCAACGTGGATCGCCTGACCAAGTGTGTGGAATTTCTCGTCTCAAACGATGGTCGCGTGCTGAACACTAAATTTCACGCGGCTGTCATCCATTCGCAGCGGCGCTTCACTTACGCGCAAGTGCTGGAGATTTTGCGTCGTGAGCCGGCAGACGATGCCATTGAGCGGATGCTGCATCAGGCGCATCAGCTCGCGCAAAAAATCCGACGGCACCGGTTCCAGAACGGCTCGCTCGACTTGGATTTTCCTGAAACGAAAATCCGTTTGGACGAACAAGGTAAGATTTTGCGCATCGAGAAAAACGAGAACGACGAGTCGCATCAATTAATCGAGGAATACATGCTGCTCGCGAATGAAGCCGTCGCCACGCGGTTGATGACGCAGCGAACGCCCGCCGTCTATCGTGTTCACGAAGAGCCGGATCCGCGTCGTTTGCAGGATTACCGGCAGGAAGTGCTCGCGCACCATGTCCAGTGCGGCAATCTGAGCCATCCCGCCGAGATCCAAAAGTTGCTGGCGAAACTCGGCACGTTGCCCATCGGCCCGGCGTTGAAGATTGGTTTTCTCAAGTCACTTAAACGCGCGTGCTACTCGGTCGAACCACTCGGCCACTTCGGTCTCGCCAAGAAAAAATACACGCACTTCACGTCGCCCATCCGCCGCTATGCCGACCTCGTGGTGCATCGCGCATTGTTCGACAAACAGCCGGCAAAAGCCGGCGCGTTGAAGGAAATCGCCGAACATATTTCCGTGACAGAGCGCAATTCTGCGGATGCCGAACGTGATAGCAAGGATGTGAAGTTGTTCGCTTTCTTGCGGGCACAGCTCGAATCCGGCGATCCGGTGAAATATCCCGCGCTCGTCACCGACGTGCGGAACTTCGGTTTCTTCGTGGATGTGACCGGCCTGGCGATGAGCGGTCTGGTGCCGTTATCCACGATCGAGGACGACTTTTATGTTTTTGATGAGGCGCGTCGTAATCTGGTCGGACGCCGCACACGTCGCGTCATCAAGCTCGGCGACCGGCTTACGGTGCAGGTCGCGAAAGTGGATTCAGTGAAGAAGCAGGTGGATTTCTGTCTCGCGGTTGAGCGAGGCGAGATGGGCAAAACGAAAGTCCATCGTCCGTATGATCCGCGCCCGGCTTCCAACCGCGAACAGAACAAGCGACAAAAGTCGTTTCGTCCTCAGGCAGCTCGGCCCGAAGCCAAGCCATCCAAACCCTCGCCGTGGAAAAATTCTCCGCCGCCGGGTTCGCGTCCGCCAAAATCAAAGCATTCGGAAGCACAATCAGCAGCCAAACCCGCGATGTTCAAAACTTCCGGCTCAACTTTTTCCACGACGCAAAGGCCATTATTAAAGTCCAGCGGTGCGAGCCGTTTCCAGAAGCGTCGGCGGTGAACAGAGCGCCGGGCACCAGCCCGGCGTGCGGTTTCTGGTTGGTTTGCAAAATGATTTTCTTTGAAGGCAGGACCGGGCAAACTCACGCCATGCGAATCATTCTGGCGATTGTCCTGCTGATTTCCCTGGGCGCATCGGTTCAGGCTGAAACTCTTCCCTTGCGTAAATTGAGCCGCGCCGAGCAAACCGAACGCATCGCTGGCGATCTGAAAATGGTCGTCATCTATCGCACAGGATTATCCAACGTGACCGCCTTCGCCGCGCAGCAGACCAATCTTTTTCCTGATGTCGCCTCGGACAAACCGCACTTCTTGCGACGCGAGGAAAAAGAAGTTTTGTGGCAGGCCTGGAAGAGTTACTTGGATTACCTGATGGCCTTGGACGCCTTGGATTCCTATCACGATGATTGGTGGCAGCTTTCCGGTGACCGAAGGAAGCACTCTTTTGCCGCCGGCTACGCTGCGTTTCTGGCGAAGTATCGTTTCAGTCTCGAGTTTGTGGCTTTGGCTGAAAAGAATCCTTTGCTCGACACCATCTTGAATGAGCCGGTGCCGGAACTCGGTCTCCCGTCTGGAACCTACGCAAAATTAAAACTCCGTTTCCTGAACGCCGTCACCGCCTCAGATTTTGGCGCGCAAGCGGTGTTGTTTCAAACGTTGCGCGGTGCTGCTTCGCCTGAGTTACAAGCCGCGATGGATGCGGATGCAAAAGTGATTTTGAACCTGAGCCGTGGCCAGAGTGAATTGTTGACGGCCAAGAACGCGCTGAACATTTTGAAGCATGCTGGGAGCAGTGCGTGGTTTCCCGTGCAGGCCGGTGTTTCTGAATGGATGGGCGATACCAAGGTTGCCCGGACGGAGCACTCATTGATTACGGCGGCACAGATCGCGCAATTGCATGAAAAACTTTTACCGGGCGATGTGCTTCTGGTCCGCCGCGAATGGTTTCTCTCCAACATCGGCCTGCCGGGATTCTGGCCGCACGCGGCGCTTTACATCGGCACGCCGGACGAGCGGCGGAAATATTTTGCTGATGCGAGCGTGGCGGACTGGCTGAAAACGCAGGGCGAAACTGACGGTGACTTTGAACGCTTGCTTCAAAACCGTTCCGCCACCAACTACGCCGAAAGCCTCAAGCCGCAGCCGCACGAACACCAAGCGCGTATCATCGAGGCCATGAGTGAGGGTGTTTCGTTCACCGCGTTGGAACACTGTGCGGATGCGGATGCGGTGGTGGTTTTGCGTCCGGTGCTTCCCAAATCAGAAAAGGCGACGGCGATCCTGAGGGCGCTCCATTACGCCGGCCGGCCTTATGATTTTAATTTTGATTTCGCGACCGATTCCGAATTGGTTTGCACCGAGCTGGTTTATAAATCCTATGAGCCGGCGGCGCGGATGAACGGATTGCACTTGCCGTTGACGGAGATGTTAGGGCGTCAGTTGTTGCCGGCAAACCTGATCGCCAAGCAATTCGACGAGCAATATGGCACGCCAGCCGCGCAGTTCGAATTCATTGCCTTCATGGATGGTAACGAGCGCGCGGGCCGGGCGATGGAATCTGATCTCACACATTTTCGTGAAAGCTGGAAACGTCCGAAATGGAACATTCTTGTTCAGGAGAAATTGAAGTAATTGGAGATTACCGTGCCGATTTTCCTCGAATGTCAAAGATGCACCGCCTGCTGCCGCTGGCCGGGGCAGGTGTTGTTAAGCGATGCTGAGATCACGCGGATCGCGGCGTTCAAGGAATTGAACGAACATGATTTTATCCAACAATTCACCCGGCTGCGTCAGGATCGGCGTGGCTTGGCGCTCAAGGATCAGCCGAACGGAGCGTGTATATTTTTGGAAGGCGAGAATTGCGCTGTTCAACCTGTGAAACCTCAGAAGTGTCGGGAGTTTCCAAACCTCTGGAACTTTCCCGGCTTCGAAAAAGTCTGTCATGCCATCCCGCGCGAAGTCAGCGAGGCGGAATATCAGCGGCGCATCAAGCTGATAAAATCAAAGGGAAATGACAAAGGTGACAAGTGAAACGTGATGCGTAAAAGATTTCACACATCATGTTTCACTCTTCACGATAAGTTCACCGGGTCGATATCCACGGCCATGGTCACGTCATCTGGCAGTACCAGCGTTGAAACGATTTTGGCCAGCGCTTGGCTCAAGCGGCTCATCGCGCGCGTCCGCAACATGATCTGGTAGCGGTAATAATTTTCCGCCCGCAGCAGCGGTGCGGGTGAAGGTCCGGCGATGATCAAGTCCTTGAAATCCTTCAAGATTTTCTCCAGCTCGCGTTTCAAGTGCTCGGCGGAAAATTTCACCTTGTCTTCGCTGCGGCTTTTGAGCGTGAGCAGGGCGACACGGCTGTAAGGCGGGTATTTGAGCTGGCCGCGAAATTCCAGTTCCTGATCATAGAATCCTACGAAGTCGTGGCGGCGGGCATATTGGATCGCCGGATGAAACGGTGTGAACGCCTGTACAAAGACTTCGCCCTCGACATCGCCACGACCGGCACGCCCCGCGACTTGCGTGAGCAATTGGAAGGTGCGTTCGCCCGCACGAAAATCCGGCTGATGCAGTGCCATGTCCGCGTAAATGATACCGACGAGCGTAACGTTCGGAAAATGCAGTCCCTTCGCGATCATCTGTGTGCCGATAAGGATGTCGATTTTCCCGTTCCGAAATTCTCCGAGGACATTGCGGTAATCTTCCTTCCGCTTCATCACGTCGGCATCCATGCGCTTGACGCGCGCGTGTGGGAAGAGTTTTCCCAAGATGTCTTCCACCTTCTGTGTGCCGGTGCCAGCGAAACGGATGGCGGGATTTTTGCATTTCTCATTCGGGCAGACGCTCGGCACCCGCTCGTTGTGGCCGCAGATATGGCAGGAAAGTTTTTGCTCGGGTCGATGATACGTCAGCGAGATGCTGCAATTCGGACATTCGCAAACGTAACCGCACTTGGGGCATTGCAGCGAAGTCGAATAGCCACGCCGGTTGAGAAACAAAATCGTCTGTTCCTTGCGTTCCAAGCGTTGCGTGATGGCTTCCTTGAGCTGTGGCGAAAAGATCGGCGTGCCTTTGCCGTCGCGCGTCGTTTGCCGCATGTCGACGACGCGGACGTGCGGCATTTTCTGATTATCCACGCGTTCGGGCAGATCGAGCAGGGTGAATTTGCCCTGCTTGCAATTGTAAAAACTTTCGAGCGACGGCGTGGCAGAACCCAGCACGACGACGGCGACTTCCATCTGCCCGCGCATCACGGCGACATCGCGCGCGTGGTAACGTGGCGTTTCCTCCTGCTTGTAAGTGGATTCATGTTCCTCGTCCACGATGATGAGGCCGAGCGGTTCGACCGGCGCAAAAATCGCCGAACGCGCGCCGATCACAATCCGCGCACGGCCTTGACGGATCTTGTGCCATTCATCGTGGCGTTCGCCGGCGCTCAGATGCGAGTGCAGTACAGCGACGAGCGTCTGCAATTTTCCCGAACTGAATCGCGCCTTGAATCGTTCAACAGTCTGGGGCGTGAGCGCGATTTCCGGCACGAGCACGATGGCACCTTTGCCTTGCTCCAGCGCGTGCGCGATGGCCTGCAGGTAAACTTCGGTTTTTCCCGAGCCGGTGACACCGTGCAAAAGAAAGGTTGTAGATTTTGCAGATGCGTCCAATTCGCCGCGTGTAGCACCCGCGTCTCGCGGGCAATGTTCAGCGTCCCGCTGAACATTTTGCGGCGCAGCCGCAACCGAGGGCGTCCAAATAAAAGGATACTCATCCATCGGCCCGACCAGCCCGATCTTCCGTGGATTGTTCCAGATATAATTCCATGTCTTGTGCAAGTCTGCTTCCGAGCGGATCATCCGATCAAAGGATTCATCCATCCAGACCGGGCCTGTGCGTTTCATTTCATCATTCACCTCATGAGCGGAAAACGATTTGATGCTTTGCAATATTTCCGAGAGCGGATGAACGCCCTCCTTGCCTGCTGCTTGAATCGGCAACGGCTGGATTAGCAGGTGAACATGGTCCGGCATCACGCAGGCCGCATAACACTTCAGCTTGTTGCCGTGCCAGAAATGGCAGGCCGCCAAGATTTTTGCACGGGCGGCGGGCGACAGCACCAGCTTGTCGTGCGTCTGCCAGGTGATGTGATAGGTAGAGCCCGGGATCTCGAAATGCGGGAGGTTGCGGCGTCGCGCGGTGGGTTCGGTGACGGGGGCGTAGGG
>Ga0105238_10007945_pt1 | contig 10613 bp, 8 predicted proteins | sample KBSC34metaG_FD_81526 | JGI IMG/M metagenome (GOLD analysis project Ga0105238, IMG submission 81526) | Corn rhizosphere microbial communities from Kellogg Biological Station, Michigan, USA - KBS C3-4 metaG | ecosystem: Host-associated > Plants > Roots > Rhizosphere > Soil | place: Michigan, USA...
GCAGAACAAGGTCGTCGACAAGGAGCGCTACCTGCGCGCCGCCGAGGCCTACGGCTTCTACCTGGCCAACTTCAGCGACGCGGCCGACTCGGTCGAGCTGCGCTACCTGCGCGCCGACATCCTCTATTTCAAGCTGGGCCGCGCGGCCGAGGCCGGCGACGAGTACCTGGCCGTCGGGCGCGTGAAGCCGCCCGGCAAGTTCCACAAGGACGCGCTCCTGCAGGCCATGACCGCCTTCGAGAAGCTGCGCAAACCGGCCGGCACCGGTGCCGGCAAACGCGAGATCACCGAGTCCGATCGCAAGTTCGCCGAGGCGGCCGACCTGTACGCGACGCTGTTCCCCAACGACAAGGAGATCGTCACCGTCATCTACAAGAACGGCCAGTTCTTCTTCGACTACGGAGACTACGACGAAGCGGTCAAACGGTTCGGCCTGATCATCGAAGGCCACCCCGACGATCCCAACGCCGGCCCGGCCGGCGATCGCATCCTGGAGTCGCTGTCGAAGGCCAAGGACTACGAGAACATCGAGACCTGGGCGCGCCGCCTGAAGAAGACCAAGCCGTTCGCCGACAAGAGCGAGCAGGACCGCCTGGACCGGATGATCGTGGTGGCGGTGATGAAGTCGGGCGAGAAGTACGCCGCCGAGGGCAAGCACGACAAGGCCGCCGAGTTCTTCCTGCGCGTGCCACGCGAGTACCCCAAGGATCCCAAGGCACCGCAGGCCCTGCACAACGCCGCCGCCATCTACGAGCGCGGCAAGCGCCAGGAGCAGGCCGTGGCCGCCTACCGCGAGCTGGCCGACAAGTTCCCGCAAGCCGCCGAGGCGTCGGACGCGCTGTTCACGGCGGCGCGCCTCGAGGAGAGCGTGGCCTCGTACGATCGCGCGGTCGTCCTTTACGAGCAGGTCTACCAGCGCTATCCGCAGTCGAAGCACGCGGCCGAGTCGCTGCGAAACGCGGCCATCCTGCGCCAGACCCTGGGCGAGAACGAGAAGGCCATCCGCCACTTCGGCGAGTACGCGCGGAAATACAAGGACCACGCCGACGCCAAGGAGCTGGCCTTCCAGGTGGCGGTCGTGCGCGAGAAGCAGCAAGACTGGAAGGGCGCCGCGCAGAGCTTCGAGGAGTACGCCCGCAGCCACCCGGGCGATCCGCGGACGGTGGAGTCGCTCTCGCGGGCGGGCGACGCGTACGTGAAGGCGGGCCACGACGGCAAGGCCAAGGACGTTCTGGCGCGGGCCCTGGCCGCGGCAGGCGGCGGCCGTGGCAGCAAGGGCCGAGGCGGCGGCGGCGCTTCGGGCGACTCCGACACGCGCTACTGGTCGGCGCAGGCGCGCTACCTCCAGGGCGAGCTCGTCTTTCACGACTACGAACGGCTCAAGATCGCCGGCAAGCCCAAGCAACTGGCAAAGGTCCTGAGCGAGAAGGCCAAGCTCCTCGAGGAATGCAAGCAGATCTATCTGGACGTCGTCACGTACCAGTCGCCCGAGTGGGCCACGGCCGCGCTTTTGCGGATCGGCCAGGGCTACGAGGCGTTCGCCAAGTCCATGCGCGGCGCGCCCGTGCCCAAGGACCTGAACGCCGATGAGCAGCAGGTCTACCGCGACGAATTGGAGAAGCTGACCGTGGTGGTCGAGGACAAGGCCATCGACGCCTACAAGTCGGGCTATCACAAGTCGCTGGAGATCGGCGTCTACAACAAGCACACCCAGGACATCCGTCGCGCGCTGTCGCGCCTCGACGAGGCGTCGTACCCCAAGGAGCCAGAGAGCCGCGCGGGGCTGCGCGCGGGCGAGCCACCGCTGCACATCACGAAACTGGAAGACGTACGGCGCGACCGATGATCAGCCGATGCGAGAGATGACGTCGATGACCAGCAGGGCGCGCAAGGACATCGTGGATGGGCCTCGGACCTCGGGCCTCGGGCCTCGGGCCGAACCACTCTCCGACCGAGAAGCCCCTGTGATTCCGAAGCCCGAAGCCCGAGGCCCGAGGCCCGAGGCCCTTTTCCCGCTGGCTGCGATGACGGCCGCCGTGCTGCTCGCCCTCACGGCCGCCGGCTGCGGGCACGCGGTTCCGGCGCCCAGCGCCGCTCCCAAGCCGATCGTCGCGGCGGTGCTGCCGCAGGTCGCGCTCGAGGCCAAGACCGAGTTCGAGACCGCGCTGCGCGTGATGAAGCAAGGCAAGCGCTTCCACGCCGAGGCGCGCGCGCACCTGCGCAAGGCCACCGAGCTGGATCCGCACTTCTTCGAGGCATGGCACGACCTCGGCTGGCTCGACGCGAGCCGCGGCAACTTCGCGAAGGCGGCGGCGTCGTTCCAGCGCGCGCTCGACATCCAGCCCGGCTCGCGCGAGACGGCGCTGGCGCTCGGCGAGACCTGGCGACGCGCCGGTTTCTACAAGAAGGCCGTCGCGCTTTATGGCCAGCGGCTGGCCGCGCAACCGTCCGACACCGAGTTGCGCAACCGTTACATTCAAGTGTTGCGCGACGGAGGCGACCTGTCGGAAGCGCTCGCACAAACGAAGATTGCGCTCGGCCAAGCAGGAGAAAACGTCGCGCAAAGTGTATTTGCCTATAACTCGCTCGGCCTCATCTACTATAAAATGGAGAAACTGGATCTCGCTGAGACCGCCCTGCGGAAAGCAATCGATCTCGACGGAAACAGCGCGTTCGTGTGGAACAACCTCGGTCTCGTCGCGTTTGCGCGCGGCCGCGACCAGGAGGCCTTCGTGAACTTCCAAAAGGCATCCGAGCTGGATCCCAAGTACGTGGAGGCCCGCCTCAACAAGGCGGTCATCTTCATGGATTGCGGCGATTACAAGCGCGCGCGCACCGAGCTCCAGCGCGCGGTGGACGCCAGCCCGGGCGACGCCGACGCGTACGTCGCGCTGGGCGTCGCTTCGCGCGGCGACAACAAGCTCGACGACGCGCGCCGCGCGTACGAGAAGGCGCTGGAGATCGAGCCCGAGCACGCGGCGGCGCTGTTCGACCTGGGCGTGTTCTACATGGACTACGACAAGGATCCGTCGAAGGCGCGTGACTACTTCACGCAGCTCATCGAGACGGCCGACGATGACGACGCCCGCCGCAAGGAGGCCGCGTCGCGCTTGAAGGAGCTCGAGGCTCAGAGCAAGTCCGAGCGCACGAAAGCCGAGGCCAAATCCGAGGCCAAGGGTCAGGCCAAATCCGACGGGAAGTCCGAGGGCAAATCCGACGGGAAGTCCGAGGGCAAGTCCGACAAGGCCGCCCGCGCCGACAAAGGCGGAGATCGAAAGTGACGCTCGCCGGCGCCGCCGTGACGATCGGGCTGGCGCTGCTCGCGGCGCAGGGTCCCCGTGCCGGCGCCGCCAAGCGAAAGAAGGCAGCGCCCGCCGTCGCGGTCGAGCGCCGCGCACCCGGGCGCACCCGCGCCCCTGTCCCCGTACCCGCCCCCCGGCGCACCGACGCGGCGGCCTCGACCTCCGCGGCCAGCGGCGACTCCGCTTCGAGCGGCGGGACCACCGCGGAGAGCACATCCTCGGAAGCGTCGGACACGGCGCCCACCACCGCCGGCGGCAAGACCACCAAGACCAAGGTTTACACGTTCGGCGCCATGGACGTGGAAGGCAAGCTCAAGACGCCGCAGCTCCTCTACTTTCTCAACCGGGTCAAGCTCGAGCTCGAGATGTCGGCCCCCGATCACCGCTCCTTCATGAAGGAGTTGGAGCGGACCGCCGATGATCCGAGTCTTTGAATGGTTCGACGAAGCGTTCGACGAAGCGAGACATTGACCAGATGAGACCGACCACCTTGCTGCAAATCGCGACGGTCTGGCAGGGGCGCATCCTCGCCTACCGCCTCGTGGGCGTTTCGGAGAAGGTGACGGTAGGTCCTTCTCCGCGAGCCACCTTCCTCACCCCACCCGCGCGCGGAGAGGACAAGCGGTTCCTGTTGCTCTCGCCGCTGAAACCGCGCGGCCGCTATCGCCTGCGCCTGTCACCCACCATGGGTGGCGAGCTGACCATCAAGGGCGAGACCAAGACAGTCGCCGACGCGCTGACCACGGGCGCGCCCTCGCGGCGCGACGCCGCCATCCGCGAGATCGATCTCGACCCGGGCGACAAGGCCCGTCTGACGTTCGCGGGCCCCGACGACAAGTCCGGCCTGCGCATGGAGCTGCGCTTCGTCGAGCCGCCGGCGGTCGTACCGGCGCCGCGGCTGACCCGCACCGAGCCCTTCCTGGTCCGGATCGCGTCGGTCACGTCGCTGCTGCTGGCCTTGGTGGTCGGCGGATCCTTGATCTTCGCGCCGGACGAGCCGCCGAAGGGGTTGGCGGTGAACGTCGATCGCGTGGCGAAGCTCCTGCCTCCGGCGCCGCCTCCGCCCCCGCCCGACAAAGGAGCCAAGAAGCAGGCCGAGGAGAAGACCAAGGAAGAGTCCGGCCAGATGAAGAAGGCCAAGGGCGATCAGGGGCGCCTCGGAAAGAAGGACTCGCCCACCAAGGACACGGTCATCCCCAAGGGCGAGAAGGACATCCTGCGCGACAAGGTCTCGAAGGTCGGCCTGCTCGGTTTGATCGGCAAGGAGCGCCCCCAGGGCTCGGGCCTGGCCAAGCTGTTCGCGGAGAACACGCTGGAGGTGGAGCAAGCGGTGGCCGGCATGGCCGGCGCGCACCTCACGGCCGGACGCGGGTCGGGCGGGCTGTCGACCACCGGGTCGAGCCTGGGCGGCGGCGGCACGGGCAACGGACACCTCTACGGGGCGGGCGACATGGACACCGGCGGTCGCGCCTCGCGCGGGCGCGGGCGCGGCCCCACCCTGGCCAGCCGCAAAGAGCACGAGGTCAAGCTGGACGTGGCGCCCGGCAACGTCGAGGAGGGCGGCGGCCTCTCCAAGGAGCAGATCAACAAGGTGGTCCGCGCCCACCTGAACGCGGTGAAGTTCTGCTACGAGAAGGAGCTGCAACGGAAGCCCACTTTGTCCGGCAAGCTCGAGATCTACTGGGTGATCCTGCCCGATGGCACCGTCGACAAGTCGAAGGTCGCCTCTTCCAGCGTGGAGGACGCGGCGGTCGAGGGGTGCGTGGTCCGCCAGGTCAAGCAGTGGTCGTTCCCGAAGTCCGACGGGCGCACGGTCGTCCAGAGCTACCCGTTCATCTTCAAGGGGGGCGTGTGAAACGCGCCCCCCGCCGAGAGGAGGACGGCACGGGCGCCCGTTCCCTCTTGGCGGCTCTTTCGGCGGCGCTCGCGGTCGCCGCGGCGGCCTGCACGGCGCACGAGCCAACGTATTTTCCGGGCGCCGCCGCGCTGGAGGTGGACGGCCAGGGCACGGAGGCCAAGCAGACGCTGCAGCTGGCGTTCCGGCCCCCGACCCAGTCCGAGGAGAGCGAGCGGCAGAAGCTGACGTCCCAGCTCGGCTACGAGGTCCCCTGGCTTCGCGAGGACCGGGTCCACGTCGAGATGCTGTTCACGATCACGAACCTCGGGGACCGCGAGGCCTCGTTCGCGTTGAACATCGACGGCGCCTCCGAGTTCGTCCGCTACGACGAAGACGCGGTGGCGGCCGCCTTCGAGGCCGAGGACGAGGACGCCCCCATCGCCCACGGCCTTCATCAGGTGCCCCCGCCCGTCAACGGCCAGCTCCTCGCACCGGGCGAGGTGTACCGGGGCACTGTCCGCGAGGACGACTTTCGCGAGATGGCGCTGGATCTGGACGCCATGGGCCGGTGGATGGCCCCGAACTTCCCGGCCGTTCTGCTCTACCGGTCGGAGACCGATCCCGCCGACGCGAGGGGGGAGTACACGACGACCCCGCCCAACCTCATCCGGCCGGCCCTCTGGGAGGTCACCCCCCGCTTCAATTCGTCGCAAGCCATGCGGTGCGAGTTCCTGGTGCGCGTTCGTGACGACGATCGGCGGTTGTGGGAAGATGGCGAGACCCAATTCATGCCCAGCCCGACTACGTACGCGCCCATGGTTCCGCCTCGCATGTAAGGCGGGCCCCTAACGAACCGAGGCTCCCGTCCTGACACCCCGTCCCCGTCGCCTGGCAGGTCTCGGCCTCACCGTCGCCGTCTGGACGATGAGCGGCGGGGCCGCGCATGCGCAGGTCACGGAGGCGCCCAAAGCGGCGCTGTTCCCGGATCCGACGAAGTTCGCCTACGGCATCTACACCCAGGGCGATCTCGGGGCGGTGACCGTGCTCGGTCCGGTGGGCAGTCACCTGCGGCCGGGCTTCGCGCTCGGGCTGGCCGCCGGCTACGACATCACCCGGTGGGTGGCGATCGAGGCGCGCGCCTTGGGCTCGAGCCACATCACGGAGTTCCCCACCGGGCCACAAGACGGCGAGCTCTTGCAGCTGTACCACCTGCTGGGCGCGCTGAAGTTCAGCTGGCGCTACCGGTTCCTGATCGTGTCTCTCGACGGGACGGCCGGGATCGTGCGCACCTCGACCAACATCCTGTCGACGGTCGGCCTCAATGACCGCCGGACGTCCCTGGCGTTCGGGGGCGGGCTGGGCGTCGACTACCACACGCTGTCGCGTCACTTCTCGTTCGGGATCCACGGCGGCTACCAGCAAGTGCCCGGGCTGGGGAAGAGCGGGGCGCTGACCACCACGGCGTGCGTGAGGTACGCGTTTTGAGGCGGGCTCGGCTGATCGTCGGGTGGATGGGTCTCTGCGCGCTGGGCGCCGGAGGGGCCGGCGGGTGCAGCACCATCGACAACGGCGATCCGCCGGCCGACGTGAACGCGTGTCGGCCCAGCCAGCAATTCTTCTATGAGCGGATCTGCCCGGAGTTTCTGGCGGCGAGCTACGGGGGCAAGACCTGCATGGACGCCAGCTGCCACGGGTCCATGTCGACCTCGGCGCTCAAGATCACCCTCGCGAGCTGCTCCGAGGACGCGCCCCCCGCCATCCCGTTCGTCGGCGGGTCGAACTGGCTGTCGAGCTACCTGTCGACGGCGCGGGTCATGAGCTGCACCGACGTCAGCGGCGCGCCCCTGTACACGAATCCGTCCGGGCTGGCGCTCGGACACGGGGGCGGCAAGCTCTTCGAACCGGGCGGTCCCGAGTTCGAGCTCCTCCAGGCCTGGGTGATGCCGCCGTGAAAAACGCTCGCTCCGCTCGCTCGCGGAAGGGGCTTCGCCCCTCCCGCGGGCCCTCCCCGGATCAGAGCCGGGCCCGGATCTCGTTGGAGAGCGCTGTCTCCGGCGGGCAAAGCCCGCCTCCGATCCGCTCGACGGCGTGGTGGGGGCGGGTGGCCGTGGTGATGGCGACGTTGGTGATCGGGCTGGGGCTGTTGCCGAACGTCGCGTGGGCGGATGAGGACGCGCTGGTGAGGGTGACGGCGGAGCAGGCGCCGGTGCGGACGGGGCCGGGGTTCGCGTTCAGGGTCGTGTACATGGCCAGCCGGGGCGAGGTCTTCCCGGTGACGGAGCGCGCGACGCGCGAGCACTGGTTCCGCGTCACGCTGCCGGACGGGACGAGCGGGTGGATCCTGGGCGACCAGGTCTTCCCGCTGGATCTGGAGGCGGCGGACGTCCATCGCGGGCCGTCCCTGTGGCGCCGGATCAGCGAGGCCATCTTCTCGCCGTCGCCGTTGCTGAACGGCAACATCGGGCTGTCGTTCTCGGCCGGGGTGATCGGCCATGACTCGGCCTTCTTGTTTCGGCCGGCGTTCGTGATCGAGCCTCACTTCGCCATCGAAGGCTTCGTGGGCGAGACGGTGGGGAGCCAGATCGACGTGACCTACTACGGAGCGGGACCGAACGTGTACCTGTTCCCGTCGTCGCCGGTGACGCCGTTCCTGGGCGCGCTGATGGGCGGTGCCTCCAGCCGCCCGAAGGCCGACGACTTCGCGGTGCCGACGGGCAACTTCACGATGGTGAACGTGGGCGGCGGGCTTCTCGTCGCGCTGAAGAAGCGCATCACGCTGCGGGGCGACGCGCGCCAGTACGTGATCTTCGATCCCAACCACACCCAGCGCAGCCAGGAGTACACCGGTGGATTCAGCGTTGTGTTCTGACGTGGAAGGGGCTACGCCCCTCCCACGAGCCCTCCCCGGAACGCGACGAGAGTCGCGGCCGGATCTTGCTCGGCGGGCGGTGGCTGCGTCGGCCTCACGTCGCAGCCGGCGCGGCGAAGCCGCGCCTCCCGTTGCTTGGACCCGCTCGCTGCGCTCGCTCTGGCGTGGGGGTCGTCGGACGGTGAAAGCGTGGGTCGTAGTGGTCTTGCTCGGAGTGTTGGCGGGGGGCGCTTCGGGGTGTCGGCATGTGGGGGTTCGGGCGCATCAGAGGGAGTTGCTGGCGGATCGGATCATGTCGATGGAGGGGAATGCGCAGGAACGGGCGGCGGATGAGCATGTTTTGGCGAACCGCGAGGGCGCGGTAGGCGGGACGGGGACGGCGGGTGGGGGGTGCGGTTGCAACTGAGAACCGGCGCTTCGTGCCTGGTGGTCGTCGCGGGCGTGGGGCTCGCGGGCGGCGGGGCGTGGGCGGCCGAGGTGGCGGCGGCGCAGCGGGCCACGCTGTTCCTCGAGCCTTCCAACGTGTCGGGGAACAAGGGGATCACCGTGTTCCATCCGCAGACCGACGTGAGCGGCACGTTCGGATCCGGCGTGGGCATCGCCGCCGGCTACGCGGTCGACATCGTCAGCGGCGCCACGCCGCGTGTGTTCGGGGTGACGGCCGACAGCGCCGGCCGCCCGGTCGACGCCGTCTCCGGGGCCACGAAATTCTCCGACACACGCCACCAGGTCCACGGGGGTCTCTCGTACTCGCGGACCACGGCCGACGTGTCCGCGTCCTACAGCTACGGCTGGGAGAGCGACTACCGCTCGCACGCGGTCACGGTCACGACGCGCAGCGATCTGCTCGACCACATCTTCACGGCCGGGCTGTCGTACACGCACAACTTCGACCGCGTCTGCGACGCCAACAACCAGCAGACCGGTGGCGATCCCCTGAGCCGGGCCGCCCTCCCCAGCTCCGAGCACTGCTTTCAGAGCGATCCGTCGGTCGCCACGCGAAAGCTCACCATCGACGCCATCGAGCCGTCGCTCACCTGGGCGGCCACGCCGCGCCTGATGCTGCAAGGGGGCGGCACCTTGCAGATCCTCGATGGCTTCCAGGCAAATCCCTACCGGCGGGTGGAGCTGGGCAGCGCCGGGCGCCGCCCGCAGGAGACGCTGCCCACCCTTCGCCAGCGCTACGCCCTGTTCCTGCGGGCGGCTTATGCCCTGCCCCGGATCCGCGCGGCCGTGCACGCCGCGGCCCGCGCCTACCGCGACACCTGGGCCGTCGAGGCCGCCACCGTCGAGATCACCGCGCAGCAATACCTGACCCGATTCCTGCTGTGGGGGGTGCGTGGGCGCGCCCACTCCCAGCGCGGCGCCAACTTCTACCGCGACGCTCAGGACTATCGCCTGTTTGGCCCGGTCGGAAAGTACTGGACCGGCGATCGCGAGCTGTCCCCCATGCGGAACTACCTGGTCGGCGGCAAGCTGGCCTACCTGCGCATCCCGGAGGCCGGCCAGAAGAGCTTCGTGAGCGAGCTCGAGGTCGCCCTCAAATGGGAGGCGCTCTTCTACGACCTCGACTCGAAGTTCGCCCCCAACTCGGATCGGAGCTACGCCACCATCTGGCAGCTCGCCGTCTCCGCTCGGTTCTGAGAGCGTTGCGGCTCGTTCCACCGACGGCCGACGAAGATCGGTTCACGTGAGGTTGGGGAGGCCTCCCGTGAACTCGGGATTGCCGAACTGGTTCACGTCCAGGCCGAAGGCTTGCAGGACCGATACGAGCAACCGGTTGTGCGGCTGATAGGTCGGGATGTCCTGGTTCTGCGCGGGATGCTTCAACGTCGGGGCGAAGTTGAGGTAGCGGCCCATGCGCAGCTTCTTCTGCGCGCCGCCGAGAAGAATGTGCGGGACGTTCAGCCCTCCGTGGACGTTCTCGCCGAAGTCGCTCGACCAGATGATGAGCGTGTTGTCGAGCAAGGATCCCTCCCCGTCCGGGATCTGCGACATGCGGGTCATCAACTTCGCGAGCTGCTGCGCGTACCATCGTTGCAGCTTGCCCATGTTGAGCTTGGCGAGGTCGGTCTGGGTCTGCGTGGTCGGAGGAATTTTGTTGGCCGGATCGCCGGGGCTCTCCTCGAGCTGGTGGGCGACCTCGCCGTGAAGGTCCTTGACGTCGGGCAAGACCTCGACGGTCCCGCGGTCGATGCCCCAGTCGGCGGCCACGAAGCGCGTGCGATCGCAGGCGAACGCCTGGGCGAGCACGTCGAAGTGCAGATCGGTCGCCTCCTGCAGCGTGCCGGTCGATGGATTCGCCGGGGCGGCGGGCGCGCTGCACATCACCGGGGGCGCGGTCCCACCGGACGTTTGCGCCGCCAGACGCTTCTCGATGTCGGCGAGCGCCGCCAGGTGATCGTCGAGCTTCTTCTTCTCCGGCGTCGCCAGCCGGCTGCGCAAGCGATCGGCGCTGGCGTTCAAGGCGTTGACGATGCTCAGATCTTGCGCCCGCCGGGCCACCGCCGCGGCGTCGACGGCCGGCGGCCCGCTCGAGCCAGCTGCCGTGCTGCCGAACATCTGTCGATAGAACGCGGCGGGGCTCTCGATCGCGGGCTGCGCC
>Ga0105238_10007947_pt1 | contig 10613 bp, 9 predicted proteins | sample KBSC34metaG_FD_81526 | JGI IMG/M metagenome (GOLD analysis project Ga0105238, IMG submission 81526) | Corn rhizosphere microbial communities from Kellogg Biological Station, Michigan, USA - KBS C3-4 metaG | ecosystem: Host-associated > Plants > Roots > Rhizosphere > Soil | place: Michigan, USA...
GGAACACCGGTTCCGCGTGGGTCGGCGTCAATTGGCCGTTCGAGCGGCGCATTGCGCTGTTTCCCGCGGCCTTCGATGCCGACGGGCAGATGCGCGTTGACGCGCGCTTCGGCGATTTCCCACATTCCATGCCGGAAGGGAAGGCCGACGATGCCGATGCGCTGTTCACCGGTTGGATGCTGCTTTCCTATCGCAAGCACGCGACGGCCTCGTCGACGCTGAAAAATTTTTCTGCCGACAACGTCACCGACGACAACCCGCACACGTTCTGGGTCGCCGCGAAAAATGCCGCGGGGCAGACGTTGACGCTTGATCTCGGCGAGGCGAAAACCGTGCGCGCCGTGCAGGTAAATTTCGCCGACTACGAATCCGGGCGCTATGGTGACGCCGCGGACATCTACACCGAGTTCCAGCTCGAATCCTCGCTCGATGGCAAACGCTGGAGCGCGCTCGCGCAGACCGAACCGCCGCGGCGCGATCGCCCGAATGCGTATTTCCAACTGCCGAATCCGGTGCGCGCGCGCTATGTGCGCTACGTGCACGGCCACGTCGGCGCCGCGCATCTCGCGATCAGCGATCTGCGCGTATTCGGCGACGCCGGCGGCAACGCACCTGCGGTGCCGACGCAGGTGCAAGCGCGGCGCACCGACGCGCGCGCCGTGCGCGTCAGTTGGCAGCCGGTGCGCGGCGCGGTCGGCTACAACGTGCGCTGGGGGGTAAAGCCGGAGCGCTTGAACCTCTGCTACCAAGTATTCACCGATCGCGGTACAGCGCTCGACCTGCGCGCGCTCAACGCCGGCGTGGCCTACGACGTCGCTGTCGAGGCGTTCGACGAGAACGGTGTGTCCAAACTGAGCGAGATCGTCCATGTGTCGCCCTAATTTGCACTAAACTGGTGCTATGTCCGCCTTACCTCCTCTGCAATTCGCACCCGCGCGCACCATCGAGGTGGCCGACCAGCTCGAAACGGGCGTGGCGGTGCTCGATAACGAGGACGCGCTGGTCTACATGAATCCGGCGTTCTGCGAGCTGTTCGCGGTCAGTCCCTCGCGTTCGCGCAGTCTGCCGCTGATCGCGCTCGGTGAGGCGGCACGCGCGCTCGCCCCGCTGATCGAGCGCGTGCGCCTCGGCGCCTCGACCTTGCATCGGCGCGACCAGCGCATCGAGACGCGCGCCCAGCGCAGCCTGCATGCTGACGTGACGATCGGTCCCGCGCCGGGCGGTATGGTGCTGATCGAAGTGCATCAGCTCGGCGGCGAGCTCGAAACCGCGGCGCCGACGAATCTATCCGAAAGCCTGCGCGGGCTCGCCCACGAAGTGAAGAATCCGCTCGCCGGCGTGCGCGGCGCGGCGCAATTGCTCGCGCGGCGCGTCGCCGATCCGGAATTGGCGCGGCTCGCCGACCTGATCGTGACGGAAGCCGACCGCCTCGCCGCGCTGACCAATCGCCTGCTCGAACCGGGTGGCAAGCCGCATCTATCCGCACTCAATTTGCACGAAGTCGCCGAGCGCGCACGCGCGCTGATCGCAGCCGAGGCGGAACCGAGCCTGCATCTGGATCGCGACTACGATCCGAGTCTGCCGCTGCTGCGCGGCCACGGCGATCGTCTGCTGCAGCTCGTGATCAACCTGATGCGCAACGCGCTGCAAGCCGGCGCCGTACGTATCGGCCTGCGCACGCGCGTCGAACACAACGTGCTGATCGGCGAGCGTGTGTCGCGCCTGGCTGCGCGCCTCGACGTCATCGACGACGGCCGCGGCGTGCCCGAGGAGATGCGCGAGACGCTGTTCCTGCCGTTCGTCTCCGGACGCAGCAAAGGCACGGGTTTGGGCCTTGCGCTCGCTCAGGAAATCGCCATCGAGCACGGCGGCTTGTTGAACTATCGCAGCCGGCCGGGGCAGACGGTGTTCACGCTGCTGCTGCCGATTGCTTTGCCGGTGCGCGGAGAGATGCATGGCTGAGCGCCGCCACGCGCAGGTTTGGATCGCCGACGATGACGAGTCGATCCGCTTCGTCCTCGCCGAGGCGCTGCGCGAGGCGGGCGTCGAGGTGCGCGCGTTCGCCGACGCCGACAGTCTGCGCAGCGCGCTCGCGCTCGGCCAGCCCGACGTTGTCGTCAGCGACATCCGCATGCCGGGCACGAACGGGCTCGAGTTCCTCGCCGAACTGCGCGCCGGCGGCAGCCAGCTGCCCGTGATCGTGATGAGCGCGTTCACCGACATCGCTTCGACCGCCGCCGCATATCGCAACGGCGCATTCGACTATCTGCCGAAACCTTTCGACCTCGACCAAGCCGTCGCCGCCGTGCAACGCGCGCTCGGCGAAAGCCAGCAGGCGAGCGCCGCGCCGGCGAAGAACAACGGCGTCGAGGAAACCGACCTGATCGGCGCGTCGTTGGCGATGCGCGAGGTATTCCGCGCGATCGGCCGCGTCGCCGCGAGCGATCTCAACGTACTCATCACCGGGCCGACCGGTACGGGCAAGGAGCTCGTCGCGCGCGCGCTGCATCGGCACAGCGCCCGCGCGGCGCAACCGTTCGTCGCCCTGAACACGGCGGCGATTCCCGCCGAGTTGCTCGAATCCGAACTGTTCGGCCACGAGGCAGGCGCATTCACCGGCGCGGTGAAACGCACCGCCGGCCGCTTCGAGCAGGCCGAAGGCGGCACGCTATTTCTCGACGAAATCGGCGACATGCCGCTGCCGCTGCAGACGCGGCTGCTGCGCGTGCTCGCTGAGAACGAGTTCTACCGCGTCGGCGGGCGCGAGCTGATCCGCGCCGACGTACGCGTCGTCGCGGCCACGCATCAGGATCTCGAAGGCAAGGTCGAACGCGGCGAATTCCGCGCCGATCTGCTGCATCGCCTCGACGTCGTGCGCCTGCGTCTGCCGCCGCTCGACGATCGCGCCACCGATATCCCGCTGCTGGCAACGCATTTCCTCGCGCGCGCCGCGCAGGAAATGCGTCTGGAACCGAAACGCTTCACCGCGGCCGCGCTGGCCGAGCTCGGTCGTCGTTCCTGGCCCGGCAACGTGCGTCAGCTCGAAAACCTCTGCCGCCGCCTCGCCGTGATGACGCCGGGGCGCGAAATCCGGCCACAGGATCTGCCGTCCGCGGACAACGCCGCCGCCGCGCAGATCGGTGACGGTTGGCGCGAGAACCTGCTGCGCCTCGCGCGCACCCGACTTGCGCGCGGCGAACAAGGCATTTACGACGAACTTCGGCGCGAATTCGACGCGACGCTGATCGACGCCGCCCTCGCCGAAAACGCCGGCCGCCGCGTGCGCGCCGCCGAGCAGCTCGGCCTCGGCCGCAATACGCTGACCCGGAAAGTCGGCGCGTCGCGCCAGCGCCGTCGAGAAAAATAGGCTTACTCCTAAGCCCGCAGATATTTTGTGCTCGACTGCGATGTCCAGTATAATGGACACATGGAGAGTGTTCGCACAACGGAAGTGTTTGACAACTGGTTCGATGCGTTGCGCGATCGGCAAGCTAAGCAACGCATTAGTGTGCGTATCCGCCGGCTTGGTATTGGTAATCCCGGACAACATCGCGTACTGGCTGGCGGCGTAGTGGAAATGAAGATCGACTACGGCCCCGGCTATCGCGTGTACTACGTCACACGTGCCGGAGTGACATATCTGTTGCTGTGTGGCGGCGACAAGACCACGCAAGCCGCCGATATCAAGACCGCAACCGAGCTTGCCAAAGAGATTTGAACCATGAGCAAGAGCAAAACCCGCGTCTGGGATTCCGTCGAACATCTGCGCGACGAAACCGATATCCGCCATTACATCGAAGCAGCGCTGGAGGAAGCGCCGGATGATGCGGCTTTCCTGGCTATCGTCCTGGGCGATGTTGCGCGGGCGCGCAACATCGCCGAATTGGCGCGAACGACCGGCATTGCCCGCGAAACGTTGTACAAAACGCTTCGCGGCGAAGGCAATCCGACCATGAGTACGATCAGCAAGCTGGCCAATGCCCTTGGCTTTCGCCTAAGCCTGACGCCGATCGGCGGCACCAAGCCGCCGCGAGCGGGTCGGGTACGCAAGGCTGCTTAATCGAGCAAGCAGTCGCTCGCAAGATTAATGTAGCGCTCCGACGGCAAAAAATAGCAGCGCAAACAAGGGGATTCGCGACGCCGTCGGTTTGCTCGCGAGGGGGCGCGACGGTATGATCCCGCGCCTCGCAACTCAAGCTGGACCACGAATGCTGCATCTGCCGAACTACAAGACCACCTGGGACGCCAAGTCCACCACGCCGACGCACGCGATGCTGTCGGTTGACGGCAGCGCAAACGAGGAGCGGCTGCGCACGAGCGGCGCGTACACCGCGCGCATGGTGACGGCCGCGCTCGACCTGAAACCGACCGACCGCGTGCTCGAGCTCGGCTGCGGCGTCGGCCGCATCGGCCACGAACTCGCGCCGCACGTCGCGCACTGGGAAGGCGCGGACATCTCCGCGAACATGCTCAAGGTCGCGCGCGACCGCCTCGCCGGCTTCAACAACGTCGGCCTCACCGAGCTGACCCGCAGCGACCTGAAGGCGCTGCCGGACGCGAGCTTCGACAAGGCGTACAGCATCGCCGTGTTCATCCACATGGACAAAGAGGACTTCTATCTCTACCTCGAAGAGCTCGCACGCGTGCTCAAACCCGGCGGCCTGGTGTTCTTCGACACATGGAACACCTCGCACCCGGTCGGCTGGCGCCGCTTCGCGGTCGAGCTCAACCCGTTTCGCGGGGTGACGCCGACCGAGCGCAAGGACGTGGCGCGCAATCAGTTCAGCAATCCCGAGGAAGTGAAGAGCTTCCTCGATCATGCCGGCTTCGAGACGGTCGAGTTGTTCACCGACTCGCCCTGGGTGCAGGCGGTGGCGCTGCGTCGCGGTGGCGGCGATGCCGCGGCCGAACGCCGACGCGTTCAGGTGAATGCCAGCCGCATCGCCTACTCGCCGCTGTGGACGGAGCTGTTCGATTATTCGATCCGTTCACAGATCGAAGGCACGATGACGCTCAAGGACGCGCTCGAAGCGATGCAGGACGATTCGCGTGGCGAAGAGATGGCGATGTTCCGCGCCGCCTTCATCGATGTGTGGCGCTACAACGAGGAAGCCTGGGGGCCGATTCCGGCGCATCTGATCAAACCGTAATGCTCCCGACAACGCCTGCGCGTCAGGCGTTGTGGCCCTTGTACAGCGTGTTGTGCGCCGGCCGCTTTTCCTCGTCCGGCCGCTCACTGGTGTAATAGTATAAAGCTATACTCTGGCGGTAGATGCCGGCGGGCGCTGCCCACGGCTTCGGGTGGCCGTGAAACGTGTCGGAGCGGGTGGTAAACAGCACGGCGCGATTGAAAATCGGCTCAACGCGGCGCACGAGTTCGGTGCCGTCCGTGTTCCACAGTTCGAGCTCGCCGCCATATTCCGGCCGCCAGTCCGGCGTGAGGTAGAGCAGCAGATTCAGGCGCCGGTGCGCGTGGATCTGCAGATGCCAGTTGAAGTCCGAATGGATGCCGAGCAGCCCGCCCTGGCGGGTCAGGTGCATGCCGCCGCCGAGCAGATGATGGTCGACGAGCAGGTGCGGGATGCCGGTGAGCTTCTCCAACCACAACACGAAGGCGGCCGAGTTCATGTCGCGGATCGCGGTGCGAATCGCGGGCGGGAATTTGGTCTCGTCGCCGCAGCCGAGTTTCACCTCGAGCCCGGGTGCCGCATAGTGGTCCCAGGCGACGTTGTCGTCCGGCCCTGGGAACACGCTGGCCAGACGATGCGCCACATCTTGCGGCAGAAAATCGTCGACGACGATATGCGGATACGGCTGCGCGTTGCGGAAGGCCTCGGCTTGCGTCTCGGCGAGGCGCATCAGCCGATCGGTGTCGAACACGTACATGGATGGTCGATTATTGGGCTCTGGGCGCATAATACCAGTCCGCTTCCAGCTCCTTCATTGATCCATGACAAAACGTGCAGCCATTCTCGGCGGAGTCCGCATCCCGTTCTGTCGCAATAACACCGCTTACGCCGACGTCGGCAATTTCGGCATGGCGGTGAAGACGCTCGGCTCGCTGGTCGAACGTTTCGACCTGCACGGCGTCGAGCTCGGTGAGGTCGCGTTCGGCGCGGTGATTAAACTTGCCGCCGACTGGAATCTCACACGCGAGGCCGTGCTGTCTTCCGGATTGTCCCCGTACACGCCCGGAATCACGACCGCGCGCGCCTGTGGCACCTCGCTCGACAATGCCGTGCTGATCGCGAGCAAGATTGCGACTGGGCAGATCGAAGCCGGCATCGCCGGCGGCTCCGACACGACGAGCGATGTACCGATCGTCTACAGCCGCGCGATGCAACAGCGCCTGCTCGCGGTCAACCGCGCCAAGGACACAGGCGACAAGCTCAAGGCGGCGGTCAGCGGATTCTCGCTCGGCGAACTCAAGCCGAGCTTCCCCGGCGTCGCCGAGCCACGCACCGGCATGTCGATGGGCGAACATTGCGAGCTGATGGCGCGCGAATGGAAGATCACGCGGCAGGAGCAGGACGAACTCGCACTGGCGAGTCACCTCAAGGCCGCGGCAGCGTACGAGCGCGGTTTCTTCAAGGATCTCGTCGTCCCGTTCCGCGGCTTGGAGCGCGACGGCTTCCTGCGCCCCGATTCGACCATCGAGAAACTCGCCGCGCTCAAACCCGCGTTTGACAAGACATCGGGCCAGGGCACGCTGACCGCGGGCAATTCGACCGGCTTGTCCGACGGCGCATCGGCCGTGCTGATCTCGAGCGAGGAATGGGCGGCCAAGCGCGGCCTCAAGCCGCAGGCGTTCCTCACTTATTCGCAGGTCGCCGCGGTCGATTTCGTTCATGGCGAAGGCCTGCTGATGGCGCCGACGGTAGCCGTGCCGCGCATGCTCGACATGGCCGGCCTGACTTTGCAGGACTTCGATTTCTACGAAATTCACGAAGCCTTCGCCGCGCAGGTGCTGTGCACGCTGCGCGCGTGGGAAGATGCCGACTACTGCAAGAACCGGCTTGGCCGCGACAAGCCGCTCGGCAAGATCGATCCGGCCAAACTCAACGTCAACGGTTCGAGCCTCGCGCTCGGCCATCCGTTCGCCGCGACCGGCACGCGCATCATCGCCACGCTGGCGAAGTTGCTCGAGGAAAAGGGTTCGGGGCGCGGGCTGATTTCGATTTGTACGGCGGGTGGGATGGGTGTTACCGCCATCCTGGAGAGGCCGTAGTCGCGTTCCGCGACGCCTGTGGTTCGGCGTCGCTTTTTTGCTCGTCATTCCGGCGGAAGCCGTCTCCCGCTTGTCATTCCCCGCGTGCTCTTAGCGGGGCTTTCAACAGCCGGATGGCTGGTCATCCAGTGACTTCGCTCTTCTCTCGTCATTCCGGCGAAAGCCGGAATCCAGTGTCTTTGCTTTGCTTGTTTTTTAGGAGCAAAGGCTTCCACTCGTCCTTCGGCCGAGCGGCCTACTTTCTTTGCTTGTGCAAAGAAGGTAGGCAAAGAAACACACCCCAGCGCCTTGCGCCGTTCGGGCTCCTGCCCGAACGGTCCGCGTCATCGGCCGGGTTCCGCTGATTGCACATCCTGTGCAACAGCGGAATGCGCGCGATCCCTCGCGCGCACCCCTGCGGGGCCTTTTCGTCCGCTGCCGCCGCAAGGCCATGGGGCCCCGGGAGGAGCAGAGCGCGCGCGTCCTGCGCGCAGAAGCAAGAAGCGAAAGGCAGAAGCGAAGCAGCTTTTGCTTGGCTGCTCTTGATCCTGGGCCCCGTCAGCCGCGGCGAGGGCAGGACGGAATCGCCCGCAGGGTCGCGCGCAGGGATGCGCGCGAGTTCGCGAATGGGCAGGATGCCCATCGAGCGAACCCCGGCCTGACCTTGCGCACCCGCAGCGCAAAGCGCGGAGGGCGCGGCTCCCGGGGTGCATTTCTTTTGGTTACTTTTCTTTGTGCAAGCAAAGAAAAGTGACCCGCGCGCTGGACGCGCGCGGAAATCCGAATGGACGCGGTCAGAGCAAATCAAGAGCAAAGACACTGGATTCCGGCTTCCGCCGGAATGACGAGCAAAAGCAAAAAAAGAACTGGATTCCCGCCTGCGCGGGAATGACGAGAAAGGGCGAAGACGCTGGATTCCCGCTTAAGCGGAAAAAACGAGCGAAAGAACCAGCTCAGAGCGCGACGAATCGCGCACAGCGATCAAGTCACGCGGAACAGCGCCTGCGAAAAACTCGTCGGCACGTAAGACTCCGTACGGCGCGCCTGCATGCGCGCCTGCAGCTCCGCGCGGCGGTCTTCGAGCCAGTCCACGCGCTGCATCTTGATCGTGTTCACGTCGACCTTGCGATGCGCCGCTTCGGCGGCGCGGTGGGCGACGAAGTCCTCGTAGGCGTCGATCTCGTGCTTCAGCTCGCGCTGGCACAGCTCGATCATGATCGCGTCGTCGAGGAAACCCAGCACGGGCACGTTGTCGGGGATCACGTCGTTCGGTTCGGCGAAATACGCCAGGGCCGACAGCACGCGTTTCTTGTCGTTCTCGGACAAGTCCCAGCCGGCGTCGCGCACCATGTCGATCATCGCCTGCAATTTGGACAGGCGCTGAGCGATGAATTCCGGCACCGCGGTGCTCTTCGAATCGGCAAGCAGCTTGCTGGCGGCGTCGGTGATCTGTTTCGGGGAAAGGTCGCCCGCCTTCGCCTGCGCGCGTTTGGCCGCGTCGACGAAGAACTGAAGGTCGGAATCTTTGAGATCGATGGTGATTTGCAATGACATGGCGCTGTTCCGTTAAATCCCCGTGGAAGCTCGTGAGCGTATCCAGCACATGCCCGCTCGTCAAATGGTTTTGCCGGGAATCGTGATCGGCAAAACAGGCATGCGCATGCCGCCGCGACCGGTGAACGGACGGCATCGGTGGCCGGGTGTGCGGCTGCAGTAGTTACATGATCGAGACCAGCCCCGCGCCGAACGCGGTCACGATGCGCGTATAGATCGTCTTCAACGGCAGGTCGACCTCGGGAAAGTCGCCGACGTCGGTGTAGCAAGCGTAGAAGTCGGCCGCGCTGGGCGCTACGGGCTGGCAGGTGCCGCTCTTGCCGGCCGGATTGAACTCGAAGCTCGAGGCATAGCGGAACGGCCAGAGGTCAAAGATCGGCAGTGCCTCGGAGATGTTGGCGATCGCGTTGTTGATGCCGCCGAGTACGCGCGTGCGTTGGCGCTTGCCGATCGTCCAAGCATTCTCGGGCGCGGTATCGCGCAGAATCGATGCGCGCAGCTGCGCGGCGAGCGTGGCGTCGCGGACGATGAAGCCCGATTCGGTGTTGTAGCGTTCCGAACGCGGGTCGAAATTGTGCGAGCCGATCACGGCAATCTCGCCGTCGATGACCATCGATTTCGCATGCAGGCCCAGGCGCACGCCGGTGCGCTTCAGCGGCGCATTGCGGTACTTGCTGCGCGCGCGATCGCGGGTCGGGTTGGCGGCGGCGGTCGCCGCGGCGCCGAGCTCGGCGTAGTTCTCGATCACGCTGGGCGCCTCCGCGGGAAACGGCTTGAACTCGTGGATCTCGAAACCGAGCTTGAGATAGCGCTTCTTGTACTTGTACGACAGCGCGTAGACATAAAACGCATCGGTCGCCGCGAGCGAATTGGTCGAAACGACGACGCGCGGCGGCTGCGCGCGCTTGTGCAGGTCGCGGAAGATGCGCCTCGCGGTCGAGCTGAGCACAAGGTAGGGCGTCTGCAGCACGATCTCGGATTTCGCCGCCTGCAGCAATGCGCCGAGCGGCCGCGTGGATTCGCGTTTCGCTTCCGACGGTTTGCCCGGTGTGTCGGAAAAATAGTCGACCCGGCCGACGCGCAGCGCAGCGTCGATGAAACGGTCGCGGATGAAATTCGCATCGTCCGCGCGGCGCAGCAGCTCGGCCACGCGCGGCGCATTGCGATAAGTGTGCGTCGCATAGCGCGGCGCGGCGATGCCGGCGTCGAGGATGTCGCCGGCGACGTCGCGCAGGCGGCTCAGCGCCGCGGTGTGCGGCGAATTCCAGAACGCGTTGAACGAGTTGCGCATCGACGCGCCGACCGGCCCGGCGGCGAGCAGGTCGCGGTCGCGATAGTCGAATTCGCCGTCCCAGTCGTAATAGCGATTTTCGTAGTTACGCCCGCCGACGATGCCGATCGTGCCGTCGACGAGCAGCATCTTGTCGTGCATGCGCTGGTTGAACCGCCAGAAGCAGCAGAGCAGGCCGGCGGCGAATTCGAGCGGCGGCGTCGAGGCTTTGTGGAACGTGGGGTTGTAAATACGAAGCTCGAAGTTCTCGTGCGCGCGTGCGAGGGCGGCGTAGAGCGTCGCGTCGTCGAGCGAGAACAGCTGATCGGCGATCACGCGCACCTTGACGCCGCGGCGCGCGGCGTTCACCAGCTCGTCGAGCACGAGGTAGCCCGCGTCATCTTCGCTGAAGATAAAGGTCTGAATCTCGATGCTGCGCTGGGCGCTGCGGATCAGGTGAAGACGCAGCAGCAACGAATCTTCGCCGCGATCGAGCAGGTTGACGTAGTGCACCGGCGCGGCCGGCGTGGACTGCTGCAGCGCATCGGCGACGAGCGCGCGGTAGGGCGAGGCGATCGCACA
>Ga0105238_10007950_pt1 | contig 10611 bp, 7 predicted proteins | sample KBSC34metaG_FD_81526 | JGI IMG/M metagenome (GOLD analysis project Ga0105238, IMG submission 81526) | Corn rhizosphere microbial communities from Kellogg Biological Station, Michigan, USA - KBS C3-4 metaG | ecosystem: Host-associated > Plants > Roots > Rhizosphere > Soil | place: Michigan, USA...
CACCCAAGTGCCCTGGTCGGACGAGACGCCCAGGTTGCCGGCGATGGTCGGCAGCGAGACGTTGGCGATGGTGGTGTCCAGCACCTGCATGAAGGTGCCGAGCGCCAGCGCGATCGAGGTGATGGCGAGCTGCGCGCCCCGCATGGGGGCCGGCATTCCCGCGGCTCCGGCGGCATTGGCCATGGCGAGCGGCTCCCGGGCGCTAGCGGGCGTTCGAGACGTCGACGGTGGCCTTCATCGAAAGGCCGACGCGCAAGGGGTGCTCCCTGAGCTCCTTCGGGTCGAGGTCGATGCGCACCGGCACGCGCTGCACCACCTTGATCCAGTTGCCCGACGCGTTCTGGGCCGGGATCAGAGAGAACGCCGAGCCGGTGCCGCCGGTCAGGCCGCGCACCTTCCCGTGGAACTTCACCCCTCGGCCGTAGAGGTCGGAGGTGAGCGTCACCGGCTGGCCGGGCCGCACGTGGTCCAGCTGCACTTCCTTGAAGTTGGCGTCGACGAAGGCGTCGGCGGTCGGCACCACCTGCATGATCGGCGTGCCGGTCTGCACCTGCTGGCCGGGCTCGACCGTCTTCTTGGAGATCTCGCCGGCGACGGGCGCGCGGATCACCGTGCGGTCGAGCGCGAGCTGGGCGGCGGCCAGCCTGGCGCGGGCGGCGGCCACCTCGGGGTTCTGGGCCACGTCGACGCCCTCGATCAGGACGGCGTTGGCCTGGCGGTTGCCCTGGGCGGCGCGCTTGGCGGCGGCGGCCTGGGCCAGCGCGGCCTGGGCCTCGGCGTAGCGGTTCTTGGCGTTGGTCAGCTCGTCGCCGGAGACGGCGCCGGACGAGGACAGCGCCTCGCGGCGGTCGAGGTCGGTCTTGGCGCGCTCGAGGTCGGCGCGGGCCTTGGCGACGTCGGCGTCGCGGGCGCCCACCTGGCCCGCCAGGGCGGCGTCGTTGGCCACATAGCCCCTCACCTTGCGCTCGGCCTGGCCCAATGCGGCCTCGGCCTGCGCGACGGCGATCCGGGCGTCGGCGTCGTCCAGCAGCACCAGCGGCTGGCCGGGCTGGACCACTTCGGTCTCCTTCACGAGGACGCGGGCCACCGGGCCCGACACCAGCGGCGTGACGGGCGCCACGTCGGCGCCGACGTAGGCGTTGTCGGTGCTCACCGTCTTGCCGCCGAAGACGAAGGTCCAGACGCCGTAGAGGACGCCGGCCGCGACCACCGCGATGGCCAGCCAGGTCAGCAGGCGCGTGCGGCGCGTCCGCCGGGCGGCGGCGGTTCGGTCGGCGGCGGCAGTGGCGGCGTCGGCGGTCATCGGGTCGGTCTTATCAAGCATGGCGAAGCTCGCTTGCGGAAACGGTTTTCGGTCAGGCGGCGGCGTGGAAGCCGCCACCGAGGGCGCGGACCAGCTGCACGTCGAGGATCAGCGCGCGGGCCTCCAGGTCGGCCACGATGCGCCGGCGCGTGAGCACGCCCTGTTCGGTCAGGAGCACGGCCGGATAGGTCGAAAGCCCGCCCTGGTAGCGCAGGCGCGCGATCCGGTAGGCGTCCTCGCTGGCCGCCAGGGCGGCGCGGCTGTCGGCCAGCTCGCCCTGCAAGGCGCGGCTGGAGGCCAGCACGTCGGCCACCTGGCGGAACGCCTCGGTGACGGCGGCGTCGTAGCTGGCGACGGCGATGTCGCGATCGGCCTCGGCGCCGCGCAGGTTGGCCCTCAGGTGGCCGCCGTTGAAGATCGGCAGGCTGAACGCCGGGCCCACCGAGCCGATGTCCGAACCCGGCGCGGTGAGCTTGGTCAGGGTCAGCGACTGCACGCCGATGAAGGCGGCCAGGTTCACGTCCGGATAGAAGGCGGCCCGGGCTTCCTTGATGCGCTTGGCGGCGGCCTCGGCGCGCAGGCGCGCGGCGGTGACGTCGGGGCGGCGGCCGACCAGGTTGGCGGCCAGTTCCTTCGGCGCGCCGATGGCGGCCAGGGCGCCCACCTTCGGGGGCGTGATGGCAAGCCCGCGGTCCGGGCCGGCGCCGATCAGGGCGGCGATGCGGTTGCGGGTCAGCGCGATCTGCTCGTCGATGGCCTTCAGGTCGGCCTGCGCCTGCAGCGGATTGGCCTCGGCCTGGCGCTGCTCGGCCAGGGTGTCGAGGCCGTTCCTGACCCGGTCGGACACCAGCTGGCTGGTCTGCGCCTGGACCTCGACGGCGCGGGCGGCGACGTCGCGCTCGGCGTAGAGCCGGGCGAGATCCGCGTAGGCGGCGGCGACGTTGGTGGAGAGCGCCAGCCGCGCCTCGGCGGCGTCGGCCGCGGCGGCGCGGGTCTCGGTGATGGCGGCGGCCACCGCCGCGCGGTTCTTGCCCCAGAAGTCCAGCTCCCAGGAGAAGTCCAGCGTCGCGCGGCCGTAGTCCATGTACCCGTGCGGCACGAAGGCGCGCGGGAAGCCGGCGTTGTAGCTCTGCTTCTGCTCGACGACGTAGCCGTTGGCGCTGATCGTCGGCGTCAGCCGGCCGCGGTTCTCGACGGACTGCGCCTTGCGGATACGCGCCTCGGCGATCGCCAGGCTGGGGGCGTCGGCCAGCGCCTCCCTGATGAGGCCGTCCAGCTGGGCGTCGCCGTACGCGGTCCACCAGCCGTCGCCCGGCCACGCGCGCTCGGGCCCCGCCAGCGACTGGGCCACGGCGTAGCTCTGCGGCGCCTTGGCGACGGGCTTCGGACCCGGCGACGGCAGGGTGGCGCAGGCGGCGAGCGCGCCGGCGCCGGCCAGGATCAGCGACTTGCGTGCGAGGGAGGAGAGCCAGCCCATGTCATCCGCCTCTTGCCAACCGTACGGTACGGTCATATTCTTCGTGGCAGTTAGTCCTCTCGGCAGGGGCCGTCAAGACTGACCATACCGTACGGTACGATAGAAATGCTGAAACCGAAACCGAGATTGGATAAGGACGCCCGCCGCGAAGCGATCCTGGACGTGGCGCAGGAGGTCTTCCTTGAGGAAGGCTTCGCGGCCGCCTCGATGTCCACCATCGCCGCGCGCCTCGGCGGGTCGAAGGGCACGCTGTACAACTACTTCGCGAGCAAGGACGACCTGTTCAAGGCCTACGTCGAACGCCGCTGCCTGTGGCAGCAGGACGAGGTGTTCGCCATCATGTCGGGCGAGACGCCGGAGGCGGCGCTCACGCGCATCTGCCGCTCGTTCCTTGGCTTCATCGTCGACGATGTCACCCTGCGCAACTTCGCGCTGATCGCCGCCGAGTCCGAACGCGCGCCGGAGCTGGGCCGCATCTTCTACGAGACCGGGCCCAAGGTGGGCGCCGAGCGGCTGGCGGCCTTCCTGGCCGGCCTCGACGCGGCCGGCGCGCTCGACCTGGACGGCGACCCGCTGGGCGCGGCGCAGCACCTGCTGGGCCTGCTGCAGAGCCCGCTCTGGAAGGCGCGGCTGTGCCACGCCATCGCCGCGCCCACGGCTGAGCAGGTCGACGCCGAGGCGAAGCGTGGGGTGCGGACCTTCCTTCGCGCGTTCGGCAACCGACATGAGCGGTAGACGCGGCTGATCGAGACGCCTCGACAGGCGGAGCATCACGTCCGGCGCTCAGGAGACAGCCATGACCGACATTTCAGCCACCGGGACCTATCGCCTGGGTGATCGTAGCGTGAACCGCATGGGATACGGCGCCATGCAGCTGGCCGGGCCGGGCGTGTTCGGCCCGCCGAAGGACCGGGCCGCGGCGCTGGCCGTGCTGCGCGAGGCGGTGGCGGCCGGCGTGAACCACATCGACACCAGCGACTACTACGGCCCCTTCGTCACCAACGAGATCATCGCCGAGGCCCTGGCGCCCTACCCGGCCGGCCTGACGATCGTCACCAAGGTCGGCGCGAAACGCGGCGACGACGGCGCGTGGATCCACGACCTCGAGCCCGCCGGCCTCGGCCGGCAGGTGGAGGACAACCTGCGCCGGCTGCGCCTGGACGCGATGGAGGTGGTGAACCTGCGCCTGCCGGGCGAGATGCTGAAGCCGGCGGAGGGCTCCCTCGAGGCGCCGTTCAGCGCCATGGCCGAGCTGCAGCGCCGCGGCCTGGTGCGCCACCTGGGCCTCAGCAACGCCACCTCTGCGCAGGTGCGCGAGGCGCGGGCCATCGCGCCGGTGGCCTGCGTGCAGAACCTCTACAACCTGGTCAGCCGCGACGACGACGCGCTGATCGACGAACTCGCGGCGGCCGGCATCGCCTACGTGCCGTTCTTCCCGCTGGGCGGATTTGCGCCGCTGCAGTCCCAGGCGCTCTCGGCAGTCGCCGAGCGGCTGGGCGCGACTGCGATGCAGGTGGCGCTGGCCTGGCTGCTGCGGCGCGCGCCGAACATCCTGCTGATCCCCGGCACCTCGTCGGTGGCGCACCTGCGCGAGAACCTGGCGGCCGCGGAGCTCGACCTCTCCGCCGAGACGATGGCCGAGCTGGAGGCGATCGCCCGGCCTGTCACCGCCTGAGGCGCATCGCCAACCGTTAGAATTGTTCGCAAAATTGGGGAGGACCGTTGCCACGCGCCCGCGGGGCTGAGCAACCTTGAGTAGCGTCAAGTGCTCGCCCCTCACAACGTGCGCGATAGGTGGACGATGGTCTGCACGCCCTTCACGATCCCTGCCGGTCTGTTCGCGAACGCCGACCAGGTCGTCTGGAACAACTTCTCCGAGCCTTCGCCGGACGGCACGAAGTCGGTCACCCACAGCGCCAGCGGGATGTCGATCTCGGGGCCCAATGGGACGACCTTCCTGTCGGCGCCGTCGGGCACGCAGATCCGCCACCGGTTCTTCGGCACGGGCAACTTCCTGGGCGTGATCTTCGTGCCGACGACCACGGGCCTCGGCACGCGGATCCTCTCGATCGTCGACTTCACCACGCCCACCCTGCAGCCGCCGCCGGCGCTGCTGACGGTGCTGGCGGACTCCACCGATCCCCTGCCCTTCCTGCAGCCCTGCCTGGGCAGCGGGGCGGCCTGCCTGATCGGCGCACCGACCACCAGCGGCGTCGGCGGGCTGCAGATCGTACGCAGCGACACGGGCAAGCTGATCCTCGCCGGCCCTTCGCCCTACAATCCGAACAACCAGCTGTTCGGCAAAGCCACCACGACCACCGTCGAGATCGTCGACGGGGGAACGACGATCGCCGGACCGGTCCCATTCCCGAAGGGCCACATCACGGTCTCGGCGGTGTCGAACACGGCCTTCCCGGACGTGACGGTGGGCGGCTGTCCCCAGCCGCCCTCCACCAAGCAGTTCAAGCTCGCGAACGACGGGACCGACTGCATCAACATCAACTCGATTGCCGCGGCGGGGCCGTTCAGCGTTACGTCGCAGAGCCAGCCATTCCCCGCCGACATCGCCGCCGGCCAGTCGATGACGGTGACGGTCACCTTCGCCCCCACCAGCGTCAACACGTTCAACAACGCGCTGGCGATCAGCACCACGCCCGCCAGCACGGGGCTGCAGATCAGTTGCACCGCCCATTCGGTCGGCCCGGTCCCGGCGTTCACGGTGACGCCGTCGACGACCGACTTCGGCCACGTGCTGGTAGGGTCGACCCCGCCGCCGAAGACGATCACCATCAAGAACACCGGCACCGAGCCGATCAACGTCAGCGTGGCCGGCTCGCCCTCCGGCTCGCCGTTCACCTGGAGCGGGTTCACCGGCACGCTGGGTTGCGGGGCCTCCCAGCCGATCTCGGTCTCCTACACGCCGCAGATCGATGGAACCGAGACCCAGACCGTGACGGTCGTCTCGAACCTAGCCGGAAACCAGTCCGTGACCGTGAAGGGCGAGGGCTGCATTCCGAACGCCGTCATCGCCGTCCCGCCCGCGCCGTTCCCCGCGTTCAGCGACGTGCGCCAGAGCTACCGGATGGTGCGCTTCATCACCGTCGGCAACACCGGCGACGGGCCCCTGACCTTCACGGCGTCGATCTCCGGCCCCGACGCGGCGCTGTTCGGGGTCATGAAGACGTCGAACTCGATCACCGACGTCGCCCAGTCCTTCCCGTTCCCGCCGGTGCTGCCGGTCAGCCCTTGTGTCGGCGCAGCCGGCCCTGGCGTGGTGCAGGTGGCGGTGGCGTTCTTCGCCGACCCCGCCCATGCGCTGGGCCCGGCAAGCGCGACGCTGACCATCGGCGCCCACAACGATCCCAATGCGCCGGCCAGCTTCACCTATGCGCTGAGCGCCAACATCATCGCCGGCAATGTGGTCGACGTGGCGGCCGTGTTCGACAAGTCCGGCAGCATGGGCCAGACGGTCCAGGGCGGCGGGACAAAGACCGCCGCGGCGGTGCAGGCCGGCCAGCTGCTGGTCCAGCTGATCCCGCCGGACCTCGGCAACCGCGCGGGCGTCACCCGCTTCTCCACCACCGCCGACAACTACGCCCAGATGACCGAGATCACCGCGGCCAATCAGGCCGCGGTGGCGGGCCAGATCAGCACGACCAACCTCGCGCCGGGCGGCGACACGGCCATCGCGGCCGGGGCCATGGAGGCGCTGAAGCAGTATGCCGTGCCGCGCAACGGCCCGGCGCCGGCGGCGCTGTCCAAGGCGATGATCGTGCTGACCGACGGGCAGGACAACACCGCCTACCTGAACCCGGACGACGGCCAGTTCTATTCGGTCGAGGGGATCGAGCAGAACAACCCCACGCCGCCGCCGGCGAAGGTCGCGACCAACCCCTTCGCCCCGCCCAGCGACGTGAAGGTCTATGCGGTGGGCCTCGGCACGGGCCAGGACATCGACACCCACCAGCTCCAGACGCTGTCCAGCGGGGCCGGCGGCCAGTTCCTTGTGGCCGACCCGACCCAGCCGCAGGTCGCCTTCCAGCTGATGAAGTACTTCACCCAGATCTACATGGACATGGTCGACGTCTCGTCGATCTCCGACCCGAGCTTCGTCATCCAGCCCGGCGAGGTGCAGATCCACGAGTTCGACCTGCTGACCGGCGACGTCGGCGCGCTGGTGGTGGTCTACGACCTGGACGGCATCCGGGTCCCGTTCTTCCTGCAGAGCCCGAAGGGCGAGATCATCGACGCGGCCTTCGTGCCGCCCGGGTTCCAGCTGAGGTCGGGGTTCACCAACACCTCGCGCTTCCTCGACTTCGTGCTGCCGCCGGGCGAGCCGGAGCGGTACGCCGGCCGCTGGAAGGTCATCCTGCAGCACGACGGCTTCGCCTGCCGCGGCGATCCCAACGTGGGCGAGGCGAAGCAGCTCGGCTTCCGTGGGTCCAAGTGCCGGCGCAGCCGCGCCCCCATCACCTACGGCGTCGCCATCGGCGCGGGCTCGAACTTCCGGCTGCAGCCCTACGTGACGCCCTCGCCGGTCAAGGTGGGCGAGCCGATCCTGCTGACCGGCGTCGTCAGCGAGGCCGGGATTCCCGTCACCGGCTGCGTCGTCACCGTCCAGGCGGTCGCGCCGAACGGTCAGAGCTGGTCGCTGACGCTGAAGGACGACGGCGCCCACAACGACGGCGACGCCGACGACGGCGAGTACGCCGCGACGTTCACGAACACCGCCGTGGCCGGCAGCTACGCCTTCACCTTCCGCGCCACCGGCTACAGCCACGACGACGAACCGGTCGTGCGCGAAGCGGTGCTGTCGAAGTACGTCGAAGGGCAGGTGAAGCCGCCGCCGCCGCGGTGTTCCGACGACTGCTGCGAAAAGCTCGTGCGCCTGGGCGAGCTCGAGATCCGGCTGCTTGAGGAGCTCGTGAAGCTGGAGGCGCGGCGGAAGTAGCCGCCGGCGCTCAGGGGCCGTTCGGCGAGTTTGGGCGCCGAACGGCAGCGCTCTGCGTTGAGGGGGGCGATGACGCCCTCTCTCCTGCCTGCCCTCCCCAGGCCGCCCGCGGCGCCGGCCGCCGCCCCGAGCGTCCCCATCGGGGATCAGATCGAGCACATCGTCACGGGTGGCCCGCAGGCCTGGGCGCCGCTGGTCGCGGGCCTGCTGCACGGCCTGCTGAACCTGGCGATCGGCGCCGGGATCCTGGTGGTCACCCTCTGGGGGGCCGGCTGGGCCGCGCGGCTGTCGCGCGAGGCGCTCTCCCGCCTGCACGGCCGCTCGCGCCCCGACGCGGTGCTGCAGGGCTTCGTGGCCTCGCTGGTCCGCTACACGGTGGTGATCATCGGCGGCATCGCGGCGCTGCAGACGATCGGCGTGCAGACCACCTCGGTGCTGGCGGTGCTGGGCGCCGCCTCCCTGGCGATCGGCCTGGCGCTGCAGGGCGGGCTCTCCAACGTCGCGGCCGGGGTGATGATCCTGCTGCTGCGCCCCTACCGCGTCGGCGACCGGGTGAAGATCGCCGACGTCGTCGGCCGCGTGCACGGCCTGGACCTGTTCGTCACCCGCCTGCACGACCTGCAGAACTCGGTGGTGTTCATCCCCAATTCCAAGGCGCTCGGCGAGGTGATCGTGAACTTCTCGCTGCTGCCGGCCCGGCGCATCGATATGGACTTCCACATCGACTACGCCGACGACGAGGAGCTGGCGCTGGCGCTGCTGATCGAGACGGCGAAGGCCGACGAACGCATCGTCGCCGACCCGCCGCCCTGGGCGAAGATCACCGCGCTGGAGGCGTCCACGGTCACCGTGACCCTGCGGGCCTGGACCTCGCCGGCCGGCTACCGCGACACCCAGTTCGACCTGACCAAGGCGGTGAAGCAGCGGTTCCAGGCCGCCGGCCTCAGCTTCGCCTATCCGCACCAGGTGGCGGTCGAGACCCGCCCCTGGACACCCCCGGACCGCGCCAAGCAGGGCCGCCAGCTGCGCCGCATCAAGGGCGAGACCGACACCGATACCGGCGTCGTGGCCGGCGGCTCGCGCAAGGCGCGCAGCACAGGGTCCACTTCGGAGGCGAAGGGGCCTTGAGCCGCAGGCGCGCGTCCCGCCGCGCACTGGACATCGGGCGCCCCAGGCCGCATCTTCCGCGTTCAAACGCGCGTTCGACGCGCGACGGATTCCAAGGACCCACGCATGTTCATGCGTTTCTTCACCGAGCTGCGCCAGGCCAAGGTGCCGGTGACGCTGAAGGAGTACCTGGCCCTGATGGAGGGCCTGGACAAGCACGTCATCGAGCCGTCGGTGGACGAGTTCTACTACCTGTCCCGCGCCGCCCTGGTGAAGGACGAGAAGAACCTCGACAAGTTCGACCAGGTCTTCGGCCACGTCTTCAAGGGCCTGGAGTCGATGGGCCAGGACGTCACCGCCGACATCCCGGCCGAGTGGCTGAAGAAGCTCTCCGACCAGTTCCTCACCGACGAGGAGAAGGCCCAGATCGAGGCGATGGGCGGCTTCGACAAGCTGATGGAGGCGCTGGCCCAGCGCATCAAGGAGCAGAAGGAGCGCCACGAGAAGGGCGACAAGGCGATCGGCACGGGCGGCGCCTCGCCCTTCGGCGCCGACGGCTATCACCCCGAGGGCGTGCGCATCGGCCAGGAGAAGGGCCGCCACGGCAAGGCGATCAAGGTCTGGGACAAGCGCGAGTACAAGAACCTGGACGACCAGGTCGAGCTCGGCACGCGCAACATCAAGGTCGCCCTGCGCCGCCTGCGCAAGTGGGTCCGCGAGGGCTCGCCCGATGAGATCGACATGGACGGGACGATCAAGGGCACCGCCGAGAAGGGCTACCTCGACATCAACATGCGCCCCGAGCGGCGCAACAAGATCTCGGTGCTGATCTTCTTCGACATCGGCGGGTCGATGGATTCGCACATCAAGGTCTGCGAGGAGCTGTTCAGCGCGGCCCGCTCCGAGTTCAAGAACATGGAGTTCTACTACTTCCACAACTGCCTCTACGAGGCGGTCTGGAAGGACAACCGGCGCCGCCACGCCGAGAAGATCCCGACCTGGGACGTGCTCCACAAGTTCCCGCATGATTACAAGGTGATCTTCGTCGGCGACGCGACGATGAGCCCCTACGAGGTCACCTATCCGGGCGGCTCGGTGGAGCACTGGAACGAGGAGGCCGGCGCGGTCTGGATGGACCGGGTGGCCAACATCTATTCGCACATGGTGTGGCTGAACCCGACCGCCGAGCGGCACTGGGACTACACGCCCTCGATCGGGCTTCTGAAACAGCTGGTCGGCGACCGGATGTTCCCGCTGACCCTGGGCGGCCTGGAGAAGGCGATGAAGGAGCTCGCCCGCTGAGGCGGGGCCCATGAGCGAGCATCTCACGGACGAGGCGACCGAGGGCCTCGAGACGGAAACCGAGGAAGCGCAGGCCGCCACCAAGGCCCAGGTGTTCTGCGCGGCCGAGCGGCTGTTCGCGCTGCACGGGTTCCAGAACGTTTCGGTGCGCGACATCACCGCCGAGGCCGGCGTCAACCTGGCCAGCGTGAACTACCACTTCGGCTCCAAGGACGCGCTGCTGTTCAACATCTTCAAGCGGCGCACCAGCGAGCTTAACCGCGAGCGCGCGCGGATGCTGCACGAGGCGAACGACCGCCATGGGGGCGCCCCGCCGGTGCGCGAGATCCTGGAGGCCTATTTCGCCCCGCCGCTGCGCTGGGCCGACCCGGCCAGCGACCGGCGCGTCAGCGTCCAGTTCATCATCCGCGCCCGATCCGAGGGCACGGCGGAGATGCGCGACGCGCTGCAGAACGACGTCAGCCACCTGGC
>Ga0105238_10007951_pt1 | contig 10610 bp, 8 predicted proteins | sample KBSC34metaG_FD_81526 | JGI IMG/M metagenome (GOLD analysis project Ga0105238, IMG submission 81526) | Corn rhizosphere microbial communities from Kellogg Biological Station, Michigan, USA - KBS C3-4 metaG | ecosystem: Host-associated > Plants > Roots > Rhizosphere > Soil | place: Michigan, USA...
CGCCCGATGGCATCAGGATCTGAAAGAATCCTTGTCCCTGGATCGAGATGTCGAAATCGTTGTTGGTGTTTTCATTTACACCTTGAGTGAAGATCTTCGAAATCCCGGCGGTGCGCACACCGCTACCGATCTGGATCCCCGTCGGAACTTCGAAACCCGTTGCGCCCTGAGTTCCTGCCGCGCGCACGGTTTGATACAGCAAGTCTTGAAATTCGACCTGACTGCGTTTGAAGCCCGTGGTGTCGACGTTGGCCAGATTGTTGGCGGTCGTATCGACGACCGTCTGGTTGGCCTGCATGCCTGTCGACGCGGTGAAAAGAGCCTTCATCATGATGGCACGTACCTGCTAAATCGCATCCAAGTTAAATTTGGCATCCCGTGAGCCTGAATCCGTCGTCGTCTACCTCATGTTCCAACAAATCACCCGCTTCCAACGCGCGAGCGATATCCCTATTCTAAACCCATCTCGATCGCGAACCCCGCCGACCCGCGGCCGGGTCATGCATCAACGCGGTCGAGTATTCAAGGCGATTGTGTCACCGATCTGACGCAGCGCTCGTTGCGTCGCGTCGAATAATCGCAAACCCGAGATCATCTCAACCATTTCGTGAACCAGCGTCGTGTTGCCGATTTCGCGGTATCCCTGCCGAACCTCTGAACTCACTTTCGACAGGGCTGCGTTCGGCGGAGCCATAAACGTCGTCGATCCGACGCGTTGTAATTCGCCAGGATTCTGGAATGCCGTCACCTTCAAGCGATCGACTGCGTTCCCGTCTGCGACAATCGAACCGTCGTTCAGGATTTCGATACCACCCGCATTCAGTGGAATCGCGATTGGACCGCCTGATCCCTGAACGGGCAATCCTTCAGGTGTGACCAGTTGTCCCTGGCTATTCACTTCGAACACGCCGCTACGCGTGTAGAGAGGTCCACTGGGACCTTGCACCGAAAAGAAGCCGGGGCCGTTGATCGCGACATCAAACACGTTGTGTGTCTGTTCAAGCGTACCCTGCGAAAAGTCTGAGGCCAGAGCGCTGGTCGGACCGACCAGATCGTCCGGTTGACCTATCCCTTCAAACCGCATGATTTCACGGCGGTATCCCGGCTTGGTCGCGTGACTCAGATTGTGCGCTGTCGCGTCCTGTTTGGTCGACATCGCCTCCATGCCTGCGGCAGCGCTGTAGATCCCTCGTATCACGACTCACCTCGTTCTGATCACGTGCTGACTGTTCATCCGACACGCCAGCGAGACGTCGTTCGGCAGTCCTTGCCGAAGTGCGAAGTCTCGGTGCGCACCGGTGTCATTCTGGTAGTCGATCGGACATTTCCGTCCGTAACGATTAGTCGCAAGATGCGAGCTATACCGACTCCACCCAGATTCCCAGCTTTGCGGGTTGCGCCGAGGATACCGTTCGGCAAGTATCACCTTTGACGGCAACGACTGCCCGCGGAGTCTTCGCAGTTCAGCCATCTTTCCCGGCCCGCAGAATCGGTCCGAATGCTTACGGGATCGAAAAGACACGAGAATCGGGTCGTAACAGTTTTGAATGACTTGTCGAGTGGTCCGGTGCGGTTGATGGCCTGCTGGTGATGAATTCGACCTTAAAGGTAGAACGGATTCTTTGTCTGCATCACCATCGAAAGCCTGCAATGCTGACCGGTTACTATTCGTCGCAGAGTGCCTTGACCGCATTCCAGACGTCGATCGACAACACGTCGAATAACCTGGCCAACATGAACACGACGGCGTTCAAACGAAACGTCGTCGGGTATCAGGATACGGGTTACAACGGCCCTGTGATGAATCAGATCGGGACGGGAGTCAAAGTCGGGTCGATCAGTCCGACTGGCTTCACGCAGGGCACGTTGCTTCCGACGGGCAATGATACTGATATTGCCATCATCGGAACGGGATTGTTGCCCGTACAGATGCCCGATGGAACGACCAGGTACACGCGTGACGGGTCCTTGCATCGTGACGACACGGGCAGACTGGTGACCTCGGCGGGGAATACAACCATTCCTCCCATCACGTTTCCGTCTGACACAACAAAGATCATGATCGGCGTCGATGGAACGGTGACCGTATTGACGGGGTCGTCACCCACGGTTCCCAAAACACTCGGTCAGTTACAGCTCGTCAGCTTTGTGAACCAGGAAGGCCTGCAACTTGAAACGGGTAACTTGTATTCCGAGACCCTCGCTTCGGGGCCACCGACGACCGGAACTCCCAGTTTGAACGGGTTAGGGAATCTTCAACAGGGGTCGCTGGAACAATCGAACGTCAATATGACCAGCGAACTGACGACGCTGGTTGCCACGCAGCAGGCGTATACCGCCAACTCGAAGGCGCTCGCGACGATGACTCAAATGGTCAGCCAGTCGATGGAACTGTTCCGCTAAATGAGCGTTCTCGCGCGTGCGGTTAGCCCAGTTGCTCTGCAACCCGGGGGGGGCCGAAGGCACGAGAGTCCGAACACAGTTGGCAATGATGCCATCATTCGCTTTTCCGCTCGCTCCTCAGCATGCCGAAAACCACTCGCATTTCGCTTGGTAAATCACGGGGCTTCGAGTGGTTTGTTACCTGGTGCTCAGCATTGACCTGGGAAAAGTGGGCCCCCGCCACCAAGAACGAATGCAATCGCACGCCCGTTGTCTGATTCGTCCCGTCAGGGACATTCAAAAATAGCCCACCATTTCCAATAGTGGGAATCGGGTACCTCGCGAACGGAAAGCCCCCCAAGGGGCGACAGATCATTCCATCATGTGCATCGACTTTCGCTCCAGGGGTCTGTCGGACTGAATTTGTTCTGCGATCTGATACCCACCATTAGAAATGGTGGGCTATTGTCGGGTGTCCCTGGCGGGACAATGCAACGGGTGATTTCGTAGAGAACCTAACGCAGCACGACCGGCTCCGAGTGGCCGGGCCGATACAGCACCAGCTTCCCCTTGGCATCGCCAACGCGCACCATACAATCCGGTTCGCCCGCCGCATGTCGTTCTAAAATAGCTTCGAGCGCTTCGACGGCGGCGACGGTTTGCCAATCGCTCGCCAGATCGTTGTAGGCGAGTGCTTGCATCTCGCTCAACCGTTGTGCACGAGCGTCCTCAGCTCCGCCGAATTTCACGTAGGCCAGTTCCCGCGCGAATCGTTCCAGCACCTCGATTCCATAACCGCGTTGAGACCGCTCGCCCCACGGTTCCAGGAACGTGCCATTGTAGTGATTGTTCATCGTGATCTTGCGCGAGATTGGCGTTTCGCCTTCGACCGTGCATTCAACGCCGCGCTTGCGCGAGTGTCCGTTCCAGATACCGTTATCGAAACGAAATTGCACTTCCTGTTCGACGTAGCCCGGGAAGTTGTCGGGCGTGACCCACGACGTATGAATATCGAAGGCCGCCTCGCGCCCGTCGTCGTATTCATAGATCAGTTTCAATTGAGTGCTGTCCCAAGTGGGACCATCCAGAGGACCGACGATCCCACGCTGTCCCGACGCGGTCACGGTCTTCAATCGGCCGCCAAACGTGAAGTCGATCAGCTTGATGTAATGCACGGCCACATAGGTGCCGGGATTTCGGCCGGTGATCCATTCCGAAAACTGGCTGCCGGAAATCGATTTCGGTTCCAGCAACGAACAGTACCCGTTGTTGACGTGCCGCAGCACTCCGTCCGCGACGAGTGTCCGCAGCTTTTTGTGATCGGGGTCGAGCAGTTTATGGTAGACCACTTTGGCCAACAGTCCCCGGCGTTGTGCGAGGGCGCTCAATTCTTCAAGTTCCCGCAGCCTTAGGACAGACGGCTTCTCGATCAGCACATTGATTCCGGCTTCAAGCAACTGTTTGGAAATGTCGAAATGGCGATTGTCCGGAGTGGCGACACAAGCGAAATCGACGCCGGACTGGATCAACTGTTCAATCGCTCGATCGCCGGAAAAACTTTCGAAGGAGTGAATCCGCGAACCGGCGGTCTGGCGGTATGCGGTCGCGCGTCCACCCGTTCGTGACGCGACGGCGACCAACGGGACATCAATGGCGCCAAACCTGCGATCGAACAACCGCTCGCTGTGCACGCGTTCGAAGAATGGGCGATAGGTCTCATCAAAGATCATCCCCATTCCCACCATGCCGGCGCGCAACGCGCGTTCTGAACTCAAAGTCCCCATCAAAATCCTCGTCCCGAATTCCTGGTCGATCGAAAACGTCCGTCAGTACCGCTCGATCATTACGGCTGATCGCCCGAATGACAAACGTCATTCGACGCCCGGCCGGTTCCCCAACAACGCACGAGCCGTATCCTTATTCTGTACCCAATACAATCGCGAATTCCCTTTCGCGAGTCGCGCTTGCTCCCGTTCGGCCTCGCTGGCGTTTCGGATGAGTACGTTCAGCAGTTTTATCCGTTCTGGGCCGAGTCCCCCTCAACGCGCGAGCCGCATCCCTATCCTGAACCCAACAAGATCGCGCATCCCGCCGACCCGCGGCCGGGTCAGCTTTTTTTCAACGTCAGACAGAAAGTATTAAATAACCCCTAGCCATGCGTGAGGGCGGACGATAGAAATAGAGACATCACGTCATTAACAGGTGCAGACCATCCCGCTTGCGTTCCTGGCGCAAGTTCCCGTCCTTCGTCTGCGCTGCCGCGTCACATCTTGTCGACTCTGTTCAATTCAAGGGGGCGATCATGTCCGAGGAACAGAAACCGCACTGGCTGCTGGCACAAAAGCTGAATCCGTTCCGAAAACCCGCAACCCATCAACAGGCCTCGCCAAATCTCAGACGTTGGCGACCGTCACGTCGCCGTATCGTGTTCTGGTCATGCGCGCTGCTGATGTCGGTTGGTGTCGGTGTGTACGTGCGCGCCGAAATTCACCGACGAGTGACGCGTCTGGGTTACGATTCCGTCGTCCGTACGACTCTTTCCGGAGGGACCTTGTTGATTGGTGGTGGTGGAGTGTTGTCGACGACGGTGCGACAGCGGTTCGTGGAACTGGCGGGCGGCAACAAAGCGCGGATTGTTGTCATTCCGGCAGGCGTCGTCGACGAATACACCATCAATCAATACCGCGAGTCGTGGAATGAGTTTCACGTCCAGACGGTCGACGTGTTGAACGCCGATTCGCGCACGCAGGCCGATGATCCTCAATTCTCGCAGGTCCTGGAATCGGCGACGGGAGTCTGGCTGGGAGGTGGTCAACAGACCTGGCTCGCCGCGTGGTACGGTCGGACGCTGGTCGAATCTCGATTGAAAGACTTGCTGGGTCGCAATGGTGTGATCGGCGGGACATCCGCGGGAGCCGCCATCATGTCGCGCGTGATGATCGCTGGCGGCCGCGAAAAACCAACGATGGGAATCGGCTTCGATCTGATTCCCGGCTGCGTTATCGACCAGCATTTCATTCGTCGGAACCGGCTGAACAGGCTGCGCGTCGCGCTCGAGCAGCATCCGGACCTGGTCGGCTTCGGCATCGATGAAGGTGCGGCACTCGAGTTTGCCGTGGAGACGGGTTCATTCCGCGTGTTGGGCCAATCGACAGTCGTTGCCTGTGTGCCTCAGCCCGATGTGGACGGGCCGCTGCACTATCGAATGGAATTCTTCAACCCCGGCGACAGTTTTGCGGTGCACCTTCTGCGGGATGGCAGTGCGGTCCCGCCGAGCTATGTTGATCTTGAATCGATTCTGCTCGGCGAGTAACCGGCAGGGGTTAACCGTCGCTGTCGCAGCGCAACGACATCTCGCTACCGAACGGCGCCGGCGATAAGCTGGGGCTTGTTTCGTTTGTCAGGGATTCCGATGTCCGAATTCTTTCGCGGATGGAAGCACAAAGTTGGGGTAATGCAACCGGTCTTTAATGGCTGGCGACGACTATCGGGAAGCGTACTGCTGTTGCTGGCATGTGCCGGGGTGATTGGATGGATAAGAAGTCTAATATTCTTCGATACGATGACAATCGCAACTGGCACGCATGAATACATACAAGTGCAATCTGAGGGTTGCTGCATCGAGTACAGGCTGTGTTATTGCATCGAGTACAGGCTGTGTTATGAAGTGAGCAAGTCAATGATGTTGGTGATGATCTGGGATGATCACTGGTTTGAGACAGGAACTCCAAGAGATCCCCGAGAAGTTGAGCCCGTGTCGGTCCGAACGAACGTTTGGTGCAAAGAAATACCCGGGTTTTGTACCGGAGAGGGAGTTCATGATAACAGCATCTCGGAAATGCCGAAATTGCACTTGCGATGTCGCATTCACCGCATCGCTTATTGGGCCATTGTGACGCCACTACTGACTCTGTCAGGCTACTTGCTGTTCAGCCCACTGCGGCACAAACCAACTTGATTGGACTCATATAGTTCGCAACCAATGCCGCGGATTGGCTCGAAGAGCACGTCTTTGTCGAAGACTCCAAAAACGTGGCACTCGTAGATCTGGTCGCTAGACGAGACGGGGGGTCTCTACTTCTTCCAGATGACCAGGTGATTCTTCACTTCGGCCTGCTCGGGTCGCTGAATCTTCAACACGATCGATTCACTGCCCGCGTTCGCTTCGAGTGCCTGGTTCAGTTCTTCCAGGCTGGCCACTGGCGTGCGACCGACGGCTTCAACCACGTCATACAATTCGACCTGGTCTTTCAATGGACTGCCCTGATGGATCTTCAGGATCAACAACCCCTTCGCCATCCGCGGGTATCCTAACTGTTCCGACAAATCGCCATCCAATGGATGGACGATCAGCCCCATCGGCCGAACGGGGGACCCCGTGTTAGGTTTGGTGGGAGCTTCATTGGCCGTCGGCATGTCCTTCCGATCCGCAAGCACGATCGTCAACGGTATCTTCTTCTGACCTCGCCAGACGATCATCCGAATCTGCTTGCCGATCGGAGACAGGCTGACCAGGTTGATCAGATGATCGTGGTCCTGCACATCGGTACCATCGAAATTCAAGACGACATCGTCGAATGACAATCCGGCCCGCGAGGCGGGTGAGTTCGGGAACACTTCGTTCACACGCGCTCCGTACAATCGATCGAGTCGTAGTTTGGTAGCGACCTTTGCATCAAAGTTCTCGTCCAATTTGACACCGATGTACGCTCGTGGAACGACGCCGAATTCGAGCAATTGATCCATGACGCGCTGTGCCAGCACGCTGGGAATACTGAAACCGATTCCTTCATTTCCCCCGCTGGACGAGGCGATCGCTGTATTGATGCCGACGACACGGCCCTGCAAATCGATCAACGGGCCACCGCTGTTACCAGGATTGATCGCCGCGTCCGTTTGCAGAAAGTCCTGGTTAATGACGTCCTTGCTTCCCAGTTTGAGCTGCCGACGGCCGCGGGCGCTGATGATCCCGAACGTGACGGACCGACTGAGTCCGAACGGACTGCCCATCGCCAGCACCATGTGGCCGATATCGATCTTGCGGCTGTCTCCCCATTTGGCGGCAGTTATGTTGGGGGCGTCGATCTTCAGTACCGCGATGTCCGAAGCGGGGTCGGCCCAGACCTTTTCCGGTTGAATAACGCGTCCATCATGCAGATGAATCGAAATGGAATTCAGTGGCGTTTGATCGATCACGTGACCGTTCGTGACGACGTAGTATCCATTCGCCTTCGTGCTGGTCAAAATCACGCCCGAGCCGGTTTCCTCTTCTTTCCCACGCGCTTGAGTGCGTCGCTCGCTTTGGATGTGAACGACGCTGGGCGTGGTCACCGTGGCGATCTTGGCGAGCAATTGGCTGCCCTCGAGCAGCGGCGAGACTTCACTGCTCAGCTCGCGATACACCCGTTCGGCTGTGGCACCGTCCAGACTGTCGGCGTGAACCGATCGCGTGACCGGCAACGAGACGACGCCGGCTCCGATCAGGGCACCGACGACCAAAGTTGCCGCACACAGCATCAGGGACGTGGATTGGCGCATGTGAGTTCGATTCATCACTGGGCGAGTCAGGTCATCCAGACGGTGATCGCATTCACTGGCCGATTGAGCGTCCTGCCCTCGGCGTTACAGTCCGAAAAGTCCGACGAATCGGAGTGGTGGATTACGACCGGCAATTTTAGCCGATCAAGTATTCACTCGGCAGACCGGTTCGTTGAATCGATACTATTTTGAGCGATTCAGCCGTTGCCGGAAGTTCGGGTTGTGACCTAATGAAAATTTCAGGTTCGCCAGTTCCAACATCCGTACGTGTCGGTGTATCGCGGTATGTGACCATGCAAACCTGTGTTCACGAGCCAGGGGTGCCACGATTTTGAAGTCCTCGACAAAGTCGTGTCTTCGCGATTAAGAGGGCAAAGACCGCCCCGGCCACCCCTCAGCCTCTGGTGGAACATGGTCGGTGTCCTCATCGATCGCTTGCGACCATCACCCGCGAGCACGCAGAATTGAGGCGGGGACTGTCCGGATGAAACAGCAGATTCAGACCGCGGAAGAGTTCAACCCGGACCTCCGCAGACCCATTGTCGATCTCGAGGAATCCTCGAAATGAAACGACTGACAGCGATCACTCTCGCAATTGTCCTGATGCCGATTCTGATCGCGGCTGCGAACCAGACGCCGCCGGCGCAAAGCGCCCAGCAACCCAAACAACGCTCGGTTCGAACGGTGGAAGTACGTGGCATTGTCAAAGAAATTCTCGACAGTCCCGCGAGCGAAGCCAAGGTTGTTGCTATCCACGAATCGACTGGTGCAAGGCGTTTCACGACAACGAACGAACGCGGTGAATTCTCGTTGACGTTGGAAGGTTTGGCCGATGAATCGATCAATTGGTGGGTGATGGCGGTGAAAGACGAAGGCTGCGGAACTTTCAACAAGCCAATTGTGATTGAACCGTTGAAGGCTCATGAGGTCCCAACCGACTCGATTCGAGACGACATCGAGATCTCGCTGGCGCACGGCGCCAAGATCTCTGGTACGGTTCGGCACGCCACGACGGGCCTGCCGATTGGTTTGGCCAAAGTTTATTCGCTTCAGGGACAGCAGGTTCGCACGAACACTGCCGGAGGATTTGTGCTACACGGTGTACCACGCGGAGTGACCGTGTTGCTGGCCATCAGTCCCGGCAAAGTACGGACTCGCGTTTACGTTGACGTCACAGTGCGGGAGTCGGCCGAGGTCGATATCTCCATGGAGCCCGCCGGGGTGCTGAAAGGCCACGTACTGGACCGACAGAAGCAACCAATCGGTGGAGTTACGATCAGTCCCCCCGGCGGGTCTCGATTTCTCAATCCTGCCATCACCGAGCCTAGCGATTCCGAGGGCCATTATGAATACGAGGGGCTTCCTTTGAATCGATTGATCGTTCCGATGCGGATCTACGGGCGCGACATAGAAAACGACACATCACGGATGTTCGCGATCAATCCCAATCAACCCGTCAAGCAAATGGATCTGCATGTGAAGCCGGTCGAATATCTTCCGGCCCCGGCAATGATGCTCGCGCCGGTATTGGGCCGGAACGCGTTACCTCCGCCCGCCGCGATTCGCGGACGTGTCGTTGATCCGGATGGAAAACCTGTCCGGACTTTCAAAGTGGTCCTGTTGCCAATCTTGCAAAACGATCAGCAGGACAGCGGCAGTTATTCGTCTCCTGTTCGTCATTTCAGCGACGATCGCGGGCAGTTTGTGATCGGCAAACTTGATCTGGACAAGCGGTATCGAGTGTCAGTCGAAGCCGCCGGATTTGGTCGTGCGATTGTCGAACCTCTCTTTGCTCGTTCTGGTCAGATTGAACAACTCACCGACGCCGAATTTCGATTGACCCGGCCGCATCCCCTGAAGGTTCGAACCGTGGACGCCGATTCGAAACAACCTCTGCCGGATGTGATGGTGGGGTTTACGGACCATCGCCAGATGCATGATCAGTTTGAATGGAACTATTCATTGGGCGGCGCGTTTGTGGATTGGACAACGACTTCTGGAGATGTGAGCCATCCGAATCTGGCTTGGGAACAGTTGACACTCTTTGTCGAACATCCCGGCTATGCGCGGCAGCATGTCGCCTGGAAGGACAAGCTGGACCGATCTCAAACCAGCGAACCCGACCTGGTCGAAATCGCACTGTGGAAAGAAGCTCGATTGCGGCTCAAGATCACCAAATTCGACACGCATCATCCATTGGGGTTGCATGCGAAAATTGTCTCTGCAACCAACGACGAGATTTACACCGAACTTGCAACGGATGAGAAATCACCCGAGTTGACGATGAATCAACTTCCACCCGGTCGGACTTCGATCGAAATACTGGATGCGCGAGGTCGCGAGCCTTGGGTTGTCGTGACCAAACTGGATGTCGAATTGAAACCGGGCGACAACCTGCTGGAAGTCGAGCTGAATGAGATCAAGAAATAGCACCCCGGCTCGGGGCGTGTGCTTGATCCGACTTCACTGAACCTCGAAAACTTTTCCCGAAATGTCAGGATTTGCGCTTGTGATAGCGAAAGCTTTCGCTACACTGAGCTCGCCAGCGAAAGCTTTCGCTAAATGGTCGTGTGTGATTGAATTGTATTCGGGAGGGCGAAGCTCCTGCTGAGCCGTTGACGTGGAGACAGGCATCGATTTCGCAGCTTCCATGTCGATTGTGGTACTGCGCCTCGAGAACGTGACTGGTC
>Ga0105238_10007952_pt1 | contig 10610 bp, 7 predicted proteins | sample KBSC34metaG_FD_81526 | JGI IMG/M metagenome (GOLD analysis project Ga0105238, IMG submission 81526) | Corn rhizosphere microbial communities from Kellogg Biological Station, Michigan, USA - KBS C3-4 metaG | ecosystem: Host-associated > Plants > Roots > Rhizosphere > Soil | place: Michigan, USA...
CAGCGCGTAGGTGAGCTGCTTGCCGCGCACTGGACCGCTGCACATCACCTGCTCGAGCTCGGCGTGAATCGTCAGCAACCCCAGACGCGGCCCCTTCGCGTCGATGCCGCGCTTCGCCAGCGCCGCGGCGAGCTCGGTCCGCGAGAGGACGCGTCCACCTTCGAGCGCCGACGCGATCGCACGATGCGCGCGCGACAGCGTCTTCGTGTCCAGGCCGTGCTGTTTGTAATAGAACTTGCTCGCCTGGTGCACGCGCGGCGCGGTGAGCGACAGCATCCAGCGGATGTCGGCCGGCGTGACGAAATGCCACGTCGGCCGCATGACGTGCGTGCGCAGAATCTCGCCGCGGTCGAACGCGGCTTCAACGGCGGCGTCGTCGAGCCCTTTCGTGCGCAGCCCGATCGCCCACTTGGCGCCGGTGAAATCCTGCGACTGCATGGCAGCAAGCCGCGCAACGACGCCTTCCGGGTGCGCGGCCGCCGGGCGCGCCAGCCACTGGTTGTGCAGACGGGCCGCGAGGATGGGGTTCACGCGCATCTAAAGATGCGCCTCTACGACGGGCAGGCCTGAAGGCCTGCAGCGACGTGTTAGAAGCGGACGCGCAGGCCGGCCCAGGCGCGAATGGGCGCGCCGGGCGCGTAGAACGTGCTGTGCACGAGCGGAAACTCGCCGCCCACGGGCGGGAACGGCCGGGAGACGAACGTGCCCGTGGCGGTGAAGGCGTTCACTCCGAGGAGCGCCGCGGTCGTGTAACGGCGGTCGAAGAGGTTGTTGATCTGACCGGTGAGCGTCAGCCACGGCGTCAGAGCATAGCGCGCGCCCAGGTTGACGACGGTGTACGGCTCGGTCGTCCCGGGCCCGAGATAGTAGACGCCGTCGGCCTCGTGCGCGCCGTTCTCGTTGCCGCGCGCCTCCACGCCCGCGAGCGCCATGAGATCCACGTCGATCCCCAGTGCGCGGGTCAGCTGCAGATCGGCAAACAGCTTCAGCATGTGGCGCGGGATCAGCGGCATCCGATCGCCCGGCTTGATGTCGATGACGCCTTCGAGCCCTGGCGCGGCGGCGTCGCTCGCGCTGTTGCTTTCGCCGTTCATCTGTTCCGCGCTCTGAAAGGTGGCCGAAAGCAAGGTGTAGCCGGCGCCGATGTCGGCCCGCCCCACGCGTGTCTTGCCGCCGAACTCGAGCCCCTCGCGGCGGGTGCGGCCGAAGTTCCTGAAGTAGCCGAATCCGGTCTGCTGGGACTGCACGAACAGGATGTCGTCGTGGTTCGCCGCGCGGAAATAGGACGCGTTCCACGCCACTCCGTGGTGACGCCCCCGCACACCGGCTTCGAGCGTTCGCGTCACCACCTGTGACAGCGGGGGATCGCCGGCCATCGCGTTCGGCAGCTTGCACGGCTGGGTGGGGTCGGCGCACCCGAGCTCGATGGACGTGGCCGCGCGGCTCCCTTCGTTGTAGCCGGCGTAGAGATTGATCTCGCTCGACGTGTTCAGCGTAGCGCCCACAGCCGGATTGAATCGCGAGAACACGTGCGACCCGTCGAGCGATCCTTCGCCGCCGCCGGGCCGGATGCCGTCGCTGTTGTCGACGGCCGTGCGGTTGAACCGCCCTGCCGCGGTGACGTGCAGTCGATCGGCAAACGACACCGTGTCCGAGGCGTACACGCTCCACGTTGTGGTCAGGCCGTCGAGATCCACGCGCGTGTCGTACGGCTCGCCGTCAACCGTGCCGCCGGTGACGCCGCCATCGCCGAACGCGTTCACGCCGGTGATGCTGCGGTCGGGATTGAGGTAGCCAAGCTGCGACGACTGCGTGAACGCCGCGCGGCTGCGGTCGAAGGCCGCGCCCGCCGTGAACTGGTTGCGCCGGCCGGCGATCGAATCGAACCGTGTGAGCTGGCCGGATGCCCCCGCGTTGTGCTGCGCGGTGTGCGTCCGGTTCAGCAAACCGTTGCACTTCTCGGCGGGCTCGGCGTTCAGCGCGACCTCGAGGAGGCAGCGTTGCGACGGAAACGGTGTATTCGCCGCGTTCTCGCCAGGCAGAAAGAGGTTCTGATCGAGCGAGCTTTCGTTGACGTCGCCGTTGAAGGTACGCGTATCGATGTCGCGGTAGTAGACGTTGCCGGAGAAGACGACGGTCCCCGTTCCGCTGTGACGAAACGCCCCGTTGACGAACGTCGCGCGGTTGTCGGTCTCGTCCGGCTTGGTATAGACGCTGGCTGCGTCGCCTTCCAGCAGACGCGTCTCCTGCAGCGCGTTGCCATTGAGCGCATTCCGCGCATGCGCCACGGTGACCGACATCGAGCCGCGCGGTCGATCCCATCCGAGCTTGCCGAAGATCTGCCGGACGTCGGATGGTGAGTCGTCACGCCAGCCGTCCTCGGCGAACAGCGTGCCCGCGACGTACCAATTGAGTACGCCCTTCCGCGAGCCGCCGTGCTCGAAGTCGAACGCGCGCCGCACGTCGCTGCCGTAGGTGGCCTGAAACGCGGTGCCAGGGTTCGAGAGCCCGTTCTTGGTGGTCACCGCCAGCGCACCGCCCAGCGTGTTCAGACCGAAGAGCGGGTTGGATCCCGGCATCAGCGCCGTGGACGCGATCGCCATGCGTGGAATCAGGTCCCAGCTCACCACGTCGCCGAACGGCTGGTTCAGCCGCACGCCGTCCATGTAGACCGACAGCCCCTGCGGCGTGCCGAGCAGCGGCGACGCCGTGTAGCCGCGGTAATTGACGTCGGGCTGAAACGGGTTGCCCTGCATCTCGTTGACGTGCACCCCTTGCAGCCGCCGGTTGGCGAAGTCGGACAGGTCCAGCGCGCCGCTCTTGTCGAGATCCGCGGCGGTGGACGTCTGCACCGGCGCCGGCACCCGATCGACCGGCTGTTCCACGCCCGGCAGCGGCGTCGTGCCCACGACGACCACGTGGATGTCGAGCGGCTGGATCAAAGGCGGCTGCGCGGGCGACGGCGGCGCCTGCGGTTGGTCTTGCGCATTGGCGGCGGACGTGAAAACGGACAGGGCGACGAGGACGGTCAGGGGTCCCGCGAGACGCATTGCCAGTACATTCCGGCGGCCGGCGAAGTGTTCACGCTATATTTCGGCCTTCCATGCAGCCGCCGAAGCTGAAGCCCGCGCTCGAGCTACCCCTGCCGGCAGTGCTGCCAGGACGGGCGGCGACCCTGCAGGCGGCCCAGCGCGACGTGCTCGGCTTCTACGACCAGCACGCACCGGCGTTGCTGCGTTACGCGCGCTCATTCGGTCTGGCAGAGGAAGCGGCCGAGGATGTGGTGCAGGATGCCTTCGTGGCGCTCTTCCGCCACGTCGTGCTCGATCGTCCGCGTCACAACCTGACCGGCTGGCTGTTTCGCGTGACGCGCAACCTGTCGTTGAAGCACCGGCGTCGCAGCGCGGCGCCCACGGCCGACCTCTTCACGGACCTTCTGCTCGAACGGCTCGTCGACCCTGCTGCCACACCTGAAGAGCAGATGGCGTTCGACCAGCGCGCGCAGCGCCTACGCGCGGTCGCGAGCGCCTTGTCGCCGCGCGACCGCCAGTGCGTCTATCTGCGATCGGAGGGGCTCTCCTATCGCGAAATCGCCGGCGCGCTCGGCCTGTCGCTCGGTGGAGTCGCCAAGGTGCTGACGCGCGCCCTGGCACGGCTGTCCGCCGCGGATCGGAGATGACGATGCAGGACCATCACCTGCGAGAAGACGAACGCGCCCGCGCGCGCCACGCAATCGGCCGCGCCCAGCTGAGCGCGAGGCTCGACACGGAGGCCGAGAAGTTGAACCGGCGTTGGCTGCCGCCGTTCTCGTCGGCCTGGGTCGCAGCCGCGGCCGTCGTCGCCGTGGCCGTCGGCGCGGCGTCTCTGCTGCCGCTGCGAGTGCCGTCACGGCCGGGCGCGGCCGCCATCGAAACGGGCGCGCTTCCAGTGGCTTCGCTGACGCCCGGCGCCACCGTCGACATCGACGTGCGCGACGTGTGCGACGAAACGCCCCGGCCGCCGCAGACGATCAGCATTGGGGTCCGCCAGGCGGTGTTGCACGGCTACGGCATGGAGTCGGTGCCCGAGGATCAATACGAACTCGACTACCTGATCACGCCGCAGTTGGGCGGCGCGCCCGACGCCCGCAACCTGTGGCCGCAGCGTTACCAGGCGCGCGTCTGGAACGCAGGTGTCAAGGACCAGCTCGAAGATCTGCTGCCGCGCCTGGTCTGCGAAGGCCGAGTCGACCTTCGGACCGCGCAGCGCGACATCGCCGCCGACTGGGTCGCGGCCTATCGCAAGTACTTCCGCACCGCCTCGCCAGTGGATCCGCCGTCGACGGTCGCTCTCCTTGCCGTCAGCAACCCCGTATATCCCTCGTTCGCGGGTATTGACTACCATAAGGGGTTCATATGGTCGACATCCGCCCTGAAGCGCTGACCGCCTATCCCGACGTCTTCACTCCCGAGGTCGTCGCGGCCCTCAACGAACTCGCGCCGCTCGACGACGACCGTCACGCGGTCATGACCGCCCGGCTCGCCCGGCGGGCCCGCCGGGCCGCGAACGGCGAGCAGATCGCGTTCCTCGATCCCGCCAGCACCATCGCGCGCACGTCGATCACGGTGGCCGACGCGCGGGCCGGCACGTTCACCGGCAGCGCAATCCCTCACGATCTGCAGCGCCAGTGGATCCAGGGAACGGGGCCGGGCGCCAAACCGTCTACGCCAGTCGACAAGAGCATCCGCAACATCTCGTACGCGCTGCTGTCGGGAGCCGACGGCTGGATGTTCGACGGCGAGGACGCGCTCGGACAGTTGTCGACGATGGCGCTCGACAACCAGCGCAACCTCAAGCTGGCGATTCACAAGGAAGAGGTCTTCCTCAAGGCGACGGAAGGCGTGGCCGCGGAGATGAACGCCTGGGCGCAGTCGTTCTTCGGCCGCACCATCGTCGGCGACTGGCGGAAGCAGCTCGGTTTCACGACCAAGATCTTCCGCGCCCGTGGGCTCCATCTCGACGATCGTCACGTGCGCCGCACCGACGGCGGCGGCTTCTCGGCGTCGATCGTGGACCTGGCGACCTTCGTCGTGAACAACCACGCCCGCCTCCGCGCGGAAGGGTCGTCGCTCGTCCTGTATCTGCCGAAGATCCAGACCGCCGAGGAAGCGGCGCTGTGGCACGACATCATCAGCCGGCTGGAGGCGCAGCTTGGGCTGCCGAACGGCATCGTCAAGGCCTACGTGCTCGTCGAACAGCTCGAGGCGGTGTTTCAGCTGGCGGAGATTCGCGCCGCGCTCGGGCCCCGCTTCATCGGCTTCAACACCGGCCGCTGGGACTACATCAACAGTGTGTCGGATGCGCTCGCCTGGGATCCGTCGTTCATCAACCCGAACATCGACGCCATCACGATGACCTACGGCTACATGCGGAACTACGAGGACCGCGTGCGCCGGGCCGTCAACACGGCGGACCAGAAGGGTCAATTCGCGCTGTGGCAAGGCGGGATGGAGCCGAACATTCCGGTGGGTTCGGCCGACGGTGTGTCGCGCGCGATGCAGCGTGCCGTCGCCGGCGGCGAGCGCGAGCAGCGCGAAGGCGCCAGCGGGAAGTGGGTCGCGCACTGGAAGATGGTGAACATCGTCCGCCCGGTGTGGGAGAAGGCAGGCCAGCTCAATCAGCTCGGACGGCTCTTCCCGCCGCTGACGTATACGAATGACGACGCCGCCGGGCTGACGCTGCTCGAACCTGCGCCGCGCACTGTCCGTGGCGCCCGCGATCTGCTGAGCGTGGCGATTCAGTACGGCAACGCCTTCGGGCAGGGCATGCAGGCGGCGGCGCTCAAGCCGGCCGACTTCTTCGGCAACGACGACGTGCTCTATCTGATGGAAGACATGGCCACGGGCGAAATCCGCCTGAGCATCCTGTGGGAATGGCTCCACAAGGGCGCCACCTTCACCGACGACGACGCGGCCACGGGCGTCAAGGCGGGAGACGTCTTCACGCTCACCCTGTTCCAGCGGCTCCTCGCCGAGGAGTACGACAAGCTGCAGCGCGCCGGCAATCGGGACGTGCACGACAACTCCAAGGCGACGACGCTGCCGATCGCGCGTGAGATCGCAGACGTATATGTCCGGGGCGACCGCAAGCTGCCCTGGTATATCGATCTGCTCAATATCAACCTGGGGGTGCACACGCTGGCCGAGGCCAAGCGCCGCATCCAGCTGCTCGTGGATACGTTCCGCGACCAGAACGCGCGGGTGACGCACAACCTGGATTTCGCGGAACCGCCCGCCCAAAGGGCGGGCAATTAGACGAACCGCCCGCCCGCAGGGCGGGCAATCAGACGAACCGCCCGCCCGCAGGGCGGGCAATCAGACACTGCGCCGTAGCCTCGGCGGCTGAGGTATTCTGATCGGCTGTGGTGTTGAATCGTCTCGACGACCTCCGGATCACACAGGTCCGGCCGCTGCTCCCGCCTGCGATCCTGCTCGAAGAGATCCCGATCACCGATCGGGCCCTGGAGGTCGTGGGCACCACGCGGCAGGCCATCGCCAACGTGCTGAATGGCCAAGACCCACGCCTCGTCATCGTGGTGGGCCCCTGCTCGATTCACGACACGAAGGCCGCCGTCGAGTACGCAGCACGCCTGCTACCGCTCAAGGAGCGATACGCCGATCAGCTCGTCATCACCATGCGCAGCTACTTCGAGAAGCCGCGCACGTCGGTGGGCTGGAAGGGGCTGATCAACGACCCCGACCTCGACGAGAGTTTCCACATCAACAAGGGGCTGCGCCTGGCGCGGCAACTGCTCGTCGACCTCAACGACATGGGGCTCCCCACCGCGTCGGAGTTCCTCGACACCCAGATCCCGCAGTACATCGCGGACCTCACGTCGTGGGTCGCCATCGGCGCCCGTACCACCGAGAGTCAAGTGCATCGCGAGCTGGCGTCGGGACTGTCGATGCCGGTCGGGTTCAAGAACGGCACCGACGGCACGACGCAGACGGCGGTGGACGCGGTGCTGTCCGCGCGCTCGCCGCATCTCTTCCCGTCGGTCACCAAACAGGGCGTGTCCGCGATCTTCGAAACCAGCGGCAACGAGACGTGCCACGTGATCCTTCGTGGCGGCTCGCGCACCGGCCCCAACTTCGACGCGGCGCACGTGGATGAAGTCTGCACGCGCCTGAAGGCGCGCGGGCTCCGCGAGACGGTGATGATCGATTGCTCGCACGGCAACAGCCAGAAGGACCACCGCAGGCAGGCGGCCGTGGTCACCTCGATCGCGGAGCAGGTGTGCACCGGCTCGCGGCGCGTGATGGGCGCCATGCTCGAAAGCCACCTCGTCGAGGGGCGGCAGGATTACACGCCCGGTCACGCCACGTACGGCCAGAGCATCACCGACGCCTGCATCTCGTTCGAACAGACCGAGCCGATGCTCGAACAGCTCGCCATGGCCCAGGTGAAGCGGGGGCGCGGATGACTTTTCGCAGCAGCGCGGTCGGCGGAGTCGTGTCGCTGCCATCGCGGATCTTCCGCACCGCGTGGTGCCGCACCGCTCGGCTGACCCCGCGTATCGCACCATGCGGCTGACCACGAAGAACGGCAGCGTGCTGACTGGGATCAAGTCGGGCGAGACGCTCACCCTGCAGCAGCTGCTCGACGTGGTGGCCTTCCTGAAACAAGCAAGCGGCGATCGCACCGCGCCGGTCACGCTGGCCGACGTCGCTAATTAGGCAGGCAGGCGGGTGAGCAGGTGAGGGAGCCCGAATCCAGGCTACTCTTGCATCTGCCGTGAAAACGCGCGAGCAGTCGCAGGCGCGGCGCTACGGTGTGGCGCTGCTGTTCACCGTTGCCGCGGTGTGGACGACTGTCGGCTGGGGCGTCGCCACGGAGCGGCCCTATTCGGCGCCTATCGCCGCCATCATCCTGTCGGCGTGGTTCGCAGGCTTCCGGCCGGCGGTTGCGTCGTTCGTGATCTCGCTGGTCGCCGTCACCGGTTACCTCGAGGCGACCGAACCCGGCGGTCTCGGCGTCGTCGGCCTCTCGCGCGCGCTCATCTTCGCAATCATCTCGCTGCTGATCACCGCGTTCGCGCGCGCACGCGAGTCGTCGGAGCGCGACACCCTTCGCCAGACCTCGCACCTCGAGGCGATGTTCGGGCAGGCCTCCCTCGGCATCTCGCGGCTGTCGCTCGACGGCCGGCTGCTGCGCATGAATCGCCGCATGGCGGATATCGTCGGGCGCTCGATCGACGACTGCGCCGGCTTGACGTGCGAGCAGATCACGCATCCCGACGACTGGCCGTCACACGCGAGACTGATGGCGCAAGTCGGGTCGGGCGCGCTCAAAGAGATCGCCATCGACAAACGCTATCTGCGCCCCGACGGCACCTCGGTGTGGGTGCACGTATCGATGGCCCCCTTGCTCGATCCCGACGGCCGGCCCGAGGAGCTGATCGCGATCGTCGAGGACATCGCGGAGCGGCACGAAGCCGAGCATCTGCTGCGTGCGAGCGAGAACCGCTACCGATCGCTCGTCGACGCGAGCACCGCGATCGTGTGGACTGCGGACGCCGACGGCAACTTCACCGACGGCCAGGAGGCGTGGCAGCGTTCCACCGGACAGGACCCAGCGCGATACGCGGACTGGGGTTGGGCGGCTGCCATTCATCCGGACGACCGCGAGCGCGTCCAGGCGCTGTGGCGCGAAGCGGTGGCGCATGGGACACCGGTGGACACCGAGGTCCGCATCTGGAACGCGCCGACGCGGTCGTACCGCTGGTACAGCTCCCGCGCGGTGCCGCGCCGCGGCGCTGAGGGCATCGTCGAGGAATGGGTCGGCGCCTGCACCGACATCCACGAGCGCCGGCTGGCGGAGATCCAGCTGCGGGAGAGCGAAGAGCGCGCGCGGCTGGCACTCGACATCGGGCGGCTCGGCACCTTGACGTGGGTGCCCGACGACGACGATGTGCAGGCCGACGCGCGATGCCGCGAGATCTGCGGTCTGCCGTCTGGTGCCGTGCTCGGGCTCACCGATCTCGAAGCGCGCATCCACCCGGGCGATCGCGCCGACGTGCTGAGCGGTCTGAGACGATCGGCGTCCGAGGAGCTGCCATTCGCGGACGAGTTCCGGTTCGTCCACGCAGACGGCTCCGTGCATTGGGTGGTGACACGCGGTGACGTCGTGACGCGTCCCGGCGACACCACAGTCCCGGTGAAGGTGCTGCTCTTGTCGATGATGGACGTCACCGAGCGCCGCGTGGCCGAGGAAGGGCTGAAGCAGGCCGACCGTGAGAAGGACGATTTCCTGGCGCTGCTCGCCCACGAGCTGCGCAATCCCCTGGCCCCTATCCGCACCGCCGTGCAGCTGCTGAAGATGCGTCAGCAGCCCGACTCCGAGGGGCAGCGGCTGCACGCGGTGATCGACCGGCAGGTGCAACACCTGGTGCGGATGGTGGACGACCTGCTCGACGTGTCGCGTGTCATGCGCGGCAAGGTGGAGCTGCGCCGCGAGCCGATCGACATCACGAACGCCATCGCAATCGCCACCGAAACGTCGCGCCCGCTGATCGATGCGCAGAGGCAGCAGTTGCGGCTCGAGCTTCCTTCGTACGCGGTGACGGTACACGGCGACGCGGTGCGGCTGTCGCAGGTGATCGCCAACCTGTTGAACAACGCGAGCAAGTACTCGAGCGCGGGCGCGACGATTCAGCTGACCGCGTCGCTCACGAATGGCGAGGTGACTATCGAGGTGAAAGACACCGGCGCCGGCATCCCGCCCGAGATGCTGCCGCGCGTGTTCGAGCCGTTCGTACAGGCCGATCGATCGCTCGAGCGCTCACGAGGGGGTCTCGGCATCGGGCTGACGCTCGTGAAGCGGATCGTCGAACTGCACCACGGGCACGTCTCGGTGCGGAGCGGCGGGCTGGGCCAAGGCAGCACGTTCACGATTCGGCTACCCGCGTACGTGGGCACGGCCACGGCCGCCGCGCCGGCGGAACCGCCGCCCGTCATGACGTTCCCGGCGCGCGTACTGGTCGTGGACGACAACGTGGACGCGGCAGAGAGTCTCGCCATGCTGCTGCAGTCGGACGGCCACACGGTCAGCGTCGTGCACGACGGCATCGAGGCGGTGCACCGCGCGGACGCGTGGCAGCCCGACATCGCCGTGCTCGATGTGGGGCTGCCGGGGATGAATGGCTACGAAGTGGCAAGCGTGCTGCGTCAGCGCGGCGACGCGTGTCCGGAACTGATTGCGGTCACCGGCTACGGCCAGGCGGCCGATACGCAGCGCGCGCTCGAGGCAGGCTTCCGCTATCACCTGGTGAAGCCGGTCGACGCGCGCGACCTGACGGACGCGATCGCGCGGTGCGCCGCGTCCCGGCTGACGCGGCGAGCCTGACGCGCTTACCATCTAAATGGTAAATTGATGGTATGAAGACCACCATCGACAAGGCGGGTCGCCTGGTGATTCCGGCAGCCATTCGAGAGAAGGCGGGGCTCGCACCCGGCACGACGATCGAGATTTCGCTGGAAGAGACGGGCGTTCGAATCGAGCGGCTTGCACCGGGACCGAGGCTTGTCCGGGTGGGCAAGCGGCTGGTCGCCCGCCCGACCGCGACATCCTCC
>Ga0105238_10007954_pt1 | contig 10608 bp, 8 predicted proteins | sample KBSC34metaG_FD_81526 | JGI IMG/M metagenome (GOLD analysis project Ga0105238, IMG submission 81526) | Corn rhizosphere microbial communities from Kellogg Biological Station, Michigan, USA - KBS C3-4 metaG | ecosystem: Host-associated > Plants > Roots > Rhizosphere > Soil | place: Michigan, USA...
CGAGGTGCGCGGCGTGTCCGGCGTGTGGCGCGGCCTGACCGACAACGTGAACGTGATGGCCCGCAACCTGACCGAACAGGTGCGCGGCATCGCCCGCGTCGTCACCGCGGTGGCGAACGGCGATCTGGACCAGAAGCTGACCCTGGACGCCAAGGGCGAGATCGCGACGCTGGTCGAGACCATCAACGCCATGATCGTCACGCTGAGCACGTTCGCCGATCAGGTCATCGGCGTGGCCCGCGACGTCGGCGTCGAGGGGCGCCTGGGCGGCCAGGCCGACGTGCCCGGCGCCGCCGGCGTGTGGCGCGACCTGACCAACAACGTCAACGAGCTGGCCGGCAACCTGACCCGGCAGGTGCGCGCCATCGGCGACGTCGCCACCGCCGTCACCAAGGGCGACCTGACGCAGTCGATCACCGTTGACGCGCGCGGCGAGGTGGCGCTGTTGAAGGACAACATGAACCAGATGATCCGCACCCTGGCGGACACCACGCTGGTCAACCAGGAGCAGGACTGGCTGAAGACGAACCTGGCCCGCTTCACCCGCATGCTGCAGGGGCAACGCGACCTGCTCACCGTCGCCGAGAACGTCCTCAGCGAGCTGACCGCCCTCATCAACGCCCAGCTCGGCTCGTTCTTCATGGCCGAGACCGAGGACGGGCGGACCTTGCTGAAGCTGTTCGCCTCGTACGCCTACAAGGAGCGGAAGTCGGTCTCGAACGTGTTCCAGATCGGCGAGGGGCTGGTGGGGCAGGCGGCGCGCGAGCGGAAGCGCATCCTCATCACCGACGTCCCCTCGGACTACGTGCGCATCAACTCGTCGCTGGGCGAGGCCAAGCCGCTGGCCATCGTGGTGGTGCCCATCACCTTCGAGGGCGACATCAAGGGGGTGCTGGAGCTGGCCACCTTCCAGGCCTTCAGCCCCATCCAGATCGCCTTCCTGGAGCAGCTGGTGGAGAGCTTGGGCATCGTGGTCGCCACCATCGAGGCGACCATGAAGACCGACGAGCTGCTGCGCAAGTCGCAGAGCATGGCCGAAGAGCTGCAGTCGCAGCAGGAAGAGCTGCAGCAGACGAACGAGGAGCTGGAGGAGAAGGCCCGCCAGCTGACCACGCAGAAGACCGAGGTGGAGCGCAAGAACCGCGACGTCGAGGTGGCCAAGCAGGAGCTGGAGGAGAAGGCCGAGCAGCTGGCGCTCACCTCGCGCTACAAGTCGCAGTTCCTGGCCAACATGTCGCACGAGCTGCGCACGCCGCTGAACAGCCTGCTGATCCTGTCGCGCCAGCTGGAGGACAACCGCGAGAAGAACCTGACCGCCAAGCAGATCCAGTTCGCCAGCACCATCCGCCAGTCCGGCGCCGACCTGCTGGCCCTGATCAACGAGATCCTCGATCTGGCCAAGATCGAGTCGGGCACCATGGCCGTCGACGTGTCGCCGGTGGCGTTCGCCGACATCGGCGAGTTCGTCGATCGCTCGTTCCGTCACGTGGCGGAGGAGAAGAAGCTGGCCTTCGCGGTCGACATCGACCCATCGCTGCCCCCCAGCATCCGCACCGACGACATGCGGCTGCGCCAGGTGCTGCGAAACCTGCTGTCGAACGCCCTGAAGTTCACCGAGAAGGGGAGCGTCACCCTGAACATGAGCCGGGCGCTGACGCCCGAGTGGAGCGTCGACAACCAGATCCTGAACTCGGCCGGCACGGTGGTCGCGTTCACGGTGAAGGACACCGGCATCGGCATCCCCAAGGAGAAGCAGAAGATCGTCTTCGAGGCCTTCCAGCAGGCCGACGGCGGCACCAGCCGCAAGTACGGGGGCACAGGCCTGGGCCTGGCCATCAGCCGCGAGATCGCCAACCTGCTGGGCGGCGAGCTGCACCTGCACAGCGAGGTGGGGGTGGGCAGCGCCCTGACCCTGTTCATTCCGTTGGAGTACGTGGCCCGCTCGCGCACCACGGTGCCGATCCAGCCGCCCCCCGAGCGGATCAAAGCGCCGGCGCGCTCCAAGGAGCTGGCCGAGGTTCCGCCGCCGCCCGTCGCCAACGGGCCGGTGGTCATCCCGCCGGCGCCCCACGACGCATCGGACGATCGCCACAACATCCAGCCCGGCGATCGGGTCCTGCTGACCATCGAGGACGACGAGACGTTCGGACGCGCCCTGCTGGGCTTCGCGCGCGAGCGCGGCTTCCGGGGCGTGGTCACCTCGACGGGCGCGCAAGGACTGGAGATGGCGCGCATCCTGCGTCCCGACGCCATCACCCTGGACCTGCGCCTGCCCGACATGGATGGCTGGGTGGTGCTGGATCAGCTGAAGCACGATCCGCAGACGCGCCACATCCCCGTGCACGTCATCTCGGCGTCCGACGAGGAGCGCCGCAGCCTGGACTCGGGCGCCATCGCCTACCTGCGCAAGCCGGCCGAGAAGGAGGCGGTGGAGTCGGCGCTGGGCCGCATCCAGAACTTCCTGGAACGTCGGGTCAGCCGCCTGCTGGTGGTCGAGGACGACGAGGTTCAGCGCAAGAGCATCGTCGAGCTGATCGGCGACGGAGACGTGGTCACCGAGGCGGTCGACAGCGGGGAGGCTGCGCTGGCGGCGCTGGAGCGGGACATGTACGACTGCGTGGTCCTGGACCTTCGCCTCCCCGGCATGTCGGGCGTCGAGCTGATGAAGGCCATCCGCGATCGGCCGTCGATGCGTCGCATGCCCATCATCGTCTACACGGGCAAGGAGCTGACCCGCGAGGAGGAGAGCGAGCTGCGCATGCTCTCGGAGAGCATCATCGTGAAGGACGTGCGCTCGCCCGAGCGGCTCCTCGACGAGACTGCCCTGTTCCTGCACCGCATCGAGGCGAACCTGCCCGACCCCAAGCGCGAGATCCTGCGCCGCCTGACCGAGTCCGATCCGGCGCTGTCGGGTAAGAAGGTGCTGCTGGTCGACGATGACGCGCGTAACCTGTTCGCCATCACCACCATCCTGGAACAGCACGAAATGAAGGTGGTGTACGCGGAAAACGGACAGCAAGCCATGGACAAGCTGGCCGGCGATGCCGAGATCAACATCGTACTGATGGACATCATGATGCCCGAGATGGACGGCTACGAAGCGACCCGGCGCATCCGCGCCCAGGCCCGCTACGCCAAGCTGCCCATCATCGCGCTGACCGCCAAGGCCATGAAGGGCGACCGCGAGAAGTGCATCGAGGCGGGGGCGTCGGACTACATCACGAAGCCCATCGACGCCAATCAGCTGGTCTCGTTGCTGAGGGTGTGGCTATACGCATAGCCGGCCGGGAGATGACTTGTTGGAGAGCGCCTTGCAGCCCGAGGAAGAGCATCAAACCGAAGCGCTGGAGATCGAGCTACTGCTGGCAGGGATCGCCAAGCGATACGGCTACGATTTTCGCGGCTACTCGCGCGCCTCGCTGACCCGCCGCATCCGCCACGCGGCGCGCCGCGAAGGGGCGCAGACCATCTCGGGCTTGCAGGATCGCATCCTGCACGACACGAACGCCATGGCCCGCTTCGTGGAAGGCATCGCCGTCCACACCACGTCGATGTTTCGCGACGCCGACGTGTACAAGGCGCTGCGCTCGGAGGTGATCCCGCTGCTGCGGACGTACCCGTTCATCCGCATCTGGCACGCCGGCTGCTCGTCCGGCGAGGAGGTGTACTCGCTGGCCATCCTGCTGCACGAGGACGGCCTGTACGATCGGTGCCGGTTGTACGCGACGGACTTCAGCGACTCGGTGGTCGAGCGCGCGCGGCGGGGCATCTTCACCCTGCCGGCTATCCGGCAGCACACCATGGCGTACCAGCAGGCGGGCGGGGTGCGCGACTTCTCGACGTACTACGAGACCGACGCCAGCCACGCCGTCATCCGCCAGTCGCTACGGCGCAACGCCATCTTTTCCCAGCACAACCTGGTCTGTGATCAAGCGTTCAATGAGTTTCACCTGATTATGTGCCGGAACGTCATGATCTACTTCGACATGGAGCTGCGCAACCGGGTGCACGAGCTGCTGTTCAACAGCCTGACGAAGTTCGGCGTCCTCAGCATCGGCAAGAAGGAGACGCTGCACGCCACCCCTTACGAAGACCGGTTCGAGGAGATGGGGGCGAACCTGAAGGTTTATCGGCGGGTGCGCTGATGGTTCCGCGGGTCATCGCGGTGGGGGCATCGCTGGGCGGGCTGGACGCCTTACAGATGTTGCTGCGGGGGCTGCCGGCCACGTTCACCTGCCCGATCGTGATCGTGCAGCACCGCCGGCCCGAGGTGGACGGCCGGCTGGTCGAGTTGCTGAACGGCCGCTCCACGCTGCCGGTGCTCGAGCCTGATGACAAGGAGAAGATCCAGCCAGGGCACGTGTATCTGGCCCCGCCGAACTACCACCTGGTCATCGAGTACGGGTTCTTCTCGCTGTCACTCGACGCGCCGGTGCTGTTCGCGCGGCCGTCCATCGACGTGCTGTTCGAGTCGCTGGCCGACTCTTACGGACCTGACGGGGTGGCGGTGATGATGACCAGCAGCAACGACGATGGCGCCCTGGGCGCCCAGGCGGTGAAGGCCGCCGGGGGGCGGGTGCTGGTGCAAGATCCCGCGACGGCCAAGGCCCCCGAAGGACCACGAGCTGTCCTGGCCGCCGTCACGGCCGATCGGATCTTGCCGCTGGAGAACCTGCCCCGGTACCTGGTCGACCTTTGCCAGCCGGCCGCGTCCTAGTCGTTCACATCGCGCCGAGACCTGACGCCTGGCAGATGCCGCCCGTGGCCCCTGCGTCGGTCGCCATACAGACCGCCATGGTTGGAAGTACGCAGGCGATGGCGGGGCAAACGGTCGGCACCGCGCAGCCCGCGGCGGTCCATCGGGCGCGGATGGCTGTCAGCTCCGTGTTGTCGTTGACGGGGACCTGGGGACAGCCGGTGCAGTACGACAGCGTCGCGGGAGCGAACTGCTGGCACTGAGCGGTCGCGCCGACGGTGCAAGCACGGGCCTCGGTCATTGCCTTCATGTAGTCATCGGCGTACTGGGCGCAGGTCTCGCCGCCCTGTCCCCCCTGACCGCCGGCGCCGCCTTTGCCGCCGCTGCCTCCCGAGCCCATCTTGCCCCCGGAACCGGTGCCCTCGTGCCCGGCACGGCCACCGGCGCCTCCCGAGCCCATCCGACCACCTTCGCCCAGACCACCCGAACCGATCTGTCCTCCGGCGGCGCCACCGCCCCCGTTACGACCCCCCGTACCGGGCGTCCCTCCGCTGGCGTGAGCGCCACCGGAGCCGGAAATCGACATGCCGCCCGTCCCCGGGACGCCGCCGCTGCCGGTGACACCACCGCTGCCGGTGATGCCGCCGCTACCCGCGGAGGTGCCGCCAGTGGCCGACGTTGCGCCCGTCCCGGTTCCGCCCAGGCCGGCGTCGAAACCGCCGAAGCCCTTCGAGTCGACGGAGCAGCCCGCCACCAGCACGACGCTCCAGGTGGCCACAGCGATGGCCAGCCACCGGAGAGCACTCGCGTCGAACGGACGATTGGCGCTGAAGCGAGGAAAAGTCATGCGCTGTTCGAAGGCAAGTCTCGTTCCGCTCACCCCGAGCCCGCAGATTCGGGCTGGGCCAGGCCCGATCGAGTCAGCGCGTGTGATTCCACGCGGCCCGCGCTCAGAAAACTGAGGCGTCGCGACCACGGTCACAGGCCCCGCTGGCTCGCGATCGGTCCTGACCAGACGGCACGGCCGCCGCCGCCTCGCATTCAGCATCGAGCGGCGGCGGTCCGACCGGGACCGGACTACTTCTTCTCGGTCTTCGTCTCGGTCTCGGTCTTCGTCGTCGAATCGCCCGAGCCGTCGCTCTTCTTGGACTTCTTCATCTTCTTGGTGGTCTTGGTCTCGCTGTCGGTGGTGCCTTCCTCGGCCTTGGCGACGGTCCAGGCGACGGGCAGCAGAACGGCGATGGCGATGGTGAGGGTGCGGATGAGCGACATGGTGACTCCTTTGTGTGTGTGGAGAGGTGCGGGGCTGTGACCCCGGTCCCAAGGCCAGGAACTTGGGTCCTATCCCAAGGGAGGCAAGGGGGCGCCGTCCTCTGGGAGGTGGGTGTCGCCAGGCGCCCGTCCCGCCTCACTCCGGCGGGCGCGGCGCTTCGTTGAGGGTGACGTCGACGACCGCCAGGAGCTCGCTCAGATTCACCGGCTTGCGCAGAATCTGTCGCACCGCCCCGGCTGCCTCGCCCAGCTCCTCGATCGCCTTCTTTCGCTCGCGGCTGGTCAGGACGATCACGGGAACGTGGCGGAGACCGGCGGTCTTGACCATCCTCTTCACCAGCTCGCCCCCGCTCATCTCCGGCATCGTCAGATCGGTGATGACCAGATCGGGGAGCACCAGCTCCATCCGCTCCAGAGCTTCGACGCCCGTGCGCGCCATGATGGCATGATACCCCTCGGAGGTCAGCACCTCGGCCAGGAGTTCCCGCAGGTCGTCTATGTCCTCGACGACCATAATTCCGGGTTTCCGGAGCGGGCGCATCAGCACAAAATGTGGGTTCCCGATGCGTTCGACAAGAGCGAACGCAAAATATAACCCCGAAAAACGTCATGAGGGCGCGACGTTACGCAATGGTGACTGTCATCCCGGTCGTCTCCCAGCGAATTGTGGTCCCACTCACGGCACGGTCCGGGCTCCCGGCTGGTAACGGGCGTGTCCTGATACAGCTGTATCATCATCGTTGATGAGGTGATACACCTGCACTAGACTGCCCGGCGCGTGACGATCGGCGAGGCGAGCGGGCAGTGGTTGTTGCTGATTCACCAGCTTCCCCCGGCACCGGCGTACCTGCGTGTGAAGACCGCTCGCCAGTTACAGAAACTGGGCGCCGTCGCCGTCAAGAACTCCGTTTACGTCCTGCCCAACACCGACGCCGCTCAGGAGAGCTTCGCCTGGCTGGCGAAGGAGATCGCCGCGGCGGGCGGCGAGGCGACGCTCTGTGAATCGAACTTCGTCGGCGGCACCTCGGACGACGTCGTGCGAGAGCTATTCCACACCGCCCGCCGTCGCGACTACGAAGAGCTGGCCACGGATGCCCGCGCGGCGCTGAAGGCGCTGGGTCGAGCCACGCGCCCCGACGAGACGAAGCTGGCGGCCGGGGAGGCCTCCCTGGCTCGGCTGCGCAAGCGGCTGCACGACGTCGTCGAGCTCGACTTCTTCGGCGCGCCCGGGCGCGAAGCGGTCACCGCCATGCTGGCGACGATCGAGCGGCGATTGACGGCGCCGGTCGACAGCGTTCCGGAGCACCACCTGGGCGCGCCGCGCGTGCGCGGCGCGGTGTGGGTCACGCGCGCCGGCGTGCACGTCGACCGCATCGCGAGCGCCTGGCTCATCAAGCGCTTCATCGATCCCGAGGCGAAGCTGAAGTTCGTCCCGCCGAAGGGCTTCCAGCCGGCTGCTGGCGAGCTTCGCTTCGACATGTTCGAGGCCGAATACACCCACGAGGGCGAGCGGTGCACGTTCGAGGTCCTGGCACAGCGGTTCGAGATCGACGACGCGGCGGTCGAGGCGATCGGTCAGGTGGTGCACGACATCGATGTCCGGGACGCCCGCTTCGGCCGTCCCGAGACGCCCGGCGTGGAGCGCCTGATCAACGGCATCGCGCTGACCCGCCCCGAAGACGAGGACCGCATCGCGCTCGGCGCGCAGTTGTTCGACGCTCTCTATGAATCCTGGAGGAGGAAGAAGGTATGACGGTCATCAATGCCGATCCTGCGCCCCGCCCGCCCGCTCCGGGGACGATGGGGCAACTCCTGCGGTATTTCCTCTCTCTGGGGACGTTCGGCTTCGGAGGGCCGATCGCTCTGGCGGGGTACATGCAGCGCGATCTCGTCGAGCGGCGCGGCTGGATCACGAAGAAGGACTACGTCGACGGGCTGGCGCTGGCGCAGCTCGCTCCGGGACCGCTGGCCGCGCAGCTGGCGATCTACCTGGGCTGGAGCAAGGGGGGCGTCGCCGGCGCGACTGGCGTGGCGGCCGCCTTCATCCTGCCTTCGTTCCTGATGGTCATGGCGCTGTCCGCGCTGTACGTGCGGTTCGGCGGACTGGCCTGGATGCAGAGCGCCTTCTACGGGATCGGGGCGGCCGTCATCGCCATCATCGCCCGCAGCGCCTGGAAGCTGGTCAAGATGTCGCTGGGGAAGGATCGCCTGCTGTGGGCCTTGTTCGCGGCCAGCGCCGTCACCACGGCCTGGACCGAGTCCGAGATCGTGTGGCTGTTCCTCGGCTCGGGGGTGGTGGTGCTGCTCGCCCGGTCGCGCAGCGCCGCGACCCCGCTCGGGGCCTCGCTTCCTCCCACCGTCTTGCTGGGATTGACCGCCGCCGGGGCGACCGTCGCCGCGTCGTGGCCCCTGCTGGGACGGATCGCGTTCTATTTCGCCGAGGCCGGGTCCTTCGTCTTCGGGAGCGGTCTGGCCATCGTGCCGTTTCTCCACGGCGGGGTGGTGAATCAATTCCACTGGCTGAGTGAACGTCAATTCCTGGACGCCGTCGCCGTCGCCATGATCACCCCCGGCCCCGTCGTCATCACCGTGGCGTTCATCGGGTATCTGGTGGCGGGCCCGCTGGGGGCCTGCTTCGCGGCGCTGGGGGTCTTCTTGCCCTGCTACCTGTTCGTCATCATCCCGGCGCCTTATTTCCGGCGCTTCGCGGACAACCTGAAGGTTCGCGCCTTCGTCGACGGGGTGACCGCGGCCGCCACGGGCGCCATCGGCGGGGCGGCGTTCGTGCTGGGCCGCCGCGCGCTGGTGGACTGGAAGACGATCGCGATCGCCGTGACGACCTGGCTGGTCTTCACGCGCTTCAAGAAGGTGCCCGAGCCGCTGGTGATCGCCGCGGCCGGCGTCATCGGTCTGCTGGTCCACCGGTGAGGGGCGGCGTGAGAGGGTCGCTCCTCGCCATCGCTCTCCTGATCGGGGTCGTGGTCGCGCACGCGGAGCCTGCGACCGCTCCGGAAGCGATCGCGATCCCGGGCGGGCGAGCGGGTATCGGGTACGACGATCTGCAGTACGCGCCCGCGTTGAAGCGCATCCTGGTCCCCGCCGGGCGGACGGGGACGCTGGCGCTGATCGATCCTGCCACCCGGAAGGTGACCACCATCGCTGGCTTCAGCGGAGCGGCCTCGTATCGAGGCGGTCACGGCCAGGGCACGACGTCGGCGGCCGAATTGACGGGCTTCCCGGGCTTCGTCGTCGCCACCGATCGCGGGGCGACGGCGCTGAGGCTCGTGGACACGCGCAGCGGAAAGCTGGTCCAGAGCGTGACGCTCGCCGCGTCGCCCGACTACGTGCGTGTCGTCGAACAGACCGGGGAGGTGTGGGTCAGCGAGCCCGGACGCAAGCAGCTTCAGGTGTTGCGCATCGATGGGAAGGAGAGACCACGGCTGGTCCCGGCGGCGATCCTGCCGGTGCCGGACGGTCCCGAATCCCTCGTCATCGATCCCGTTCGAGGACGGGCTTACAGCCACACGTGGAAGGATCAGAGCTACGCCATCGACCTGAAGACGCGGACTGTGGTGGCGACGTGGTCCAACGGTTGCCGGGGCTCTCGGGGAATGGCGCTGGATGCGGCGCGGGGGTTCCTGTTCGCCGGCTGCGCCGAAGGCAAGGTCACGGTCGTGCGACTGGCGACGCTCGAGGTCGTCGCGACGGCGATCACGGGACCGGACGTCGACAGCATCGGCTACGCCGCCGCGACCGGCCACCTGTACGTCCCCGCTGGCGGAAGCGCCGAGCTCTGGACCTTCGCGGTGGCGCAACAAGGCGCGCTCAGCCTGCTGGGAAAGCTTCCCACGGCACCCGACGCTCACACCGTCGCGTTCGACCCCGACTCGCGGTCGCTGTTCATCGGTGCGCCCGATCACGGAGCGGTGCTGATGTTTCGCGATCGCTTCTGAAGAGAAGACCGCGCCAGCCGCGGGAAGAGTGACGCAGGCCACGGTTCGCGGCCGTCGGGGCGACTCGTTTGTTCATCTGACGCAGGACGCGCGACACCGTTGCGACACCGTTGCGACCCGTTGAAGGAAAGGCCGCCCCTCCCCCCATATATCGGGCAGTCGGCACCAACGGCCTTACAGCTTCGCGCCGCCGAGCAGCGCCCAGTCGGCCTTCGATCTGAATGCTGCTGAACGCTGTGCCGCCGGCAGAAGGGCAAATGCACATGACGCGCTCCATTCCCAGAACTCTCGCAAGGTTCGGTCTCGTGGGAGCCCTTGCGGCCGGCATGGCCGCCTGCACCGGTTCGATGGGCAGCACAGGCTCCGGGTCCGGGGGCAGCAGCTCGAGCACCGGCTCGGGTGGCAAGTCCAGCTCCGGTTCGGGCGGCAAGTCCGGCGGCTCCGGCGGAAGCTCCACCTCGGGTACGGGTGGGGACAGCAGCACGGGATCGGGCGGCGGGACTGTGGCGTGCGCGCCCGGCATCCCGGCGACCACGCAGCTGCGCCGGATGCTGAATCGCGAGTACGACGCGACGGTGCGCGACCTGCTGGGGCTGACGAACCTGAACGCGGGGTCGATGGTGGGAGCGCCGTCGACGATGCTGTACGCGGACTTCGACGGGCCGATGGTGCCGGACGCGTGGCGGA
>Ga0105238_10007955_pt1 | contig 10608 bp, 6 predicted proteins | sample KBSC34metaG_FD_81526 | JGI IMG/M metagenome (GOLD analysis project Ga0105238, IMG submission 81526) | Corn rhizosphere microbial communities from Kellogg Biological Station, Michigan, USA - KBS C3-4 metaG | ecosystem: Host-associated > Plants > Roots > Rhizosphere > Soil | place: Michigan, USA...
GAAAAAAGTTCCATTCTGGGCTGCCGTCATCGGCCAGGCGAACTGGAATGTTTTCAATGTTGTCAGAGAGCCATCCGAATTGACGCGGAATGCGTAATTCGAATTGTTGCCATATACCAGACCGTCAGACCCAAGAGTTAAAGTCGCCGATCCACCTTCCGACCGTGTAAAGGAGTGAATTATTTGCTCCTTGCCTGTTGGAGTGATCCGGAAAATCGTTCCGGCATTGTTATGCCCGCCCTGCCCTGTTGTGCCGTAGTAATTCCCATCGGCCGCGAGTATCGGCGCAGTCTCAGGAATGAGCCGTCGTAAACGGCAAAGTTATCTACGATCTTGTATTGACCGGACGTATCCATCTTTACGATAACTCCCGCTTGGCGGGTGCCACCGCTTGTAACACCATAGAGGTCATTGTCGGGGCCAAGTGTTAGACCGGTATAAGGAACGCTATCCTGAGCCAGGCCAGTCAAAGGGATTATGCTAAAGGCGCCATTGCTTGATACAGCATACATTCGCCCCAGACTTGTCGTAAAATTGGGCGGCAGAATTCCGTAGAATCGATGGTCAGGCCCAAGGGTTAAACCCGCAACATTGATCGAGAAGTAGCTCTCGTCGTTGGTGAAGGAATGAACCAATTGAAAGCCCTGGCCGGAAGCGCCAATACGAAATACGCCACCGTTGTGAGCCGGGCCGCCATAATTGACAGTTCCCCACAGCGAACCGTCTTCTCCAATCGTAACGCGGGATGCAATAAAGCCGGTGATCGGATCGAACATATGGATCACTTTGGAATCGCCGTTTAGAGAGATCTTGTAGATGCTTCCGTAGGAGCCGGCGCCACCAGTATTCGATACTCGATACAGATGCTTATCCGAGGCAAACGATTACATGATAGCAAGAGTGATATATACGCCTCCATTTTTTATATAGCCTCTTCAGCCCGTATCTCGGTAGGATTAGCAGATCTTGTGGATGCCTTCCCCATAGAGACCAGCCACTTCTGCCTACAGGCTGATGGCTAATATTGTAGATATGGCAGGCGCACATCGCCTTCAAAATATATCATATACAATACCGGTAAATTTAATGCCCCCTACACTTCCTGCGGGCTGACGCTGCCAATAGTTTTATGTGAGGCTTCCATGAATGTGCCATGCCAGCAAGACGCTTTCGATATCAGCACAAAAATTAGACAGCCCCGACGAGACATCTCGCCGAGGCCGCTCTTCAATGTGCCGATCTTCTGATTTGTCTAGGAATACAGTCTACAATCCGGGAAGCGTGAAGATCGCTCCGCTGCCATGAACGCCGCCGTATGTGGACGATCCCGCAACAGTACCGTTTGGCTCCACAACAAGATCGAAGCTCGGCGTCGGAAGTGACGGAAGCAAAGTGGGCAGGACTGAAGACTCCGAATACACTCCTAACGAACTAATCGCGTAGGTAAAGATATGATCGGAACCGCCAATACCGACAATCGTTCCGTCAGCCTTCACAACCACAGGACCTAAAGGTGTTCCGCCTGCGTTTGTGTAGGTATGAAGAGATTGAATTGTGTTTGTTCCGATCTTGTATCGAAATACAGTCCCATTAGTCGTAATATCGCTATAGGTGACTCCATATAGATTGCCGTCCGGACCTGCAACCAGTTTATCATATGGCAATGCGCCGTCCTGTTCGCCTTTGAAACTATAGGCCGTGAAAAAAGCGCCGCCGGGCGCAGCTTTAACGATTGCTCCGTGGCCGAAGTCGCCTCCCGTACGGCAAACACCATACAGATTACCGTTAGAACCTAGCGTGATCGTCCCGGATATGTAGTTAACGGATGACGGGATCGACGCAACCTGGGAAATGGCGCCGGACTTATCCATCTTATGGGCAATAGACTGCTCAAAAAAGTAGAAGCTGCCGTCGCCTCCGGCGGAAATTGGACCGTCGAACCTGAAATTTGCCAGTTGCGAGTAGACACCGGCCGGTGAAACCTTGAAAGCGCGCTGCCGCGAAGCCCCGTAGATACTGCCGTCGGTCCCAAGCACGACATTCCAGGGCATTCCCTCATCGAGAGTGAAAGAATGTAAAATGGTCTGCTTCCCGCCAGGCACTTGACGGTAAAGCGTGCCGACATTATTGTGCCCCCCGTAAGGCGTCACTCCGTAGTAGCTGCCGTCGCTCGCAAGCGCCGGTGCGCTGGCGACACTGGCGCCGTCCGTTGTCGGAAAACTTGAGATTATCTTGTACTGCCCCGCCGTAGTCAACCGCACAATGCCGCCTGCCCCATTATTTCCACTTTCGTTAACGCCATATAGCGCTCCATCAGGACCCGGGGTGTAGCCATCGTCGCAAGTTCCATCGGGCGCAGAACCTGTCGTATGCAGAATGTTGAATACGCCGGCGGCCGACACCGCATAAACAGCGCCACGATAATATGTGCTGCCGGTATCTAAGCTGCCGTAATATCGGTGATCAGGTCCGATTGTAAGTTCCGGACTCGTATTGTAACTGAGCCCTTGATTTGGATCAAAAGCGTGAACGAGTTTGTATCCGGCGCCGGCCGGGCTTATGTGATAAACGCCGCCAAAGCCGGTCGGGCCTCCACGGTTGGCAACTCCCCATAAATTGCCGTCCTCACCTACGATCACGGGAGACGATCCGTATACATCGCTCTTCTTAAACGAATAAATAGATTTCGTATCGCCTGATAGCGACATTTTGTAGATGTATCCTGATCCGTTCACTCCTCCCACGTTGGAGACACCATAAATATGTTTATCCGGTGTCGAAAAAATATGCTGAAGTGGATATCCCTCCGACACCGAAAATGAATGTATGACTGAGAAGGCGCCTGTAATCGAGCATCGAAACATGCTCGTCGTGAAACCAGATGCAGTACTCGCCGCCAATCCATAGAGAGCGCCGTCCGCGCCAACTGTCAGCGCTCCGGGAAACCACAGTGGATTGGGATAGGCAAAACCATGTACCGTGGATATTGCGCCTGTCTTCGGCGAAAACCTGAATATTGCGCCGAGATATTGATCGCTGAATCCAGTGGTGCCGTACAGCGCGCCGTCGCCGCCTTCGACCAGGGAGGAATTTGGTCTTGCTAAGTCACCATGAAACGAATAGAGAGTAGTGCGTACCCCAGCCGGCGTTACGGAATATATGGTCCCAAGGTTGTAGAATCCTCCGGAATTTGCAACGCCGTACATAATGCCGTCCGAGGCTTTGAGCAAGTGGGCGTAGGTGGAAGTGCCTTCAGGATAGGCATAGAAATCATGCAGGCTCTGATAAGAAGCCGCGGCAACAGGCGCCGAAGGGAATATGGCATAACCGGCCGTGAGAGCAACGCCAATTCCGTAAGGAAGGAATTGCTTAAGACGACTTCGCAAAAACGTCATGGATGTCTCCGATATAATTTCCGACCTGTTCGAAACTGCATTTCACAAATCAACGCGTTACGGACAAACCAACATTATTATAACCGCTTAATAGTTAAAGCCGGCAAGCAGACAGAAGCAAGATACGACGTGAAACACTGAACGTCTTGAAGGTCTTCTATGTTTTTTAACTAAAATGGCGGTTATATGTCAGATTTATCGAAATATAATTCACAATAACAACGAGTAAATCGTCTGAAGCAAATGTAGCATATAAAAGCTGCCCTGGCCGAATGATGTGATTTGCAGCCAGAACCCTACTATCTGCGGAGAACAATCCGGCGGCAGGCTTGTAAGGATAAGTATACTTGATTCTATTACAGTAATTGCTATATAATTAGTGTTTCGGTCCCGAGCGCAGGTCAAGAATTGCAAATCCTAGTTCTGGCTTGCAACGCAGTTTCGCGAAGGGAGTCCTATGTGAAGAGCACGGAAATATTGGAAAAGCCACACCGATATCAAGAGTTCCAGAAAATACTCGATCAGGCAGCCGGCGACAGCGCGGCGGATTACGACGGATTGGGACGTTTCTGGACGAGTTTACCGCTGCGCGAACTCCTGGAGGCGGATCTTCATGGGATTCGCTTGATCGCTCCTGAGAAGCCGCCGGTCTCGGACTGCGGCTGCGGCTGCGGCTCCTGCGGCACGGCGACGGCGAGCCGCTCAAGCCGCTCAGGTCTCATCCTCGGTCTACGAGGACTCCCTCCATTCGACGGTTTGCAATACCCCCGCATACCATGGGGAGGCACTGTAGTATCCGACGCAGACATCGAGATGATTGCCGAATGGATCGATGACGGCGCGCCGGCAGAGGACGGCGGCACACAGGTATTCGATGTCGTTACGGGTGGAGTTACCGTTGCCGGTGAAGGTTACGAAATCTACTCCGGATCACCGAATGAGTACAAGCACCTGCGTGGCGAGATCAAGCAGCGTATGAATCTCGACTTGATGACACCCGACCAGCTTGCGGAATTGCGCTTCGCATTCCGCGAGGTACTCAATCTCAACAAGTGGCCCCTTGATGTCCGAAACTACAATAACTTAGCCCTTATACATCAGAACCACTGTCAGCACGGGTGGGAGCGGTTCCTGCCCTGGCATCGCATCTACCTGTACGAGTTCGAGCAGGCGCTGCAGGACCAATGTCCTGGAGTTACGTTGCCGTATTGGGACTGGACACTGCCGCAATATCCCACTCAGCAGATCATTCCACCTTCCTTCCAGATGTTCTTAACCGAGGCTTCCCTCGCCAATCTGAGCCTTGAGCCTGGAAGCATTCCGGCGGACTGCATACAGGTAATCAAGGAAAACCTCGTCGACGTCGCGACATCTTTCGCTACACAAAGCGATTTCTTTGGCGAGGTAGCGCGCCTTATTGGACCGCAGCATACCACCGGCCCTTCCCGTGAAAGGTTTATAGACGCCCTCCTGGAATCGAATTCACTGTGGTATCCGCTACGTTACCCGGGACAATTCTACAATCCGGGAACCAAGCAACAAAGCACCATTGAAGAACTGATCCACTACCACTTCCCGAGTCCGCAGGATATGCGCGATATACAGAATCTGCGGACGTTCCGAGATTTTGGAGGTGGAAGTCTCTATTACGATTCGTTCGGTTTCCTGGACCAGAACCCACATAATACGCTCCATATCTGGACAGGCGGATTCAACCCGGCCGCTCTGAACATCGATCCGCAAGCCGCGGCGCTCGCTGCCGAGAACCGCAACAAGGCGCCGATGAATATCTCAGGCCGCAGGTTTCACAAGCGCGAGGACCTCTATACGCAGCCACTCAACGGGGATATGTTCAGTAATCTCACGGCATCGTATGATCCGATCTTCTGGCCGATCCACGCTAATATCGACCGCATCTGGTCGGAATGGCAGGATGAACATCCTCAGGGGCTGCCTGTTGACCTTGACGCAATTGTGACGCCCTGGAGCTATACCGTACGCGACACGCTCGATATACACCGGTTTGGTTACGAATATGTCAAGGGCGCTTACGTCATACCGGTGGGAACCGGGGCAGCGGTCGGCCGCTTCGTCTCAAAGCCGATCAATGTCGCCGCGCTGTCCGGTAAGCCGTTCAGGCAAGCGGAAGTGCGTCTCCACCGCGTCCCGCAACTGCCACGATCCTGCTTCATTCGCGTTTTCCTGAACCTTCCCGACGCCAACGCGAAAACCCCATTGGACCACGATCACTATGCCGGTTACGTCGCCGTATTCGGGCACGGCGCGTGCTTTGGAGGACCTGGGCACTGTGAACCGCCGCCACAACGCCGATCGTACGATATAAGGCCCCGCAGCCACAATACGCCACGAAACCATCGGGTAAACGTCACCGAGTGCGCCCGCAGGCTGATCGAGAATGGCGCCGGCAGCATCCGAATTACACTCGTCGTAATCGGGGCGGATTATCTCGAGGACCATGAGCTTCTCCGCCTGGACAGCGTTTCCCTTAACTTCCTGGATTAGAAGATCACCAACGCCCCGCACGGCGGCCGTGCGGACCGCGCGGGAGAGCGTGCGCCTCCCATCGTGGTGGTGGGTTAAGGACAAAAACATGACAGAAAATGAGTCCAATCACAGTGGCGCGATCGGCTCGCCGGACAGCGCCGGCACGATCTACCGCATCCATCCCGCCATAGGCATCTCGCGTCTGGGCGACAGTCCCGACCGCTTCTACATTACGCCGGAGACACCGGGGTCGCTCCCGATCGACTGCAACGAGAACGGCGACCCGATCCTCTCTCCCGACGGTAAATCCGAGGTCCCGGTAACACAGTTCAAGGATGCTGCCGGCCGGATCAAGCGCGCCGCAGCGCGTTTTCAGATCTACGTTTACGACGACAACTCCCCCGATGGCCGCCCGCTCAATATCGGCGACCCGATCCGTGGCGGCGGAAATCACGGCACGCTCATCGACATCCAGTGGCGCGTCTACCTGGCCAATAAAAAAGCGGCATGGTACACGTTCGAGGGAGCTCAAGGTGAACACGGCTACGCGCCCGACCATCCGCTGCGCAATGCCGGCATCACCGATCCAAATGCCCGCCAGCGTCTAATTATCGATCCCGGCCCGCGAACCGTCAATGCTACAAACGCGCGCACAGCCTCATTTCACCGAACGGGTCCGGAATCCGGCCAGTACGCTCAAACATTCCCGCCGGATCTTTCGCCACATTCCATCGAAACGCTCGGGGACTTAAAAACGGACAGCCAGGGACGCCTGCTCGTACTCGGCGGCCATGGACACTCCGGAAGTTTCGAAACCGGCTTCGCTCAACCACGCATCGACGACTACGCAAATAACGATGGATGGTTCGACGACACTTCGGACGGCCCTGTGATGGCCCGTCTCGTAATGTTTTCCGAACAGGTCGGCCGCCTTCGCTTTGTCGACGTCGAATACCCGGCGTGGGTCATTGCCGGCTATCCGCGCTACGCACCCGAGATCCTGGACATGATTACCCTGGAAGATGTCATTGAGGACCTTTCCATCCGGCAATTCGCAGCTCGAACCGACCTCTTCGGGGAGACCGGCACATTCGATGCTCCCGCCCAAATCGATCCCACGGACCTGCCCGCGCTTGTCCACTGGCGAGCAAGCCGTGTCGAGTGGAATCCAGATTACCGGCCATGGTTTTACCGGGACGTCTGGCCGATCTTGTTCCGCGCCGACGAGTTTTCTTACCTGAACAACATTCTACAGCAATCAAACTTCCCGCACAATCAGAGTCCGCGCGGCAACTTCGATGCGATCAAGCTGTCGCAACCACCGGTTATCGGCGCAGGCGCTCTTGTGCGCAGGAAGCGTCAGACCGTCTGGTCGTATCACACCGGGAAACTCATGATCGAGCGCCTTGAACCGGCCCTCACACTACTGCAAATGGACAATGTAGGCGCTATTGCGCCGTCTATTTCTGCAATGAAGTTATCGGCATCGCTATCGGATGTACCCAGCAGTTCTGAAGATTATGGAAAATCCGACGTGCGATCAGATATCGAAAGAGCATTGCGCAGCTATGCCGCCGCCACCGGGGCGCTGGAAAGTTCCTCCACCGGCGAGACGTCGGCTTTGGATGAAGATAACACTGCCAACATTGATCCCGTTCGATACCAGCGTGCCTGGGTGGCATTCTACGAGGGACGCAGTGAGAAATACTCAGATGCAAAGGACGAGTTGGAGCGCAAAATAAAGAGCATTCTATTCGAACTCGACGACGCCCCTGAGCAGTCGGCCGATGACCTCGTCGATCCGACGGCTCTGCTAACTGCACGTCGGCCTGAGACGGAGGAAAACGCGAAGGACGACGAAGGCAGCGAATCGGTGTCGGCTACTTTGGGCAGAGCTATCCAAGACTACTGTTCCGGCCGTCTTCTCCAGTTTTACTTCGATCAGGACCGAAAAGCATGCACGATCGATCCGTATGGTAAAAATCGCAAGTATCTCAATGATTTGCTGAGGCAACCCGGCGAGGAAAATCTCTTTCAGCTTGCCGGCAAACCAAACAGCCGAACGACGGGCCTGCCATTGATGCCGTTACTTGCCGGAGATAACCCTACCAGCAACACCCTCCCATCTAAGTTCCTGCGGCTTACCGACTATCATCTCTATATCTTGCGGCAGTGGGCAAACGGACTGTTCTATAACGAAATCCAGGAAGGATGGATCAAGCCGGATGCTGTGGATCCCGTACATCCGTACAAGGGGTGGGCAAACCGTACCGGACGCGACCGCGATCGCGGTGTTCTCATGAACGGTCTGGGAGGCGCGTTCTATCCGGGGGGGGAGGTTACCTGGGTGATTCGCAATCCCTCCATTTATTTGCGGCCATATCGCATCAAGGCCGATCCGAACTTCTCCAGCTTCCGTTTGACTGCGGCTCAAGCCAATGCTACCTCTCACGAGACCGCAATTCCGGAAGCTGACTATTCCTCGTACACTGATACTAACCTGAGTCTGAGCGGCGATTTCGGTACGGGTCTCCAGCCAGGCGATCTGACCAAGTACATGCCTGTGCCATGGCAAGCTGATTTCAATGAATGCACCACACAGAATATCGACGTCACCTACGAACATTGGAACCGTGTCTATCCCAAAAGCCAGAATGATACGTGGATCAAACTCGAAGACAAGACGTGGACAGCGCTTTGGTGGCCCGCTCATCGTCCTCTGCAGGCTTACGAGATTGTCGACATCGTTGATGGTAAACCTACATACCAATTTCTCGACTGGGCACGCGGTGTCCCAGGCACAAACGCAGGCGACTTAAAGATGGTGACGGAGTGGGCAAATCTAGGATTTATCATCCGAAATCCTTATCAGCCCGACCCTGCAACCCTAAACGATGGACCACCTCCGCAAAAATATATTTCGGTCGAAAGAAATGAGGAGAAATCATGAATGGAAAGAATCCTTTTGTTGGCGCCTGGACCTATCGCAGCCTTCTGAATGACCCACAAATAAACACAAATTTCAATGATCTGGAATTCGGCCGGGGAACCCTCACGATCGAGAACACCGATTCTGAACTGCTCACTGGGGTCATCGGCGGTCCCGGTTGGTCGCTCGCGCTCCACGGTTCTCGCTCCTATGGCAATCCGATGCAAGTGCGTTTCCAGGGCAAGGGGTTGGTCGGCGGCGAGGAGTGGATCTACGATTATATCGGCTGGTTGACGCCGGTCTGGCCTAACAGTACTTCCACACTCCAGCGCAGCGCCATTGTCGGTTCGGTTACCCGCACTATCCCACACTCCGGCAGCGAGAAGGGAACAGTTAGTCCGGCCGGAGTAGTAGCGTCCTTTTACGCGGTACGGATTGACGATGCCGCGTGAGACAGGTCTATGTGATGTCGCGGTGATCGGCGGAGGCCCTGCCGGATGTGCGACTGCGCTCGCCCTGCGACAGCACGACCCAACACTCAACGCCGTACTAATCGAAGGGTCTGATTATCGAGCCGCCAGGGTCGGTGAAGTGCTGCCCGGCGTCGCTCGCCGGATGCTCGAACACCTGGGGGTTTGGGATGCTACCCGTGATCGATGTTGCATTCCGGCGGCAGCAATGGCTATCGCCTGGGGTTCGGATCGTCTCATGGAAAACCATTCCATCTCCACAACGGATGGTCATGGCTGGCACCTTGAGCGAAATGTCTTTGATTCTTTGCTGGCCGATGAATGCGCACGCCGGTCTGTCGATGTGATTCGCGGCATTAGGGTCACATGCGCAGACCGGCACGCCGACCGATGGCTTCTACGTCTTGCAGACGGTTCGGAACTCAGAGTGCGTTTCCTCGTCGATGCCACGGGCCGGCACTCCACATTCGCCCGCAAGCTCGGCAGCCCCCCTGATGTAATAGACCGCCTCGTGGCCTATACGTCGTACAACATTCGATCCGAAGACCAAACTCCGGCCCAACTCCTTGAATCAACAGTCGACGGCTGGTGGTACTCCGCAGTTTTACCCGGCAGTCTTCGGGTCACCGCCTTCTTGACCGATTCGGATATCGGCCATGCGCGTGGCCTGCATCGGTGTGAACGGTGGAAAGATCAGTTGCAGCAGACCCGCTGGATCCGCCGTGTCGTTTGTCGCGCCTCAATGCCTACTAAGGTTTTAACTGTTTCAGCAAACTCAGTCTGCCTGGATCCTGCGTGCGGCGATGACTGGATTGCAGTCGGCGATTCTGCTTCCGCCTTCGATCCCCTATCCGGGCAGGGTATCCTCAAAGCTCTTCGCTCCGGTATCTTTGCGGCTTATGCTGTTAGCGACCAGCTCACACGCCGGGATCCGAATGGCCTTGAGCGCTATCGCACCTTTATCCGCCAGGAATTTGCCGGTTATCGAGAGAAGCACCACGCATATTGCGCCACCGAACCTCGCTGGCCGGACGCTCCATTCTGGGCGCGCAGAAATGGAGCCTCTCCATCGTAAGGCCGCTGACGTTAAATAAGCGGCAGGTCAATCGGCCTGCCGCTTGCGCGAATTCACGAGTCGCTTCCAGTGACCTTTCTTCGGTCTGCTCTACCATCCCTTGAGCTACTTCACAAGTGGTTCCGCATGGCGCCCAAAATTGACGGCTCCTGTCTTCAAGTTCACGCTCGTACGGCGTTTGAGAATTTCGACATTCTCCATCATGCCCTGATCTTCATGATCGAGGATGTGGCA
>Ga0105238_10007956_pt1 | contig 10607 bp, 8 predicted proteins | sample KBSC34metaG_FD_81526 | JGI IMG/M metagenome (GOLD analysis project Ga0105238, IMG submission 81526) | Corn rhizosphere microbial communities from Kellogg Biological Station, Michigan, USA - KBS C3-4 metaG | ecosystem: Host-associated > Plants > Roots > Rhizosphere > Soil | place: Michigan, USA...
CAGCGCGCGCGAAGGAGCGCGACGAGCTGCAGTTGAAGGCCGCTCTGCCGGCGGGCGGTTGGGTCAACGTCGGCAAGCCGACGGCGCATCAGGTGCTGCTGCGCCGAGGCGGCAAGCCCTACGCCGTCGCGATGTATCTCGGCGACGACGGCCAGGGAACGATAATCGTGGTCGCCGACGCGTACCTGTTCACGAACGCGTCGCTGGCGGTGGCCGACAACGGCGCGGTGCTGCAGGTCCTGGTGAGCGCGGCGGGGGGCCCCGTCCAGATCGTCACGCAGGAGACGGGGCTGGTGGCGACGACGCCGCTCGAATCGGTGTCGCGTGGTCGGCTGGCGCCGTTCATGTTGCAGCTGTTCGCGTTCCTGATCCTGTTCTTCCTGTTGAAGGGGGCGGCGTTCGGAAAGCTGATGGATCGGCAGGTGATCCGCCGCCGCCGGTTCAGCGAGCACATCGAGGCGCTGGGCCTGCAGTACGCGCGGGCGCGCGCGGGGCGACACGCCGCCAACGCCTACGCCACCTGGACCGTCGAGCGCCTGCGCGAGCGATCGCCGGGGGAACGGGGGCTGGGCGAGCTGGCCGCCGCCACGGCGGCGCGCACCGGGCAGCCCATCGGCGACGTGGCCCGCCTGCTGTTCCAGTCGCATCAGGACGAGGCAGCCGACGCCGAGCCGCGCACCCGCGGCGCCGCCGAGGAGGCCCTGCAAACGATCCGCGCCCTGGGCGCCTTGCTCGCGTCCGCCAAGGGACGCACCACCGGGGTACGGGAACCCAACAGGGAGACGAAGTCTTGAACATCAGCGAATTCAGGGAGCGGTTCCAGAGCATTCACAACGAGGTGGCGCGGGTGCTGGTGGGCCAGGACGCGCTGGTCGCCGAGACGCTGGTGGCGGTGGTGGCGGGAGGCCACGTGCTGATCGAGGGGGCGCCCGGCCTGGGCAAGACGCTGCTGGTGCGGGCGCTGGGCCAGGTGCTGGGGTGCCTGTTCAAGCGCATCCAGTTCACGCCGGACCTGATGCCGTCCGACGTCACCGGCGGCAACGTCTTCAACCAGAAGACGGGCGTGTTCGACTTCGTGTCCGGTCCGGTGTTCACGCAGCTGCTGCTGGCCGACGAGATCAACCGCGCCCCCGCCAAGACGCAGTCGGCGCTGCTGGAGGCGATGCAGGAACGGACGGTGTCGATCGACGGCGCCACCCGCGCGCTGCCGAAGCCGTTCTTCGTCATCGCCACCCAGAACCCCATCGAGTCGCAGGGGACCTACCCGCTGCCCGAGGCCCAGCTCGATCGCTTCCTGTTCAAGCTGTTCGTGCGCCACCCCAGCGTCGAGGTCGAGGCGGCCATCCTGCGCAACTACCTGGCCGGCTTCGACGCGGTGGCGCTGGAGCGGGCGGCGCTGCGACGGGTGGTCACGCCGGCGGATCTGGGGGCGATGACCGAGGCGGTGACCAGCGTGCAGGTTTCCGAGCCGCTGATCGACTACATCACGCAGATCGTGGCGCGCACCAGGTCGCACCGCTCGCTGACCTTCGGGGCCTCGCCGCGCGCGTCGATCGCGCTGCTGCAGGTGTCGCGGGTGCAGGCCGCCGTCGCGGGGCGTGACTTCGTGGTGCCCGACGACGTGAAGAGCCTGGCGCCGGCGGTGCTGCGCCACCGGGTGGGCCTGAACCCCGACGCCGAGATCGAAGGGGTCACGACCGATGACTGCGTGGCGGACGTGCTGCGCGAGACCCCGGTGCCGAAGGGCCTGACGTGATCCCGGCGCGGCGGCTGGTGCTGGCGGCCGCCCTTCCCGTCGTGCTGGCCCTGGCTGCCCTGTTCGACGGCACGCTGCTGTGGCCGATGCTGGCGCTGGACGCCGGCATCGTCCTCGTCGCCTTGGCCGACGCCTTTCTGGGCGCGCCCCGCCTGGTGCAGGCGCGGCGGAAGGTGACGCGCGTGCTGTCGGTGGGGCGCGACAACCCCATCACCGTCGAGCTGGAGTCGCGGGCGCGGCGCCCGCTGTTCGTGCGGCTGATGGACGATCTGCCGCTCGATCTGACGTCCAGCGGACTGCCTGTCGAGACGGCGGTGCCGGCGCGGGGGCGGGCCGAGGTGACGTACCACGTGCGGCCGTCCCAGCGGGGCACGTTCCATCTGGGAGCTCACCACCTTCGCTACCTGACGCCGCTGGGCCTGTGGTGGCGGCAGCTGCGGGTGGAGGCGTCCGACGAGGTCCGCGTCTACCCCGACGTGCGCGCGGTGCGGACCTACGAGCTGCTGGCGCGCCAGAACCGGGAGGCGTTGATGGCGCGGGCAGCCCGCCTGCGCGGCGGCGAGACCGAGTTCGAACGCCTGCGCGAGCACCTGCGCGACGATCCCTTTCGCAACATCGACTGGAAGGCCACCGCGCGTCGCCAGAAGCTGATCGTGCGGGAGCATCAGAAGGAGCGTGACCAGACGGTGGTGTGCGTGCTGGACGCCGGGCGGCTGATGACGGCGGAGACACAGGGGCTGACCCACTTCGATCACGCGCTGAACGCCACCTTGATGATGGGACACGTGGCGGCCCGCTCGGGAGATCAGATCGGGCTGGTGGCGTTCGACCACCAGATCCGCGCGTATCTACCGCCGGTGGCGGGCGCGCGGGCGACGCAGCGCCTGGTGACGGCCGCCTACGATCTGCAGCCGGCGATGGTCGACACCGACTTCTCGGTGGCGTTCGATCTGCTGTCGCGCCGGCTGCGCAAGCGGGCGCTGGTGGTGGTGTTCACGCAGGTGGTCGACGACGTGTCGGCGCGCCGCCTGTTGAAGTTCATGCGCGGCTTGCCGCGGCGGCACCTGGCGCTGGCGGTGCTGTTCCGCGACACCGACGTCGACCGGCTGGCCGAGGTGGGCGCCTCGCCTTACGAGCTGGACCTGTATGTCGCGGGCGCGGCGGCCGAGGCGGCGCTGTGGCGCGAGCGGCTGGTGCGCGACGTGAAGGCGAGCGGCGCCCTGGTCGTCCACGCCGCCCCCGAGAAGGTGACGCCGGCGCTGGTCAGCGAATACCTGGAGATCAAGGCGAAGCAGCTCCTGTGATTGAGACGCGCTGACGCCCGGGAGACGTTCCGGTCCGCATGTGCTGGCGCCCGGCCTCTTCAATCACCCGCCGGCGCGGGCGTTCGCTGCGGCGGCGCGCACCCATCCGCGCACCGCCGACACGGGGATCTCGTCACCGGCGCGAAGCTTCAGATGGCGCCCGGTCTTTCCATCGCCGGTGAGCAGTCCCTGGGGATCGGCGAACGTGCCGTCGGGACCGGCCAGGATCAGGTTCACGTGCGCCTTGAAGGCCGCCAGCGCGCAGACCGGCTTGCCGTCCAGCGTGTAGAACGGCATGCCCCACTTGATCGACGACGCCGCGTTCGGAACGTCGGCTTCGATGAGCGCGCGAAGCTGGTCCAGGATCTCCCGCAGGGGACCGCTGTGCTTGACGAAGAACGCGTCGATGGGAGCGCCCAGATCCGCGCGCCGGCCGTGGCGGGTGGGGGAGGGTGTCGCCGGAGCCTTCGTTGATGGCTTCGCGGACGGCTTCGCGGACGGCTTCGCGGATGGCTTCGCGGACGGCTTCGCGCGCGGCCTGGCGACCTTCGTCGCCGCGGTCCGGGCGGGGGTGGGCTCTGTCTTCTTCCGAGAGGCGGCTTTCTTGGTTGGAGAGGCGGTCTTCTTCACGGGCCCATGATGCCACGATCCGATGCGCCGGTTTACCGTGATACCTTCGTTTCCACGATGACTGCCGCCTGCACCGCCGCCGCCCGCACGACGACTCTCGAGCGCTCGTCGCGAGCCCTGCTGGCGCTGGCCGCGCTGGCGTCACCCGCGCTGACGGGCTGCCGGCGCCTCGCCGCCTCGGGGCCGCCTGCGACCGGGATCGAGGCGACCGGCACCTGGGGTGGCTTGCGCGCCCGCACCACCGGCGAGCGGAAGCACCCGCTCCAGGTGGTGATCCTGCTGCACGGCTGGGGCGCGCCTGGCGACGACCTGGTGCCGCTCGGGGAGCCGCTGGCGGCGCCCGGGCGGTTGCTGGTGTTCCCCGAGGCGCCGTTGCCGGCCATGGCCGGCGGGCGGGCCTGGTGGCCGCTGGATCTGGCGCGCATGCAGGCGGCGCGCGCGCGCGGCGAAGAGCGCGCGTTACGCCAGGAGACGCCGCCCGGCTTGCCCGAGGCGCGGGCGCGCGTGACGGCGCTGATCACCGAGGTGACCCGGTTGACGGGGGTCGAGCCCAGGGCGGTGGTCGTGGGCGGTTTCTCGCAGGGGGCGATGGTCGCCACCGACGTGTCCCTGGCCTCGCCTGGCCTGGTGGGCGGCCTGGCCGTGCTGTCCGGTTCGATCGTCGCCGAGAACGAGTGGCGCGCCCACCTGCCGCTGGTGCCGCCGGGCCTGCCCGTGCTGATGAGCCACGGCCGCGGCGATCCCGTTCTGCCGTTCGCGTTCTCCGAGGCGCTGCGCGAGCTGTTTCAGTCGGCCCACCACCCGGTGACCTGGGTCCCCTTCGACGGTGGTCACGGCATCCCGGGCGTCGTGCTGTCCCAGCTCGAATCGTTTTTGGCGACGAACATGACCGCTCCCGGCAGCGGCGCGCACTGACGGGCGCATCAGGGCGAGGCCAGCGCCTCCTGCAGCACCGTCGCGTCGATCAACGGCGCCAGCTGCTCACGCGTGCGCGCCGCCCGGTTGTCGTATTTGGCCCGCCAGACCTCTTCCTGTTCCAGCACGTCGAGCAGGTCGTCGACCAGGGTGCCGGCGTAGCGCTCGTACTTGAACGACCGGCCCAGGTTGTCCTGGCTCTCGCCGGTGGGGCTGGTCATCAGCGGATAGACGACGGTCGGATCGGCCGTGATCTGCCGTGATGCCGTGATCAAGGCGCGCAGCAGCGCCACGATCGAGCGGCGCTTGCTGGCGTCGGCCAGCGTCTCCGCGGTGGCGTGCAGGTTGAACAGCTCGCGGTAGACGACGTGCCCCTGAGCGTCGTTCTGAAACTCGAGCGCGTCGCTGCCCAGCGTGTTCGAGACGTACTGGATCCCCGGCTCCCAGATCGTCGCCGCGTCCGTCGACAGCGTCCCCATGCCCGGCATGCCGGCGGTGATCCTGACGTCCGAGGTGGTCAGTCCCACGGTGCCCAGCATCTTGTAGAGGTAGTAGTCGGACGACGCGCCCGAGTTCGGCGCGGTGATGCTCTTGCCCTTCAGGTCGGCGAGCGTGGTGATGCCGGAGGACTTCTTGGCCACGATGCGATAGAGGCCCTCGCAGATGGTGAAGATGATGCGCAGATCCGTGTGCTGCACGGACGAGCGCAGGGCCTGCGTCTCGGCGTTGCTGGCTATCAGGGCGGCGTTGCTTCCGAACAGGTTGTCGACGCCGCCGCTCGAGATGGTGACCTTCGCCGGATAGAGGCCGTTCGCCGCCAGACGCAGCGGCGCCAGTTCGACCGCCGACGTCAAGCCAGAGAACGCGAGGTCCAGGTACGGCCCGCCGGAGGCCCCGGCGTTGCCAGGTGCGCCGGCGGTGCCCGTTCCCCCGCTGCCTGCCGCGCCACGCCCGCCGCCGCCGCCCGTGGCCGCAGAGCCGACGCCGCCGCTGCCGGTCAGACCGCCCCCGCCGCCGCTTCCTCTGCTGTCTCCGCTCGCGCCGCTCTGTCCGCGGCCTCCCGAGCCGGTCGTACCTCCCGTGCTTGCCGCGGCAATTCCGCCGCTACCGGGCGCAGCGGTGGCGCCACTGCTCGTCGTTCCGCCGCTGGCCTCGCTGCCGCCTGACCCGCCGGTGGTACTGGATGCTCCGCCGCTGCCCGACAGGCCACCGGTCCCCGCCACCGGCGCTCCGCCGCTGCCCTCGCCGTGCGCGCTGCTGCCACAACTTGCGAGGAACAGGCTCAGGCACAGCCGCATCGCGATTCCAGCTGATCGACGTCCGGGCACGCTCACCTCCCTCGGTTGCGTTGTTCCACGATACGAGACCGTTCTCTAGTGTCTGCCGCGCACGTTTCGGCTGAAATTGCCGCAAGAGTTGCCGATCGTCCGCGATAACGGATCACGAGTGGTTACGGGAGTTTCTTAAAATAGACACTAAAACCTTCGACCGGCGTGTGCGCGGGCGGCACTGGACAGGGACGACGCCAGCAGCGCTCGCGCAGGGCGTGACCGCCGTGAACTCGAGGAGGCTCCCCCGATGCCGAAGAAGAATGCCCCCGGACCGACCGAGGAACTGGAAGGGTTCGACCGCCGTCAGGTCCTGAAAGGATTCGGCGCGCTGGCCGTGGCCGCGCCCGCGATCGCGTGCGGCGCCAGCGGGGCCGCGTCCGGCAGCGGCGGCGTCACTGGCTCCGGCGGCATCGGGACGGGCGGCGCAGTGGGCAGCGGCGGCATCGGGACGGGCGGGATCATCGGCAGCGGCGGCGTCGGCGGCGGCGGTGTTCACGGCACGGGTGGCCTGGTCGGCTCGGGTGGCCTGGTCGGCAGCGGTGGCAGCAGCTCAGGCGGCGCCGTCGGCTCGGGCGGCGTGCTCGGCAGCGGCGGCAAGGTCGGGTCCGGCGGAACGCTCGGCTCCGGTGGCGCGCCGGGCGGCAGCACGGGCACGGGCGGAAAGGCGGAGGGCAGCGGCGGCGCGGCCGGCGCGAGCAGCTCGGGTGGTGCCCAGGGCGCGGGCGGAGCCGGTGGGGCAACCGGGATGTTCGACAACGTGGCCAGCTGCACGCTGACGCCCACCGATCCCGCCGGAGAGGGGCCGTTCTTCATTCACGAAGACGAGGTGATGAACGACATCTCGCTCATCCGCTCGGACGCGCGAGAAGATCAGGAGGGAATCGAGCTGCAGCTCAACCTGCGCGTGCTCGACACCGACGGGATGTGCAATACCCCCGTCAAGAACGCGCTCGTCTACGTCTGGCACACCAACGCCACGGGGTTCTACAGCGGCTTCAACAACCAGAACCCGGACATGCCGTACAGCGGCGCCGCCGAGCGAACGGTGGAGAACACCGACCGCTTCTGTCGCGCCATCCAGGTCACGAACGATCAGGGAGTGGTCTCGTTCAAGACGATCTTCCCGGGCTGGTACAACGGGCGCGCGATCCACATCCACTTCGTGGCGCTGCGCCCGGGCTCGAATGCCATGACCACGGGGTCGGGGTCCTACCGCAACTCGATGTACATGATCTTCACCACCCAGATGTACTTCGACGAGGCGTTCAGCCGGAACATCCACGAGCACAACGCGCCTTACACGACGCGCGCCACCGGCACCAACTACAACAAGTACGTGAAGCCGGAGACGGCTGTGCGGCCCACCGCGACGATGAACGGGAACGTCGCCGTGGGGTACCTGAACATTCTGACCAGCGGGGCTGGCTGCCGCCGGCTGGGGTCGACACCGTCTTGTCCGGCGACTTGATCGGGAACAACGTCATGTCGTCGAAGTTCAGAATCCTGGCGGCGTGCCTGCTTGCAGGCGCCTGTTCCGCCCCGCCGGCCAGCTCGGGAGGCAGCAGCGGAACGGGAGGTGGAAAGCCGTCGGGGTCGGGTGGATCACCGTCGGGCTCCGGCGGACGTGGCAGCGGTGGCTCGAGCAACATCGGCATCGGTAGCGGTGGCTCCGGCAGCGGCGGTTCGGCCAGCGGCGGCGCGTCCGCGGGCTCCGGCGGATCGTCTTCGGGTGGGACTGGCAGCGGCGGTGCGGGCAGCGGTGGTTCCGGTGGCGGCAGCGGGGGTGCCGCCAGTGGCGGCGCGCCCGCGGGCTCGGGCGGCGCCAGCTCGGGCGGCGCCGGGAGCGGGGGCTCGGAAAGCGGCTCGGGAGGTAGCTCCGGTTCGGGAGGGGACACCCACACCCGCGATCATTGCGTCGACGGCTACGCGCCCGATCCGGCGGACGACGCCATAACAGGTGTCGGGCCGACGGACTACGTGAAGAGCGGACAGACCGACACCACGGTTCCGCCCCAGGTGCTCGCCTGGATGACGTCGCACGTCTGGGAGGAGGCCCACTTCCAGTGGCACAACATCCGTCGCTGCAAGAACGGGATGGTGGACCGCACCCGGGACGGCGGGCTGGATCCGTGCACCCACACCGATCTCGTCCCCGCCAACCAGGAGTTCAGCGGTCCAGGCGATGGCCTGGAATTTCTGGCCATGCACCGGCACATGATCCAGTCGCTGAGGCAGCTCTACCCGAAGCACGCCGCCCTGTTCGACGGGTTCGAACACTTTCCCACCAAGGCCTCGGACGTGCCGGCCGAATGGCAGGCGGACTGGAGCGCGTGGCCCTCGAACATCGCCACCGCCGGCGCGAAGGCCGACGATCCCGCCAGCCACCTGAAGGAGACCGGGTTCGAGTCGGAGGGCGCCTTCGGTCAGTGGATCCAGGGGATGGGCAGCGGTCTGCACGGGGCGCTCCACTTCAAGTGGGTCCGGACGAGCAACCAGGACCACGGCCTGGGCAACCAGTTCGTCAACATCGACAACTACATGTTCTGGAAGATGCACGGCTGGATCGACACGGTCTGGGACCGATATCGCGCCGCGCAGGGCAAGACGCCGAACGATCAGGACATCAAGGACGCGGTCCTGGCGCAGTGCCGCCAGATGGACCAGCTTGCCCTGCTGGTGAAGCCGGACTCGAATCCGGATCCGGGCACGTGCACCGCGGCGCCCAAGCAGTCCGGCGAATTCGTCGACAAGATCCGCCCCATCTTCGAGAGCGCCACCAACAAGTGCACCGGCTGTCATGGAACGGGCGGCTCGGCGAACCTGACCCTCGGCGGCAGCGACTGCGTCAAGTCATCGGACATCGTGGCCGCGCTGGTGAACAAGCCCTCGACCACGGGCGGTCAGTTCGCCTTGATCGTGCCCATGCACCCCGAGAAGAGCTGGCTGTACCAGAAAGTGATGGGGACCGCGGCCATGGCGGGCTGCACGAAGACCGGCAGCGTCGACTGCATGACCGACACCATGCCCCAGGGTGGCGGCGGAGTGACCCTGACCGCGGATGAGCAGAACGCGCTCAAGACCTGGATCAACAACGGCGCTCCCGCACCGCAGTAGCCTCCTCGTTCCCGGGGAGCCAGGGCCCACATGAGGATCCCTCCCATCACGTTCGCCATCGGGCTGTGTGCGTTGTCGATGGGAGGGTGCTCCCCCGACGACGCGGTGGCGGCCGGTCCGGCCTTTCCGAACCCGAGAATGTCCTTTCCCGGCAACGGGCGAACGCTCGGCTACGTCGCGAATCGGTACTCCGACACCATCAGCGTCCTCGAACTGGGAACGCTCACGGTTCTCGGCGAGGTTCCGGTCGGGATCAACCCGGTGGAGCTCGACGGTCCGGCGCAGGTCACGCTCGACCCGACCCGGGGCGTCGCCTACGTGCTGCTCACCTATCCGTTGTCGGTGGTCGGCGCGCACGCTGTCGCGCACGGGGCCCGGCCCCCCTTCGGGTACGTTCGCGAGCTGTCGATGCGCGACCTGACGCCGCTCGGGGGGCTATGGGTCGATCGGAGAGCGGCCTCCCTGGCGCTCTCTCCTGACCACAGCCTCGTCGCGGTCGCGCACTTCGATCAGGATTTGGCGCTGCTGTCGACCGATCTCGACTCGCGGCGTGCGAACCTTGACCTGCTCGCGCCGGCGTGGGGCCTCGAGACCGGCACCGCCGACAGACGCGCCCAGCCGGTGTGCGTCGCGCCGCTGGGGGTGGTGCTGGGCAAGGATGGCACGCGCGCGTTCGTCGCCTGCACCGGCGAGGACTCTTTGGCGGTCGTGGATACCACCACCCTCACGGTGTTGACGCGGGTGCCGGCCGGCGACGGTCCGGTCAACAAGCCCACCGCCATCGCCATCGATCCGGCGGGAGAGCAGGTGCTGCTCTCGAATCAGCTCACCGACCAGGTGGTGGTGTTCAAGGCCGACGACACGGCCACGGAGCTCTGGTCGAGCGTCGAGCTCCCCGGTCTGCCCGGTCCGGTCGCGTTTCTTTCGGCCAAGGAGTGGTTGGTGCCGCTGCAGTCGCCGAGCGGGGCGGTCCGCGTCGACGCGGCGACGGGTCAAGCGCTGACCCAGAAGAGCTACCGCGATGACGAGTGCCAGAACCCGCACGCGGCAACGATTGCCGCCGACGGGACCGTCTTCATGGTGTGCGAAGGCGATCATTACGGCCCGGGTGCGATCGTGCGGCTCGACGCCCTCACGCTGGACGTACGAGCCCGGGTCGAAGTTGGCCTCTATCCCGATCAGCTCGCCATCGTCGCTCCCGCGGGGACGGCCACGACCGCGGCGGCGAACCCATGATCGGGGGCCCTGCGCTGCGCCAGCGGTGGGCACTGACGCGACTCCTCACGTCGATGTGCATGTGGGCGGGGGCGCTGTCCTGCTCTTCGTCGGACGGGCCCGACGCCGTCCAGCGCGGCGCGCAGCTGTTTCAGTCGCGCGAACTGTCGAGCTCGGACGCGAACATGTACACGTGCGCCACGTGCCACGACATCGCGAGCGCCCAGCAGTCGGCGTCGGCTGCCTCGCCGGCGCTCAAGCCGGGCGCCCCCTTGGCGGGCGTCACGCGTCGGCCGTCGTTCTGGGGCGGAATGGAGAGCGACCTGCTGGACGCCGTCGACG
>Ga0105238_10007959_pt1 | contig 10605 bp, 8 predicted proteins | sample KBSC34metaG_FD_81526 | JGI IMG/M metagenome (GOLD analysis project Ga0105238, IMG submission 81526) | Corn rhizosphere microbial communities from Kellogg Biological Station, Michigan, USA - KBS C3-4 metaG | ecosystem: Host-associated > Plants > Roots > Rhizosphere > Soil | place: Michigan, USA...
ATCCATGTGATGACCCACGACTCCATCGGCCTGGGCGAGGACGGCCCCACCCACCAGCCGGTGGAGCACCTGGCCGCCCTGCGGGCCATGCCGAACCTCAACGTCTTCCGCCCGGCCGACGCGGTGGAGACCGCCGAGTGCTGGAAGCTGGCCCTGGAGTCCGCCAAGACCCCCTCGCTGATGGCGCTCTCCCGCCAGAAGGTGGCGGCGGTGCGCGCCTCGGCCGGCGAGAACCTCTCGGCCCGCGGCGCCTATGAACTGCTGGGCGCGGCGGCCGGGCCGGCCCAGGTGACGATCTTCGCCACCGGCTCGGAAGTGGGCGTGGCGGTCGCGGCCCGCGACCTGCTGGAGGCCGAAGGGATCGGCACGCGCGTGGTCTCGGTCCCCTGCTGGGAGCTGTTCGCCGCGCAACCGCAGGCCTACCAGGCGGAGGTGATCAGCGAGACGGCCGCCCGCGTCGCCGTCGAGGCCGGCGTCCGCGAGGGCTGGGAGCGCTTCATCGGCGCCGACGGCGCGTTCGTGGGCATGTCCAGCTTCGGCGCCAGCGCCCCCGACAAGGTGCTCTACGACCACTTCGGCATCACCCCCGCGGCAGTCGCGGCGGCGGCGAAGACGAAGCTGTAGTGCCTCACCATCTCCGCTCATCCCGGCGAATGCCGGGACCCGGTTCCCATGTCGCCGATGTGGGCTGGAGAGTCGCGGAGCCCTTGGAGCCCTCGGCTCCGCCATCCCATCTGGGTCCCGGCCTTCGCCGGGATGAGCGGGGTTAGATCATGCGCCTCGGCACGCCACTGTCGCCCACCGCCCTGCGGGTCATGCTCCTGGGCTCCGGCGAGCTGGGCAAGGAGGTGGTGATCGAGCTGCAGCGGCTGGGCTGCGAGGTGATCGCCTGCGACCGCTATGCCGACGCGCCCGCCATGCAGGTGGCGCACCGCAGCCACGTGCTGGCGATGACCGACGCAGCGGCCCTACGCGCCGTCGTCGAGGCCGAGCGGCCGCACCTGATCGTCCCGGAGATCGAGGCCATCGCCACCGACGAGTTGGCCCGCATCGAGGCCGACGGCCTGGCCACCGTGATCCCCACCGCCCGCGCCGCCCAGCTCACCATGAACCGCGAGGGCATCCGCCGGCTGGCCGCCGAAGAGCTGGGCCTGCCCACCAGCGCCTACGCCTTCGCCTCCACCGAGGCCGAGCTGGCCAAGGCCGCCGCGGAGGTGACCGGCTTCCCCTGCTTCGTGAAGCCGGTGATGAGTTCGTCCGGCAAGGGCCAGTCCTACGTCGAGGACGCCACCGGGATCGCCGCGGCCTGGAAATACGCCCTGGAAGGCGGCCGGGTCGAACAGCCCCGCGTGATCGTCGAGGGCCGCGTGGCCTTCGACTTCGAGATCACCCAGCTCACCGTCCGCAGCCTGAAGGACGGCGAGGTCGAGACCAGCTTCTGCGCGCCCATCGGCCACCGGCAGGTGAAGGGCGACTATGTGGAGAGCTGGCAGCCCCAGGCGATGACGCCGGCCGCGCTCGCCCACACCCGCGAGATCGCCGCCAGGGTCACCGAGGCCCTGGGCGGCCTGGGCATCTTCGGCGTCGAGCTCTTCGTGAAGGGCGACGGGGTCTGGTTCTCAGAGGTCAGCCCGCGGCCGCACGACACCGGCCTGGTCACGCTCGTGACGCAGTACCAGAGCGAGTTCGCCCTGCACGCCCGCGCCATCCTGGGCCTGCCCACCGACGTGGCCCTGCGCGAGCCGGGCGCCAGCGCGGTGATCTACGGCGGCCTGGAGGCCAGGGGCGTCGCCTTCGACGGCGTCGCCGAAGCGCTCAGCGTCCCCGGCGCGGACCTGCGCCTGTTCGGCAAGCCAGAGAGCTTCGCGCGCCGCCGCATGGGCGTCGCCCTGGCCCGCGGGGCCGACGTGGAGGAAGCCCGGGCGCGGGCGACCGAGGCGGCCGGACGGGTGCGTCCCGTGGCCGGCTGAGCCATGGACGTCGCCCTCGTCCCCGTCGCCCTCGCCGACAAGGCCGAACTGCGCGCGATGCTCGATCCCTATCTGATCGCCCACGCCGACCTGGTCGATCCGGCGCGGGTCCATGGCGACCCGACCGAACAGCCCCATTTCGACCTCTACTGGACCGAACCCGGACGCATCCCCCTCTGGATCGTCGCCGACGGCGCGCGCGCCGGCTTCCTCCTCCTGAACGACTGGTCGCCGTCCGGCCTCGAGGTCGACCGCGCGATCAGCGAATTCTGTGTCGCGCCGGCCTTCCGCCGCACCGGCGTTGGAGCCGCCGCCGCCCTGGCGGCGTTCGCGAGCCAGGCGGGGTGCTGGGAGCTGCAGGTCTACCGCGCCAACCCTGCCGGCATGGCCTTCTGGGCCCGGGTCCTGGCGGCGGCGCCGACCACCGACCGCCACGAGATCACCGACGAGGACCGGATCATCCACCGCTTCCTCATGCCCTGAACCCATCCTCCCCCAGGACGGGGCCCGATCAGGGGGAGGATCATCTAGCGCCAATCCGGCACAGGAACCGGCGGCGTGGGACTTGCAGGGGCGCGCCGTCCCGTGACGGGCTTGACCCTGGGAGGGGTTGACTTCGGTCGCCTCGCCTTGAAGAACCCCGCCACACGAAAAATCGAAGGAGCTCCGCCTCATGGCTGTCCGCGTCGCCATCAACGGTTTTGGTCGCATCGGCCGCCTGGTCCTGCGTTCGATCGTCGAACATGGCCGCCGCGACATCGAGGTCGTGGCGATCAACGACCTGGGCCCGGTGGAGACCAACGCCCACCTGCTGCGCTACGACAGCGTCCACGGCCGCTTCCCGGCCGAGGTGAAGGTGGTCGGCGACACCATCGAGATCGCCGGCTATGCCCCGATCAAGGTCACGGCCGAGCGCGACCCGGCCAAGCTGCCGCACAAGGACCTGGGCGTCGACATCGCGCTGGAGTGCACCGGCATCTTCACCGCCAAGGACAAGGCCGCCGCCCACCTGGAAGCCGGCGCCAAGCGCGTGATCATCTCGGCGCCCGGCGACGGGGTCGACAAGACCATCGTCTACGGCGTGAACCATGCGTCGCTGACCAAGGACGACCTGATCATCTCCAACGCGTCCTGCACCACCAACTGCCTGGCCCCGGTGGCCCATGTGCTGCAGGAGCTGTGCGGGATCGAGCGTGGCTACATGACCACGATCCACTCCTACACCGGCGACCAGCCGACGCTGGACACGCTGCACAAGGACCTCTACCGCGCCCGCGCCGCGGCCATGTCGATGATCCCCACCTCCACCGGCGCCGCCAAGGCCCTGGGCCTGGTGATCCCGGCGCTGGCCGGCAAGCTGGACGGCTCCTCGATCCGCGTGCCGACCCCGAATGTGTCGGTGGTGGACCTGAACTTCGTGCCCGGCCGCAAAGTGACCATCGCCGAGATCAACGAGGCGATGGAAGCCGCCGCCAACGGCCCGCTGAAGGGCGTGCTGGCCGTGACCAAGGAACCGCTGGTCTCCATGGACTTCAACCACAACCCGGCGTCCTCGACCGTCGCCCTGCCCCAGACCCAGATGGTCGACGGCGGCCTCGGCCGCGTGCTCAGCTGGTACGACAACGAGTGGGGCTTCTCGACCCGGATGAGCGATACCGCCGTCCACATGGGCAGCCTGATCTAAGACGGCCCCAGATGCGCTTCCGCACCCTCGACGACGCCGATCTCCAGGGCCGGCGCGCCCTGGTGCGTGTGGACCTGAACGTGCCGATGGAGGACGGCAAGGTCTCCGACGACACGCGCCTGCGCGCCGCCAAGCCCACCGTGGATAAGCTGCGGGCCGGCGGGGCCAAGGTCATCCTCCTCGCCCACTTCGACCGGCCCAAGGGCAAGGTGGTGCCGTCGATGAGCCTGGCGCCCATCGTGGAGCCGCTCGCGAAGGTGCTGGGCGTGCCCGTCGCCTTTGCCCACGACTGCATCGGCCCCAAGGCGCGCGAGGCGGTGAACGCCCTGCAGCCCGGCGACGTGCTGCTGCTGGAGAATGTCCGCTTCCACGCCGGCGAGGAAGAGAACGACCGCCAGTTCGCCGACGCCCTGGCCGCCAACGGCGACCTCTACGTGAACGACGCGTTCTCCGCCGCCCACCGGGCGCATGCCTCTACCGAGGCGCTGGCGAAGCGCCTGCCTGCCTACGCCGGCGAGCAGATGCGGCTGGAACTGGACGCCCTGCACCGGGCGCTGGGCCATCCGGAACGGCCGGTGATGGGTATCGTGGGCGGCTCGAAGGTCTCCACCAAGCTGGACCTCCTGAAGCACCTGGTGACCAAGCTGGACAAGCTGGCCATCGGCGGAGGCATGGCCAACACCTTCCTCTACGCCCAGGGCCACGACGTCGGGGCCTCCTACTGCGAGAAGGACCTGGCCGAGACCGCCCGCGAGATCATCCGCCTGGCCGGGCAGAACAACTGCAAGCTCTTCCTGCCGCTGGACGTGGTGGTGGCCGAGAAGATGGCGCCCGGCGCCCCGGCCCGGGTCCGCGACACGGGGTCCATCGACGACGACGAGCGCATCCTCGACGCCGGGCCGGAAACCGTGGAACGCCTCTGCCGCGCCATGAGCAATTCCAAGACCCTGATCTGGAACGGGCCGCTGGGCGTGTTCGAGATCCCGCCCTTCGACAAGGGGACCGTCGAGGCGGCAAAGCACGCCGCCGAACTCGCGAAAGCGGGGAAGCTGGTGGCGGTGGCCGGCGGCGGTGATACCGTAGCGGCCCTGAACGCGGCCGGCGTCGCGGGCGATTTCACCTTCGTCTCGACGGCCGGCGGCGCGTTTCTTGAATGGATGGAGGGGAAGGCGCTGCCCGGGGTGGCGGCGTTGGCCCAGTAGGAAACAGGTGGGGACCTGAGGTTATGGCTCGGATTACGCTTCGACAGCTGCTCGATCACGCGGCGGAGAATGGCTACGGCGTCCCCGCGTTCAACATCAACAACATGGAGCAGGCGCTGGCCATCCTGGAGGCCGCCGACAGCGTCGACGCCCCGGTGATCATCCAGGCCAGCCGCGGCGCGCGCTCCTACGCCAACGACATCGTGCTGAAGCACCTGATCGACGCGGTGGCGGAGATGTATCCGCACATCCCGATCTGCATGCACCAGGACCACGGGAACAACGAGGCCACCTGCGCCACGGCGATCCAGTTCGGCTTCACCTCGGTGATGATGGACGGCTCGCTGAAGGCCGACGGCAAGACGCCCGCCGACTACGACTACAACGTCAAGGTCACCCGTAACGTCGTCGACATGGCCCACTGGGTTGGGGCCTCCGTCGAGGGCGAGCTCGGCGTGCTGGGCAGCCTCGAGACCGGCATGGGCGAGAAGGAAGACGGCCACGGCTTCGAGGGCAAGCTGGAGCACGACCAGCTGCTGACGGATCCCGACCAGGCGGTGGAATTCGTGAAGGCCACCGAGGTCGACGCCCTGGCCATCGCCATGGGCACGTCGCACGGCGCCTATAAGTTCACCCGCAAGCCGGACGGCGCGGTGCTGGCCATGAACGTGATCGAGGAGATCCACCAGCGCCTGCCCAACACCCACCTGGTGATGCACGGCTCCAGTTCGGTGCCTCAGGATCTTCAGGACATCATCAACCAGTACGGCGGCGAGATGCCCCAGACCTGGGGCGTGCCGGTGGAAGAGATCCAGCGGGGCATCAAGCACGGCGTGCGCAAGATCAACATCGACACCGACAACCGCATGGCCATGACCGGCGCCATCCGCAAGGTGTTCGCCGAGAACCCGGGCGAGTTCGACCCCCGCAAGTACCTGAAGCCCGCCATGGAGGCCATGCGCGCGGTCTGCAGGCAGCGGCTGGAGGAGTTCGGGACCGCCGGCCAGGCCAGCAAGATCAAGCCGTTGCCCATGTCGGCCATGGCCAAGCGCTACCAGGCCGGCGAGCTTGCGGCGAAGATCGGGGTCACGCGCCAGGCGGCGGAGTAGGCCCGCCATCGACTCCCTCGAGGTCATCGCCCGACCGCACTTCGAGAAGGCGGACCTCGCCTGGCTCACCGACATCCGCTCGCGCCGCGCCGGGAGCCGGGGATCGCCCTATTTCACCCTGGTGTTCCCGGGCGCGGACCTGACGCCGAAGGCGTTCGCCGAGGCGGTGCGGCTGCGGGCGCATGACTTCCCGCGCATCCGCTTCCGGCTGCGATCCGCCCTGGTGGTGCCGGAGCACGCCGTCTCGCGCTTCCACGTGTTCCTGATCCCCGACGAGGGCTTCGGGGCGATCCTGCGCCTGCACGACCGGCTGCACGCCGGGGCCCTGGAGGCGGCCATCCGGCCCGAGACGCCCTACCTGCCGCACATCACCGTGGCGACCACGCCGGACCACGCCGCCGCGCGCAAGCTGGCCCAGGCGCTGAACAACGGCGAGCTCGACATCTCAGGCCATATCGAGACGCTGGAGGTGGAGCACCGCACGGGCGACGTGATCCGCAAGGTGGCCGAGGTCCCGCTGCACCGCACCGGCTGGTTCGGCTGAGCGATAGACCAGCTCAATTCAAATCGAAATTTATATCAATTTTCCAATCTGACCGGGCGTCGCCATTCTCTCCGCACAGAACGAGCGGAGCTCCCCCGATGGACAAGCCCAAGACCCTGACCACCGCCGCCGGCATCCCGGTGTCGGACAACCAGAACAGCCTGACCGCCGGCCCGCGCGGGCCGCTGCTGGTGCAGGACCTGCACCTCTTCGAGAAGCACGCCCACTTCAACCGCGAGCGCATCCCGGAACGGGTGGTGCACGCCAAGGGCTCGGCGGCGTTCGGGACCTTCACGGTCACCAAGGACATCACCGCCTACACCCGCGCCGACCTGTTCTCCGAGGTGGGCAAGCAGACGGAGATCTTCCTGCGGTTCTCCACCGTGGCCGGCGAACGCGGCGCGGCCGACGCCGAGCGCGACGTGCGCGGCTGGGCGCTGAAGTTCTACACCGGCGAGGGCAACTGGGACCTGGTGGGCAACAACACGCCGGTCTTCTTCGTCCGCGACCCGCTGAAATTCCCCGACTTCATCCACACGCAGAAGCGCGACCCGCGCTCAAACCTGCGCAACCCCACCGCCATGTGGGACTTCTGGAGCCTGAGCCCCGAGAGCCTGCACCAGGTCACGACCCTGTTCTCGGACCGCGGCATCCCGAAGAGCTACCGCCACATGCACGGCTTCGGCTCGCACACCTACAGCTTCATCAACGCGGCCGGTGAGCGGTTCTGGGTGAAGTTCCACTTCAAGACCCAGCAGGGCATCCAGAACCTGACCAACGCCGAGGCCGCCGCCATCGTCGCGAACGACCGCGAGAGCCACCAGCGCGACCTCTTCGAGGCCATCGAGCGCCGCGACTTCCCCAAGTGGACGGTGCAGGTGCAGATCATGCCGGAGGCCGAGGCCGAGACCACGCCCTACAACCCCTTCGACCTGACGAAGGTCTGGCCGCACGGCGACTATCCGCTGATCGACGTCGGCGTGCTGGAGCTCAACCGGAACCCGGACAACTACCACGCCGAGGTGGAGCAGGCGACGTTCTCCCCGGCCAACGTGGTCCCGGGCATCGGCTACAGCCCCGACAAGATGCTGCAGTTCCGGCTGTTCTCCTACGCCGACGCCCACCGCCACCGGGTGGGGACCAACGCCGAGGCGCTGCCCGTGAACCGGCCGAAGTCGGCGGTGAACAGCTACCACCGCGACGGCGCCATGCGCTTCGACGGCAACGGCGGAGGCTCGGTGAACTATGAGCCGAACAGCTTCGGCGGGCCGAAGGAGGACAAGTCCTATCGCGAGCCGCCGCTGAAGATCTCGGGCGACGCCGACCGCTACGACCACCGCGCCGGCAACGACGACTACAGCCAGGCCGGCGCGCTCTTCCGCCTGATGAGCGACGACCAGAAGCGCCAGCTGTTCGACAACATCGCCGCCGCCATGGCCGGCGTGCCGGACACGATCATCCGCCGGCAGCTGGCCCACTTCGCCGCCGCCGACCCGGCCTATGCCACCGGCGTGGCGGAGCGTGTGGGCGTCAGCGTTTCGGTGGCGGCCGAGTAGCCCCGAGGTGTTCCTGGCCGGCGGCTCAGCCGGCGCTGGCCAGGACGCCACGACGGCGGCGCAGGATCGCGCCGACGGCGCCGAAGCCGGCGATCATCAGCGCCCAGGTCGCCGGCTCGGGAACGGGCAGGCCGCCCAGGTTGGGGTTCTGGTCGATGATCGGCGGAAGCGGGCGCTCCGCGGCCACACCCACCGTGGAGCTGCCGTCCGCCAGGGCCTGATAGTGGGCCGCGAAGTCGTTGAAGGTCAGGGACGCCGGCGCCGCGACCTGGGTCAGCACGGCCGTCGTCACCTGGTCCGTACGGATCAGCTTGCCCTTCTTGTTGTAGACCGGCACGTCGGTGGTCACGTAGTGGACCTCCTGGCTGGCGAAGGTGAGGCTGAAGACCCCGGCGCCGGAGGTCCCCGACGCGACGCCGCCTGAGCCGCCGCCGGCGCAGGATGCGCCAGGGGTCGCCTTCAGGCAGAAGTCCAGCTTGTCCAGAGACGGCATTTGCCCGCCCGTGGCGTACTGGGTGAAGAGGCCCGAGACGCCCGTGACGTCGGTGAAGTCCTCGGCGACGTCCCAGCCGATGGTGGCGACGCGGGAGGGGTCCGTGGAGAGGTTCTGCAGCTGGTAGCTGAAGTTCCACTGGTAGCCGTTGGCCGACACGTCCACGAGGGACAGCGACAGCAGGGCGCCGAGGCCGTCGTCGACCGTCGTCGTGCCCGGCAGGTAGCCGTTGAGATAGACCGGCGACTGCGCGCCGGCCGTGGTGAACGTCAGCTCCGTCACGGCGGCCTGGGCGGCGCCGGAAACGCCGAGCACAAGGGCGGCGGCCGCCGCGGCGGCTGCAAGGCGTGTCATCTTCAATCTCCAACCTGCGCAATGGCGCGGCCGTCCACTAGCTGCGGCTTTCGCACTGCAACATGTGACAAACAGGCCGTTGCTACTCATTTTGCGGCAGGAGCGGTTAAGGAACTCCCGCCTCCAGCAGGCGGACCTAGGCCTCGATGGCGTTCCCCCGCATCTCCTTGAGGAACAGCAGGCCCACGACGGCGGTGAAACCCGCGACGACGATCGGGTACCAGAGGCCGAAGTAGATGTTGCCCGTGGCCGCGACCATGGCGAAGGCGGTCGTCGGCAGGAAGCCGCCCAGCCAGCCGTTGCCCAGGTGATAGGGCAGCGACATCGAGGTGTAGCGGATCCGCGCCGGGAACATCTCCACCAGCGCCGCGGCGATCGGGCCGTAGACCATGGTCACGTAGAGGACCAGCAGCCAGAGCAGGCCCACGACCAGCGGCTTGTTCATCTTCGCCGGATCGGCCTTGGCGGGATAGCCCGCGGCCTTCAGCTCGGCGGCGAAGCTCTTGGTCCAGGCCTCCTTGGCCGCCTTGAAGCCGGCCCGGCCCATGGACGAACCTTCGAGGCTGGGGATCGCCTTGGCGCCGATGCGGATCACCGCCAGCGATCCGGCCGGGGCGGCCTGGTTGGCGTAGGAGACGCCGGCGTTGGCAAGCGCCGCCTTGGCCACGTCGCAGCCGCTGGTGAAGGCGGTCTTGCCCACCGGGTCGAACTGGAAGTTGCAGGTGGCCGGGTCGGCGACGACGGTCACCGGCGCGCTGGCCGAGGCCGCGGCCAGCACCGGATTGGCCGCCACCGTCAGGGCCTTGAACACCGGGAAGTAGGTGAGCGCGGCGATCAGGCAGCCCGTGAGGATCACGGGCTTGCGGCCGATGCGGTCCGACAGCCAGCCGAACACCACGAAGAACGGCGTGCCGAGCGCGAGCGCGACGGCCACCAGCTCGTTGGTGAGGATGCCGTCCACCTTCAGCATCTTCTCCAGGAAGAAGAGCGCGTAGAACTGGCCGGTGTACCAGACCACCGCCTGGCCGGCCGTGAGGCCCAGCAGCGCCAGGATCACCAGCTTCAGGTTGGGCCAGCGGGCGAAGCTCTCGGTGAGCGGGGCCTTGGAGTTGGTCCCCTCGGCGACCATCGCCTTGAAGACCGGGCTCTCGTTCAGCTGCAGCCGCAGCCACATCGAGACGCCCAGCAGCACGATCGACACCAGGAACGGCACGCGCCAGCCCCAGTCCTTGAACGCGTCCTCGCCGATGTTGGTGCGCACCAGGATGATCACGATGAGGCTGAGGAAGAGGCCGAACGTCGCCGTCGTCTGGATCCAGCTGGTGTAGAGGCCGCGCTTGCCGGCCGGCGCGTGCTCGGCGACGTAGGTGGCGGCGCCGCCATACTCCCCGCCCAGGGCCAGGCCCTGGATCAGGCGCAGCGAGATCAGCAGCACCGGCGCCAGCACCCCGATCTGGTCGTAGCCGGGCAGGAGGCCGACCACGAAGGTTGAGAGGCCCATCAGCAGCATGGTGACGAGGAAGGTGTTCTTGCGCCCCCAGAGGTCGCCCAGCCGGCCGAACACCAGCGCCCCGAACGGCCGCACCGCGAAGCCGGCGGCGAACGCCAGCAGGGCGAAGATGTAGCCCGTGACCTCGTTCACGCCCGAGAAGAAGTGGGTGGTGATGAAGCCGGCCAGCGAGCCGTAGAGGTA
>Ga0105238_10007963_pt1 | contig 10603 bp, 10 predicted proteins | sample KBSC34metaG_FD_81526 | JGI IMG/M metagenome (GOLD analysis project Ga0105238, IMG submission 81526) | Corn rhizosphere microbial communities from Kellogg Biological Station, Michigan, USA - KBS C3-4 metaG | ecosystem: Host-associated > Plants > Roots > Rhizosphere > Soil | place: Michigan, USA...
GCCCAGATTGAAGGCCCATCGGTGCCGGTCGGCTATCTCCTGCCCGAACGGCAGGTGGCTCTGCTCGACGATGCCGGCCAGGCCGTCGCGCCGGGCGAAACGGGGGAATTGTTCGTCCGGGGCCCGATGGCGCTCGGGGCATGGCGCGGGGGCGCGCTCACCCCCGGGCCGTTCCTGCCGGACCCCGACAATCCTTCGTCGCGCATCTATCCGATGCACGATCTGGTGCGGCAGCGGCCGGACGGGCTGTTCGAATTCGTCGGCCGCAAGGATCGCCGCGTCAAGATTCGCGGCCAGTGGGCCGATCTCGGCGAGATCGAAACCGCCTTGCGCGGCATGGACGCGGTTGCCGAAGCCGTGGTGGTCACGACCAGCCACGAAGGCGAAGGCGATCGTCTTGCCGCCTTCATCGTGCTTGAAGAGGGCGCTCCGCAACCGACGCTCGGCACCGTCAGGAAAAATGTCGCGGCGGATACGGCGGAGCATATGGCGCCCGCCGAGGTCCATTTCCTGCCGACAATCCCCCGCCTCGCCAACTTCAAGCCCGACCTGGTTCATCTCGGCAGGCTCGCCGCCGCCGGCTAGCGCCTGATAGCGCGATCATGTTTGCCTGGATCGTCATCGCCACCCCGGCAAAGGCCCATATGCCCTACGCTTGGTCGCCGTATGCCGTCGCCCGTCGGAGGCCGGGGCCTCAGGAGGCTTGGGACCGGCGACCTCTATCTCCCGAGGTGCCGGCCTCCGCCCGCATGACGGATTTGCGTATTCCCGCCTGCGCCTCGCCTTGGCGCCCGTGGCCAAAGCAATCCAACCCGCAATAGCAATCAGCCGCTACGCCGCGACCGGCTCGCCCTCGCCTAGGCGCAATTCGGGCTGTTGTCCGGTCATTTTCGGCAGACCCCGCGCCGGCAGATGGAATACGCGGTAGCCGGGTGCGCAGCCCAGCTGCGCGGCGATCCGTTCCAGCAGCAAGCGGCGGTCGACGCCCGTTTGGCGTGATGTCACGCTGAGTGAGAGGCCGCGCGCATCGGCATGCGCCGACACGTGCAACGTGGGAGCCGCCGCGAAGCAGGCGATGTCGGCCGGGCCTTGACCCGCCCCCAGGCTGCCATGCACGCCCTTCCATGAGACGGTGATGTTGGGATCGGGCGGTCGTTTGGCCTCGACGCCGGCAAACCGGCGGTGGCGTTCCGGCCGGCGGCCAAGCAGCCGCTCGAGATTCCGGTCCCAACCCGTTTCGTCGAGCGTGCGGATATGGCGCGTGATGTGGCGCGCCAGCGCGTCCATGCCGGGATGGTCGCCGACGCGCACCGGGAAGCGCAACGATCCCACGCCAAAGCCGAACCCGTTCGTTTCGGCGAGCGCCGATCGCAGGATCGGCACGTTGAGGAATATCTGGTCCTGCGGGCGTCCCTGCTGCTCCAGGAATGCCCTGGCGGCCGCCGCAGCCAACCAGCCGAGCATGCCCCCGTAGCCGGCGCGCGCATTGTCGACCAGCCGGTCGCGATCGTGCGGCGATGTCACCAGCCAGCTCACCTCGGGGCAGGGCAAAGGCCGTTCGGCCAATCCCACATAATCGCCCCGCAGCGTCCTGAGGAATGGCGGCAACCACCGCAGCAGTGGCTGGACGCGGGTCGGCTGCCGCGGCACGCGCGCCTGGTCCGGCCGCTGGCCAAGGCCCAATTCCGCCGAAAGCGTGGTCAGGAAGCGCAGCATCGACATGCCGTCGGCGACCGCGTGCAGCCATACCGCCTGCAGCCATGTGTCGCGCCCGGCGGTGACCAGATTATAATGCCAGACGCGGCCCTCGCTGCCGCTCGCGAAGCCGAGCAGCGGGCCGATGTCATGATCGGCGGCGGCAAAGGTGCCCGATTGCAGCACCGGACGGCCGCGCAGCCAGGCCAGTCGCATGTTGAGGATCGGGTAGTGCGCGCACGTCGACGCGATCGCCGCCTCAAGCTGGTCTTTCCGCGTGTCGGGGAAGCGCGCCACCAGGCCGCATGGCATGCCCGCCCCGTTTTTATCGAGCGCGGCATGCATCGATGCGAGCGGCCCGAAGGCCGTGCAGATATCGATCATGCCGCCGCTTCGAGGACGGGCCGCCCCCGTTCGGCCGGGGTGCCGACCGGCGGATAGCGGCGCGGCGTTTCAAGTCCGGCCGCCTGCTGCACCGCCGCCAGCGGGGTTGCCATCAATTCTTCCCACGGCAACAGATCGAGCAGCTGCGCCGCGCGGCCGCGCCGATAGGCTTCACGCACCGCCGCGATCAGGCCCGGTTGACGGCGGCCGGCGAGCACCGAGCAGCCGAGCGCCGCGATCACGAACGCGCCGACATGGCGCGTCTGGCCGAAGCGAAACGCCATCAGGCAAGTCTCGCCGAGCGGATCGATCCCATAATCGGTGAGGACGTGCCGGAGATCGTGGCCAGCCTCGACCCTGGTGCGGAACCAGCGGCGGCGCGGATCGCGCTCGAACCGCAGCCCCGCCTCGACCGCGCCGGCCAGGTACAGATCCTCGTCAATCTCCGACCGGACCATGAAATCGCCATAAGCGTAACCGAGCGATCCAGGCGGCAGCGCCTGCAGCGCCGCCCGCTCCCGCAATAGGGCCACGCTGTCCGGCGCGGTCGCCAGCAGGCGCGCGCCGGCCTCGGTTTGTTCGAATGCGGCGAAGGCCCGCTCGAACGTGCCGCCTTCCGTCTTGTAGAGGAATTGCTGGCCGTAATGCGACCGGCGGCTCGGCCGCACCGCGATGATGACGAAATAGCAGCATGCCAGAAGGGCATTGCTCGCCAGGCGACCGGCCCCGCGCACGGTCGAGAACATCTTACGCATACCTGCCCCCAGGCCGCCAAATTTGTTCCGACATGCCCGAAATTTGCGACGAAGTCTTGGTTTTTCGAGGTTAACGCCAAACTTTGGCAGCGAACGATCTTACCGCAGCGCCCGTTCGAACGATTCCACCAATCCGTCCGCGGCCGGGCCGGCGGCCAGATTCTGATGCGTGCCCTCAACCTCGACCACCCGGAGGTCGGCGCACAGCTTGCTCCAGAAGTCCGGCGCCCGCGCCGTCACCCCGTCGGACGTCACCACCAGCAGCACCGGCACGTCGAGCGCCGCAGGCCGCCAGTAGCGTATGGATTGCAGCCGCAGATGATGCAGCGCGAGCCGATCGGCGGCAATCATGTTGGCGGAAGGGGACCGGTCCGATCGCGCAAGCCGACTGGCGAGCGCCCACGCGTCCATCCGGATCGCGGCATCCATCAGCAGCGAATGGTTGTCCGTCAGGCGATCCTGGCGGCGCAGGCCGGGCACCCGATTTTTCAGCCTTCGCCGTAAAACTTGCGGAGACCTCAACGCGTTGAACAGACGACGCAAAACGCCGTGCGGCGGGAAAACGTCGATCAGGCCGAGAAAGGCGATCCGCCTTCCCCGGGCGGTCAGATGGCCCGCGACCTCATAGGCCAGCGCACCGCCGAAACTATATCCGGCCAGCCTTATGTCGCCCTCGGGCTGGCGTTGCGCGATATCGTCGGCGACCTGGAGCGCCGTTGCCTTGAGATCGGTCAGCACCGATCGCGGCTGATCGAGACCCGGCGCATCGACCAGAATGAAGGCGAATTGCGGCAGCTTGGCTTGCCAGGCATGCACCATCCGCAATTGATGCCCGCCGAGCCCGGTCATGAAGAACAGCGAGGGCCGACCGCCAGGCACTGCCGGCACGCCGCCCGCTTCGTGCGCGATGCCGGTGGCGAGCGACACCGGCGTCGTCACCGGACTGAGCAGGCCATAGCTGATCTTGCGGCCAAGCTGCCGTTCGAGCCGGAGCACCAATTCCATCGCCTTGAGCGAATCGATTCCGGTATCCCCCAACTCCCGGTCGAGCGCGAACGTGTCGCGTGGCGCCGTCTCGCGCCAGGCGTTGCTCACGACCTCCAGGATCGCGGCATAATCGTGAGGGCCCGGATCGCCGTCGCTCACCTCACCGCTCCATCAGGCGCGTGCCGCATGAGACCACATTGCGTGAGACGAGCAAAATGCCGCTCCATTCGACCCCCTTCATCGCCGCGCGCCAGGACGATCGCCCGTTCCGCGCCTCCTCTAGCGGGCCCCCATGCCCACAAAATACTAAGATACCGTACCGCTCCCATGATCGGGATGTCGAGCGATGTTCGGACCGGAACGGCGGCGGTGGGCGGGCATCAGGGAAAGGCGCGCGCGGCAATGGCCTGATGCTGAAAAATTGGCGCACCCGAAGGGATTCGAACCCCTGGCCTCTGCCTTCGGAGGGCAGCGCTCTATCCAGCTGAGCTACGGGTGCCTGTGGGCGCGCTTAGCAAAGGGATGGCGCGCCCGCAAATCATGCCTTCATGCTTTTTGCGGGCTTTTGGGCGGCGGCGTCTTGGGCCGATAGGCGCACAGGTCGATCTCGACGCAGCGCCAGCATTCCGGCGTGCGCGCCTTGCACGTGTAGCGGCCGTGCAGGATCAACCAGTGATGGGCATGGCTGCGAAAGGGTTGCGGCGTGACCTTCTCCAGCTTCTGTTCGACCGCCACCACATCCTTGCCCGGGGCAAGGCCGGTGCGGTTGGAAACGCGGAAAATATGCGTGTCGACCGCGATCGTCTCATGCCCGAACGCGACGTTGAGCACGACATTGGCGGTCTTGCGCCCGACACCCGGCAGCGCCTCCAGCGCGGCGCGGTCCTGCGGCACCTGGCTTCCGTGCCGGGCGATCAGCTGGCCGGATAGAGCGATCACATTCCTGGCCTTGGTGTTGAACAGGCCGATCGTCTTGATATGCTCCCTGAGCCCCGCCTCGCCCAGCGCGATCATCGCCTCGGGCGTCCGCACCTGCTCGAACAGCCGCCGCGTCGCCTTGTTGACCCCGACGTCGGTCGCCTGCGCCGAGAGCACGACCGCCACCAGCAATGTATAGGGATTCACATATTGCAGCTCGGTCTCGGGCGACGGGTTGAGCTCGGCGAGACGGCGATAGAATTCGAAGACTTGGTCGCGCTTCATCAGCTTCATCAAAGGCCGAGCACGTCCGCCATGGCATAACGGCCGGCGGGCTTGCCGGCGAGCCACAGGGCGGCCCGCACCGCGCCGGTCGCAAAGATCGTCCGATTCTCGGCGCGATGGCCAAGCTCGATCCGTTCGCCCTCGGCCGCGAATACCACCTGATGGTCGCCCGCCACCGATCCGCCGCGCAACGAGGCATAATAGATGCCGCCCTCCTCGCGCGGATGCGGCCCTTCCTGCATGCGGTCGAACCGGTTGAGTTCGGTCGGCGATCCCGCGCCGCGCCCGATATTGGCGGAAGCCCCGAGCAACAGCGCCGAGCCCGACGGCGTGTCGAGCTTGTGGCGATGGTGCATTTCGACGATCTCGATGTCCCAATCGGTGCCGAGCACGCGCGCCGCCTGTTCCACCAGCGCGCGCAGCACATTCATGCCGAGCGAGGTATTGGCGGTCTGCAGCACGGCCACGTCGCGCGCCGCGGCGTCGATCAGCGCATGGTCGGCGGGCACCAGCCCGGTCGTGCCGATCACGATCGGCGTGCCCGCCGCGCGGGCCGCCTCCAGGCTCTGCGGCAACGCGCCGGGCGTGGAAAAATCGACCAGCACGTCGGATGCCCGGGCGAGTGACAGCGCGTCGCCATGGTCGCCATGGACCGCGCCTTCGCGGTCGATGCCGCCCGCGATGCTCGCATCCCGCATGGCCGCCGCATTGGCGATTGCTCGGCCCATCCGGCCGGCTGCTCCGATAATTCCGATCCTGACGCTCATGCGCGCCGTCTGGCACAAGCCCCCTCGCTTGGCGAGAGGGCGGTTGGCCAGCCGGCGGTGGCGGGCGCCGCGCCACTCGACTAAGGTCGCCCGGTGACCGTCATCCGCAACATTGTCGTCCTCACCGGCGCGGGCATCTCCGCCGAAAGCGGGCTCGCCACGTTCCGCGGTCCGGACGGGCTATGGGAAGGCCACCGCGTCGAGGATGTCTGCACGCCTGAAGCGTTGGCGCGCGATCCGGCGCTGGTGCTCGAATTCTACGATATGCGGCGACGTGCCTTGACGGAGGTGCAGCCCAATCCGGCGCATGAGGCGCTGGCGCGGCTCGATGCCGAATGGCCGGGCGGATTGCTTATCGTCACGCAGAATGTCGACGATCTGCACGAACGCGCCGGCGCGCGGCGGCTGATCCACATCCATGGCGAATTGCTGTCGGCGCTGTGCCGGCGATGCGGGGGCCGCTCGCGATTCGAGGACGACATGATCGGCGATCCGCCTTGCCCGGCCTGCGCGGTCCGCGGCGGCCTGCGCCCCGACATCGTCTTTTTCGGCGAAATTCCCTATCACATGGACGAGATCGAGGCCGCGCTGTCGCACGCCGATTTGTTCGTCTCGATCGGCACATCGGGCGCGGTCTATCCCGCGGCCGGCTTCGTCCAGCTGGCCCGTGCCGTCGGCGCCGACACGCTCGAGCTCAATCTCGATCCGTCGGCCGGCAGCGCGCTCTTCGCGCATAGCGCATTCGGCGCGGCGAGCATGCTCGTGCCTGCCTGGGTAGATCGGCTGCTGGCGGAGCGCGCGTCCGATCAGACCCGTTCCTGCTGAGGGAAGCGACCTGACCGGCAATCGCAAAATCTCCAGATGATGCTCAGGACAATATATCGAGACGTGGCTCCGCACGTTGGCGGCGATAAAGCGTGGGAGAAGCGCCGATCTCCTTCCTGAAGGCGGTATTGAACAGGCTGATCGTGTTGAATCCGCAAAGGAATGCAATCTCGGTCACGCTTAATTCGGTCGATCGCAGCAGCCGCTTTGCGCGTTTCAGGCGCTGGGCCTGGATATAGCGCATCGCGCTCATGCCAAAGGCGCCCTGGAATGCTTCGGAAAAGCGCGAGTGCGACAAACCCGCGAGGCAATAAAGCTCCTTCGCTTCGATGCGATCGCCCAGGCGCTGGTTGATATACGCCACGACCGAAGCGAAGCGGTGCGTTTTCGCGATCCGCCCCGACACGCCCAATGAATCGCACCGCTCCGCAAAGAGCCGCGCCACGATCGAGAGTATGTGCGTGACCAGCCCGCGGCTGGCGATCTGCCAATTGCGCACCTCCGGGTCGGCGGTCGTATGCAATTGGCTGATAAGTAACCGAAGCTGCGGATCGGCGGGGAGTTTGTTGAACCCGAACTCGGCGGCATGAAGAAACGGCTGTAGCCATTGCGAGCATTCCTCCGCATCGCCGAACAGCGAAGCGCCGAAATAGGTCACCAGCGCACCCGCATTGCCGGCCTGCGGAATGATCGGCTGGTGGATATCGTTGGCATTGACGATGAAGACGTCGCCCGGCGCGATGGGGATCTCGGCGTCCTGGATCATGTACGAGCCATGATCCTCCGGAATGTAGGCGATCTCATATTCCGGATGGCAATGCAGATAGCCAAACGCCGTCGACAGCGGCGCGATATGGCTCGTGCGCAGCGGAAAATGCGGGTCATGAAATGGAATGCGCGCATGGAACGGATCGACACGCATGTGTCCGCCCTTCTGGCGCCGTGCTGTCGCCGCCGTCATCACGAGCATTGGAATAACCGGAAAATAGTGAAAGCCAACCGGAAAGCACTGGATAGTGCTCCACGCGCCGTCGCCCTAACAAATGGAAGCAAAGGAGGGGCTATGCGCAAAGTCACGAAAGGCTGCCGGACGGCTTGCAGCTTCGCTATCCTGCTCGCTGCGGCGTCCGCTCAGCCGACATCGGCAGCTCCGGCGCAAGAGCATGTCGGTAAACCGGTCATGCTCGCCCTCGACCGCCTCGAACTGGTCAACCGCACCGCCACCGTTGTCGACGGCGAGATCCAGCTGAACGCTGCGCCCGATGCTGGATTGGCGTGGATCGCCGGCGTCACACTCAACCAGGGCTGCCTTTCCCTGGACGTGCGCGGGTCGAACGAATTTGGCCGCAGCTTCGTAGGCATCGCCTTCCGCGGCGTGGATCGGGACACGTACGATGTCGTCTATGCGCGCCCCTTCAGGTTCCGCTCGGCCGACCCCGCTGACGCAGAGCATGGTCTGCAATATATGTCGATGCCCGATTACCCTTGGCCGGTACTGCGCGAGCACTCGCCGGGAGTCTACGAAGCCTCGATCGGTTCGGCCCCAGACCCGAACGATTGGGTGCATCTCGTGGTTCGTTTCCGCGCGGGGCGGATGCAGGCATTCGTCAATGGCGTCGCGGCACCGCAGCTCGACCTGCGCCTGCTGACCCAAGTAACCGCCGGCCGCGCCGCGCTGTGGGTGGGGAACAATTCCAGCGGTGCTTTCCGCAACCTCCGCGACTGCAGCTGACAGGTGCCTGTAAATGATTTTCAAATGGCGGATTTCGATCTCATGCTGAAACACGAGCGAGCCGGGAGAGCCGCATGCTGGACTTGATGATCAGGTGTGCCTTTGCGGCAGCTTCTTTATGCGTGCTGATCCCCGTTACTGCGTCCTCGCGCATCGTCGATCACGCGCCAATGAGAAGCCACGATTTCGAATTCGTGTCGGGCGGCAGGAAGCTTTCAGGCGTTATCGACCAGCCGCTCGCCGGCAAGGCAAAGGCACTGGTGATCTTCGTGCATGGCAGCGGTGTGACCAACATCCGCCCGGAGAAGCCCAATTTGGAGCTGCGGCGTCGCTTTGCAGACATCGGGATTGCCAGTGTCATGTGGGACAAGCCCGGGAGGGGCCGAAGCGAAGGCAGGTTCGACGACGATCAACCCCTGGAGGAAAGCGCCACGGAAGTGGTGGACGCCATCGCCCATCTCCGGGCAACAGGAGCACCCGGTTCGAACAAGATCGGAATCTGGGCCACTAGTCGTGGGACATGGGTTGCGCCCATTGCGATTTCTCACGAGCACTCGATCCGCTTCTGGATTTCCATCAGCGGAGCTTCCGGCGAGGACAACAAATATTATTTGATGAAATCCAACCTGCCATTGGAGGGGCGGTCGGCGGCCCAGACGGACCAACTCATGGATGAATGGAAGGCTGGGCGGCGCATCTTCCTTGAGGGTGGGGACTATCGCACCTATCTCGCCGCCACCGAGAAGCTTCGCGCGGATCCGGCGATATTCTATCTTGCCGGAGACCTGACGGGCTCGAAGGAAGATTATGAATCTCAGCGGCAAGCGTATCTGAAGGCGCGCGATCGCTACCGGTTCGACCCCGACACCCTTTCCATGTTGCGCGTGCCCGATTTCGCGCGAATGCTGAGCCGCCTGGACATCGATGTTCTCGCGATCTTCGGCGAAAAAGACAGCAATGTTGATTGGCGGAAGGCACGAGCCCTCTATCAGTCCACGGTCGGCAAGAACCCCCGCGCAAGTCTTGCGGTCCGGACCTTCCCTTTCTGCAATCACGCCATGAACGTCTCGCAGACGGGCTGGATACGCGAGGTTGAAGGTACGCCGATCGCATCAAGGCCGTGCGACGGATATTATGAGACCCAGATCGATTGGTTGCGCGGGCACGTCCTGCGCAAATGACCAGGGCGTGCTCCGAAAGCCATCGCCGGCTCCGTTTACACGTGCGCTAACCCAGATCCCCGGCCGCGCCATCGTCCGCAAAATCGATCTTCCATTTGCCGTCGGGGTCGCGCCGCATCGGCCGATGGCAGCGGCGGCAGCGGCTTATCCAGCCTTCGTCATCCCGCCGCACCCGGTTGCGCGAACGCCGATGATAGCCCAGCTTGCACAGAAGACTCATCATGAAGAGCCCCTTCCGCGCCAAGTGTGACTTGATTGGCGGTTCGGTTCAAGCGTCGCGCGTGGCGCGCGCGCCCAGCTTGCGTAAACCGCCCGGCGGTCAGCGCCAGCGGCGCTCGAAACGGTCGTTGAGGCCGGTCAATATCTCATATTGGGACAGGCCCGAACGCTGCGCCAGCTGCGGCAGATCGAACTCCAGCGCGAGCCAATCCCCCTCGCCCACCGCAGTGCCCGTCGCGTCGATCGCGAGCAGGTCCATGGAAATGCGGCCGACCAGCGGCAGCCGCCGGTCCCCCGCCAATGCACAGGCGCCGGGCGCGAACCGGCGCATATAGCCGTCGGCATAGCCCAGGTTGACGATGGCGATCGGCCCATCCCGTTCCGCCTGCCAGGTCGCGCCATAGCCGACGCTGTCGCCGGCCGCGACATGCCTCAATTGCACCACCTCGGCCTCGATCCCGACGACCGGACTGATGCCGCCAGCCGGCGCGGCGGGAATACCGCCATAGAGCGCAAGGCCTGGCCGCGTCAGATCGAAGCCATAATCGGGCCCGAGCAGGACGCCGGCCGAATTGGCCAGGCTGTAGCGCTGCGCCGGGATCGCGCCGCGTAGCGCGCGAAAGGCGGCGAGCTGGCGCAGGTTGAGTCCGTGATCGGGCTCGTCGGCGCAGGCGAGATGGCTCATCAGCGTCTCGATCGCTAGGCCGTTCAGCGCGCCCGACAGCGCCTCCTCCATCGTCAGCCCGAGCCGGTTCATGCCCGTATCGACCATCACGTCACAAGCGCCGCCACCGGCCGCGCGCCAGCGTGCCACCTGCTCCACGCTGTTGAGCACCGGCCGCGCCGCAGCGGCGA
>Ga0105238_10007971_pt1 | contig 10598 bp, 9 predicted proteins | sample KBSC34metaG_FD_81526 | JGI IMG/M metagenome (GOLD analysis project Ga0105238, IMG submission 81526) | Corn rhizosphere microbial communities from Kellogg Biological Station, Michigan, USA - KBS C3-4 metaG | ecosystem: Host-associated > Plants > Roots > Rhizosphere > Soil | place: Michigan, USA...
GCGATCCTCGAGCTCGAGGGCGAGCTCGGCGTCGACATCTTCGCGCGCCACGGCAAGCGCCTGCGCCGGATCACCGAACCCGGCCGCGAGGTGCTGAAGTCGATCGAGGTGATCATGCGCGAGGTTGGCAACCTCAAGAAGATCGGCGACGAGTTCTCAAAGCAGGACGCCGGCACGCTCTCGATCGCGACCACGCACAGCCAGGCACGCTACTTCCTGCCGGCGCCGATTGCGCAGATGCGCAAGCGCTTTCCGAAGGTCAACATCAGCCTGCACCAGGGCACTCCCGAGCAGGTCGCGAAGATGGTCTACGAGGAGGTCGCCGACTTCGGGCTCGCGACCGAGTCGCTCGACGACTTCGCCGACCTCGTGACGCTGCCGTGCTACGCCTGGCAGCACGTCCTCGTGCTGCCCGTCGGGCATCCGCTGACGCAGGTCGACCGCGTCTCGATCGAGGACCTCGCGCCGCTGCCGCTGATCTCGTACCACCCGGCGTTCTCGGGCAGGAAGCGCGTCGACCAGGCGTTCGCGACGCGCAAGCTCGTCCCCAACGTCGTCCTCGAGGCGATCGACGCCGACGTCATCAAGACCTACGTGCGGCTCGGTCTCGGCATCGGCATCGTCGCCGAGGTCGCGATGCGCGAGGAAGGCTCGGGCTCCGACCTCGTCGCGCGGCCGGTCGGCCACTTGTTCGGCCAGAACATCACGCGGATCGCGTTCAAGCGCGGCGCGTACCTGCGCAACTTCGTCTACGCGTTTGCCGAGATGACGTCGGACCGGCTGACGCGCCCGCTCGTCGAGCGCGCGATGGCCGGCGACGCCCACGACTACCAGCTATAGAAATGGTGCCCCCACGCTCACTGCGTTCGCTGCCCCCCGAGGGGGCGCGGCCGGACTTGGCGCGGCCCGGCGCCCGGCCGGTCGCCATCGCCGACGCCGCCCACATTCCCCGCGTCGAGAGTCGGCTTCCCGACGTCGGCACGACGATCTTCACCGTGATGTCGGCGCTCGCGACCGAGCACGGCGCGGTCAACCTCGGCCAGGGCTTCCCCGACTTCGACTGCGATCCGAAGCTCGTCGACGCCGTCGATGCCGCGATGCGCGCGGGCCTGAACCAGTATCCGCCGATGACCGGCGTGCCGATCCTGCGCGAGCGGATCGCTGCCAAGATCGAGGCGCTCTACGGCCACCGCTACGACCCGGCGACCGAGATCACCGTCACTGCGGGCGCGACACAGGCGATCCTCACCGCCGTGCTCGCCTTCGTCGGCCCCGGCGACGAGGTCATCGTCCTCGACCCGTGCTACGACAGCTATGCGCCCAACGTCGCCCTCGCGGGCGGCCGCACGGTGCACGTTCCCCTCGTCCCCGGCACCTTCACGCCCGACTTCGACCGCATCGCCGCGGCGCTGACGCCGCGCACGCGCGCGCTGATCGTCAACTCGCCGCACAACCCGAGCGGCACGGTCTGGTCGGCGGCCGACATGCGCCGCCTCGAAGAGCTGCTCGCGCCGACCGACGTCGTCGTCATCAGCGACGAGGTCTACGAGCACATGGTCTACGACGGCGAGCACCCGAGCGCGGCGCGCTTTCCCGGGCTCGCTGCGCGCACGGTCGTGGTCTCGAGCTTCGGCAAGACGTATCACGTCACCGGCTGGAAGGTCGGCTACGCGACCGCGCCGGCGGCGCTCAGCGAAGAGTTCCGCAAGGTCCACCAGTTCAACGTCTTCACCGTCAACACGCCGATGCAGCACGGCCTTGCGAGCCATCTCGCCGACGCCTCGCACCACACGTCGCTGGCGGCGTTCTACCTCGCCAAGCGCGACCGCTTCCGCGCCGGCCTCGCGAAGACGCGGCTGCGCGTGCTGCCGTGCCAGGGAACGTACTTCCAGTGCGTCGACTATTCGGCGGTGAGCGACCTCGGCGACGACGCGTTCTGCCGCTGGCTGACGACCGAGGTCGGGGTCGCCGCGATCCCGCTCTCGGCGTTCTACGCAGACGGCTTCGATCAGCGCATCGCCCGCTTCTGCTTCGCCAAGAAGGACGAGACGCTCGACCTCGCGCTCGAGCGCCTGAGCAGGCTCTGAGACGCGATGCCGTCCGAGCTGCAGACCGAACGACGCGGCACGACGCTGGTGCTGACGATCAGCGACCCGTCGTCGCGCAACACGCTGTCGGCGCAGGTGATCGCCGCCGGCATCGAGGCGCTCTCGGTCGCCGAGTCGAATCCCGAGGTGCGCGCGGTCGTGTTGCAGGGCGCGGCCGGTCACTTCAGCGCCGGCGGCAACGTCCATGGCCTCATCGAGCGGCGCGCCGCCGGAGAGGCGGCGCAACGGCGCATGCTCGAAGACCTGCACCACTGGATCGAGACGATCGCGAGCTTTCCGAAGCCGGTGATCGCCGCGGTCGAAGGCGCCGCCGCCGGCGCCGGCTTTTCGCTCGCGCTCGCGTGCGACCTGATCGTCGCCGCATCCGATGCCCGCTTCGTCGTTTCGCACGGCAAGCTCGGGCTCTCGCCCGACGGCGGCGCGACGGCGAGGCTCGTCGACGCGCTGCCGCCGGCGCTCGTGAAGCAGATGGTCTGGCTCGCCGAACCTGTCACCGCGGCGACATTGCACGAGCGCGGCGTCGTCGCGCTCGTCAGCATGCCGGGCAGCGCGCTCGCCGACGCCCTCATCCTCGCCGACCGCCTCGCCGCGCTCGCGCCGGGCGCGGTCGCGAGCGTCAAGGACCTCGTTGCGCAGGCGCCGCGGCGCACGCTCGGCGAGCAGCTCGCTGCCGAGCGCGACCACTTCCTCGCCAATCTGTTCGGCGCCGACGGCGCCGAAGGGCTCCGCGCGTTCGTCGAGAAGCGCACCGCGCGCTTCTCGTGACGCGGCCGCCGCGCTGTCACCTGAGCGACCGGCCATGCACCCTCCGGTTCTTACCATCGAGGAACAGACCAACATCGAGTCGGGGTCGTGGTTCTCGAGGCTTTCGCCGCCGCTGCGCGAGTCCATCCTGGGGCGTTCGAGCGTTCGCAGGCTCGCCGACGGCGCGTTGCTGTCGACGCGCGGCGCTCCGGCCGAGGAATGGTGCGGCGTCGCGCTCGGCGCGGTGCGGATCAGCTCGGTGTCGCTGTCCGGCAAGCAGGTGACGCTCACGTACGCCGAGCCCGGCACGTGGTTCGGCGACATCGCGCTCTTCGACGGCATGCCGCGCACGCACGACGCCAACGCGCACGGGCCGACGACGCTGCTCGTCGTCCGCAAGGCCGACTTCAAGGACCTGCTCGCGCACAACGTCGAGCTCTACGACGCGCTGCTCAGGCTCAACTGCCGGCGCCTCAGGCTGCTGTTCGACACCGTCGAGGACCTCAACACGCTGCCGCTCTCAGCGCGGCTCGCCAAGCAGATCGTGCTGCTCGCGCGCAGCTACGGCGTGCAACAGGGCGACGAGATCCGGATCGGCCTGCAGCTCGCGCAGGAAGACATCGCACAGCTGCTCGGTGCGTCGCGGCAGCGCGTCAATCAGGAGCTGAAGGGGTTCGAGCGCGAAGGCGCGGTGCGGATCGAGCCGACGCGGCTGGTCGTCCTCTCGCGGGACAAGCTCCTCGCGATCGCCAACCGCTGATTCGCTGTCGCGATCGCAGCGCGGTGCTCGCGCGGGACGACAATGACGCGATGACCACGCCCGAAGCCAACACCGGAACCAAGCCGGTCGCCGAATCGCACGCCTTCGACGTCGCTGCGCTCGAACGCCATCTCGCCGCCTGCCTGCCCGGCTTTGCCGGCCCGCTCTCGGTCGAGCAGTTCAAGGGCGGCCAATCGAATCCGACTTACAAGCTGCTGACCCCGAAGCGCACGTACGTGATGCGCTCCAAGCCCGGCCCGGCATCGAAGCTGCTGCCGTCGGCGCACGCGGTCGAGCGCGAATTCCGCGTCATGCGCGCGCTCGCCGACACCGCGGTCCCGGTGCCGCGGATGCATCTGCTCTGCGAGGACGAGAGCGTCATCGGGCGCGCCTTCTACGTCATGGAGTTCGTCGACGGCCGCGTCCTCTGGGACCAGTCGCTGCCCTCGCTCACGCCGTCCGGTCGCGCCGCGGTCTACGACGAGATGAACCGCGTCATCGCCGCGCTCCACTCGGTCGATCCGACGAGGGTCGGCCTCGCCGACTACGGCAAGCCCGGCAACTACTTCGAGCGCCAGATCGCGCGCTGGACCAAGCAGTACCAGGCGTCGATCACCGAGCCGATCGAGGCGATGGACCGCCTGATCGAGTGGCTGCCGGCGCACATCCCGGCGAGCGCGCGCGACGAGACGCAGGTGACGATCGTGCACGGCGACTTCCGCCTCGACAACCTCGTCTTCGACGCGAGCGAGCCGCGCATCGCCGCAGTGCTCGATTGGGAGCTGTCGACGCTCGGCCATCCGCTCGCCGACTTCAGCTACCACTGCATGTCGTGGCACATCGTTCCCGGCGGCGGCCACGGCGCGCGCGGCATCGGCGGCCTCGACCACGCGACGCTCGGCATTCCGAGCGAGCGCGAGTACGTGCGCCGCTATTGCGAGCGCACTGGCCGCGGCGAGCCGGATGCAGTGATGGCCGACTGGAACTTCTATCTCGCCTACAACCTGTTCCGCATCGCCGGGATCCTGCAAGGCATCGCCAAGCGCATCGAGGCCGGTACCGCGTCGAGCGCGCAGGCGCGGCAGTCGGCAGCCGGCGCGCGGCCGCTCGCCGAGATGGGCTGGCGGATCGCGCAGCAGAGCTGAAGGGCCCTTTCTTCACCAACGAAAGACCACCATGGAATTCGAATACTCCTCGCGGACGAAGGAACTGCAGGCGCAGCTGCTGCGCTTCATGGACGAGTACATCTATCCCGCCGAGCAGCGCTACGACGACGAGCTCGAGGCCAACACCAAGGCCGGCAAGCGCTGGACGCCGCTGAAGACGATCGAGGAGCTGAAGCCGAAGGCACGCGCGCAAGGGCTGTGGAACCTGTTCCTGCCGCCGACCGCCGGCGGCAAGTCAGCGCAGCACAGCGGCCGCGACTTCGGCCTCTCGAACCTCGAGTACGCGCCGCTCGCCGAGATCATGGGCCGCGTGCCGTGGTCGAGCGAGGTCTTCAATTGCTCGGCGCCCGACACCGGCAACATGGAGACGATCGAGCGTTACGGCTCGCCCGAGCTGAAAAAGCGCTGGCTCGAGCCGCTCCTCGACGGCAAGATCAGGAGCGCTTTCGCGATGACCGAGCCGGCGGTGGCGTCGTCGGACGCGACCAACATCGAGGCACGCATCGAGAGGAAGGGCGACGAGTACGTCATCAACGGCCGCAAGTGGTGGACGAGCGGCGCCGGCGATCCGCGTTGCGCCGTCTACGTCTTCATGGGCAAGACCGATCTCGACGCGCCGAGGCACTCGCAGCAGTCGATGGTTCTCGTCCCTGCCGACGCCAAGGGAATCACCGTCGTGCGCGCGCTCAACGTCTTCGGCTACGACGACGCGCCGCACGGCCACATGGAGGTGCTGTTCGAGAACGTCCGCGTGCCGGTCGCGAACATCCTGCTCGGCGAAGGGCGCGGCTTCGAGATCGCGCAGGGCCGCCTCGGGCCGGGGCGCATCCACCACTGCATGCGACTGATCGGGCTCGCCGAGCGCTCGCTCGAGCTGATGTGCAGGCGCGCATCGAGCCGCGTCGCGTTCGGCCGCACCGTCGCCGAGCAAGGCGTGACGCGCGAGCGGATCGCCGAGGCACGCTGCCAGATCGACATGGCACGTCTGCTGACGCTGAAGGCGGCGTGGATGATGGACGTCGCCGGCAACAAGACCGCGAAGGCCGAGATCGCGATGATCAAGGTCGTCGCGCCGAACATGGCGTGCCGCGTCATCGACTGGGCGATGCAGGTCCACGGCGGCGGCGGTGTCTCGCAGGAGTTCCCGATCGCGAGCTTTTACGCCCACGCGCGGACGCTGCGCTTCGCCGACGGCCCCGACGAGGTGCATCGGAACGCCATCGCGAAAATGGAGTTGGGCAAGCACGCCTAGCCACGGCGCCGGAGCGCCCCGGCTTTCGCCGCAAGGTTGCTCCCTCCCGCTTCGCTCCCCTCCCTCCGAGAGGGAGGCGCGGGCTCCTGCGGAGCCCGGTGGTCACGACGGTCGCTTTTCCTTCGGGTCGTACGGCAGCGTCTGCCACGCGGTCGACGTCGTCCACGTCGTCGCGCCCGGGTCGACCGGCGCGTGCGTGCGCGCGACGCGGCGCGCGGCGGCGCCGGCGATGCCGAAGAGCGTGAGCGCCGCGGCGACGTCGTCCTCGTCGGCGCTCTCGAGCTGCAGGCGCAGGTAGAGGCGGCCGCGCAGCGTCATCAACAGGAACGGCGGCTGCGCGCTCAACCACGTCGTGGCGGCGCGCTCGATCGCGTGCGCGAGCGGGCCCTCGAGCCACGCGATGCCCTCGTGGCGGTGGTTCGCGACCAGGCCGTAGCAGCTGCGCACGATCTGCGACTCGCCGAGCGGCACCTTCGGGAAGACGACGAGCCAGCGCGTCTCCTCGCCGACGCTGTCGTCGAGCGCCGTCTGGTTGCTCTGCGTCGCCAGCGCGAACGCCTCGCTCGCGAGCTTCTCCTTGAGCGAGCGCGTCATCAGCAGCATCTGCAGGTCGGGCGATACGCCGAGCACCATGCGCATGCGCAGCTCGCGGCCCTCGATGTAGCGCCGCTGCGGACGGCCCCACTCCATCCGCCACGGCGTGCCGTCGAAGCTGCCTTCGATCGCGAAGCCGTCGCCGTCCTTCTCGCGCTTGTGGACGTAGCCGGTGCGCCGCGCCCAGCCCGCGATGGCGTCGCCTTCGGCGCGCCGCATCGCGCGCTCGATCAACGATTTGATCGAGTCGAGCATGGCCGTCTCCGTTCCACTAGAGTGATGCGCCGGGCGCGTGCGCGCCGACACCAACGGACGCGACGCAAAGCGATGATCGAAGTGTATTCGTGGGCCACGCCCAATGGCCACAAGGTGCACGTCATGCTCGAGGAGTGCGGCCTCGAATATCGTGCAATTCCCGTCAACATCGGCGCCGGCGAGCAGTTCGCCCCCGGGTTCCTGGCGATCAGCCCGAACAACAAGATCCCGGCGATCGTCGACCCCGACGGCCCCGACGGCAAGCCGATCTCGCTCTTCGAATCGGGAGCGATCCTGCTCTATCTCGCCGCCAAGACCGGGCGCTTCCTGCCGGACGACGTCCGCGCGCGTTACCGCGTCCTCGAGTGGCTGATGTTCCAGATGGGCTCGGTCGGACCGATGCTCGGCCAGACCCACCACTTCCGCCTCTACGCTCCCGAAAAGCTCCCGTACGCGATCGAGCGCTACAGCAACGAGGCCAGGCGCATCTACGGCGTCCTCGACAAGCGGCTCGACGGCCGCGACTGGGTCGCGAGCGACGACTACTCGATCGCCGACATCGCGATCTTCCCCTGGCTGCGGTCGTGGCAGAACCAGGGCATCGACTGGGCCGACTTCCCGCACCTGAAGCGCTGGTTCGACCGCGTCGCGGCGCGCCCGGCGGTGCAGCGCGGCGTCGAGGTGCTGGCGAGCCTGAGGAAGCCGTTTCGCACCGACGCCGAGCGCGAGGTGCTGTTCGGCGCGAAGCAGTACGAGCGGCACTGATCAGCGCGGCGGTTCCTGCTGCTTGACGATCCGCGGCTGCACGCAGCCGCGCGCCGGCCCCTGGTGCCACAGCACGTTCAACCGCGCGAGCTGGTCGTCGTAGAACGCGGTCTTCTGCGCCGCGATGTCCTTCTGCCCGGCGATCGCCTCGGTCTGGGCGTTGATGAGTGCCGTGTTCGAATCGATGTCGCGCTTCAGCTTCGCCGGCAGGTTGCCGTTCGGATAGAACTCGGCCTCGTTGCGCAGGCGCTGCCGTTCGACGAGCAGCTGCTCGAGGCGCGCCTGCGAGATCTTGAGGGTCGCCTCGATTTCGGCGAGCGCCGCCTGGCGCGCGGCGTCGTGCTTCGCCTTGTTCGGGTAGCGGCCGAGCAAGGTCTGGTCGGCGCGCTGCAGCGCCATGCACTCGCGGTACTTCTCCATCGCGAGGCGCTGTTCTTCCTCCTGCTTCGCCAGCTGGTCGGGTGTCAGTGGCGGTGTGTAGCAGCGCGGGTCGCTCGGATCGGTGATCAGAGGCCGCCCCTGCGCGTCCCTGCATGTGAGGATCTTCGTCTTTGGCGCATCAGCGGCGCCCGAGACGCTGACGAACACCACGCAGACGGTCGCCGCGACGACCGCGATCGTGTGCTTCATGCCGTCGCCCTTGACAGCGGCAGGTCCGCCTCCGACGGCGGCGGGCGTTGCGCGGGTCTGTGCATGCGGCTCTCCGGACCCAAGCTTAGCGTCAGCCACCGGGGCCCGCTTCCTGCGGACGATGGACGGAACCGCGACGTGACCGCGCCGCAACGATGCACGCAGGCATCGAGAGTGCGTCGCGGACAGGAATCGAACCTGTAACCTGCGGCTTAGAAGGCCGCTGCTCTATCCAGTTGAGCTACCGCGACACTGACCGTGGAAGCCGCCATGGTCGGGGCGGCGGGATTCGAACTCGCGACCTACTGGTCCCAAACCAGTTGCGCTACCAGGCTGCGCTACGCCCCGAACGGCCGCGATTGTACGAGGCCACCTTGCGCGCGAGCCGGCATCACGACGCGACGTCGGCGGCCTGCGACGCCGGCAGCATCAGCAGCTTCGAGATGCCGACGCACTGCTGGATGTGCTGCTCGCAGACGTAGCGCAGCGCCGAGTACGTCAACGCCGCCGAGACGACCTGACCGGCGACCGGAACGTACTTCGCCGCCTGCTGCGTCGTCAGCCGCACGCCGACGACGCGCAGCGCGTGCATGACGAGCTCGCGGGTGACGATCCTGCCGATCAGGAGGCTGCCGGCGGCCGAAATCGCCTTGTAGACGACGACGCGGCGATCGGGAGCGAGCCGCTCGATCTGCTCCGGCGTGAGGCCGAACGCCGCGTTGATCTCGGGGATGACGCGGACGAGCACAGCGACGTCGGTCACCCAGTCGACGCCGGGCAGCGGTACGACGGCGACGCCGGCGGCGACGAGCGCGCGCCGGCTGACGAGACGGCGACAGTGGCGGACGACGGCGTCGATCTCGCGCGTCGTCGCCGGCACCACGGTCCATTCGGGCGGCGCCGAGGGCTTGCGCGCGAAGAGCTTGCGGATTGCCGAGATCGCCACTTCGAGAGTCTCCGTCGTCGTTCAGGCGAACGCCTGCGCCCAGATCTTGTCGAGCCGCTTGGCGCTCACCGGCTGCGGGGTCTTCAGCTCTTGCGCGAACAGGCCGACGCGCAGCTCCTCGAGCCACCAGCCGAACTCGTCGAGGCGGGCGTCGCGCGCGCCGCGCCGCTCGGCGAGCTTCTTCAGCCAGCGCTGCTCGAGCGGCCTGAGCTGGGCCATCCTCGCCTGGTCGCGCGCCGGGTCGGCGCGCAGCTTGTCGATCCGCGCCGCGATCGCCTTCAGGTAGCGCGGCACGTGCTGCAGCCGCTGCCATGGCGTCGCCGAGATGAAGCGCTTCGGCACCAGCCGCGCGAGCTGCTGCGCGAGGTCGTCGGCGACGTCCTTCGGCGGCCGCGCGTCCTTGATCTTCTTCTGCACCGCCTGCCACTCGGCGAGGACGACCGCGGCGAGCCGCGCGACCTCCTGCGCGATCAGCACCCAGCGGCCGCGGCCCTCGTCGATGCGGCGTGCGAACGACACCGCATCGTGCGGCAGCGGCTCGGCGAGAAACGCGCGGTCGAGCGCGACCTCGACGATCTGCGCGCGCAGCTCGTCGGCGGTGCCGAGCGGCAGATACGCCATCGACGTGCGCTGCAACTCGGGCAGGCTCTTGTCGAGCGACTTCAGCGCGTCGCGCAGCTGCAGCGCGACGAGACGCCTGAGGCCCGCGCGATGCTTCTCGCGCGCGACATCGGGCTCGTCGAAGACCTCGATCTCGACGTGCGCTCCCTTGTCGATCAGCGCCGGATAGCCGATGAGCGTCTGGCCGCCCTTCTTCAGCTCCATCAGCTCGGGCAGCTCGCCGAAGGTCCACGCGGTGTATGCAGCTCGCGCGGGCTCGTCGACGGGCACTGGAGACTCGAAGTCCCGCGCAGCGCGCACAGGCGAACGCTCCGCCCGAGGCTGCGCGGCGGCGACCGGCGCCGCCGCGGCGCTCGCCTGCGCCGGCAAGCGCAGCGCCGCGAGCGCCTGGAACGCCGAGCGCGCCGCCTGGCCGAGGCTCGCCTTCAATCCGGCGAGGTGGCGCGACTCGCCGAGCTGGCGACCGTGCTCGTCGACGACGCGCACGTTCATCGCCAGGTGCAGCGGCAGCTGCTCGGGCCTGAAGTCGGCGCTGCGCAACGGCAGCCCGGTGCGTGCGGCGGCGTGCGCGGCGACGGCGTCGACGAGGCTTCCTTCGCCGAACGGCGTCACGGCGACGAACGCCTCGGCGTACTCGGGAAGCGGAACGAGGCGCGAACGCGGACGCTGCGGCAAGGTCTTGGCGAGCGCGACGACCTTCTCCTTGAGCATGCCGGGCACCAGCCACTGCGCGCGGTCCTCGCTCGCCTGGTTGAGC
>Ga0105238_10007972_pt1 | contig 10598 bp, 10 predicted proteins | sample KBSC34metaG_FD_81526 | JGI IMG/M metagenome (GOLD analysis project Ga0105238, IMG submission 81526) | Corn rhizosphere microbial communities from Kellogg Biological Station, Michigan, USA - KBS C3-4 metaG | ecosystem: Host-associated > Plants > Roots > Rhizosphere > Soil | place: Michigan, USA...
ATCCTGCGCCGAGAGCGGAACACACGACCACACGAGGAGAACTACTAAAAGAGCTTTATTAATGCGGAGCATTGAACCTTCCGATGGACTTTTACTACTGGCGGTTGCCTCAACAAAGTTTGTGGATTGATTGTCGCAGAACTTCGGCACAACGCTCAAGCTCGCTCACCGGCACAAATTCCCCGGTTCGATGTGCTTCGCGAATGTCTCCGGGGCCGATCACCACTGCTTCACTGCCGAGCAACATCATCTGCGCGGCTTCAGTTCCGAAGGCTACGGTGCCTGATTTGTTGCCGGTTGCATCCTCCAGAAGCCGAACGAGTGGTGAGTCAGGCGATGTCTCGAAGCCTGTGTCCTGGCGGCTCGCGTCAACAAAACACTGAAAATCCGGATCAGAGTTCGCCTCTTCGGCGATCGCAGCGTTGAAAAGATCGAGCAGGTGCTCTGAGGGTTGTGTTGGTATCGGCCGCCACTCGAGTGTGAACCGGCACTCTCCAGCCAACACATTCTTTGCCGAGCCGCCGTGAATCAAGCCAATGTTGAGAGTGGTGAAAGGTGGATCGAATGCGGCGTACTGGTCTTGTTTGAGTTGGGTGGCGATCGATTCGAGTCGATTTATCAGTCGGGCCGCGCGAAAGACGGCGGACGCGCCGAGAGCGGGATAAGCGCTGTGTGCTTCACGCCCTTTCACGATCACTTCGGCGAGCGAGTAGCCTTTGCCGGCGCGAATCGGTTTCAGTGAAGTGGGTTCACCGACGATGCTGTAACGCACACGCAGCGGCCTCGCCTGGGCAAGCTTTTTCGCACCCAGTAATCCGACTTCTTCATCTGCAGTAAATATCAGGGCCAACGGCTTCTTCGCTTTGATGTTCTCGACCGCCGTAAGCGCGGCGGCAATAAACCCCTTCGTATCGCACGCGCCCCGCCCGTAGAGTTTGCCGTCACGTTCGGTGAGGTTCGTGGCTTCGGACCAGTTCGGATCGTAAGGCACAGTATCTGTATGGCCCACGAGAGCGAGCTCGACTTCCTGCACATCGCTCGTCAACGCAATCAAATTAATCTTCTCGAGTCCGTGCTCATCCGTGTACGGAAAGCGACGCGTGATCAAACCCAGCGCCTCGCACCTTCGCTCCAGATAGACCACGATCTCCGCATTCGATCGCGTCGAGACCGAATCAATCCGCACCAAATCTGCGAGAATCTCTTTTATCATCCGTCTAATCCGTCTTAACGATTTGTTTGCCACCGACAACCACATCCCGAATTGCCGTACGCGAAAGTGAAAAGACAATGTTTGCGAGTAAGTCTTCAACAGCGCATCCGGCAATCGAGAGATCATCGAGATCGACGGTGAAAAAGTCAGCGGGCGCGCTGGGTTCGAGTTTCCCTCCGTCGAAGCCGATACTCTCCGCACCGTTGATTGTCGCGCATTCAAACAACCTTCGCGCGAGTGCCGAGCTCGACTCGTCATCCATCGGCGCGAGCACGTTCCGCGCAGTCTTCTGTAACCGCAGGTGATACTCGAGCTCGCGCGCGTCTTCTAACAGGTCGATCTGGACTTGGCTGTCAGTCCCGAGCGATACGCGCACGCCCGCATCGAAATACGCATCAACCGGCACAACACCGTCGCCGAGGTTTCTTTCCGTCGTTGGGCACGCGCACACGATAGCGCCTGCGTTTTCCATCGACGCGATCGCTTTCGGCGTGACGTGAATGGCGTGCACCGCCGTGAAGCGTCTGCTGAGCAACGCTTCAGTATCGAGCAATGCCACCGGCGAGCGGCCGTATTCTTCAATACACGCGCTCACTTCTGCCGGTTGCTCGGCGACGTGCATATGAACCGGAAGACCACGCTCGTTCGCAAAACCGATGATCGTCTTTAGGTAATCGAGCGGTACGGCGCGAACACTATGTGGCGCGACGCCCGCCCAGGCCATATCTGTTTTCAACTCCGGCGCGTCGAGCAGTTGTTCGAGATGGGTAAGAAATGTGTCGGGAGATTGCTCGATAAAACGAATCTGCTGTGGGTTCGCTTCGAGTTGAAATCCGGAGCGTGCATAAGCAACACGCAAGAGTGCGATGCGAATACCGACATCGTGAGCGGCGCGAATCACTTCACGCGCGAGCAGATTTGGATCATCGTAAGTTGAGCCGTCAGGCGCGTGATGAATGTAATGAAACTCGCCGACGGCGGTGATGCCCGTCAACGCCATCTCGAGAAATGCGAGGCGGGATGCGTTGTAGATCTCTTCGGGGCCGAGGCGGTTCGCGGCGGCATACATCTGCTCGCGCCACGTCCAAAAGCTATCGGTGGTGTGATGTGAACGATGCTCGGTCCGCCCGCGAATGATGCGTTGGAATGCGTGTGAATGCGCGTTGACCAGCCCGGGGAGGAGGGCGCGATTCTTTAGGCGGATGCCGTCAGTACGATGGGTGATCTCCTGAATCTTGCCGGCGTCACAGACGAGCGCGCGATTAGACTCGAAGCGTCCGTTTACGTAAATCAGATCCGGCAACCAGGTAGACGTAGACATGATTTACAAGATTTTACAGGATTGACAAGATAAATCCTGTTCATCCTGAAAAATCTTGTAAATCCTGTCTAAGCTTTTATCGCTAACACCTCGCGCGCAGCAGTCCTGTCACCCGTGCAACTAATTCGCCTTGGCCCATCAAGATATCTCACCTCAAACCCGAGCCCTTCATACAACTCGATAATCCGTGGTGTCGCCTGGTTCGATATCACCACCGGCCCGGGATGCGCCGCCAAAAACTTCGCCGAACGCACCTGATCGTCCCACGAAAACCCGCCCGCACTGTACGTCGTGAACTCTACATCATACGGCGGATCGGCATACACAAAATCTCCCGCCCGCAACGGCAACGACTCCACATCCACATTACTAAACTCCCACCGCCGGAACATCTCTGAGTAACCCGAGAAATCGCGCGCGTAGTTGATCGCTTTGTAAGTTCCGAACGGCACATTGAAATCGCCGCCTTTATTAAATCGACAAAGACCGTTGAAGCACGTGCGGTTGAGATAGTAGAACAACTGCGCGCCTTCCTCAGTGTGCGCCTTGCCGCGTCGAATCAAACGATTGAAGCGCTCGCGATGTCGATAGAAAAGCTCCTCGTCGTTTCGCATTCGCACGCGCATCCGCAAACCATTTTGCACGTGGCGATAAAAGTTGATCAGGTGCGGATTGACGTCGTTGAGCAGCGCCTGCTTTGGTTGCAAGCCCAGCACGACAGCAAGCCCGCCGCAAAACGGCTCGACATATCGACGCTGCGTGTTGCCTTCCCAAATTGGTTTGAGATGCGAGACGAGCCAACGCTTGCCGCCGGCCCACTTCAAAGGCGGCTTATACATCGCGAGCACCTGTGAGTTTGCGCCAGTAGACTTTCGAGAGTCTCAACGGGCGATACGCGTAGTAGAGCGGGTGCAGCGATGCGGGAAGCGCGAGTGATTGCCAGTCAGGCAAAGTCGGGACAAAGATCGAGCGCAAGACTGAGACGAGCACATCGCGTTTGCGGTCCATGATGCGCAGGTTGTAGAGATTCGTTTCCGTGGATTCGGCTGGACCAAACATTGTGAAGAGCTGTGCGCGAATTTGCGTCGCCATGCGTTGCATCGCTTTTTCCGGATCGACTGCGGCGAACACTTCGGACGGAACCGGCGCGTCTGAAAACTCTTCAACGAGTCGCAAGCCAAGCGCGAGGATGCGGGTTGCGTGTGCTTTCGCTGCGCGATCGACGAGCGTGTCCCAGTCGATCGTCGTGGTGGCGCGTAACGACTCCGCGAGACACGAGATCCACTCCAAACGCCGCCACAGATGTTTCGCGCCATGCATTGCCTGGTACAGCAGTAGGTCCTCAGCTCCGAAAGTCTCGACGGTCGTGCCGGCGAGCGAGACTGATTGCAGTCGCGACATTACGTCTTCAGGTTTAACTCCGAAGACAAAGCTGCGCGGCGCGAGGTCCCAGTGCAGGTCGACAACCGTGAGCCACTCGTCACGCATGAACTGGATCTCGCAGTGGTTGCTCAAGTGTGAAGATAGCTGCGCGGGCGTCAGTCGCGGAGTCATTTCGTAGCCGAGTGATTCGAGTAGTAGTCGTGCCTGGGTGAAGTCGCGGCGATTAATCAGCAGGTCGATGTCGCCGGCCTGGCGCAAAGACATCTCGCCGTAGGCCATTTGGGAGAGCAACGGGCCTTTGAAGAGCGCGGCTGGGACGCTGTTTTCTTTGAAGAGCTTATAGACACGAAGCTGTTTGCCGATGAGATGCAGTACGTTCTGAGAATTCGCGACCGACTCGCGTTTCAGGCGCGAGAGGAGGTGAGCGGGAACGAGGTCCGCGGCGGCCGTGGCTACGTGTTCGTGAAGCAGTGGCAGCAGTCCGTGGGCGTAGGCGATCGCGATCACATACTCCCAATCGATCTCTTGACGCATGAGCAACCGCAATTGCTCAGCATCGATCTCGCGACGTGCGATGTTGAGTATTAACTTCATCGAAAAAAGCTATCCACAGATTGCACAGATTCTGTGTAATCTGTGGATGACATTTGGCGTGACCAGGATTGTGCGTACAAACCGTTCTGATTAATCAGTTGTTGATGGCTGCCTGATTCGACGATTTGTCCGCGGTCCATTACGTGGATCATGTCGGCGTGCATCGCGGTGGTGAAGCGGTGCGTAATGATGATCGACGTTCGGCCGAATGCGAGTTGGCGGAAACGTTCGAGCCAGTCTGCTTCGGCCCACGGATCGAGCGCGCTGGTGGGCTCGTCGAGAACAATGATCGGGGCTTGTCGCAGAAACGCGCGCGCGAGTGCGATGCGTTGCCATTCACCGACGCTGAGCTCTGTTCCGCCTGCGAACCAGCGACCGAGGAGCGTTTGTTCTTTTTCCGGGAGGCGCGAAACGATCTCTTCGGCGCCTGCAGCACGAAGCGCCGATTTGATCTCGGCGTCTGTCGCATTGAGTTTGAGATCGCCGTACAGGATGTTGTCGCGCACAGTGCTGTTGTAGTGAACCGGTTGTTGAAACAGGACGGTGATTAGCCGTCGCAGATCGTCGATCGGGAACTCCTTGAGATCTTTGCCGTCGATGTCGATCGAGCCGGAGTCGGGATCGTAGAAGCGACACAACAATTTTAGCAGCGTGCTTTTGCCCGCGCCGTTCGGACCCACGATCGCGACGATCTTTCCGCGAGGGATGGTCATGGAGAAATTGTCGAGCGCGTTGTTTGTCGCGTCGGGGTAGGTGAAGGAGACGTTGTTGAAAGTGATGGCGCGTTGAATATCATGAACGGGTGGCCACGGAGAGCCACCCTTACAGTTGTTTGTAAGAGAAAGAAATTCAAATAGGTTGCCCAGAAAGAGGCTGTTGCCGTAGAGCTGGCCCGCGTTTTCGAGCAGTGTGCGCATCAGGCCCTGGCCTTGATTGAAGGCGGCGTAGATCAGTGCGAGTTCGCCGAGCGTGACCAAACCCTGCGAGGCTTTCAATACCATCAAGCCGAGAGCGGCGCCCATTATTACGAGAGCGATCAGGCTTGCTGCAAGTTCCGCGAAGCCTTGTCGTCGTGTTAAGTGAAGACGTTCGCTGCGCAACCGGGCTCGTAACGTTTTGTGTAGTGATTGGAAGTGCCTGCCGAGACCGAACAGCCGGATCTCCGCGGCCGCTTCAGCCGTAGTCATGACGAGATCGTAATACCAGGCGCGCCGGTCATCGGTCGTGGTGCGTAGCCGCCATTGATACTCGGCGAGCGCGTAATGAACGACGACGTAGAACGCCGGCAACGTGCTGAGCAGTAGCGCGAGCGCCAGCCATGGTCCAAGCGGAATCAGGATCGCGCCCATCGCGACGAGCGTGATGCTGTTTTGCAGCAACGCCCCGAGGTTGCCGAGCAGCGCCACCGGACGATACCGCGCTTCCGTACGCGCACGATGCAGATGATCGTAATAATCAGAGAGCTCGTAGAACGCGAGATCGACGGCAACTGACTTCTCGTGAATTAGCGAAGTGATGTGGTCCTGCAACAACTCGGCCTGCACCGTCCGCACCCAGTTGATCGCGTTGCGCACGACCTCCATCAACAACAACACGCCGCCCAGTAATATCAACGGCAACAGCACGGGCCGCGAGCTTCCGTTGCGCAGTGCGACAACAACACCATCTACCACCAGCTTCGTGAGATAAACAGTCGCCGCCGGCAAGAGTCCCTGCACGACCAGCAGCGCGATCCACACAGTGGTCCACGGCCGCGCCACTGCCCAAACAAGCTTCAGCGCGCGCGGGAGGTAAGGCAGTTGCGCGAGCGCCTTGCGTAGTTTCGAGCTGAGGATTTTGACTGAGCTGAACATTATCTGAGTTGCGCCGTCGAGAGCGGCACGCCGTAGAACGTCGACTGCTTGAAACTCGCTTTTACTCGTTCTCTATCGATGAAATCTGTGTCCCAGCGCCAGACATAATTGTCTTGCACAAAATCCGCCGCGAGTCGCAGCTCAATGCGATCGCCTTCCGAGATTTCCACCGGTTGAGAAAAAGGAAAGAAGCCCTGACCGTAGATCATGCGCGGCGCAGACGGATGATTTGAAAAGTCGATACCGTCGACCAGCTCTGAATCAAACCAGGCGGCGAACCCGTGCGCTGTGCCGTTTCGTGCTGCTCGCCACGAGATCTCAGCGCGCACGTCGCGACTCTCAATTTCATGGTAATCGAGCGTGTGCCAATACACGGGTTCGGCCAGGAAGTATTCCGGTTTGATTTGAGTTTTACGCCAGTTGTTTGTGATGAAGCGTGTTCCGGCGGAAAGATCGAGCTCAAACTGGTTCTGCCACGGACTAACAAGTTCCGCGTATTGCTCGGGCGCTTCGACAACTGCGGCCCAAAGGATATCGCGACCCGGAATCAACACGCCGCGGGGCGCAAGCAATCGTTTGCGCGCGTCAATGATCGAAGAAATGTTCTGTTCGAACCACGGCAGCACACCACGCAAATCAAAAACAATGATCGTCGCGGGTTCAGGTAGCGTGATCTCGGTCGAAAGCTTTTCAAAGAACTCGATCCGATCCGCAAAGCCGTTCGCAGCCGCCGCTTCACGCGCCAAACCGATCACATTGTCTGGTTCGACAGCGTAAACACGCCGCGCCCCAAGCTTGCATGCGAGGAGGGCAAACACGCCGGGACCACAACCGAGATCCATCACGACTGAATCGCGATTGACTGTCTCCCGCAGCGCCGCCGCATACGCCTCCATACGCGGAGCGTCTGCAAGCATTTGCCCATAAAAGTGAAGACTATACATTTAGCCACGGATAACACGGATCAAAATCCGGATTTAAAATCCGACACAATCCGTGCGCACAGTTTCGGGATGTGCGTTACGTCTGAGTGTGGTGTTACTCGTCGCACGGGCACGGTACTCACGACGCGCGTCAACACCTCAAACTCACGCGCGCGCATGTGCTTGTCCATCAGCTTCGTCGCGTAGGTATTCGCCACCAACGACATCAACCCTTCCGCGCGATCGAGCGGTTGCACGAAAGGCGCCGTCACATCGTGACGTCGCTCGCTGAGATGATAGATCGCCGCGAGCCGCAACGGCTCTCGCTGAAAGTTATTGTTTAAGTCGAGGTAGCACTTGTCCCAGTTTGGCGTGAGCTTCGGCAAGTGCGTCTCCGATCCATAAAGCGCCTTGACGGCCGCGGGCCACAAACGAATCAACGGATAACCCGGCCGCACGAGAAAGTGATCGCCGCGATCGTCCAACGTCACGACGTCTTCCGCGAGAATGCTGTAACCGCGCTCAGCAAACGCCGCGGCCGTAGTCGACTTACCCGATCCTGCCGGACCCAGCAATGCGATCGCTTCATCCCCCATTGCAACCGCACTCGCGTGTAAACAAACAACGCCGCGCAGCAGCATCACAAACCCCATCACTGGACCAAGCAGGTACGTCGTCGTGTCTTCGAGCGTCAAAGGCTCACGCCATGCAGCCCAAACTTCACAACCTGCCTTGTCGATCACAAACTCCGTCTGGTCGGCGTAGCAGAACCTGTAATACTCGCCGTCGCGCACGCGAAACACGCGCAACGCAGGTTCACCGCATTCACTTTTGTAATCTGCGACGTAGGAGGTCTCAACCTGCATGGCTGTTACTTCAGCGAGCCATGCGGGCAGTGAGCCGAAGGAAATGCGAACGTCGTCCGATGCTATTGTTGAAGGAGAAATGCCGGGAATCGCTCTGTTGGAGATAACTCCGAGACCATAGATCGAGCACCGGTAATGCATGTCCGAGATCAGACGCCCGTCTTGGGCCCGGCTGCGGCGCCACCGCCTCCATCCGCATTGCCCTTTGGACCAGCGTTCCTTGTGATCTCGCGAATGTTTCCGTAAACGATGACTTCCGGCTTGTGATATGGCTTTTTAGTTTCCTGTTCCTGGGTGGTGGGTTTACGTTCCATGCATGATCTCCATCTTCATCCAGTTTAAGTGTTTGAAGTCTTTGTTGCCGCGACTGTAGTCACCTGCGTTTGCGACGTTCGTCGAACACTGTGCTGGGAGTTAGCGAGCCAGTAGTTCAACGCGAAGATTCGGAGATTGGCCCAGAGGCCGTCGGATGTCTCTTCATCCGCCACTGATCGTCGACGATCCAGGTTAACAAAAGTCCTGAGCTGCGGACTGACCTCAAAACTATCGAGGCATCTTACACTACCGCGCCGTACCAATTGAAGAGCCGGATCGCTTGCGAGTGGTGTTTTTCGTCGATTGATTACGGCATTCGGTAGTTTATCTTTCATCGCGATGCGAAGAATGTGTTTATCAATAAGCCAAGGCCGCACGGGTATGGATAATAGAAACTCGACGAGGCGAACGTCCATGAACGGGTGACGCACTTCGAGATTTAGTTTGGTGGAACTACGATCATACCCTTCGAACAACGCCGTCCAGATGGGATTCAGAGGACTCGCCTGATTGATCGAAGGTCGTTTCCAACGCTCAACCAGATGCGTCCGTTTCACAAACGCTTCGTCCAGCCAACTGTAGGGGCGGCCCTCCGTGGCCGCCCGTTTCCTCGGAATCAAATTCTTGATCTTTTTCTTGACTCCTCCGAACCGCGACGGTCGCGGCACGTTCATAAACGCATCACCGTCATAACCAGTGAGCATTATTGGGCTGAATTCCGCAGACAGTCGCAGCAAATCATTGAACTGTCCCGTTAGCGCCGATATCAGAAACGGCTCCGGTTGTTCCATTTCGCCCGGCATCTGCGCGTCAAACAAGGAATATCGATCGGCGCTCAAGTGTTCTACTGGAACGCCAATGTGCTCGGCTGCGAGCGTAGAATAATGACGTTCCTCATCCGGAATTAGACTGTCATAAACAACCGCAAAGCCATGAACATCTTTGCCTTGCTCGCGCGCAAGCGCCGCCAGGCTCGTCGAGTCGAGACCTCCGCTCATTGAGATTGCAACTCGATCGGTATCTACACGATCCTTGACTGCGAGTGATAACAGCTCGGAGAAACGCTCGACGTAACTTTCGGGATCTCGAAAGCGCACTTCGTTCGACGGTTCGGGCGTCCAGTAAGGCTTCACTTCTATCGAGCCGTTGGCGACGGTGAGTGTATGGCCGGGTTTTAGTCGCTGAATGTCTTTAAAGATCGTCGTCGATAGATCCTGGTTTACTCCGAAAAGAAGATAGTCGCCGACTGCGATCTCGTTGAGCGTGTTTGAGACTCGCGGGTTGAGGCGCAGCTCGTTCAGGCTGGTACTGAAAGCAAATTTGTTATCAATATGAGTGAAGTAAAACGGCTTCACACCGAAATGATCGCGCGCGCAGAAGTAGCGCTGTCGACGACCGTCCCAGATTGCGAAAGCAAAGTCGCCGATCAGGTGTTTGACGCAATCGTCACCCCATTTCTCGTACGCATTGAGAATCAATTCAGCGTCCGATCCGGTTGAGTCGAGCTTAGCGATTAGTTCGTCGCGAGCATCAAGGCGGGCGTTCGCATGGATTGTTAGGTTTGCCGAGCCGCTCATGGGGATTTCACGCAAAGACGCAAAGATCGCAAAGAACGCAAAGGCGAGCTAAATTCTTTTTTGCGTCTTTGCGACCTTTGCGTCTTTGCGTGAAACTTCAACAAGCCCCTGCTCGATCAAGTTCTCGACGAGCGCGAGCAGATCTTCACGTAGCACCTGTGGATCGACCTCGTACTCCAAACGAAGCCGGCCGTAGGCAGTCTCAATCGAATCCGATGTTGTGAGGATTGATAAAAAGCGCGTGCCGACGTCGTCGAGACCGTAGTAGCGTTCGCTGTCGAGATTCAGAATTACCGACTCTTCCTGAAGCTGCGAGATCAGGACGTCGTCAGGGACCGTTAGGCGATCCGAGAATGAAATTGTCATGGCTGCGCATTCTAACACGCTCTGTTATTCTGTCGGGGCAAAGGAGCCCACGCACATGCGAGCATTAACCAAGCTTTTTGCTGTTTTACTCGCAAGTTCTCTGGCGGTCTCAGCACAAACCGATCTCACTAAAGATCCGACGCTGTACGTCGTCGCGTACGCGCATCTCGACACGCAGTGGCGCTGG
>Ga0105238_10007974_pt1 | contig 10596 bp, 9 predicted proteins | sample KBSC34metaG_FD_81526 | JGI IMG/M metagenome (GOLD analysis project Ga0105238, IMG submission 81526) | Corn rhizosphere microbial communities from Kellogg Biological Station, Michigan, USA - KBS C3-4 metaG | ecosystem: Host-associated > Plants > Roots > Rhizosphere > Soil | place: Michigan, USA...
ATGATGCCGTCGGGCTCCCCTTCCCCTTGCGGGGTGGGGTAGGGTGGGGGGCAGGCGCCCGCCGGATCATGACGCGAACAACATCCCCCGCCGCCGCTCCAGCGACCACCAGTAGAACCCGCCGCGCGCGATGAACCACACATGCAGCGCCATCCACAGCCCGAGATTGCCGAACGGTACCTTGAGAACGCTGGCCGCGACGACGAACACCACCAGTGACGCCACCATGCCGTTGCGCATGGTCGTGTTCTGGGTGAGCCCGATCAGGATGCCGTCATAGACGAAAGCGGGCATGAAGATCAGCGAACCGAGTGCGGCGATCCAGAGGTAGTCGTGCGCCGCCTGCCGCACGGCCTCGTTGGTGGTCATCAGGGCGATCAGCGCGTCGCCACCGAAATACCACAGCAGCCCGAGCCCGAGCGAGATGACGAAGCCCGAGCGGAACGACAGTCGGTAGGCCGCGTCGAACGCCGGCCGCCAGTTGGCACCGAGCGCCTTGCCGCTGAGTTGTTCTGCGGCCTGCGCCACGCCGTCGAGGAAGTAGGCAACGATCATCAGTTGGTTGAGCAGTACCGCATTGGCCGAAAGCTGGATCTCGCCCATGCGCGAACCTTGGGCGGCGAACCAGGCATAGGCCGCCATCAGCGAGGCCGAGCGGATCATCAGATCGCGGTTGAGCCCGACCAGCCGCTTCAGCGCCGCGATCTCGCGCAGCTCGCCCGGTGCGATGCGTGAGAGCAGGGCGCGCACCCCGCCGAAGTGCCGCACGAAGAGGAACAGCCCCATCAGCGAGGCGACGATCTCGCCCAGCAGCGTGCCGAAGCCGGCGCCGGCCACGCCCCAGTGGAAGACGAAGACGAACAATATACACGAGACGATGTTCACCCCGTGCAGCAGGATCTGCAGCGACATGCCGACCGTCGCCGCGGCGCGACCGTAGAACCAGCCGAGCATCACGTAGTTGAGAAGGACGAACGGCGCGCCCCAGATGCGGATATAGAAATAGAGAGCCAGGGCGTTCCGTACGCTGGCGTCCGGCGCGAGCGCCAGGGTCGCGAGCCAGAAGATCAGCGGACTGACGACGATCATCAGCACGCCGATCACGGCGCCCAGGATGATGGCACGGCTCGCATGCAGCAACCCCTCGCGCCGGTCGCGCGCGCCCACCGCCTGCGCCGTCAGCCCCGCCGTGCCCATCCGAAGGAAGAAGGCGAGCGAGAACAGGAAATCGAACACCAGGGCGCCGAGCACCAGGCCGCCCAGCAGCGCCGCGTCGCCCAGGCGGCCGATCACGGTGATGTCGGTGAAGCCGACCAGCGGCTCGGTGATGAAGGCGAGCGAGGCGGGGATCGCGATGCGGAACACATCGCGGCTCGTCACCGTGAAGGGAAAACTCGGGCGTGTCGGCATCAGTCGCTCGTCACGAGCTCGATGGCGATGTCCGCCCGCGGTTTGCTCCGGACCACGAGGTCGTAGTTGGGCAGGTCCGTGCGCTCGATATGGGCGCGGTTACGCTCCTCGGTGAACAGCCCTTCCTCGGCATGCCGCCTGATCAACCGGGCGCGCACCGTTTCCCGGTCGACACCGATATAGATCGCGCGATCGAGCAGCGGCCTCACGCGCCACCACGGCGCGGTCGAGAGCAGCAGGTAGTTGCCCTCCACCACCAGCAGCCTGGTTTCGGCCGGCACGGTGAACGCGTTCTCCACCACGTCCTCGATCTTGCGCGAATAGCCGGGCCCGCTGATCGGCCCCGTCGCCGCCTTCACCGCGGCGAGGAAATCGGCGAACGCCCCCGCCTCGAAGGTGTGCGGCGCGCCCTTGTCGGCGACGGTCCCCAGCTCTTCGAGCTTTGCGTGCTTCATATGGAAGCCGTCCATCGGCACATAGGCTGCAACGCTCCCAAGCTGCGCCACCAGTTGCTGCGCCAGCGTCGACTTGCCGACACCGGGTCCGCCGGCAATGCCCAGCACCCGCCGGCCGGGCAGGGCGAGCAGCGCCTCCGCCTCGCGCCGGAGGAGGTCCAGTGCCTCGTCGGGCGTGAGCGACAGGGTTTGCGGATTTTCGTCCATGCCGACCATTACCAACCGGGTCATTCCCGCGAAAGCGGGAACCTCCGTTTACTCGCCCGCCCGGATCATTCAACAGAGGTTCCCGCTTTCGCGGGAATGACCAGGTGGACTAGAAAGCGGCATGCCGCAAAGCCTCAAAATCCTCCAATCTCTCTGGGCCATGCAAAACCTCCGCTCCGGCCCTGACGCGACGTTGCGCGATAACATCGGCCGGATCGCCGATGCCGGCTTCGACGGGATTGGTGCCCTGTGGATCGATCGGGCGGCAGCCCGCGAGACGGCCGCCATCGCACGCGGCCACAATTTGATCGTCGAAGGTCTGGCCCTCCCCGACTCGATCGACGCGCTGAAGCCGGCGCTGGAGTGGGGGACCGAGTTCGGCCTGCATCATCTCAACGTGCAGCCCAACCTCCGGCCACGTAAGCTGGTCGACGCCATCGCCACCCTCGAAGGCTGGCAGCGGCTCGCGTCCGAGGTCGATTTCGCGGTGAACATCGAGACACATCGTGGCCGCCTGACCAACGATCTGCTGGTGACGCTCGACCTCCTCGACGCTGTGCCAAATCTGCGCCTGACCGCGGACCTCTCGCACTACGTCGTCGGCCGCGAGATCGAGCTGCCGGTGAGCGCCGAAACCGACGTGCTGATCCGTCGCGTGCTCGATCACACCGAGGGGTATCACGGCCGCGTCGCCAGTTCCGAGCAGGTGCAGCTGCCCCTGAGCTTCCCGCACGCGGGGCCGTGGATCGAGCAGTTCAAGAGCTGGTGGCGTTACGGTTTCGATCACTGGCGCCGGCGCTCCGGCCCCGACGCGGAGCTCACCTTCCTCTGCGAGCTCGGCCCGCAGCCCTACGCTATCGCCGGCCCCGACGGCCGCGATCTCACCGACCGCTGGGCCGAGTCACTGCAGCTGCGCGAGGTGGCGCGGGAGTGCTGGCGGTAGCAGTCGGCGCACCTCCCCCCTTGCGGGGGAGGACGCGAGATAGGACTTAGCTCTTGCTAAGTCCGTCATCGAGCCGGAGGGGGGATGTAGTCGGCACCGAGCGTGCCGCACCCCCTCCCGAGCTTCGCTACGAGCCTTCTGCTCTAGCTACGCTACCCTCCCCGCGACGGGGGAGGGTGACCGACTGCAGCTATTTGGTCTTTCCCACACCACACACTATCTTCGGCGCTTCACCCGAGTGCCCGCGTTTGTCCCTTCACCCCACCATCGCCGCCTGGTTCGCTGCCAAGGGCTGGGCGCCGCGGCAGCATCAGCTCGACGTGCTGGCGGCGTGGGAGCGCGATGCGTCGGCGCTGCTGATCGCACCGACCGGCGCCGGCAAGACGCTGGCGGGTTTCCTGCCGACGCTCAACGACCTCATGCACACGCCGCGCCAGGGCCTTCACACTCTTTATATATCGCCGCTCAAGGCGCTCGCCGTCGATGTCGCGCGCAACCTCGACACGCCCATCGCCGAGATGCACCTGCCGATCGATGTCGAGACGCGCACCGGCGATACCCCGGCCTCCCGTCGGACCCGCCAGCGCCGCAATCCGCCGCACATCCTGATGACGACGCCCGAACAGCTCGCATTGCTGCTCAGTCACGAGGACAGCGCGCGCTTCTTCTCGGGGCTCAAGCGCATCGTCCTCGACGAGCTCCATTCCATGGTCACCAACAAGCGCGGCGAGTTGCTGTCGCTCGATATTGCCCGCATCGCCACCTATGCGCCGGGGCTGCGCATCACCGCGCTCTCGGCCACCGTCGCCCGGCCCGACCTGCTGCGCGACTGGATCGCCGCCCCGGTGCCGGACGCAACCACCGAGTTGCTGATGGGTCAGGGGGGCGCCAAGCCCGACGTGTCGATCCTCGCCTCCGGGGCGCACGTGCCGTGGGCCGGCCACTCGACCCTCTACGCCGTGCCCGAGCTCTACGAGATCATCAAGCAGCACAGGACCACGCTGCTCTTCGTCAATACGCGCTCGCAGGCCGAGATGCTGTTCCAGAACCTCTGGGCCATCAACGAGGACGGCCTCGCGATCGCGCTGCATCACGGCTCGCTCGCGGTCGAACAGCGGCGCCGGGTCGAGAGCGCCATGGTGGCCGGCAGGCTGCAGGCGGTGGTGTGTACGTCGACCCTCGATCTCGGCATCGACTGGGGCGATGTCGATCTCGTCGTGCAGGTCGGCGCGCCCAAGGGGGCAAGCCGCATGCTGCAGCGCATCGGCCGCTCCAACCACCGCATGGATGAGCCGAGTAAGGCGATCTTCGTGCCCTCCAACCGCTTCGAGGTGCTCGAATGCGAGGCCGCGCTCGAAGCGGTGGAGAGGGGCGCGCAAGATAGCGAAGACCCAAGCCTCGGTGGTCTCGACGTGCTCGCCCAGCACACCCTCGGCATGGCCTGTGCCAGCCCGCTCGATCCCGTCGCGTTCCACGACGAGGTGCGCCGCGCCTGGCCCTATCGCGACCTGAGCTGGGAGAGCTTCGAGCGCGTCCTCGATTTCGTCGCGACCGGCGGCTACGCGCTGCGCGCCTACGAGCGCTATGCCAAGCTGCGCAAGACCCCCGAGGGCCGGTTCCGCATTGCCAACCCGCAGGTCGCGCAGCAGTACCGGCTCAACGTCGGCACCATCGTCGAGGACCCGATGGTCAAGGTCCGCCTGGTGCGCAGCGGCGGCCACAAGACGGGGTCGGCCACCGGCCCGATCGGGCGTTACGGGCGTGTCCTCGGCGAGCTCGAGGAATACTTCATCGACCAGCTCGTGCGCGGCGACACCTTCGTGTTCGGCTCCGAGATCGTCGCCTATGAAGGCATGTTCGAGACCGAGGCCTATGTCTCCCGCTCCAACGCCACCGACCCGAAGATCCCGTCCTACATGGGCGGCAAATTTCCGCTCTCGACTTACCTCGCCGATGGTGTCCGCCGCATCCTGAGCGATCCGGACGCCTGGCAGAAGCTGCCCGAGCAGGTCGCCGACTGGCTGCGCCTACAGCACGATGCCTCCGTCCTGCCGCCGCCCGACTCCATGCTGGTCGAGACCTTCCCTCGCGGCACGCTCAATTATCTTGTGTGCTATCCGTTCGAGGGTCGCCTCGCGCACCAGACGCTCGGCATGCTGCTGACCCGCCGGCTCGAACGCTCCCGCGCCCGCCCGCTCGGCTTCGTCGCCTCCGACTACGCGCTCGCCGTCTGGGGGCTCGGCGACTTCGGCGGCCTGATCCGCACCGGCCGCCTGTCGCTCGACGAGCTGTTCTCCGAGGAAATGCTCGGCGACGACCTCGAGGAGTGGCTGCACGAAAGCCAGCTCATGCGCCGCACCTTCCGCAACGCCGCGATCATCTCCGGCCTCATCGAGCGCCGCCATCCGGGCAAGGAGAAGACCGGCCGGCAGGTCACCGTCTCGTCCGACGTGATCTACGACGTCCTCTACGAGCACGAGCCCGACCACATCCTCATCCAGGCGACCCGCCGCGACGCCGCCCGCGGCCTGCTCGACATCGAGCGGCTGGGCGTGCTGCTGCGCCGCATCCGCCACAACATCACGCACAAGCCCCTCGACCGAATCTCCCCGCTCGCGGTACCGATTCTGCTCGATATCGGCAAAACGCCGATTTTCGGCGAGGCTCGCGAAGGCGCGATGGCCGACGCCGCCGACGAGTTGATGCGCGAGGCGATGGGCGAAGCGCCGAAGATCCCGAAACGGATCGTCGTGCCGCCGCCTCCGCCGCCGCAAAGGAGAGGGCGGAGCAATGAGCTGGGGCAGCGCGGCGCCCGCCGCCGCGCGGGCAAGTGAGGACTCCACGGTGCTCCTCAAATTTGCCGGACATACCTTCGAGCCATTGCTCTCGGGCGCCCTGTTCTGGCGCGCCGAGTCGATGCTGCTCGTCGCCGACCTGCATCTCGAGAAATTCTCGTCCTTCGCCCGCCGCGGCCAGATGCTGCCGCCCTACGACACCGGCCTTACCCTCAAGCGTCTCGAGCGCGACCTGGAACAGACCGGCGCCGCGCGCGTCGTCTCGCTCGGCGACAGCTTCCATCGCAGCGAAGGCACCCAGACCCTGCTCGATGCCGACCGGCTGCGGCTGATGGCGCTGCTCGGCCGCGCCCACTGGACCTGGCTCAGCGGCAACCACGATCCGCTGCCGCACACCCTCGGCGGTCTCTGCGCCGACCGCCTCGAGCACCGCGGCATCACGCTGACGCACGAGCCGCCGCGTACTGGCCGGGCCGCGATCGCGGGGCATCTCCACCCGGCCGCGACCGTCGTCGCCAACGGCCGCGGCACGCGCCGGCCCTGCTTCGTGCACGACGGCAGGCTGCTGCTGCTGCCCGCCTACGGCGCCGGCACCGGCAGCATGAACATCCTCGGCCCGAGCTTCGCGGGCCTGTTCGACCATGCGTCGCTCGAGGTCACCATGCTCGGCCGTAACCGGCTCTATCCGGTGAGCACGCGGCGGCTGGTCGGCGGCATCTAGCCTCTTGCACATCGAACGTATCTTGGTAAGATACGTTTGTCGGCGAGGCACGCATGATCGTTTCGACGAAAGGCAAGCTGGTCGAGCAGGTCGCCAGAAATCGGACCTGTCCAAAAGGGTTTCCGGCCGACGCATTTGATCGTGCCAAGAATAAGCTGGCGATGGTCAACGCTGCGACAAGGCTCGACGATCTCAAGTCGCCGCCTGGTAATGAACTGGAGCTCTTGGGCGGCGATCGAAAGGGACAGCATTCGATCCGCATCAATCGCCAATGGAGAGTATGTTTCCGTTGGACTGCCGCAGGGGCAGAGGATGTTGAAATCGTCGACTATCATTGAAGGAGACGGGCGATGAGTTTTCGCATCTATCCGCCGGTCCACCCGGGCAAAATCCTCCGCGAAGAATACATGGAGCCGCTGGGGCTGACTGCCTATGCGCTGGCCAAGAAGCTCAGGACGTCGCGTGCGCGGATCGAAAGGCTGTCGCGGGAGCAGGTGCCCGTTACTGTGGATACCGCACTGCGGCTGGGCCGCTTCTTCGGGACGACGCCCGACTTCTGGATGAATCTGCAGACCAGCTATGATCTGACCCTGGCCGAGGATCAAAAGGCTCCATGGCTCGACGACATTCCGGTCAACGCCGCGGCCTGACTACCTTCGGAACATCACGCCCGCGAGCCAGCCTGTGCCCAGCGCCAGCACCACGCAGACCAGGCCGTAGAGCAGCGGCTGCTGCCGGCTCGCGGCGAACACGAAATTCTCGAACCCGGTCTTTCGCACCGTGAAACCGTCGCTGTGCTCGGCCACCACCTGCTTGTCCTTGAACACGTAGGTATGGGCGAGGAAGGGGCCGTTGGCCACGTCGCTGGGCAGCGTCACCTGCGCCACATAGGCGGTGGCGGTGAGGAAGCGCACCGCGTCTTCCTTGACCGCGAAATGTCCCTCGGCCGTCATCAGCCGCACCAGCTCGGTGCCGAACTGGTAGGCCCGGAACGGGTTCTGGTCGGTCGAAGCCGCCTCGGCCTGCTCGATCGGCATCAGCTTTTCGGCCTCGATCACGCCGGTCGCCGCGATGGTGTCGAGCTTGCCGCTCGCCAGCACCGTATAGAAAGAGGGAAACTTCCTGAACGTCACCTGGTCGGTGTTGGTCCAGATGCCCCAACTGTTGGTCTTGAGCCGCGTTACCCGGTCCTGCAGCGGGCCGGTGACCACCACCACCACATTGTAGGGCCCTGTCGCAATCGCGTTGGGATCGCTCGATTCGATCGAGCCGAACAGGCTCAGCACCGCGCCGTCGAAGCTCGAGGTGATCTGCACCGTAGCGCTCGACACGGTCGAAGCGAGCTTTTCGGCCGCGACCGGCGTCGCCATCAGGCCGCACGCCGCCAGCGTTGCGATGAGACGCCTCATTGTACCCCCGCCGCGGTGAGCACCGCCATCGAGAACGGGTTGGCCGGCGCCAGCACCAGCGTTACGCCGAAGCGGATGGCGACCCCGAGCACCAGCAGCGCCAGCAGCGCGCGAAGCTGGTCGCCGCGCAGATACTTGCCGGCTGAAGCGCCGAACTGTGCTCCCACCGTGCCGCCGATCATCAGGCAGAACGCGAGGAGGATATCGACGCTCTGGCTGGTCAAAGCCTGCAGGACCGTCGTCACGCACATCATGGCGACGACCTGCAGCAGCGACGTGCCCACCACGACGTTCGCGGGCACACGCAGCAGATAGACCAGCGCCGGCACCAGGATGAAGCCGCCGCCGATGCCCAGCAACGCCCCCACCCAGCCGATGAAGACGCCGATCACCAGCACCGGGATGACACTGATATAGAGCCGCGATTTCTTGAAGCGGATCCGCATCGGCAGGCCGTGCATCCAGCTGTGCTGGCTCGGCAGCTTGTCGCGCACCACCACGCCCGAGCGCCGTCGCAGCAGCGTGCGCACCGCCTCGATCATCATCAGGATGCCGACCGTACCGAGCAGCAGCAGGTACGAGACGGAGATGAAGAGGTCGAGCTGGCCCATGGCGCGCAGCAGCGAGAACGTCGCGACGCCGGCCATCGCGCCGATGGTGCTGGCGAGGATCAGGTAGAGCGCCAGATGCAGGTCGATGCCGCCGCGCCGGTAGTAGCTCAGTGCGCCCGAAGTCGAAGCCGCCGCCACCTGCCCGGTCACCGAGGCCACCGCAACGGGGGAGGGAACGCCGGAAAAGATCAGCAGCGGCGTCAGCAGGAAGCCGCCGCCCACGCCGAACAGGCCCGAGAGAAATCCGACCGCCCCTCCCATTCCGATAAGGAAGAAGAGGTTCATCGAAAGCTCGGCGATTGGCAGATAGATCTGCAAGGCGGGCTCGATTGCACGCGGGCCACCGGGTCCGCGCTGGGGCTCTACAAAGAGTCGGGGGCCGCGAGGCTTGCCTCACGTCCCCTGCGGTTCAGGCCCTCACCGTCGTCCGCACTTCTGACGACAATGAGACGGTCGCATTGTCACACCGGCTGGCTGCCCAGCACGGCGAGCAGCCGCGGATTGATCTGTCCGGTCTGGTTCATGCCGGTGCCCGCTTCGAACGCCTTGATCGCATCGGCCGTCTTCTTGCCGGCGATGCCGTCGGCGGTGCCGACGTCATAGCCGAGCTTGCCCAGCGCCTTCTGCACGTTGGCGACAATATCCTTGGTGGTGATCGTTTCGCCGGCGTCGAAGGTCTTGCTCCAGGTGCCGATGGGGGCGAAGTTGGCCTTGAGGTCGATCGGGTCGGGCTTGAATGCATTCACTTCGGCCGTCAGCTTGTTGACCGTATCGGCGTCGAGCGACCGGGCGATGTCGTCGCGCGCCTTGGCGGCGTCCTTGTCGCCGCTCAGCGCCGCAATGGCGAACCACTTGTAGGACTCGCTGAGGTTCTGCGGCACGCCCAGCCCCCGGGCATAAAGCATGCCGAGGTTGAACTGGCTGTCGGTGAGCCCCAGCTTGGCCGCCGACTCGAACCATTTGGCGGCCGAATCGAACTCCTGCTTGCCGAGCTGGCCGCCGGCATACAGTGCCGCCAGATTGTGCATCGACATGCGGTTGCCCGCTTCGGCCGCACGCTCGTACCAGAGCTTGGCGCTGTTGAGGTCCTTGGTCTCGCCGTTGCCGTTCTCGTACAGGCTGCCCAGCCGGTACTCGGCGGGCACGAAGCCCTGCGCTGCAGCCCGCTCGTACCAGGTCGCCGCGGCCTTGTAGTCCTGCGGCACCGCGCGCCCCTCGGTGTAGATTGCCGCAACCTCGAACTGCGCGCGCGGGTCGCCATCCGCGGCGGCTTGCCGGAGGTCGGCCGGGCCGACATTGTCCGGCGGCGGATCGACCTTCACCGGGCTCGCGGCATCGGGCGTGGCCGTGAGCGGCGCGATGGCCGGAGTCGCGGCGGGCTGGGTCGCATCAGCCGTTTCGGCTGGCGCGCTGGCCACAGGGGCGGTGGTTGTCGCCGACCCGGCGATGGGCGCGAAGGTATTCGGCATCGCCTGCATCGGCGAGGTGGTGAAGCCTTGGGCGGCAGAGCTGTTGATCGAGCCGGTTGCCGTCGCGTCGGTTTCCGCGATCACGCGCGGCGGCATCGCGGCCGAGCTGTCGTCGACAATCGGCGCGCCCTGCACGTCCTCCGCAATGTCGCCGGTCGTGGCCGGGGCGGCGCTGGCGCTCGACGTGGCCGTATCGCCGGCGTTCATCCGCTGCGCGACGAGGTTGATGGTGAGGAAGCCAAGCGCCACCACCGCGGCGCCCAGCAGAATGGCCTTCCGGTGGCGGCTGAGGAAGCTCTCCTCCACCTCGATCGAAGCGCCGGGTTGCTCCGCCGTTGCGGGCTCGACGGCTGGCGCCGGGGCCGCCGCCGGTGCTGGTCCCGCCGGCTCGGGCGTGAAAACCTTGCGCGCCGGCTTGGCCTTCTCGGCCTTTGCCGGTGCGGCGGCGGGCTCGGGCGTCGCCGCGGGCGCCTCCTCGCTTCCGCTCACATGGAAGCGGGCGAGGGCGCGGCCGATCAGCGAATTCGAATTGACCTCCGCTTTGGCGGGCTGCTGGCGCTGCGCAGCACGGCGCGC
>Ga0105238_10007976_pt1 | contig 10592 bp, 11 predicted proteins | sample KBSC34metaG_FD_81526 | JGI IMG/M metagenome (GOLD analysis project Ga0105238, IMG submission 81526) | Corn rhizosphere microbial communities from Kellogg Biological Station, Michigan, USA - KBS C3-4 metaG | ecosystem: Host-associated > Plants > Roots > Rhizosphere > Soil | place: Michigan, USA...
AGGCGCAGCAAGATTTCATCACCGAGTACATCAACAAGCTGGTCGCGGTTCGAGACGGCCACGTGGAAGCCGATCATGACGGTGCCGTCCAACTCAAGAAGGCGTGAGGAATTGCCAGTGCGTCATCACACCTTGAAGATCGGCGTCGTCGCCGCGGCCATCATGGCGGTTACGGCCGCGTGCTCGACGCCGCCGTCAGTCGGCGGCACGGCTGCACCCCAGACCACCGGCGTCAACGGCGACGGCAAGTTGCCGTCCGGCGCCCCGCATGTGGCGAACCCGCTTGACACGACGCGCGCGCAGGCCGCGCCGTGCAACTCGTTGACTCCAGCCCAGGTCTCATCCTTCGGAATTGTTGCCACCGGCAAGTTGGGCGATCCCACGCTAGGCCCGAAGTGCGACTGGTCGGACACTTCGAAGGTCCCCTCACTTATGACGGTCAGCGTCATTTTTGTCACCAAGAGCACTGGCGGCTTGAGCTCGCTCTACGTTCAGGCCGACTCGCTCAGGAAGGTCGGTGGCTACTTCGAGCCGATCGATCCGATCGAGGGATATCCGGCGCTCCTGTATTCGCAGCTTGACGACCGGAAAGCAAAGACGAACGCCGCGTGCAACCTGGGCATCGGTGTCAGCGACACGCTCCAGGTCGCCGTTGGTGTCGTTGTCGGCGCGCCCTCCCCGCAGTTTGATCCGTGCGCGATCGACAAGAAGGCTGCCGACATGATCATGACAACGCTGAAGGCAGGGTCGTGATGGGCACGCTTGGACCGGGAGACATCCACCACGCCCTCACACAGGGGCCGGGCACGGGCAGCTTGCAGGATGCCCGAGCCGCCTCGGCTGGGCTGGCTCAGTCTCATCAGGAGCGCGAGAGCCAGGCTATGGCGCTGGTGATGAAGATGGGGGCGGCCTGGACGGGGGATGCCTCGGAAGCGGCGCAGGCGGGGGCGGCGCCGTTGTTGCGGGCGTTTCGGGATGGGCAGCAGGCGTTGACGACGCACCAGGATCTGATGGGGCGGCAGACGGAGTCGTTCGGGGTGGCCAAGACGAGTGTGCACGACGTGCCGAATCAGCCGCCGTCGGCGTCGTTCGGGGACATGGTGAGCGACGCGAGCGGGCTGAGTTTGTTCACGGGTGGCGGGTACGCGAACAAGGTGCAGGAGTGGTCGGAGAAGGCCAACGCGAACGTGACGGCGTATTCGAACTACGCGAACGCGAGCTCGTACAACCGAACGAACATGCCGAACGAGTACGGGGACCCGAGCGGGTCGAGCTCGGATGTGGCATTGGCGACGCAGCAGACGGGGCCGGGCGGGCCGGGGCCGGGAGGAACGGAGAGCGTCAACGGACCAGGCGGCCCGAACGCGCCGGTGTCGCACCACAGCGGCGGCCCGGGATCGTCGCAGTGGACGCCGAACGGCATGGGCACGCCGGGCCCGGGAACGGGCGGCCTGCCGAACACGGGCACAGGTTCGGGCCCGACGAGCACCCAAGGTTGGTCGGGCGGACCCACGGCACCGGGCACCGGCTGGCCGACGTCTACGGGTGGCGGCACTGGCGGCACCGGCACGGGCACCGGAATGGGCGGCGGCCTTGACGGCGGAGCGGTCGGCGCGCCCTTCGGCGGAGGCGCGGGCGGATACGACGCAGAGGGCAACCCAAGCGGCTACGGCACCGGAGGAAGGGGCAGCGCGGCCGGCGGGGCGAGGGGAATCCGAACCGGCGGCATGGCCGGAGCGGGCGGCGCAGAGGCGGCCGGGGGCAAGGTGGGCCCGGGAGCCCGAACCGGCGTGGGAATGCCTGGCGCGGGCGGTACGACGGTGGCGGCGGGACGGCCGGGCGCGCCCGGGACCCAAGGCGCGAGCGGTATGCCCGGCGGGGCCCAGGGCCGCAAGGAGGAGGACAAGGAGCACAAGTCGGCGGCCTACCTGGAGGACGACTACTCCGACGAGCTCATCGGCGAACTCCCTCGCACCACACCGACGGTGATCGGCCTGGACTGACGGCCAACACACGACGGCCGACAAGGATCGGCTTGGCGTGCGGACAGGACAAATTGATCGGCAACACAAGCTGACTGGGGGTTGGCTGTGCTGAGGGAGCGCGTCGAGTTGTCGATGGCGACGCTGCGGGCGGTCTGGCGCTGGGAAGGGCACGACCGGATGCCGCCGGTGCTGGTGTCCACAGTGGAATGGATGGATGAGGACGCGCGCCACGAGGCCGACCGGCAGGTGCTGGCGGAGTTGGCGGAGCGGGGGCTGCTGGCGGGTGGCGGGGTGCCGAACGAGGTGCGGGCGACGTTTCATCTGTTGAGGCGGCCGGAGTACGAGGTGTTCGGGTGGATCAGCTCGCCGGAGCGGACAAGGGGCGTGCTGGCGGCGGCGGGCGACGGGGAGGCGGTGCTGGTGGTTCGCGAGGGAGAAGGGGCCTTGCTGTCGACGATCCGAGCCGAGGACGTGGCCGGGGCGGTGGTCGCGCAACTGCCGGTGCTGCAACCGGCACAGGGTCGCTCGATGAACGTGTGCGAGGCGGATTTCACGGGAGCCCGCCCCGACAACGAGAATGCCTGGAACGGTTTCCACCCCAGGAACGAAACACAGGATGTGCGGGCGCTGAAGGCGTTGCTGGCGGAGCCGGTGCTGGGCGTCAGCCAGCTGTGGGCGGCCGCCCGCAGCACCGAAGGACGGCTGCGGCAAGCCGAAACACCGCTGACGGTAAGGGATACGGCCGAAGGTCGCTGGCTCACACAGACCACGACGACGTCCGGCCATCGCTGGGTGACGGCGACCCCGGCCGGCCCGCAGCTGCTCACCAGCAAGCTGCACGAGATCCTGGGCAAGCTCGGCTAACGACGCCCCGGACGCCACCACGAGCGGCGCGGCGGCGCGAGATGTCCCTGTGCCACCAACCAAAGGCCGAACCGCTCGGCGTCCTCACGCATTCGCACCTGCACGGTTTTGGGGTGCACCAAGGCATAGTCGGCGAACAGGGGCGCGAAGCGGTCGCCGAGCTCGGCGGCGAGGTCGGGGCGCAGGTGCCAGATGACGCGGCGACGCTTGGACAACAAGGCGTCGGCCTGCGCACGCAGCCGACCGGAGTCGAAACCAGCAGGCAACGGCCCATCGGCCAACAGGGCGCGAAGCAGAGCAGCCTGCTGGGCGGCGAGCTGCGAGCGGCTCATGTCAACACCGCGCGAATGGCCGCGAGCTCGGCGGCGAGCTCCTCGTCGGACGGATAGTCGTCGTCCCGTTCGAGCAGCACGCCGGGCGGGTCAACCCGGGCGCACAGCTCGCCGAGCAGGTCGAGCACGGCGGCGGGCATGGCGTGGGCATGCGTGTCGTGATAGAGCCCGTCACGCTCCACGCCGCCGGCGACGTGCACATAAGCCAAGCGCTCCAACGGAAGCGTGGCGAGGAACTCGGCCGGATCGGTGCCGATGTTGTGGGCGTTGGCATGGAGATTGGCCACGTCGATCAGCAGCCGGCAGTCGGTGCGCTCGACCAGCGAGGCCAGGAACTGGCCCTCGGTCATCTCGGCGTCCGGCCAGTCGATCAGGGCGGCCACGTTCTCCAGCGCCAGCGGCACGGGCAGCGCCCGCTGCGCCTGGAGAACGTTGGCCACCAACACATCCAGGGCCTCACGCGTGCGCGGCAACGGCATCAGATGCCCGGCGTCGAGACCGCCGGCCCGCACGAAACACACATGGTCGCTGACCAGCGGCGCGTCCAATGCCGAGGCCACGGCCCCGAGGTGCTCGACCCGGGCCATCTCCAACGGCTCGGCCCCGCCCAGCGACAGGGAAACGGCGTGCGGCAGCACCGGCACGCCGCGTTCCCGCAACAGCCGCAGCGACTCGGGCAGGTCGCCGTGACCGAGGTTCTCAGCGACCACCTCGACGAAGTCGACATCGGTCAGACGCTCGACGGTCAGATCGATCTCCGGCCGCCACCCGATGCCGACTCCGAGTCGTGGCAAGGACTTCATCCGCCACAACCCCCGCCACCACCACAGCCGCCTCCCCCGCCGCAGCTGCTCCCACCGCCGCCACCGCTGCCACAGCCGCCCCCGCCGCCGCCCCAGAAGAAGCCACCGGCCGCGGCGGTCCCGACGCCTGCACCCGAGCGCCGCCGCACCGGCTCGATCGACCTCTGAAGGGCCACAGCGGTCCGGGTGTCCGGGTACGCCGAGACGCCGATCAGGGCGACCGCCATAGCCGCGTCACGAACGGTGCCGCGGCGCAACTCTCGCAGCGCACGGCCGCCGGCGAGGGTGCGCAACGGCCGGCTCCGCTGGAAGTTCAGCGTGCAGATCAGCAGCACGATCGTGGCCAGCAGCGACAGCACGAGGAAGGCAACTGGCCGGTGCAGGCCGAAGCCGTTGGCGAACCGCACACAGCCCACGATCAGCACGGCCAGCAGCGGCACGGTCGAGGCATAGCGGAAGCGGGCCGCGATGTGTGCCGGCACCAGCAGGCCGAGGTCGGCCAGCTGGTGGCCGATGTCCCACAGCGTCGACCGGCTGCGCACGTACTTGGTGATGTCACGCAGCGTGTGGCTGGCGGCGGCCCGCGCCAGGATCTGCGCGGCCAGCGGGCTCGGCACCACGGCCTGCCCGGTGGCCCGGACCAGGCCGGTGCTCTCGGCCCGCAGCGCGCCGGCGGCCAGCAGTTCGGCCGCGGCGGCCTGGACCGCGCGGTCCGGGCCGGCGGCGAGAAAGCCGGTCTCCACCGCGGCCGGCCGCCACACACCGACGTTTGCGCGGCCGAAGAATGTCGGCAGAATTCTGATCAGCACGGCCAGCGCCAACGCACAGACGACGCCGATCCAATAGATTTGCAGGAACTGTTCTCCGGACAGTCCCCACGGCTCCTGGCCCATTTCCCCACCCCCGTAGGGTCACCTACCCCGTTGACGCAACGCGTCTCGCCTTGCGAAACACCACGCAGACCGAGGTCACCGGGCCCCGCGGCCGACCCCCAGCCAGTCGCGGCGCCCGGCGACACCCCCGGTCCCGCCGGCTCCTCCCCAGGTGCCGGCGGCGATAATGTCGTCGTCCCTTCGCCGTTTTCCGGCTCCGGGTAGCGCATATCGTGGGCGCGCCGAAAAGCGCGGGCAAGGCCTCTTGAGGAAGCCTTAGGGTGGGTCGCTCAGGCTTCGTCCGTCTGGGGGACGAGGCGCAGGGAAATACTGTTGATGCAATACCGCTGGTCGGTCGGAGTGGGGTAGCCCTCGCCCTCGAAGACGTGGCCGAGGTGGCTGTGGCAGGTGGCGCAGAGGACCTCAACGCGGACCATGCCCAGCGCGCGGTCCTCACGCAGGATCACGCTGTCGCCGGCCAGCGGCGAGAAGAACGACGGCCAGCCGCAGTGCGAGTCGAACTTGGTGTCGCTGCGGAACAGCTCGGCCCCGCAGGCCCGGCACTCGTAGACGCCTTCGGTCTTGGTGTCGGTGTACTCGCCGACGAACGGGCGCTCGGTGCCGGCCTTGCGCAGCACGGCGAACTCCTGCGGGCTCAGCTGGGCCCGCCACTCCTGCTCCGACTTGACGACCTTGGGGGTGGTGCCGACGACGGGTTCCATGCCTTGAAGTTTATGGATTTCGGAACCCGTCTGCTCAGGCCACGGCCATTACGAAAGCGGGACGTACCGCACCGACGCGCAGGCCGTGCCCGAGCACCGGGACGTCGGCCAAACCCTCCACCGTGGTCACGTCCACGCCGAGCCGGCGCAGCGCCTCGACCAGCACCACGGGTCGGGCCCGGTTGGAGCCGTCGGCGATCTTGATGGCCACCGCCGAGCCGTCCGGCAGGCCGATGCCGTAGACGCCCTCGGCCCCGTCCTTGGCCACCGCGCCGGGCAGACCGCGCATCAGGTCCGTGACGTCGCGGCCGGTGCCGCCGACCCACTCGGGGTGCCGGCTCATCGCGCGGGCGACGCGATGCTCGGGAGTGCCGGCTGGGGCGGCGGCGAGCCGGCCGAACGCGCGGGCCAGGCCGGTCAGCGTGATCGCTAACAGCGGGGCCCCGCAGCCGTCGACGCCGATGGCGCCGACGGTCTCGCCGGCCAGGTCCTCCAGGGCGGCGCGGGCGGCCAGCTGGAGGGGGTGGTCGGCATCCAGGTAGTTCTCGGTGGGCCAGCCGTTGGCCACGCAGGTCGCGAGCATGGCCGCGTGCTTGCCGGAGCAGTTCATGTAGATCGGGGCGGCATGCCCGCCGGCGGCGAGGTGGTCGGTCTTCGCCTGCTCGCCCAGCGGCAGGTCAGCGGTGCACCGCAGGGCGTCCTCGGTCAGACCGGCGTCCGCCAGGATGCGACGGACACCGTCGATGTGGAACGGCTCGCCGGAGTGGCTGGCGCAGGCCAACGCCAGCAGCTCGCCGTCCAGCGTCAGGCCGCTGCGGACCATGGCCAGCGCCTGGAACGGCTTGTTGGACGAGCGCGGGAAGCACAACGCCGCCGGCTGGCCAACGCCGAAGACCGCGTGGCCGTCGCCGTCCACCGCGACCACCGATCCGTGGTGCACCGATTCGAGGAAGTCGCCTCGCCACACCTCAGCCACGAGCTCGTGCATACCGGCCTCCCTCGAATCCGCGATCCTGCAAACTGTCGACAGTTAACAACTTGCTCGCGGACGTTGTAAAGGCGGATGTTCGTCACATGAGCGTCGACCTCGTGCACACCGGCCTCGCCGGGCAGACCGTGGCCGTGCTGCGAGAGCTCGTGCTGACCGGAGAGATCGCGGCCGGCGAGCGGGTCAACGAGGTGGGCGTCGCCCAGCGGCTCGGCATCAGCCGCGGGCCGCTGCGGGAGGCCATCCGGCATCTGGCCAGCGAGGGCCTGCTGGTCCTGACCCCCAACCGCGGCGCGCACGTGCCCATGGTCGACAACGACGGGGTGCGAGCCCTGTTCGAACTCCGCGCCGCCCTCGAGTGCGCCACCGCCCGCCTCGCCGCCGCGCGGCGCACCGACGCCGACCTGACCCGGATGCGCGAGGTCAGCGCCGCCTCACGGACCGCCTTCACCACCGGCGAGTTCCCCTACCGGCTCGATCTGGCCTTCCACGGCGCGCTGCTGGACGCCGCCCGCAGCCCGCTCATCACCGAGCAGGTGCGGCTGGCCCAGCAGCGCGTGATCCTGCTCCGCGCCGCGCAGGAAGTGGCCTTCTCGCACGAGCAGGCGTCCATGGACGACCACGACTCGATCATCGAGGCCATCGAGGGCCAGGACGGCGAGCGCGCGGCCCAGGTGATGGCGACCCACCTGGACCGCGTGCGGGACCAGCTGCTGACGTAGCTAGACGTCGGGCGTGATGCGCATGGCGACGGAGGGCTTGGGGTCGGCACCGTCGACGAAGGTCTCGCCGCAGCGGAGCCAGGCGTCGGCGCCGTCGAGGAGCTGGGCGGTGGCCGCGGCGGCCTCGGCGGACCAGGCCTCGTGGTGGCCGTCGGCGGCCGCGCCGGAGGCGAGCCACTCCTGGTACTCAGCGGTGAAGGCCTCACGCATGCTGATGCGGCCGTCGTCGGGCGCGACGAGGTTGCGCTGGAGCATGCGCATGGCGATCAGGTAGCGCTCGACCCAGTGCTTGCGGAAGTCGAAGTCGACGAGCGACCGGCCGGCGGCCGCGCCCTTGGCATCGATGGCGGAGATGGTCGCGGGCGGCATGGTGAGGTTGAAGCCGCCCTCGCCGTCGGTGAGGTCGATGGCCCGCACCCGGTCGCTGAAGCCGGGCAGCCGGGCCTGCAGGGTGTCGTGCCAGTTGAGGCCGGCGCCGAGGATGGCCCCGAGATACCCGAGCAGCCCGGGTGACGGCGCGACCCGCTCGGGGTCGACCGGCGGCTGGTCGCTCTGCGAGGACGGCACCTTGGGTCCGAAGTAGAGGCCGAAGGTGGGCCGGGTCGGCAGCCACGCGTCGAAGAACTGGATGGGGAAGTTGCTGGAGATGCCGCCGTCGGCGAACCAGTGCCGGGCCACGGTCGACCCGTCGACCGTCCACAGTGGAACGGCGGACAGCAGCACCGGGAAGGTGAGGCTCATCCGGGTCGCGACCAGCACGGGCAGGTCGTCGGTCGGCAGCGCGCGGAGCTCGCCGGCACCGGGATAGACCACGGCGCTGATGCGGCTCAGATGGTCGAGCACCTCGGCCGGGAACAGCTTGCGCCACTCGTCCAGGCTGAACAGGTAGTTGACATCCGAGTACGACTCGTTGGGCAGTCGCACCGGCCGCCCGCCGGTGACGTCGGTGGTCATCAGCCGCAGATTGATGCCCCTGGTGTTGAGATCGGTGAAGGTCAGCGGGTCGGCGAGATCCTTGCCGGCGACGATCTGGATCTGCTTGTACAGCCAGTCGGCCAGCGCGTCCGGATCACGCGGCCGCTGCTTGTGGCCGATGCACATGCCGTAGTAGTTCTTCGGCAGGTCCCGCACCAGGCGCACCACGGACCACACCAGCGCCAGGGTGAGCCCGAGCCCGCCGGTGATCAGGATGCCGACCACGAACACGGCCCAGCCGCTCCAGCCGATGCCGCCGAGCGTGCCGCCGGCGCTGGCCACGAGCAGCCAGCCGAGTCCGAACGCGACCGCGGCCGACAGCAGCAGCGGCAGGAAAAGCCAGCGCAGCAGCCCCCACGAATACGTGATGGCCTTGGCCCCGGTGGTCCGTTTCGCCTGTGCCGCAAGCAGAATCCGGAACAGCGGCTCGGCCTGCCTGGTCGGCCGGAACTGCCGGACGATGAGCCCGGGCTCCTGGAGTTGCTTGCGTAAGGCCTGCAGCCGCTCGAATCCGCCGCTGTCACGGGCGTACTCGGCGGCGGCGGTCACCGCGGCCGCCATCGCGCCGGCGGACGCCCCGCCGATCGAGCGGAACCGGAATGTCTTGTACAGCTCCAGAACCGCCGCCGGGTAGGCGACGCCGCTGGTGATTCCGCCCTGCATCACCAGGTCGCACTCGGTGGGGCGAGCCGGGATCCCCCCGGGATTGGTCATGACCGACACCTCGCTAAGCCGTTCGCACCAAGGCTAGTGATCTTGCGCGTCGGACAGAAGAGGGGTCCCGTGTTGGGCTGGATACCGGTGGATGTCGGTATCCAGCCCAATTCGTTACGGCAGGTTGGCCACCAGCTCGGCCGGCGGCACCCGGGTCCCGGTGTAGAACGGGATCTCCACGCGGACGTGCCGGCGGGCCTCGGTCTCGCGCAGGTGGCGCATCAGGTCGACGATCCGGTGCAGCTCATCGGCCTCGAAGGCGAGGATCCACTCGTAGTCGCCCAGGGCGAACGAGGCCACCGTGTTGGCCCGCACGTCCGGGTAGTCGCGGGCCTCCTTGCCGTGGTCGGCGAGCATCTTGCGGCGCTCGTCGTCGGGCAGCAGGTACCACTCGTAGGACCGCACGAAGGGGTACACGCAGAGGAAGTTCTTCGGCTCCTCGCCGGCCAGGAAGGCCGGGATGTGGCTCTTGTTGAACTCGGCCGGCCGGTGCAGCGCCACCTGGCTCCACACCGGGGTGGACGCCCGGCCGACGGCGGTGGTGCGGCGGAAGTTGGCGTACGCCGCCTGCACCTGCTCGATCTCCTCGGCGTGCCACCAGATCATGTAGTCGGCGTCGGCCCGCAGGCCGGACACGTCGTACACGCCGCGCACCACGACGCCCTTGCTCTCCAGGCCGTCGAAGTACTCCTGGGCCTCGGCCGCCGCCGGCCCGCGGTCCTCGCCGAGCCGTCCGGGTTCGCTGCGGAACACCGACCACATGGTGTAGCGGATGGTGTCGTTCAACTCGTTGTAGTTCAAGCGGGCCATGAACCCATCGTCCCACCGGACCCGCGGTGTCTGCCCAGGAGGTGTGCAGCCACACGTGCCGCGGCTGCCTGCGAGGTCGCGATGCAGGCCGGCACGCCCACGCCGTGCAGGCTGGCGCCGGCCACGGCCAGCCCGGGCAGCTCGGCCACGGCGGTCTCGATGGCGGTCACCCGGCTGAGGTGCCCGACGCCGTACTGCGGCAGGCCGCCGCCCCAGCGCGTGACGGCGGTGTCGATCGGCGCGGCGGTGATGCCGGTGAGCTCGGCCAGGTCGGCCAGCACGTTGCGGACCAGTTCGTCGTCGTCGACCTGGAGGGCGGCGGTCTCGCCGGCCTTGCCCACGGAACCCCGGATGACCAGCGTGTCCTCGCCGTCCAGGTGGGCCCACTTGCGGCTGGAGAAGGTGAACGCCTTGGCGGTGAACTTCGTGCCGTCGTGCCAGCGGTCGTCGCCGGCGATGAGCACGCCGGAGTTCTGCGGCAGGGCCACGTCGGCCGGCAGCACGAGCGAGATGACGGCCATGGACGCCAGCTCGATGCCGCTGAACGCGGCAGCGGCCACCGGCGCGACGTCGGCCAGCAGCTTCGCGGCCGCCGGGGCGGGCACGGCCAGCACCACACCGTCGACGTCAAGGGCGTGCTCGCCGAACTCCACGGTCCAGCCGGCTTCGCGCCGCCGCAGCCGGCGGACCGGGCGGCCGTATTCGATGGTGGCGTCGACGACCTTGGCCAGCCGGTCGGTCAGCGAGCCGAGGCCGCCCCGCAGCGTGCCGAACACCGGCGGCCGCTTCGCACCCTGCTGCGGCG
>Ga0105238_10007978_pt1 | contig 10591 bp, 9 predicted proteins | sample KBSC34metaG_FD_81526 | JGI IMG/M metagenome (GOLD analysis project Ga0105238, IMG submission 81526) | Corn rhizosphere microbial communities from Kellogg Biological Station, Michigan, USA - KBS C3-4 metaG | ecosystem: Host-associated > Plants > Roots > Rhizosphere > Soil | place: Michigan, USA...
GGGTCGGCCGGTTGCGATAGCGGTTTGCCCCTCTGCCACGAGGGCGCGCAGCGCCTTCGCTCCAGCCGACCGCTCGACGGCGATTATACCGTATTGCCGGGTCATGAACCCGAAGAGCGGGATGTCGGCGAGCTCCTTCTTCAGGACGATGATTGGGAGATTGGTGAGACGCACCATTTCGAGCGTTTCGAACATCGATTGGTGCTTGACCGCGATCAGGTGAGGTCCCGGCGGGATGCTGCCCTCGAGCCGTTCGCGAATTCCGAGCACATGACGCGTCAGCAAATGGTGGAGCTCGACCCAGCTTAGCACGACCGCGAGGGTGGGCCGGCGGCCAAACAGGCTCATGACCAAGCCAACCAAGACGCAAAGCACCGTCAGAGGATAGAAGGTCGCGGCGTAGAGCACCGACCGCAGCGCGGCCATCAAAGGTCGACCCAAACGGCGAGGCGGCGCAGCAGATATTTGTTGTATTCGCCAAAGAGAGTGAGGAAGCTCGGCTCGGTGCTCACCGCATCGGTCACGAGCTCGTACTTGTGGCCGAGCGCACGATCGAATTCATAATGGGCACGGCGCATGTGCCAGTCGCTCGTGATCAGGCGGACCGACCGATACTTGTGTTTCTCGAGCCAGCGCGCGGTCTCCTCGGCATTGGAGCGCGTGTCGACCGATTCACTACCGAGGTCGACGCAGCAGGCGAGCCATTTGCGGCCCGACGGGATGCGGCGAGCAAGGTCGGGCTTGGTCACTGAAGGATCGACGCCCGATACGAGCAAGCGCTTGGCCTTTCCGGCGCGGAGCACGTCCATCGCATGCTCGAACCGGCCCGCACCGCCGGTGAGGACGACGGCGGCGTCGGTGGCCGGCGTGCTAGACGGCGCCGGCTTTCCAAGCGTGAAGGCGAAGATGATGAACGCGAGCGCGTAAAGCAGAAGCAGCAGCGCGGCGGCTCGGGCAATCATAGGGCCTCGCGCAATGCCCTGAGCACCGCGACGCGGGCAACCCAGGTGGCGAGCACGGTCAGGCCGAGGGGCAGCAGTGCGAGAATCACCAGATCCACGAGGCCCAACGTCGCACCGCCGGTCAGCTCGCCGGCGAAGCTCGCCCCGGTCGTCAGCAGCAGGAGCACCGCGCCGGCGGCGACCGCTCCGCCAATGCTCCCGATGAAAGCGTCGATCGCGATCTTGCGCTGGAAGAGATGCGTGACCTGGAGATCAGTCGCACCGATTCCGTGCATCACGTCGATAGTGAACCGGTGCGTATCGAGCGCGCCGCGCGCGGCAAGCACGACGGCGGCAGCCGCCGCGGCGCTGAGCAGCAGCACGAGGCCGAAGGCGACCCACTGCAGCAGCGTCAACGAATGCAGCAGCGGCGCGACGCTGTCACGATGCGCGGAAACGTGGGCTCCGGGCGCGATCGCCTGCGCGCGCTTCTGGATTGCGCCCAGGTCGGCGCCGGGGACAACGTCGAAATTGATCAGCGCGGGGACTGGAAGCTCGGCGCTCTCCGCCGCTGGGCCCAACCATTTCCCAAGCGTCTCGCGCATCTCGCTTTCAGGCACTGCTTCGGCCGAGCTCACTCCCGGCGAGGCTCGAACCGCGGCGAGCAACGCGTCGAGGTTACCTCCTCCGCCCGGTACCTCTAGCGCATAGCGGGCCTCGATGGCGCGGCTCAGCACGCCGGCCGTGTTCGCCAGCGCGAGTCCGGTCGCGGCGATCAGCATGATCGAGAAGCTCATGATCGCGATTACCCACGGCGTCGGCGCGCGCCGCGAGGTTGCCCCGAGCAGCCGGCGCTCGGGAAGCGCGACGAACAGCCACCCAAGCATCAGCGCTGCCCCTTCGGGCGCGGCGGGTTTCTCAGCGCCCCCGTCGGGTCGACCAGAGTCCCGTTCTCCAGGCGGATGAGCTGCGCCCCGGGAGTCTCGTTGATCAGGCCGACATCATGGGTCGCGACGACGACTGTCGTTCCGAGGCGATTCAGTGCGGTGAATAGCCCCATAAGGCGGTTGGCCATTTCAGCATCGACGTTGCCGGTCGGCTCGTCGGCGACGAGCAGCTCGGGCCGGTTGATCACCGCGCGCGCGATCGCGACCCGCTGCTGTTCCCCGCCTGACAGCGTCGGCGGGCGTGCGCTTGCCCGGTCCGCCAGCCCGACCCACGCGAGCATTTCGCGCACGGGTCCTTCGACATCCTCGTCGGCGGCCCCCGCTACCCGCAGGGGCAGGGCGACATTGTCGAATGCCGACATGTGGCGGATCAGCCGGAAATCCTGGAAGACCACGCCGATGCGGCGGCGGAACGGCGGAAGAGCGTCGCGCGATGCATCGGTCAGCTCCTGGCCGAACAGGCTGATTCGCCCGCGCGTCGGCCGCTGCGCAAGATAGAGCAACTTGAGGAGCGACGTCTTGCCCGCGCCCGAAGGGCCGGTCAGGAAGTAGAAAGCGCCCGACCGCAGACGAAAGTCGAGGTCGCGCAGCACTTCGGCCCCCGTTCCGTAACGCAGCCCGACGCTGTCGAATTCGGCAACCGCTGCCACTCACCCTCCCCGCTTCAGGCACGCCTTGCGGCAAGGTGCGCAACCTTGCCAAGCCATGCGCATTCCTGTTTACCTTGCGCTCACCTTCCCGAAAGAGGGCTTTTGCTGATCATGATCCTCACCTGCCCTGATTGCGGCACGCAATATGTGGTGAAGGATGACGCCATACCGCCGGAGGGACGGCAAGTGCGCTGCGCCGCCTGCAAGCACAGCTGGCACCAGGATCCCGAGGCAAAAGCGACCGATTCCAACGCGGAAGCCGAGGTTGCGGCCGAGCCGGCGCCGAGCGCGCCCGAACCGGCCGCTGGCATGGAAGAATCGGCCCCGGCAGCAGATCCAGAGCACGCGGCCTCGGATGACGACGAGGATCTCGCCGAAGCGACGCTGATCGCGCCGCGCAACGGTCCCGAAGCGGAGGAGCGCGCTTACGAGGAAGCGGTCATGGAGGGCGAGACAGCAGCGCCCGACGCCGATGTGCCTCCCGGCGCCGAGATTCCGGCAGCAACCGAGGAAGCCGCGTCGGACGAGGTAGCTCCGGCCGCGGAAGATTGGAAGGAGCCGCCCGAGCCTGACGCGGCACCCGATACTTTCTCGCCCTTCGCCGCGCCCGACGAGGAAGAGCCGCGCGCGCGCAGTCCGCTGATGACCGTACTGATCATCGCGGTGCTCATCATCGTCGTCGCTGCGCTGTTCTGGCTCTTCGCGCCGGTGGACTTGAAGGCGCGGCTGGGCCTCGCCGCTGGCGGCGCCAGCCCGCTGACGCTCGTGATGACGCACATGGACAGGCAGCAGCTCGAAAGCGGCAACCAGCTGCTGACGATCAGCGGACGAGTGATCAACCCGACCACGAACAAGCAGGATGTCCCTCCGTTGCAGGCCCGCCTGACCGATCGCTCCGGCAAGATTGTCTACAAATGGACGATTCCACCGCCCGCCCAGTCGCTGGCGCCGGGAGCGAGCGCCAGCTTCAACAGCGCGGAGTTGAGAGTTCCGCCGGGCGGCGAGTTTCTCACGATCACTCCCGGCCCCAAGGCCTGAGGCCGTAACCTACTGAAATTCAATCAATTTCGCCGGAGCCGTGGATCCGTCGGCCGAGTGGATGAGCGAATCCCGCGATGAGGGTGCACCGGGGTTCGCCGGTGCGTCCAGCTTGAGCGCCACTCCGGAAACGATGCGGATCGTCGCCGTTGCCTGGGCAACCGCGGCCGCCCGCGACGGTGGCGGCGATGGCGGAGAAGAGGTCGCGAGTGCGGCTGCGGCGAGAATGACCATGAGCACGACTAACGCGCTCGCGCGAAAATGGTAAAGACCGCATTAACTATTGTCCCGTTCTGGACCAAATTGAAGCTGCAAGAGGCGGCATTGCGCGCGCCCGGACCCTTTGCTAGGGGCCGCGCCTTGCCAGTCGCCGGCTCAATCCTGGCCGGCCGATTTCATGACGTGCGGTCGTGGCGGAACTGGTAGACGCGCAGCGTTGAGGTCGCTGTGGCCGAAAGGCCGTGGAAGTTCGAGTCTTCTCGACCGCACCAGCATGAGAGCAAGGTCAGTCCTGGGGGCTGATCGGCTTCACGCTCAAGCCGAACCTATGGCGATCCTATCGCGGGTGCACTTGCGGCAGCGATGTGCAGCTGCGGTCGCGGCTGGATCGAACCGAGGCGCGCTACCGGCCGCTTGCCCGAGACCTCGACTTTAGTGCCCAGATCGGATGCGATTTTTGCTGCCGCCGCCGAGGCGGCATTCACCCGCAACGTGTAGCTGCCGTAGGCGACGCGGTCGAACAGGAAGAAGCCGTCGAAGTCGGTTCGCGCCGTGCCGACCACCTTGCCCTTGGAATCGACGAGCTCGAGATCGACGCCCTCGAAGCCGAGCTCGCCGCTCTTGATCAAAGCGCCTTCGACGTCGCCACCCCCCACGAGACCGATCTGGACCTCGGCCGGCACACCGGGCCGCGGCGTGACGACCTGCAGCGCCTTTTCAGGAACCAGCATCGGGTCGTCGAGGCTGGTCACGTCGACCCCGACCGGCAGCGGCACATAAGCGGTGAGACCGCCGATTGTGACCGAGCCGTTCGAATCGGTCTTTTTCTCAGCCTGGAGAGTGCCAGTGGTGATCAGCGCCCCTTTCTCGAACGGCTCGCCTGCATCGTGCAGGCCATTGTCGTTGAGATCGCGATAGACCGTCGCATGCACCATCCCCCCCTGCGCGAGCGGCCGGCGCGAGAGCGTCAAGCCGTGCCGCGGGTCGAGCGAGAAGTTGAGGTTGAATCCTGCGGCAAGGTCGCCGTGTGTGTCCGCTTCGCCCGTCAGGGCGATCGCCATCGTGTCGATGCGCAGGATATGGCTGATCCGCGCCCTCAAGCGGTGCTCGAGGCCGTCATAAGCGAGATCGCCTTCCCAATCGCTATTTTCGGAAGACGACCAATAGGCCGACAGCTCGGCGTCCCTGAATCTCGCGCTGGGGTTCACATCGAAATCCGCCGAGCCACGGAGTCGGACGCTGCCGATCCTCCCGCTGCCGAGCAGCCCGACCTGGAACTGACCGGGCGCCGCCGGCCCCGCGGGCACATAATCCTTTTGGTAGGTCGTTGTGGCACCGAGATCGAAGCGATCGAAGGCGACCGACAGCCGGCTTGCAGCCTCCAGCGTCCGTGAGCCGTCGGGCCGATCGACGATGTGGACCTCCGCATGTGCAGGCATGAGGGTCTTGCCGAGCTTTACCGGCACATCGAGCGACAGCCGGCCGTCGCGCTCGGTTTCGGCGACGCCTCCCCGCAAATGAAAATCGTTTGCGATAAGCGCTTCGGCATTGACGTAAACGGGACCGAATTTGCCCAGAAGCTGCGCATGGGCGGCCATCCCGCCATTGGATTCGCGGGCTGCGCTGACCTCGAGCATCGCAGCGCCGACCGAACGGCGGACGGTACCCTCGACGAAGGTCAGGTGCTGGTCGCCAATAAGCATTGCCCGAGCCAGCACGCCGATCGACGTGCGGGAGTCGAGCCCATGTTCCAGCGATGCGGTCGCCTGTGCCTTAGGCAGCGTCGCCGCATCCGGAGGCTTTTCGAGCGTGACCAGGTCGCGGCCTGGTTCGTTCGCGCCCACCCAGTACCATGTCTGGCCCTTAGGAACATTGTCCTGGCCTACATCGAGCAGCTCGTCGCGTTCGCGCACCTGTCCCTGCGGGCCATAGAGGACGACGCGAACCCGGTTCTCGCCGTAGAGCAGTTGAACATCGTCAAAAACATAGCGCTGCGTCCCGTCCGACTTGGCAAAGCCGAGCAGCTCTCCGTTGCGGTAGAGCTCGGCCTCCCAGCCGGTCGGCAAATCGCCTTCGATCCGAGTGCGGTCGAACGCGGTCCGCGCGGTCAGCGGACGGTTGGTGACCACTGCGCCGCGCCCGGCGGCGACCGAGCCGGTGAGCGCACTGTCGAAGCCCTCGACGTCGCCGACACCGAAGTGGGTCGCGTGAAGCGGTCCCAACAGGGTCGCGTCGGGATCCGAGCGGAAGGCGCGCACCCGCAGCAGGTTGGGCTTGCCCTTCGAGGTCGTGGTGACCTGGGCGTCATAGGACATGTGCGCGATTTCGCCCGCGGCGTAGATCGAGCTTTGGCGATCGACCTGGACGCCGTCGCCGGCGCGATAGGTCATTCCGCCGCTGACCACGAAGTCGAGCGCCGGCGCGCGCCACATGCGGTACGGAATCCGCACCTGCGGCAGGCTGTTCAGGTCGAAGCTCGCGCGGTGAATGTGGGCGGCCCTCTCCTGCCGTTCCATCGCGAGCTCGATCGGGAGTTTCGTATCCGACTGCAGCAGAAGCACGGAGCCCGCCGTGAGCGGACTGACTCCGATCCCGAACCAGCGGCCGAGCGCAGTCGTCTGCACGCACCAGCCTTCCGGCGTCTGCCGGATCGTGCCCGGTGCGAGCGCCTCCGTCTTGGTGCCGTAGCCCACCGTCTGACCCGCGAGGTCGATGTTGATCCGGTTGGCTTCCTTGAACGCCCAACCTGTCGCCTTCTTCGCAACCAAGTCGATTCGGACCGGCACGTCGAGCGCCTTCACAAAGTCGCCTAAGACGACACATGTGCCCTCGGGTGGGTTGTACGCGCGCACCGTGTCGCCGAGTCGGAGCTGGCGGATGTTCACATCGAGGATGAACTGCTCGTCGGGATCGGGTGTCCAGGCTGGAGCGGCCTTGATCGGCACGACAGGACCGGGCGCGGGCGCAGATGCGGCAATGCTGCCGGCGCAGAGCGCCAGCAGCACCGCTGTCTTGCGCAGCCAGGAACGGCCGCCCGCCATTTGGCCTGGCCCAGCGCTTTGCCGTCAAGCCCTAGCGCAGCACCGCCCGAGTCTGGGCGAGGAGGTGCGAGCCGTCGTCCGTCGTTTCGATATATTCGACAGTCACCGGACCGCTGAGATCGCCCTTGTAGCTCTCGGGGACCGGAACGCTGACGTGGCGCGTGCCGATCTCGGTATAGACGGCGATGCCCTTTTCGAAGGCGATCGGATCCTTGACGCCCGCTTTCAGTACCCGCACCTCGCCGTAGGTCGAACGCGAGCCGGTGCGCGTGATGTCGAAACCGACGGCCTCGCCGTCCGCCTTCTTCTCGAGATGCACATTGGCGATTCCCGCAGCAGCCTGGAGATTGCCAAGGCGCACGATCACGGGAATCGTGACGCCGTAAACCGGAGTGAGCTTGAACTGCACGCCCTTCGGCTGTTCGCCGGGGGTCTGAACGACCGGCGTCGCGGGCGGGATGGCCCGGAACAGCATGTGCACGCGATATTCGCCGTCGGCGAGACCTTCGGGCGCGCGGACTGCAACGCGGATCGCCTGCGGCTCGTGCGGCGCGAGCGTGACCTTGCGCGGCGCATAGATGATCATGTCCTCGGCGGTCTTGTCGGTCGCGCTCGGCGTTGCCACGTCGACCAGGTCGCCACTTTCGGTCATCCGCCGGAACTCGACCGACACACGGTACGTCGCCGGCTGGTCGCCGATATTGTTGAGGATGACCTCCGCGCCCTTGCGGCCGTCGAGCACCAGTCGGGTCGGAGCGACCAGGAGATCGCCGACGCCGGCATTGGCTGCGCTCGGCAGCGCGACGAACGGAGCCGCACACAGGCTCGCGGCGATGATGGTCCCAGTCCACTTGTTCATGACGGCGATTCCTCACTTGGCTCCGGATCGGAGCGATCGCCGCCACTTTGGTCCGGAATGGTTTATTTTCGGTCAACCATGACGCGAAAAAGCGAGGAAAGCCGTGGGTTAGCCTTGGCTTCAGTCAATAATCGACCGTGACGTTCATAGTCCCGACGTAGGTCCCGGCGACCGTGCTCGAATTCAGCGTGATCGAGCCGCCGACCGAAAAGTTGGATCCAGGGAATCCCGAATTGGCCAGCGTGATCGTCGACGGGGCGTCGACAGCCAGCGTGAGGGTCTGCGTCGAATCATTCTGGTTGACGAGAGTGACGTTGGGGACGCTGATCCGCACCGCCTGCTGCTTCGAGCCCTGGACGTTGTATTTGGCGACCATCGGAACGCCGCTGCAGACCACGTTCGAGCTGCCGCAGGTGAGCGCCCCCGCCTGCGAGATGGAGATCGTGGCGTTGCTCCAGACGCCTGGCCCGAGCGTCACCGTCCCGAGATCGAGGTCCTGCACCTTCGTCAGCACCAGCGGCTTGTTGACGGTCGCGTTGACAGCTGCGTTCACCGTCGCCGCTCGCGCGGGCGCTCCCATGCCGAGAGCGATGCCTGGAACGGCAATCAGAAGCGCAAAGGTCGGGACGCGCGGTTTCAAACTGAAGCTGTTCCTCGGACGCAAGGGTTTGAGCTTCCGCTACAACCGAACTGGTTGATTTTCGGTCAACCATGAGGGGCAAGCCAACGAAAAAGGGGCCGCCGAGGCAGCCCCTTCCCCACTTCAGCGGCTGAGATCTGCCGCTAATCAAAGAACTTACTGATAGTCGGCAGTCACCGCGAAGGTGCCGGTGTAGACACCGTCAGGAGTCGTCGAATCGAGGCTGATCGAGCCGCCGATGCCGAAGGTGAAGCCGGTCGTCGAACCGTTCGCGCCGAGGTTCACGGTCGCTGGCGCGTTTGGCGTGAACGCGAGCGTGCCCGGGCCGGTCAGGTTGAACGCAGGCGAGCTGATCGTCACGACGGCGTTGTTGGTGCCGACAAGCTTGTACTGAGCGGCGGTCGGCGCACCCGAGCAGGTGAGCAGGACGCCAGGATTGCTGCCGCAGGTGACGGCGCCGGCCTGGCTCATCGACACGACCTCACCCGAGAAGCTGGCACCGGTCAGCACGATCGTCCCGAAGTCGAGGTTCTGAACCGCGGTGATCGTCAGCGGCTTGAAGATCTTGGCAGTCGCGGTCGCCTGGGTGGCCGGAGTCACCGCAGCGGCCGGAGTGCCGGTCAGCGCCAGCGTCGCAATCGCGCCGGCAGTCGCAAGAAACTTCTTCATGTCTAATCCCCACTGGTTATTTGTGCGGCGGCCGGGCCACACGCCGGTTACCGTGATCGCCCAATTAACCCTTGGCGCTTACGGCTTCCCTCAAGCTCGTGGTTAATGCGCGCTTAGGATTTGCGCCGGACTGGAGGCTTCTCAGTTATATTCGACGGTGATCGGTAGATCGCCGCGGAACTGGCCGTCCGAATCCCCGGAGAGGATGAGCCGCCCGCCGAAGCGGAAGCTCAAATTGCCGGCGGGATCGAGCCTCGGGATCGACGGAAGATCGGTCGTCACCTCGTCGAGGGTGATCCGGCCGCCGCCGACGGAATAAAGATCGATGCGGTGCGGCAGCTCGACTCGGACGGTCCGCCCCGCCTCGCCGTGCACCAGCACGGTTCCGACCATCGCTCGCGGACCGACATCGATGACCGAGCCTTCGGCGAGCTGCGAACCGTCGGGACGGATCGTCGCCGCGCCGGCGCCGGTGCCAGAGAGGATCAGCCGATCGAAGTCGAGCTTTGTTTCGACCTGGAGCTGCACGTCCCCATCAGGCCCAGCCACGGGAATCGCGGTCGCCGGCTGGTCGCACAGCCGGCATTGTGCACTTGCCTGCGTCGAAGCCGCGGCGGCTGCGACGACACCAGCGACGAACAGCGGGAGAGTCCTTGAGCCGGCCATTGCGGCACCTCTATCGGAGCGCTGCCTAAGACAGGGTTAAGGCGCGGCTAACCTTGTCTCCCACAGGAGATGGCTTGCCGCTATTGTCGGCCCGCCCGCAGCTTTCTATCCCGACACACTGAATGGCATCCAAGCGTCCCGACCGATCCGGCCGATCGACCTTCCGGGGTATCCTCAAAGGCCTTGCTTATACGGCGCTGCTCTCGGTGCTGGCGCTCATCGTCGCCGTCGCCGTCGCCGCGGCTTACCTGCCGAGCTACTCCGAGCTGACCAAGCGATCCGATCTGGGCCAGATGATCCGGGTCCGAGCGGCCAACGGGCAAGTGCTGCTCTCGATGGGGCCGAGCTTCGGCCATTGGCTCACGTACGACCAGATCCCGCCCGAGATGCGGGCGGCAATGATCTCGACCGAGGACCGGCGCTTCAGGAGTCATATCGGGGTCGATCCGATCGGGCTGGTGCGGGCAGTCGGCTCGGCGGTGCTCGAAGGGCACCGCGTGCGAGCCACGTCGACGATTACGCAGCAGCTGGCGCGTAACATCTTTCTCACCAACAACCGGAGCTTCGCGAGGAAGTTCAAGGAAGGGATCCTCGCCCTCGCCCTCGAGCGCAAGTTCAGCAAGGACCAGATCCTCGAGCTCTACCTCAACCGCGTCTATTTCGGCGGCAGTGCCTACGGCATCGACGCGGCATCGACGAAATTCTTCGGCCATAGCGCCGATCACCTGAGCCTCGGCGAGGCGGCGATCATCGCGGGCCTGGTCAAGGCGCCATCGAGCTATTCACCGTCGGCGGACGTGGAGGCTGCGCGCGACCGTTCGCATGTCGTCCTCGAGACGATGGCCCGGAACGGCTTCATCACGCCCGAAACCGCGGCATCGGTAAATCCGGCAACGATCCGGATCCAGCAGACGACCAGCA
>Ga0105238_10007979_pt1:0-7500 | contig 10591 bp, 11 predicted proteins | sample KBSC34metaG_FD_81526 | JGI IMG/M metagenome (GOLD analysis project Ga0105238, IMG submission 81526) | Corn rhizosphere microbial communities from Kellogg Biological Station, Michigan, USA - KBS C3-4 metaG | ecosystem: Host-associated > Plants > Roots > Rhizosphere > Soil | place...
CTTAAGCGCCATCCATTTTCAGGGCTAGTTCATTCGGCAGGTGAGTTGTTACACACTCCTTAGCGGATTCCGACTTCCATGGCCACCGTCCTGCTGTCTAGATGAACCAACACCTTTTCTGGGATCTGATGAGCGTGCATTCCGGCACCTTAACCCTCCTTTCGGTTCATCCCGCATCGCCAGTTCTGCTTACCAAAAATGGCCCACTAAGAACACATGCATACGAGAGTCGAGGCTCAAAGTTAAGCAGCAACGACGTCTTACACATTTAAAGTTTGAGAATAGGTTAAGGACATTTCGTCCCCAAGGCCTCTAATCATTCGCTTTACCTCATAATACTGCATATCGTGTTCCAGCTATCCTGAGGGAAACTTCGGCAGGAACCAGCTACTAGATGGTTCGATTAGTCTTTCGCCCCTATACCCAAGTCCGACGATCGATTTGCACGTCAGAACCGCTACGGACCTCCACCAGAGTTTCCTCTGGCTTCATCCTGCTCAGGCATAGTTCACCATCTTTCGGGTCCTAACAGGACTGCTCCAACTCAAACCTACCACCACAGAGGGCAACAGGTCGGTCGGTAGTGCGGCGCCGCCCCGAGGGACGTCGCCTCCTACCAGCGGACGGGTACGAGACCCGCCTCTTCACTTTCATTCCGCGTTCGGGTTTGCCACCCAAACACTCGCAGACATGTTAGACTCCTTGGTCCGTGTTTCAAGACGGGTCGTTGAATACCATTTCGTCAACCGTCATAGGCTCGCTAGTGGCTTGCACCGGCCGAGCGATCGCCGCTGCCGCGCAAAAGCACGGCAAAATAACACTAGTCAGCATGCTGCCTAGCATCACGGGCAACCTCGACCCGACCGGCACGCCCTGCATAAATGCGCGAACCGCTATGCCGCCTCAGTCGCCGACATCCTCGCCAGCACGGCCTATAAGTTCTCCAGGAGGGCCGAGGCCAACCTGGAGATACCTTGCCGCACGGCTTCTCGGACGCCAGCAACCGATGTTGACCCGGCCGCGGAAGAGTGCACCGGCGCCGAGGCGGACACAGCACGCGTGGGCCGCCCGAGGACGGTCCCCAAGCCGAAGCTCCACGCACTGTTCCACCCCGCCACCGACTGATCATCCGCGTTGACTGCCGTGTACTGGTGCCCAACGTTTCCCTGCTAGCAATTTCACGTACTGTTTGACTCTCTCTCCAGAGTGCTTTTCAACTTTCCCTCACGGTACTTGTTCGCTATCGGTCTCTCGCCAGTATTTAGCCTTAGATGGAGTTTACCACCCACTTTGGAATGCAATCCCAAACATTCCGACTCTAAGGAGACGCACCATAGACGACCGCGCCCGTCCGGTCAACCACGGGGTTTTCACCCTCTCTGACGCCCTGTTCCAAGGGACTTTAACCGGGGGGCACGACCTAGGCAACGCTCCAACAATTTACAACGCAAGACGTGGCAGATGCACGCTCGCTTCTAAAATTGGGCTATTCCCGCTTCACTCGCCGTTACTGAGGGAATCCTGGTTAGTTTCTTTTCCTCCGCTTACTGATATGCTTAAGTTCAGCGGGTCATCTTGCGTGAGCTGAGATCAAGTGGGTTGGGGTCGTGTGCACGCACGCCGACACGGCCGCCAAAGGACAAGTCCAGTGGCGGTTCGCGCTTCGGGCGCGCCCACACGTTGTACGCTGAATCGGACAACCGCAAGCAACCGGCGTAAACGCGACCTGCGCCTCAGAGCAAAGACATCCGAGGATGATTAACAATGCTTAGTGCGCGGGCTGCAGCCAAGTTGGCGGCAAGTCCAATGCATTTCAGTTGACCGAGTCGCTTGCACAAGTGTGCGCGCGCGCCTCGGACAACCATATCCGCCTCTGTCGCCGGTGGCGGCGGCAGAGTCGAGCACCAGAGCCTAGATCGGAGGCGAGAGGCACACGGTCGCGAGACCGCGCGCTTCTCAGCCCTTTCAGAGGCTTTGGGTCCGTACTGATACTCAGCCATGCATACCTGTGGGGAGCTCCCACTGGGTGCAATGTGCGTTCAAAGACACGATGACTCACGTGTTGCGGGTCGCATTAATTTTCGCAGTTCGCTACGTTCTTCATCGACGCGAGAGCCGAGTGATCCGTTGCTAGCAGTTGTATAGAATTACAATTGATTTACTTGGTGACCGGCCATCCCTCTCGAGAGAGAGACGCCAGCGCCCACAAGGCAACTTCAGATACTCAGAGAATATAGGTATGGTTTGTAGAGGTCGGCGCGTGTGCACGCAAGCGCACAGCACAACACCAATCCTCAAGATGTTGATCTATAGACCACAAGGGTAACAAAATGAGCAGTCGGCCAGAGGCCGCGCGCATGCTTGTTAATGATCCATCCGCAGGTTCACCTACGGATACCTTGTTACGACTTTTACTTCCTCTAAATGACCAAGTTTGTCCAACTTCTCGGCACGCAGCCAGCCGTTGCCGGCAGCCATGCGCCAATCCGAGGGCCTCACTAAGCCATTCAATCGGTAGTAGCGACGGGCGGTGTGTACAACATTTCTCCGACATGCCTCGATGATATTATCGAGGCACATCATCCCGAGCTCTCCTGCGATGCAACACGCCAAAGACGCGAACCAAATGCACCAGCATTCCTCTCGAGATCACCGGTTTCCCGATGGGATCGACTATATCTTAAGCCGGCCGCGCGACTCCCAGGCATCTGGAGCTCGCCGGTCGACCCACTGCCATTTAGTCTGTGAACTGCATCCACGCCGCAGCACCGCTTCAAAAGAGGCGCGCCGCGGCTGAGGACTTGGCTGCGGATTGTCCATTGTTGCATCTCAGTCGTTTTTACCATACCCTAGGTCGTTGCCCCGGCCACAGTGCGCTTCCACGCACCGCTTGGTAGACTGAGCTTTAGGAGGTCCCCGCAATTTGACAGTGTTGCCGCTTTGGTTCCTGCGACTAGCGCACTCCTTTCAGAGCCGCTTTCAGCCCCCTGTACAAATACTAAGGGCAGGGACGTAATCAACGCGATCTGATGAACCGCGCTTACTAGGAATTCCTCGTTCAAGTCCGAAAATTGCAAAGGACTATCCCCAGCACGACGGAGTTTCCCAAGATTACCCGGGCCTTTCGGCCAAGGAAGGCTTGCGCCAGTACTCGCTGGCTCCGTCAGTGTAGCGCGCGTGCGGCCCAGAACATCTAAGGGCATCACAGACCTGTTATTGCCTCAAACTTCCTCCGGCTGCAACGCCGGCAGTCCCTCTAAGAAGTGGGCCAGGGACGAGCAGAGGACCGGTGCCGCGCGGCGGCCGTGCCCGAAGGCGCGACCACCACGCAGTCCGTGCCGCTCCACCCTAGAGTGTCCCTGTCACTATTTAGCAGGTTAAGGTCTCGTTCGTTATCGGAATTAACCAGACAAATCACTCCACCAACTAAGAACGGCCATGCACCACCACCCATAGAATCAAGAAAGAGCTCTCAATCTGTCAATCCTCACTATGTCTGGACCTGGTGAGTTTCCCCGTGTTGAGTCAAATTAAGCCGCAGGCTCCCGTTTTTCTGGTGAGCACATCCCCCACATGACCCTGAATGCGTCATGCTCCCTCGGCTCCGGGCGTGCCTTTACGCCGTTCCTCCGAGGGCGTCCTCTCGGACGGGCCCGACTATATCTTAAGCGGTGCTTGCGCTGACTACGCGTCCGAATGGGCCATTCGAACTCATACACATTGTAGTCAGCACAGATGGAGACCGAGAGCACTTATCGTCAGCCTTTCTACTACATCGTCTATTCGCCGATCTTCAGTCTGAGATGGAAAGACATAGACGCTGCACTACGCAGGCTGAGCGGTGGTTACTCGCCTTACTACAAGGCCAAGAGTACCAATGCTCAAGGTTGCTGGATCGCCAACAAGATGCATAACGGCCATGGCTATGTCAAGCTGAAGGTTGCCGGCGGCGGTCGTAGAGAATTCTACGCCCACCACTTGGCACTTATTCATGCTGGAGCCTGGTCGGACGTGTTCTGGGTGCATTGCAAGGACGCAGGCGACTACGAGATATCACACATCTGCCACAATACGCGATGTTTCAATCCCGAGCACCTCATGGCTGAACCCAAGGCCGAAAATCTTGCCAGAAACTCCTGCCAAGGCCTCACTTGGATCCAGTGTCCGTGTCCCTGCGGGCATAGATTTAATCCGTGCCAGCACCCCGTCCCATGCATCCTGCCTCCATCGATTCCTCAATCACCGCCCACTGCCATTTAGTCTGTGAACTGCATCCGTACATCTTATGAAGATGATTAGGACTTGGCTGCGGATTGTCCATGCTGTGTATCCTGCGTCGTTGTTACCATACCCTAGGTCATTACCCCGGCCACCGTCGACTTTCGTCGCCGGCTTGGTAGACGCAAGCTTTAGGAGTTTCCCGCAATTTGACAGTGTTGCAGCCACGCGGACGACTAGGCGTCGTGTCAATTCGTGCGTCCGCGCGCCACTAGCAGCGGCTCTCGCCGCCACTGGAGCAGAACCATGCGGCAAAGCATCAATGGCTTACTCCTGGTGGTGCCCTTCCGTCAATTCCTTTAAGTTTCAGCCTTGCGACCATACTCCCCCCGGAGCCTAAAAACTTTGATTTCTCGTAAGGTGCCGAGCGGGTCATCAAAGAATAACACCGCCCGATCCCTAGTCGGCATAGTTTATGGTTAAGACTACGACGGTATCTAATCGTCTTCGATCCCCTAACTTTCGTTCTTGATTAATGAAAACATCCTTGGCAGATGCTTTCGCAATAGTTCGTCTTCAATAGATCCAAGAATTTCACCTCTGACAATTGAATACGAATGCCCCCAACTGTCCCTATTAATCATTACCGTGGTCCCGAAAAACCAACAAAATAGAACCAAGGTCCTATTCTATTATTCCATGCTAATCTATTCAGGCGAACGCGTTGCCTGCTTTGAACACTCTAATTTTTTCAAGGTAAAAGCCTTGGCTACCCGCCGCATGCACCCGGTTAAGAGCACACACGGCCTCGCCAAGAAAACGTGAGCCGCCCGCGACCGTCGACGGACGCGCTACCCCGTGAGGAGCAACGCCTTCGCGCCGGGGCCGGGTCAAGCAGTACGCGGACCACGATGGATCCGGACCGCCCGGACGGCTCAAAGGTTCAACTACGAGCTTTTTAACTGCAACAACTTTAATATACGCTATTGGAGCTGGAATTACCGCGGCTGCTGGCACCAGACTTGCCCTCCAATTGTTCCTCGTTAAGTGGTTTAGATTGTACTCATTCCAATTGCAAGACCCGAACGGGCCCTGCATTGTTATTTATTGTCACTACCTCCCTGTGTCAGGATTGGGTAATTTGCGCGCCTGCTGCCTTCCTTGGATGTGGTAGCCGTTTCTCAGGCTCCCTCTCCGGAATCGAACCCTAATTCCCCGTTACCCGTAACGACCATGGTAGGCCTCTATCCTACCATCGAAAGTTGATAGGGCAGAAATTTGAATGAACCATCGCCGACAAAAAGTCATGCGATTCGCAAAGTTATCATGAATCACCAGGCTGAACCGCCACCGAAGCGACGGGCTGGCTTTTACCTAATAAATACATCCCTTCCCGCGAGCGAGTCGAGATTTCGTGCATGTATTAGCTCTAGAATTACCACGGTTATCCAAGTGGTATGGTATCATCAAATAAACAATAACTGATATAATGAGCCATTCGCAGTTTCACCGTATAAGTGGTTTATACTTAGACATGCATGGCTTAGTCTTTGAGACAAGCATATAACTACTGGCAGGATCAACCAGGTAGCTATGGGTTGAGCGCTGCGCCGCGGCACACAAGGCACCGCAGCGCAACAAGGCCGCCCGCCCGAGCGCGAGGCTCAGCCGGGCACGCCCACTGTGTTGAATCAGGTCAAGCACAGCCTCAATACATAGGCTCTTGCGCCGCGCACACGGATGCGCGCGCGGGCAAGCATGTGAGGCCAGGCCGTGGACCCGCAAGGGCCGCACGGCAGCGTCCCGCCGGCCGCTCCAGACTGCCCCACGGTCGTGCCGTGTTCGCTGTCCGGGCGTCCAGCAGACGTCCTCGGTGTTGCCAAGTCTTTGAACGTTTTTCGTCCCAGACGCTATGCGTCGCCGTCCGCCGCAAAGGCAGAGCAGCGCCGCAAAGGCCCGGGTGAAACAGGCCGGCCCCCGACGCGCAGCGCACCGCCCAAATCGCTTCGGGCATCGCCGCTTGTCGGTGGTATCGGCAAGCGTTAAGAGAATAGCATGGACCGTCAAGGCATCATCATCTTCATCAGAGAGAGCCGACAGTCCGGTGCGTTATTCATACCGCATCCGGTACCAACAATACACCAACTTCACCCGCTAGACCCACCCGCACACAAGGCACGGAGGGAATGACGTGTGTTGTCCCGGCGGAAAGGTCAACGACCGCCGTTGGCACAGAACCTGCCGCGCTAGGAGCAAGCGCCGGCTGGCATCCGCGCCAGGTGTCACCCAAGCCATCCGAAGAAGCCGCCTCAGCGAACCTCCTTTAAGGACCTCACGCCTGCAATCCACACGCAGTCCGTCACCCTTGCGGGATTCGGCCAGCGGGATCAAACAAACGGTCCACAGATGACCTGTGAAGGAGGGGAGAAGCCGAGCGCGCAGACTCGAAGCCACCCGGCTACTCTGGCCCAAAGGCCATTTCGCTGGGCGCCAAAAGTCTTTGCTCAAGGCGGGAAGGTGGCCGAGCTCCGACTCAAAGCCACCCGGCTACTCCAACCCGAAGGTCGTTTCGCTGGGCGCCAAGTCTTTGCTCAAGGCGGGGAAAGAGAGGTGTAGAGACCGTCCCCGAGGGAACGGCCGGATTAAGGCCCAGTCAAAATAGTAGACCGAGGGCCACATGGCGAAGCATGTCCGGAAACAGACCTGCAAGTCCGTTGGACCTGCCTTTCCATTTCCAGACCTGCTTCGCCACTCCTCTACATCCGCCGCCACAATGGGCCCCAGCCTGAAATCACAGTCGCCGTCACGCATTTGGCAGCCGTTGGTGTCTCTTTCCAATTCGCCCCATTCTCGCCTCTTCACCCGCCCCATGCCTTCCCCCCGCTCGCCTCTTCACCCGCCCCATGCCTTCACCCCCGCCGCCGATACATGTCGCACTCGAGACACTGATCGCACACTCCCGTAATGCTGCGCCATCACCCTTCCCCCACAAACTGTCCACCTCCAATCTGCCTCGCTTTCTCCCCACAAATATCTCCCCAACGACCGCCTAAACCCTACTGCCCGTGAGGTTACAAACGTGCCTTTGGGAATCAGAGGGCGTGCCCACTGCAATGAGTGAATAGTGGGAGATGACAAGCCTGGCAGTGTGTCCGTTCACTGTAATGCACGAATGAGTGGCGGTGGTGAGTCTGACGGTGTGCTCATTCACCGCAATGCACGAATGAGCGAGCAATGGTGAGTCTGGCAGTGTGTTCATTCACTGCAATGCACAAATGAGTG
>Ga0105238_10007982_pt1 | contig 10589 bp, 7 predicted proteins | sample KBSC34metaG_FD_81526 | JGI IMG/M metagenome (GOLD analysis project Ga0105238, IMG submission 81526) | Corn rhizosphere microbial communities from Kellogg Biological Station, Michigan, USA - KBS C3-4 metaG | ecosystem: Host-associated > Plants > Roots > Rhizosphere > Soil | place: Michigan, USA...
AACTACGACACCATCGTAGCGGCCATCCGCGGCGACGATCCCGGCAAGCTGGCCGACACCGTCGGCGCCAACCTGCAACTCGCCATCGAAGAGAAGCAGGAGCTGCTCGAAATCTTCGATCCCATCGACCGCTTGACTCGCGTGGCCGAGATGCTCGACATCGAAATCGAGAAGTTGAGCGTCGACCGCACCATTCAGGGCCGCGTGAAGCGCCAGATGGAGAAGGCGCAAAAAGAGTACTACCTCAACGAGAAGATCAAGGCAATCCAGAAGGAACTGGGCCGCGGCGAGAAGAGCGAGTTCGACGAGCTCAAGAAGAAAATCGAAACCGCCGGCATGACTAAGGACGCGCACGAAAAGGCCATGGCGGAATTGAAGCGCCTAGAGCAGATGCCTCCGATGTCGGCCGAATCCACCGTGTCGCGCAACTATCTCGACTGGCTGCTAGCGGTGCCATGGAAGAAGAAGTCCAAGGAAATCCGCGATCTGGCTTTCGCACAGCAGGTGCTGGAGAGCGATCACTACGGTCTCGAGAAAATCAAGGAACGCATCCTCGAATTCCTGGCCGTGCGCCGCCTAGTCAAAGATCCCAAAGGTTCCATCCTGTGCTTCGTCGGAGCTCCCGGCGTCGGCAAAACCTCGCTCGGCATGTCCATCGCCAAAGCCACAGGACGCAAGTTCGTGCGCTTGTCTCTCGGCGGCGTGCGCGACGAAGCCGAAGTCCGCGGCCATCGCCGGACGTACATCGGTGCCCTGCCCGGCCAGATCATCCAGATGATGAAAAAAGCCGGCGTGCGCAACCCGGTGTTCATGCTGGATGAGATCGATAAGATGTCCACCGACTTCCGCGGCGATCCATCAGCCGCGCTGCTCGAAGTGCTCGATCCCGAACAGAACTACATGTTCCAGGATCACTACCTCGACGTCGAATACGATTTGAGCCAGGTGTTTTTCATCGCGACGGCGAACGTCTTGCACACCATCCCGCCGGCCTTGCAGGATCGCATGGAAGTGATCCGTCTCTCAGGCTACACGGAACTCGAGAAGATGGAAATCGCCAAGCGCTTCCTGGTTCCTAAGCAGATGAAGGATACCGGCTTGACCGATCAGCAGATTCAATTTGAAGACGCGGGCGTTCAGGAATTGATTCAGTACTACACGCGCGAAGCGGGCGTCCGCAATCTGGAGCGTGAAGTCGGCAACGTGTGCCGCAAGATCGCGCGCACCGTCGTCAACGCGCAAGCCGACAAGGCCACCAAGAAGAAGGAAACGCCCTTCGTCAAGGTGACAGTTACGCCGGAGAAGGTCAACCAACTCCTAGGGCCGCAAAAGTTTCGCGAAACACAGTCCGATAAGAAGAATGAAGTGGGCGCTACCGTGGGCCTGGCGTGGACCGAAGTCGGTGGCTCGATTCTGACCACCGAAGCCGCGATCATGGAAGGCCGCGGCAAGCTGACGCTCACCGGGAAACTGGGTGACGTTATGCAGGAATCGGCGCAGGCGGCGATGAGTTATGTGCGCAGCCGCGCGGGAGCTTTAGGATTGCCGCGTGATTTCTACCGGCATCTCGACATTCACTTGCACGTTCCCGAGGGTGCTATTCCCAAGGACGGGCCTTCGGCCGGCATTACCATTGCGACCAGTATTATGAGCGCGCTTACCAGTATTCCCGTCCGCGCCGATATAGCCATGACCGGCGAAATCACAGTGCGCGGGCGCGTGCTCCCCATCGGCGGCTTGAAGGAAAAGCTGCTGGCAGCGCATCGCCAGGGAATCCGCGAAGCGATTCTGCCGCAGGATAATGAACGCGATCTGCCGGATATTCCGGAGAATATCCGCAACGACATGAAGCTGCATTTTGTCACCTCGATGGATCAGGTGCTGCGGCTGGCGCTCGAAAGCGAGTTGGAGATGGCGCCCATTTCCGCGATGCAAACGGCCGCGGAGATCGTGGCGCAGTCGCGCGACGAAAAGTTAACGCACTAGGGGCTGGGCTCGCCGCCCGGGGTCCCCCTCAGATGTCAGCAAGGTTTATAATAAGTGCAGCCAAGCCGGAGCAGTTTCCGCCGGAAGCTCAAGCGGAAGTCGCGTTTCTGGGACGTAGTAACGTCGGCAAATCCAGTCTTATTAATGCGCTGGTCGGAGCCGACGGGCTGGCCTACACAAGTTCCCGGCCGGGCTGTACGCAGTCGGTCAATTTCTTCGAGCTCGATGAAGGTTTCCGCTTTGTCGATCTTCCTGGATATGGTTTCGCAAAAGTTCCCAAACATATCACGAAGGAATGGAAAGAGCTCATCGAAAGCTACCTGCTGGAGCGCGGGGCTTTACGGCTGGCGATCCTGGTTTTGGACGCGCGGCGGGGTTGGATGGAGCGCGATTGCGAGTTAAAGGATTGGCTCGAAGCGCATGGGCGGCCGTATTTGGTGGTCGCCACGAAAGCAGATAAGTTGAAGACGCAGCAAGAACGGCACTTGAGCCAGCAGGCCCTCCGCGAAGGACACGCGGGGGAAGTGCTCGAATGCTCGGCCACCACCGGCCGGGGAGTGAGGGAAATTTGGCAAGCGATCTCGAAAATCAAGACCAGTCATTAGATACCGGCAACCAGGCGCAGCCGCCGGCAAAGCCGGAAGGCGCTAAGGAGACGAAGACTCGGGCTCCACGGGGCGAGAAACCGTCCGCGCCGCCTGCAGAGACGAAGCCTCCTGCCGAGCCGGAACCCGAAAATAACCAAACGAACCCAAGCGAGACGGCGGAAGCGCAAACTCCCAGCGACCAAACGAACCCAACGGAGACCGCCGCCAAGCCCGAGATGACGGGGCGCCTGTTCGATCCCCGCCGCCGCGCCACCGCCGCGGGCCAGCCGAACCGTGGCAACGCTCTCGATCTGGTGGAACTGAAGGACATGAGCATCCAGAAGCTCAACCAGATCGCCAAAGATCTGGGCGTCCAGGGCTTTGCCGGGCTGCGCAAGCAGGAGTTGATCTTCAAGATCCTACAAGTCCAGGCGGAAAAGAGCGGCCTGATCTTCTCCGAAGGCGTGCTCGAGTGCCTGCCCGACGGCTTCGGCTTCCTGCGCGCGCCTGAATACAACTACTTGCCGGGTCCCGACGACGTCTACGTCTCGCCCTCACAGATCCGCCGCTTCGATCTGCGCACAGGCGACACCGTCAGCGGCCAGATTCGCCCTCCCAAGGAAGGAGAGCGCTACTTCGCTCTTATCAAAGTCGACGCCATCAACTTTGAGCCGCCTGAGGAAGCCCGCAACAAGATTTTCTTCGACAACCTGACGCCGCTCTATCCCCAAGCGCGGCTGAAGATGGAAACCGTGAAGGACAACTTCTCGGGCCGAGTAATGGACCTGCTCACGCCCATCGGCAAAGGCCAGCGCGGATTGATCGTCGCCGCACCGCGCACCGGCAAGACGATGCTGCTGCAGTCGATCGCTAACTCCATTACGGCGAATCATCCCGAAGTCTCACTCATCGTGCTGCTTATCGATGAGCGCCCCGAAGAAGTCACCGACATGCAGCGCTCGGTCAAGGGCGAAGTGATCAGTTCAACTTTCGATGAACCCGCCGCGCGCCACGTACAGGTGGCGGAGATGGTGATCGAAAAAGCCAAGCGCCTCGTCGAGCACAAGAAAGATGTCGTGATCCTGCTCGATTCCATCACGCGTCTGGCGCGCGCTTACAATACCGTGGTCCCGCCGTCGGGCAAAGTGCTCTCGGGCGGTGTCGATTCAAACGCTCTGCAACGCCCCAAGCGCTTCTTCGGCGCCGCGCGCAATATTGAAGAGGGTGGATCGCTCACCATCGTGGCCTCCGCGCTAGTCGATACCGGCAGCCGTATGGACGACGTTATCTTCGAAGAGTTTAAAGGTACCGGCAACATGGAAATCCATCTGGACCGCAAGCTGATGGACAAGCGCGTGTTCCCGGCCATCGACATTTCGAAATCCGGAACGCGTAAAGAAGAGTTGCTGTTGCCGAAGGAAGAACTCAACCGCGTGTTCATCCTGCGCCGGGTTCTCAACCCTCTTTCGCCCACCGAGAGCATGGAACTGCTGATCGACAAGCTTTCGAAGACTCGCAGCAACGGCGAATTCCTCGCCGCGATGAGCGGTTAACAAGCAGCGACTTCCCTTCGAATGGGCCGCATCCGCGTTCTCTCCGACAACGTTGCCAACAAAATCGCTGCCGGAGAAGTGGTTGAACGGCCGGCCAGCGTAGTCAAAGAGCTGCTGGAGAACTCGCTCGACGCCGGGGCCAGCGAATTTCGCCTGGACGTCGAAGCCGGCGGCCGCCGTCTGATCCGGCTGGCCGACAACGGCATGGGCATGATGCGTGACGATGCGCTGCTGGCGTTCGAGCGCCACGCTACCAGCAAACTCTCCGACGTCAAAGACCTGCTTTCGATCGCGACTCTCGGGTTCCGTGGCGAAGCGCTTCCCTCGATCGCATCCGTGTCGCGACTATTGCTGGAAACGCGCGCGCGCGAAGAAGCCGTCGGCACCACCGTTGAACTCGCGGGCGGCAAGATTCTCCGCTGCGACGACGCCGCGCTGGCGGGCGGCACCATCATTACGGTGCGCGATCTTTTCTACAACGTCCCGGCGCGCAAGAAATTCCTGCGCACCGAGCAAACCGAAATCGCGCACGTTGCGTCGCTGATCACGCATTACAGCCTGGCGCATCCCGACAAGAGTTTTCTGCTGCGCCACAACAATTCCGAACTGCTGGATGTCACGCCTGTGGCCACGCTGCGGGAGCGCGTGTATCAAGTTTTCGGCAGCCAGATGCTCGAGGATCTGATCGATCTGGGCGATCTGTCGCGCGCCTTTCCGCTGGCGGCCGATGACGAACAAGGTGGTCCCCGCCGCTTCCGCCTGCGCGGCTTTGTCAGCGGTCCGCAGGTCCAACGTCTCAATCGCAATTCGATTTATTTGTTCGTCAATGGGCGCCTGATCCGCGACCGTCTGTTGCTGCACGCGCTCTCGTCCGCTTATCACAACCTGATGCCGCCGGCGTGCTACCCCTTCGCACTGCTGTTCCTCGATTGTGATCTCGAAGAGGTCGACGTCAACGTGCATCCGTCGAAAACCGAAGTTCGCTTTCGCCATGGATCGCTGGCGCACGATTTTCTGCGTGATACCATTCGCGACGCGCTCATGGCGCAGCGCCCGGCGTCGCGGATTCCATCGCCCGCGCAGCCAGCCGCCGTACTGCCGTATTCGGAATTCACGCAGCGGGTGGAGAATATGACTTTCCCCGCAGTGGCGGAACCGGAAAACGCGTCCGCGCTGCCCGAGTTCACACTGCATCGCCCGCCATCGCCGCCGCCACGCTTTGATTTCGCGGATGCGCCTTCGGAAACGCGCATTGCCGTTCCCGATACCCACGGCCCGCTGTTTCCGGGTGGTGTTTTACCGGAACACGAAAGTCTCGACGCCCTGAAGGACCTGCGGCCTCTCGGACAGATTCACGACAGCTTCATCATCGCGGCGGGACGTGACGGTCTGTGGATCATCGATCAGCACGTGGCCCACGAACGCATTCTGTTTGAGCAAGTTTTGGCGGCGCGCGGGAGAAACGCGGTCGAGACCCAAGGCCTGCTGATGCCGCTAGTGATTCAGCTTACGCCGGCGCAGCAGCTCGAATATGCCCGCATCGCCGAGGAACTGAACGCGCTGGGCTTCGATACGGAGCCGTTCGGCAACCGCACCGTCGCGGTGAAAACCGCGCCGGCCGGAATTGGCGCGAACGATGTCGAAAAAGTGATCTTTGAGATTCTTGAAATCTCGGAGAGCGAGTTGCGTAAAGCGTCGATGGACGATCTACGGCGCGGCATGGCCGCGTCGATCGCCTGCCGCGCGGCGATCAAAATTAATATGAAGCTGGAGCCCGCCAAAATGGACTGGCTGCTGCGCGCCCTCGCCGCTACCTCGTCGCCCATGAGCTGCCCGCACGGGCGCCCTATTGCGCTGCGCTACTCCACTCGCGATATCCTTAAGAGTTTCCACCGCATATGAATCGCTACCTCCTGGTGATGCTCGGCGCGGCGCTGGGCGGACTGTCCCGCTACCTGGTAGGATCCGTCGTACTGCAACGCTTCAACGCGCGCTTCCCGGAGAATGTGTTTCCCGTAGGTACCGTAGTGGTCAACGTCACGGGATGCTTTTTGATCGGCATCCTGATGACGCTGTTTGTGGCACGCGCCGATCCCAATCCCAACCTGCGCTTGTTGCTGGTGACCGGCGTACTCGGCGGCTACACCACGTTTTCCAGTTTTGCGTGGGAGAGCTTTGAGGCTATCGAGAAAGAACAAATGTGGATTGGCCTGGCGAACATCATGCTTAGCGTCGTGCTGGGATATCTGGCAGTATGGTGCGGGGCTTGGGTCGCACGTGTACTTCGATGAACCAGCGCATCGTAGTGGTGGGCGGCGGTATTGTCGGCCTGGCCACTGCGTGGCGGCTCACCGAGCGGTTTCCCGGCGCGCGCGTGACGGTGCTCGAAAAGGAATCGACCGTCGGACAGCATCAGAGCAGGCATAACAGCGGCGTGCTCCACGCCGGCCTGTACTACAAGCCGGGCTCACGCAAGGCGCGGCTGGCAGTGCGCGGCATTCGCCAGATGGTGGAGTTTTGCCAGAGCCACTCGATCGCGCATGACGTCTGCGGGAAAGTAGTGGTCGCTGTGACCGCTGATGAGGTCCCGCGGCTGCAGGCGCTGCTGGATCGTGGCACAGCCAACGGCTTGGAAGGTCTGCGCTGGCTCACACCTGAACAACTGCGTGAGATCGAGCCGCATGCCGCGGGCGTCGCGGCGGTACACGTTCCGCAGGAAGGTATCGCCGATTATCCCGCTGTGTGCCGGGCGTTGTCGGACGAGATTCGTGCGCGTGGTGGCGAAGTAATCACGGGAACCGAAGTGACGGCCATCGCCCGTGAAGCTTCACTGTGGCGGGTTCACAGCACTACCGGCGACTATCAGGCCGAACGCATCGTCACCTGCGCCGGACTGCAGGCAGACCGCGTGGCGGCGTTAACGGGCCAGGCACGCGCCGTTCGCATCGTTCCGTTTCGCGGCGAATATTACGGCATCCGGTCGGAGAAGCAGTATCTGGTGCGCAACCTGATCTATCCGGTGCCCGATCCTACGTTCCCGTTCCTGGGGGTGCACTACACACGCATGATTCACGGCGGAATCGAAGCGGGACCCAACGCCGTGCTGGCGTTCTCACGCGAAGGCTACCGGAAGTCCGATCTGCGCGTGCGCGATCTGGCCGACGCCCTGGCGTTTTCGGGGCTGTGGAAGTTTCTGGCCAAGTATTCGAGCACCTGCTGGATGGAGGTGCGCCGCTCCTTCAGCAAAGAACTATTCTGCGCGACGCTGCAGCGGCTGGTGCCCGAGATCCAGCCGTCGGATCTGGTCGCGGGCGGCGCTGGAGTGCGCGCGCAGGCGATGACGCCCGATGGCGCGCTGGTCGAGGACTTTCATTTCGTCGAAGGCCCCGGCGAACTGCATGTCGTGAACGCGCCCAGTCCAGGCGCCACCGCGTCACTCGCCATTGGTGAAGAGATCGCGGAAGCGCTCTCGCGCCAGGGCTAGGCGGCGTCGATCAGCGCTCGCGTGAGTTCCGCCGGCAAGTCCAGCATCACATCGTGACCGCACGGGATACTGAGCGTTTTCCATCCTCTCGCTTTGGCTTTTTCGTAAGACGGCGGGAACGGCGAATGCTCGTAACCGGTGGCGAGAATAAAGGTGACGTTGCCAACCTTGCTGCCCGCGCCGGTCAGTCGAATCTTTTGCTCAAAGGTTGCGAGAGGCTGCCAGGTACACTGCCGGTTCATCCAAACGAGATCTTGCGCATTCACGCGAAAAAACTCGCCAGGTATCGGTGGGACCTTCCAACCATCACCAGCGCTCTTCACACCATCGAGTTGCTGCTGGCGCTGGCCTTCCGGGAGCAGGTCGTGCAAACTCTGGCCGTCTTCGAGAAGGAAGGCGTCCAAGTAAACCAGGGAGCGGATGCGATCGGAAATGCGATCGGCCACGCCACTGATCACGGCCCCCGCGTAGGAGTGTCCGCACAACACCACATCCGACAGCTCTTCCCAGCGGATGAGATTCACCACGTCCTCAATGTGGGTGTCCAGATTCACGGTGGGTGACAGCAGATGCGAGCGTTCGCCGAGTCCCGTCAAGGTCGGCGTGAAGACCTGGTGTCCCTGATCTTGCAGCGCATTGCGCACGCGCTTCCAACACCAACTGCCATGCCACGCTCCGTGGACCAAAACAAAAGTGCTCATACTTTAAGGCTCGCTCTTGAGCGCGCCCTGCAGTTTGGCGGCGAAGGCCGAGGAAGGCTGGGCTTTCGCAATCAGTGCGGCCGCGGTGGGCAGTGGAACTGGCGGGGCGGCCTGCTCTTCGGGCTCCACCAAATATTGCTGCTTCTTGAGAACGATGCGCTCGAGCGCCGGGTTGTATCCGGTCCACACACCGGTGGCTTGCCTATCCTTAGCGATGTGCGCGCGCATAGCTTCCATCTTTGAATCCAGGTTGTCGATCTGGTGCAGCAGCATCGCTTCCAGGAACATCGGGACTTTGGGAGAACCGAACTCGAGCGAGCCGTGGTGGCTCAAGATCATGTGCTCGACCAAATCGCGCAGCAGTGGAGGGAACCCCGGCAGTTTGCGCAAAGCGTCTTCCACCATGCGCACGCCAATCGAGATGTGACCGATCAACTGGCCTTCGGTGCTGTAGCCCAGACTGCGCGCGTAGGTCAGCTCATGGATCTTGCCGATGTCGTGCAGGATCACGCCGGTGAGCAGCAGATCGAAATCGATATCCGGATAATGGGCGGCAGTCACTTTAGCGAGTTGACACACTGAGAGCACGTGCTCAATCAAGCCGCCGATCCAGCCGTGATGGATGGATTTCGCGGCGGGCGCCGTGCGATACGCCAGCGCGATAGCCTCGTCCGCGAAGATGGTCTCGATCAGCGCCTTCAGGTGAAGATTGGTCATCGATGCGATCCAGCCCTTGAGCTCGGCGAACATTTCGTCGCGGTCGCGCTTGGAGGCGGGCAGGAAATCGGCGATGTCGATCTCGGTTTCGGCGAGCAATTGCAGGCGGTAAATGGTGAGCTGCGGCTTGTTCTGAAACAACTGCACCATGCCTTTGACTTTCAGGAAGCAATCGCGTTCGAAGGTGTCCATCACCTCTGGAACGTTGTCCCACATCTTGGCGTCCAGGTCGCCGCTGCGGTCCGCGAGGGTCAGCGAAAGGTAGGGTTCGCCGGTCTTCTTCTGGCGAATTTCTTTGTGCTGGACGAGAAACACGCCCTGCACGAGCTGATTCGGTTCCAGCTCGGAAACATAAGGAGTCTTCATTTTTCTAGGTCGCGGCGGGATTAGCGCGACGACGAGGTACCGGTATTCTGCGTGCTAGTTCCGGGGATGGGCACCACGCCCAACAAGCGGCGCTTGCGTTGTTTGGCGGCCACCTGTTCCTTGGTGATGGTTTCGGGCTTGATCTCGGCGGGATCCACCCATGCGGTATTCTTACCGGGTGCGGCGCCGCTGTCTTCATACCCGGCTTTGATTTCGAGAAACGCATTCACGCGGAGTTCGGTGAGATAGCGCCGCAGCTCGGGCGCGAAGCGCGGATTGAACAGCTTGTTAGTGATCTCGTTCTGTACTTCTTCGAAGCTCGCCAGGCCGGCCTTCTGGTGCTCTTCTACTTTGAGGATCAGGAATCCATTGCCTACGTTGATGGGATCGGTGACGTAGCCGCGCTGCTGATCCCACACCGTCGACTCGATCTCGGGGCGCAGCTTGCCCTTTTCGTAGGCGCCGATATCGCCATCCTGCTGGGCACTGGCCGCATCCGAGTTGTTATGGGCAAGATCGTCGAATTTCTCGCCTTTCTTGCCGCGCGCGGATATGTCCTTGGCTTTCCGCTCGGCTGCCGCCGCATCCGTTCCGGGCTGGACGGCTACCAGGATTTCGCGCAGGAACACACGCTCCTCGCGCTTGAAATCGTCTTTGTGGATCTCGTAATACGCCTGCGCTTCTTCTTTTTTGATCTGAATTCTGCCGGACACTTCCTGGCGGATCACCCGATTGGTGAGGAGATCGTTCTTGCGCTCGTTTTTGTAATCCTCATAGGACATTCCCGTTTGCTCTTTGACGAATTGCTGGAACTTGTCGGGGTCAGAGATCTTGGCGTTGCGCTGGATTTCCGCGAGTTGCTTGGCTACTTCGGAGTCGACGTTGAGATTCAGTTCTTTCCCTTTGGACTGCAGCAGAAGCTGATCGATGCGCTCGCGGAGAATGTTCTGCTCACCGTCTTTCATGGCATCGGTCAGGCGTTGTCCGGTGGCGCCTTGCTCGCGCAGACTGGCCTCGAGTTGCTTGCGGGTGCGGTCATAGTCGCCGCGAGTGATGATGTCACCGTTGACTTTGGCGATGATCTCGTCGATGACCGTGATCTCGGCGGCGGACGCCAGGCCGGCGGCTGCTAGGCTCACGAGGACAAGCTGGTGGCGCATATAGTGATTATAGCGCCTCGGTAGGAGAGGTCGAC
>Ga0105238_10007983_pt1 | contig 10588 bp, 8 predicted proteins | sample KBSC34metaG_FD_81526 | JGI IMG/M metagenome (GOLD analysis project Ga0105238, IMG submission 81526) | Corn rhizosphere microbial communities from Kellogg Biological Station, Michigan, USA - KBS C3-4 metaG | ecosystem: Host-associated > Plants > Roots > Rhizosphere > Soil | place: Michigan, USA...
CGGGCGAAATCACGCTCGCCGGCGCCAGATACCCGCCCGCGCCCAGGATCGCCAGCGGAGCCGCGACGTTCACGAAGTCGAACATCTCGGTTTCAGTCGATGCCGCCAGGATGTCGCGCAGCGTTCGACTGGTCAAACCGCGAAACCGCAGCCCGCGCACCAGTTCCTCGCGGCCGTCCGGATACACGCGATAAATCAGAATCGGCGGGCTCACTGGCCGGGCCGAACCGCCGGATTGGGCGCTGGCCTGGGCCAGAGACTGCAGATCGGATCCCCCTGCCGAATACGGATAGTCGAGTTTGCGCACTAACATCCCATACGGTTTGCCGCGCATCTTGGTCATATCGATCAGGCGCTTCTTTAAATCGGCCATCGGCGTCGTTTCGCTGGACTTCACGAACATATTCCCGATCGCCGCCGCAAAACTGCCATAGGACCCAGGCAAACGCGCGTGTCCGTTGGAAACGGGGAACCCGCGAATGGGCTGACGGGTGGTCAGAAAACTCTTCAAGACTCCTTTTTCCACTACGCTCACCGGCTTGGGCGGAACGCCTTCCATGTCGAAAGGATAGAACCCCGCCAGCGCCTTCCCGTTGTAGGTGGATTGCGTGGCGTCGTCGATCACATCGAAGGACTCCGGCAGCACGCGCCCGCCGATACGAGTCTCGAATTCACTGGGGGCGAAGGGAACATTGCGGCCTGGATCGGACAACGGGCGGCGCGGTACGCGCAGGTTATCGCCCAACAGTTGCGCGAGGAGCTGTGCGGCCGCCCGTGGTTCCATCAGTACCGGCCCGCTGTAGCTTTCCGCGGCCGGCGCGTTCACCAGCGCACGAACGTTGTCGCCGATCTCCGCCAGAGACTTACGCATGTCCGCTTCGGCAGGAAACTTATCCAGCTCGAGGGACTGGATGGATACTGCGTCGTGCATTAGCATTCCATCCGGCGCCTGCCCGTCGGCTTTGGCGTACAACCAAAACATGTGGTCGTTGTAGCGAACCGTCGTCCCTTCGGAGTTCATGAGCGTGGTGGGACCCGTAATCAACTGAAGCTCCATACCGGAAGACAACACATCTTTGTAATTGTTGAAAATCGCGGCCAGGCGTGCGGCGCGCCCCGTCCAGGCTTCGTCGTCCACTTTCGGCCTGGAAACCTTACCGATGCTGACCACCGGCGCCACCTTGGAGAAATCCGGCAGAGGCTCGGCCGCGGAAGCCGCCGAGTTGTTGAGCGAAGCTCGTTTGCGAGCCATTGATTCCACGGCAGTCTTAAACGCTCGATCGGTGCTGAGCCACAGTTCGGTCCGGAAACTGGCGTAGTCGTCGTCCAGCGGCCAGTTGCCGTCGTAGCGCGAGCCGGAATAGATTCCGCTGTAAATATGGCCGGTGTTATCGAAATCGTAGCTGCCCACGCGAACTTGGGCATCTGGTGAGCGAAAGCGGCTGTGCGCAACATTCACCACCGCGCCGTTAGCCGCGGAGATCCGCAGCGTCTCGGCGTCGGTCAGGCTATAACTGAAAAAATAAGGCGCGTCCTGCCCGGCGACCACGGCCAACTGCTTGGAACGTTGCAGCTCATCGCGCATAGCCCGCAAAAGCGTCTCGTCGGCCGGTATCGACGGCTCCGAACTCTGCGAGATCAACCAGGCTGCCGATCCCGCCAGGCCGGCCGCCACGACTCCGCATCGAAATAGCAAGGAGTGCTGCCTCACGGGCGCGGCCCCCGGATCGCGGAACTGATGGACGAAGGTGGCGGCGCCAGGTAGGGAGGCCGGTCGCGCGAGCTATCCTTGCGCTGCACTTCGATTTCAGAGACCAGCAGCGCGGGGGCGATAGTGGCCACCGGAACATTGCCGGATTCCGCTCCGCAAACACCATTGAATACTTCCATACGATTCGATGTCGCGGTGATTTTCGCAAAACTCGCCAGCGGTGTGCCCACGATATCCACGCCGCGTACCAGTTCGTCCGGACGGCCATCGGCATACACCCGGTAAACCACCAGTGGGACCACGGTGAAGGCCTGCAGGCCGCGACGTCCGGTTGTGGTGTACCCGCTGGTGACCTGGTCGAAGAACAAGCCGTAAGGTTTGTTCTGGCGTTTCACTTCCGCGATCAGCATTTGGCGCAGCTCGGCGTCGCTCACCTGTTTGGTGGAGTCGACGATCAAGTTGGATTGCCGCGATACAATTTCGTTCCCGGGCGACTTCCGGCCGTGACCGTTGGAGTTGGCAAAGCCCTGGATTGGCGAGCGCGACATCAGGAAGGTTTTCAGAATCCCTTTGTCGACCACCGTGACCGGGCGGGCCTTCACGCCCTCATCGTCATAAAGATAGTAACCGTTCAACGCCACATCCCCAAACTGTTTGCGCGTCGGATCGAAGGTCACGCTCAGAAAATCGGGCAGAACGGGCAGGTTGATGGATTTGGTGAAGGTCTGGCCTTCGGATTCGTCCTTTTGGCGATGACCCTCAATGCGATGTCCGAAGATTTCGTGGAACAGAACGCCGGCGGCGCGGCCAGATAGAATCGCGGGTCCAACGTAGGGTTCCGCCAGAGGCGCGGCCAGCAAGCCGGTGAGATTCGCTCCCGCCTTCTGCACCGCGGCCAGGATATCGGCATCCTTGGGAAGCTTGGCGGGATCGTCTGTTTCGAAAGTCTCCATGGTCATGAGATCCATGCCATCCTGCGCCTTGCCGTTGGCGACGATGATCATGCGGGTGAAGGGACGGCCGAATTCCAGGCGCGTACCATCCGTGGTCACCAGCGTCTGCGTGACGGTTCGGGTCTCGAATTGAACACTGGTATCCAGCGCACCCGGATACTTGGAAAATTCGGCGGACAGCTTGCGCAGGCGCGTGGCCCATTCGGTGGGATTAAATTTCAGCGTCGCCGGTGCGGCGAAATATACCTGCGGATCTTCCTTGTCGAAATCGTCGGAAGTGTCCGTGGCCTGCGTGCGCAGCTTCTCGTCACCCTTGAGGCGGATCAGCCGCTGCGCGCCCGCTCGATAGGTGCGGTCGGTGGCCAGCCACACCGCTTGCCGGATCGCGGCCCCATTATCCTCGAGCGCGATCGGCGTGGCTTGCGTGAAGCGCGGACGATTTTCATTCGCAACCAGGTGATAGTTATCGAACTGCGCGCTGCCGTCGCGAATGGTGACGTCCAGATAGCGAGTCTGATTGTGCTGCTGGGTTTCGAGCGATCCGCGGCTGGCCACCAGCGCGTAGGAATCCGTGCTGGTGACTTCGTACGACATGAAGTACGGAGCGGGATCGCCTTTCTGCTTCAAAACAGTGAAGTTGCGGTCCAGTTCGTCGGACAGGATCTTCACCAGGGGAGTCTGCGCGAGAGCGCAACTCGAAACGAGAGCGAACAGAGCTATTAATGAGCGCACGACGCTCTCAGCATACCAGGGATGGAAGAGATGGATTGAGGCGCACTTAAGGAAGGTCGGCTGGCCGGATCGGCGGTGTCGGGGGCGGCAACCCGCGGCGTATCAAGGCGCGGAACTCGATACCGAAGTTCTTGTTCTCTATATATCCGGCACCGGACGATTGCCAGTGGTTCTGCTTTTCGCGGGCGTCGGGGTCGCTCATGAACAGATCGAAGGACCGGCGCGCGGCCCAGGCATGGAACGTATCTTTCTGTTTGCGGTCGAACTGCGATACTGCCAGGTCGCTGGCGAGATTTACCGCCATGCCGCGCTTGGCGTCGACGATCTTTAGCCCGGACCGGACCATCGCCTCCCCGCCGTAAACGCGCAGCGTGCTGTGCGCTGTTCCGTTTGGGGAAATTCCAAATCTGTACAAGCCGCTACGGACCAACTCGGTGGAGGTTTCTTCCAGTTCGACCAGAATGCGGTTGCCCTCTGCCAACTGCACGACCTCGATCAGAGCCTCGCCCTGCTCGAGTGTGACGCGGGTGTCCGACAGGCGGGTGTCATCCATGCGCAGCTTGGAATTTTCCGCAAGCCTGAGGACGACGCCGGGGGATAGGAGCAATTCGGCCCGGCCCCCGCCTCGGCCTGTGGAAAGAGTTTGTCCATCTCGCATCTGCGGGAAGCGCGCGGTCTTCAGAATTACGCGCTGGCCGTCCAGGAAGGCGGGCCCCTGCAGGTAGCTGATCAATCCGGCCTTGGCACTGACGACCTTTTGGGCGCTTAACGGCAGCAGCGTGGCGGCGGACCAGAAAAGCAGCAGGCCGAGCTTCCGCGGATCAAGTCTTCTCGTAAGACAGGTTAGAAGACAGGCCATGCCACGGCCATTCTAACCTTTACGGAACCGCCGCACTAGGCCGGCACGGAAACTAGGCCGCGATCGCGCAAACCATTGAGCGCCAGGCCGTAGCGGCCGCGCACGCCGGTTTTTTCGAAGATGTGCTTGAGGTGGATCTTGACCGTGCCGGGACGGATGCCCAACTCTGTGGCGATTTCCTTGTTCTTGAAGCCCTGTTCCACTAGCTCCAGGACCTGCTGCTCCCGCGCGGTCAGCTCGCTGCGCGGATAGCGGTCCGAACGGGCGGAATCGCGGAAGACACAGTCCTCCATCCAGCTCCGCCCCGCAGCCACGGTGCGCAGGCAGGCGACGACGGCCTGAACGCCCGCGGATTTTCGCAGAATTCCCCGGGCGCCGGCTTGCAGGAAGCGCAGCGCCTCGGCTTCGGTGACAGAAACCCCCCAGACCACCATGCCGGTCTGCAAAGAAGCTCCGTCGGCTGCCTGGATTTCGGTCAACCAGTCCAGAATCGCCTGAATTCCGAAGCCTTTGTCCAGAATCAAGACGTTAGGACGCTGTTTGCGGACCACCTCGGTGGCCTGCGCCAGCGATTCCGGAGCGGTGAGGAATTTTAGATCGGGGGTGGCCCGCAACAAGTTTCGGACGCCCTCCGCCGTTACCGGCTGGGTATCGCAGATGGCGATGGACTTGGCCGCCTGCGCGACGCCGGCCGACTCGGCGCTGCCGAGGGTCCCTACATTTGCCGGAATACTTCCGCTACTGGTAACGCTCATGTTTGTCTCGCTTCCTGGCCTATCTCGACTGGTCCTATCTCGCTGGGGTCATACCCTGCCGGACTAAAACGTTTCCCGCAGTACCTCTCAACCGGGAGTACCTCTTTCGGACTTCAGTAAGTAGTTCGGGTAAGGAGCGGAGTCTCTCATGATATGATCACTTCTAGTCGATTTACTTCTTTGGGACGCTTTCCAAACTGGTCTAGGCGACCAAATGCAAAACCGTGATTCCCGTGCTGACGTACTGAGGCGTGGTGTCGTCATCAGCCCCAATTCGCGCATGGTGCGTGAGCTCGCCCCGCTGCTTGAATCGCATCTGGTGGGCAGTTCCATCAACTTTGTAAGCAGTTATCCGTCGCCGCGCGACATCGGCAGCACGCTGGGAGGCGGCTCCCCACAACTGGTGTTCCTGGACTTAGCTTCCGATCCGGAACGCGCCCTCCAACTGCTGGGGGAGATGGTGCGTCTTGCCAGCCCGGTACAGGTTCTGGCTCTGCTGCCCGGCAACGACCCGGATCTGATGCTGCGCTGCCTGCGTGCCGGTGCGGCCGACTTTCTTCTGGAACCCTTCACCGCCGACCAACTGGAGGCGGTGCTGGCCAAGATCGCCCGGATGCAGCCAGCGGCCGAGGCGGGAGCCGATACCGCCAGGATCATCGCGGTTATGCCCGCCAAAGGCGCCTCCGGGGCCACCACTATCGCCTGTAACCTGGCTTTCTACTGGAAGCGCATGGGGGCCAATCGGGTTCTGCTGGCGGACCTGGATCCCCTTACCGGCACCCTTTCTTTTCTGCTGAAGATCAAATCCGTCTTCAGTTTCCTGGATGCGCTCCAGCGTGCCCATGAGTTGGATGCCGATCTGTGGCGCGCGATGGTTACCACCGTCAACGGCGTGGACGTCCTGCTCGCGCCCGAGTTGATCACCGAGAATCCGCCGGAGCTGAACGATCCTTCGCCCATTCTTGAGTACGCCCGGCACGCCTATGACGTGATCATCCTGGACGCCGGAAACGTCTACGGCGATTGGAACCTGAATCAGGCCCGCGCTGCCCAGGAAGTGCTGCTGATCACCACCAATGAGCTGCCCTCGCTGCAGGCGGCCCAGCGGGCTCTATCTTATATGGATGCCAATCGGGTGGGCCGATGGAAGATCCGGCTCCTGGTGAACCGCTACCAGCGCGAAGTCGGCCTCAGCCGCGAGGTGATCGGCACGGCGCTCCATACCGAGGTCTTTGACGCCATTCCCAGCGACTACGAATCGGTGCAGAAAGCCCTGATGGAAGGCAAGCCGGTTCCCGCGAATAGCGCCTTTGGCAAGAGTCTGACCCAGGTGGTGGAACGCCTGGGCGTCCGGGGCGCCGGCCGAGAAGCCGAAAAAAAGGGCGGCTCGCTCAGCGGACTGCTGGGGCTGTTCTCGAAGACCAAGTGACCGACCCGATTAAGCTTCCCGAACTCGTCTTTGCTTTCGAAGCCCGCGTACAGGTTGGCCCGCCGCTCGACGTCGGCCCCATGCCCGGAGGACGCCGCCGCATCATCCCGATTCTCAGTGGCACATTTGAAGGTTCCGGAATGAAGGGGCGCGTCCTTCCCGGTGGCGCCGACTGGCAGATGGTGCGCGCCGACGGCGTGGCCGAGCTCGATACGCGCTACACGCTGGAAACGGATGACGGCAAGCTCATTTATGTGCAGAACGCGGGTATTCGTCACGCCTCGCCCGAAGTCACGGCCCGCCTGATGAAGGGCGAGCCCGTAGATCCCGCGCTAGTGTATTTCCGCAGCGTTCCCAAGTTCGAGACTGCGGCGCCGGAGCTGGCCTGGCTGATGCGATCGATCTTCGTGGGTACGGGCGAGCGATATCCGGCTGACGTAGTGCTGCGGTTTTGGAAATTGGGATAAGAGTGGAGCAGGCTTCAGCCTGCAACGGGTGCTTCAGCACCCGCGCCGAATCGGAGGCTCAAGCCTCCGTTGCAGGCTGAAGCCTGCTCCACGATTACCGTAGCATCTCGACGATCTTCTGGCGCACGGCCGCAGTGAGTTCCGCGCGTTGGTGCGTGGTCATCCCTTCGGTCGAGATGGGCTCGCCGATCCGTAGCGTCACATGCCCCCGGTGAAACGTCAACGAATGCATCGGCAGGATGCCATGCATGCCGATCATCGCCAAGGGCACCACGGGGATTTGCGCGCGGATGGCGAGGAAGGCAGCGCCGTCCTTAAACTCCCGTAGCACGCCCGTTTCCGAGCGCCCACCCTCCGGAAAGACCAGTGTGCTCCGCCCATCGTGGAGCAGGGCGGCCGTGTGCTGCAGAGTTTTGATGGCGGAACGCGGATCCTCCAGCGGTACCAGGACATGGCCCGCGGTCCTGAGGTGGGTGCCGAGCATGGGAATCTTGAACAATCCCGCCTTCGCCAGGAACAGAAACTCTTCGGGGATATTGCCCAGAACCACCGGAATGTCCATGTAGCTGACGTGATTCGAGACGAACACGTAGTTGCCGCCCGGCTGGATACGGTCGAGTCCTTCGACGGTTACCTTCACGCCCGCGATGCACAGCAACGAGCGCGCCCACGCCCGCGCCACTTTAAGCTGGCGGGCAGGCGTGTGGTCGAATAGCGAAATTACAAAGCTGACGACGCCGAAACCAGCGGTCGAAAGAATGATCAGAGGGATGACGTAGATCCAGCTCCAGAGGACGGCCATGGGTCTACCTATTATTGCCAACGCCCACCAGTGGGAGCGAGAAATAATCTCCGCGCGTCGCCCACCACGAACAAGGATCCGGTGATCACGATTGCGTCTTCGTCTGCGGCGTGCGTTCGCGCGTAGTGAATAGCGGCTTCTACCGTGGGTTCCATGTGCCCGCGCCCGGCGAATTCGGCGAGAGCTTCCGGGCGCAGCGCCCGCGGCGTATCCGGCGCGGTTAAGACCAACTCCGTGGCGATGGGAAATAAGATACCCGCTACCTCCTCGATGGCCTTGTCGCGCATCGCGCCGTACACCAGCCAGATGCGACGAGTGCCGTAAAACCGTTCGAGGTAGCGTGCCAGGGCGCGCGCGCCGGCTGGATTGTGCGCGCCGTCGAGGATGATGTCCGGATTCGGCGAAACGTGCTCGATGCGTCCGGGCCAGCGCGCGTCTTTTATCCCATCCGGGGATACCCTTAATGCGATTAACGCCAGCGCGGCGGTGACGGCGTTGTCGACCTGATGCTCGCCTGCGAGGGGGCAGATGATGCCGGAGAATCGCGAGCCGCGAGCGTCGATGTGCAGTTCGCGAATCTTAAAGTCCTCGGCTCGTGTGACGGGCACATGCAGTTCTGCCGCGCGCGCGTCTAATACCTTAGCGGCCTCTGGCCGCTGCTGAGCAAAGACCGCGGGTATTCCCGGTTTCAGGATCCCGGCTTTCTCATTGGCGATGGCCTCGATGGTGTGTCCCAGATAGGCCTCGTGATCGAAATCGATCGGCGTGATCACGGTAAGGACCGGCTGCACCACGTTGGTTGAATCCAGGCGGCCGCCCAGGCCAACTTCAATCACGGCCGTCTCGACCTGCTTTTCGCGGAACAGCCAGAACGCCATGGCGGTGACGGTTTCGAAATAGGTCGGGTGGCAATCCAGGTCGAGCTTCTCCGCAGTTTCGTGCACGATATTGAAGGCGCGTTCGAAATCCGCCGTGCTCACCGGAATGCCGTCGATCTGGATGCGCTCGGTCGGCTCGATCAGGTGCGGCGAAGTGAACAGACCGGTTCGAACGCCGGCGGAGCGCAATCCGGCATCGATCATGGCGCAAGTGGACCCTTTACCGTTAGTTCCCGCCACGTGCACCACGCGATAGGCGCGCTCGGGATTTCCCAGTGCTTCGAGCACGGCGCGAATCCGTTCCAGGCCCAGCTTGGCGGACTTGATTTCGTTGCCCAGTGCGTACAGAAACTGGACGGAGTCGGGATAATTCATGCCGTTAGATGCCTTCTGCGTCGTATACCCATGTGATAGACCAGCCAGGCGGAGCCGATCATTAGCGCGGTTCCGGCCAACAGCTTTCCTTCGAATAGCCAAATGTTGCCCACCTGGCCCGTGGGGATCGCACTTGAAACGATGGTCAAAAGCGTCATGGCGATTCCAGAGCCGGCGGCGATGCGGTGTCCAGCCTTCCACGCACTGGCGAATAGATAAAGATAGGGAATGAATCCGGACAAGACCATTAACGATAGCAGCGCCTGATACGCCGCACGCAGGGAATCGCCGAGCTGCACGGCGAACAGGAGCGCCGAGGCTACTCCGCCGAATACCAGGATCGAGAGGTACGGCGTCGCCCACTTTGGGTGTAGGCGTGCGAAGGCCGGTGGAAGGAGATGATCGACGCCCGCTGCATAGGGCATGCGAGACACAGCCGCACCGAGGCCGCCCCATCCGCCGATCGAATTCACCAGTACGATGACCGCGATCAGCGGCGTCAGCCAGTGCCATCCCAGGAGCCCAGCGGCGACGTCGCTGCCATCGGCCAGCCCGTGCAATTCGCTGATGGTGCCGGGTCTAATCAATACCAGCAGGGCCAGCGTGCTGGCCGCATAAAAGACCGTATTAAATACGGTCGCGACCCAGGTGGCGGGAACAACGGTACGCCGGGGATTACGAATTTCGGCTGCCATCAGACCGATCGCCTCCATGCCGCTCAGGCCGAAGGCCATGGTGCCGAAGAATCCCAGCGTCTCCCCGTTCCACGCCAATGCGAAGTGCATGGGTGTGTTCATGGGCGTGGCGCTGCCGCGCCGCATCCAGACCATCGCGCCCACGCCCACCAGCAGGAATCCGAGCATCCAGGCCGTAATGCCGCCCAAGTTTTCGGTCCACTTGCCGATCTTCATGCCGACAATGTTGGTGCCCAGGGCGATCCAGATGGAGACGAAGGTCGCGAGCACCACAAAGGTCTGATTGTCGGCCAGGTGCGCATACTTCGGCCCTAGGGCATAAGCGCTCATGCTCATGGCGAACATGGCTGAGTTGGGCAGCGTCAGGGCGATGCCAAACCAGTAGATCCAGAAGCACAGGAAGCCATGCCAGGGACCGAAATCGTGGCGGGTCCACGCGTACAGTCCGCCCGCGTCGGGGTGTTTGTGGATCAGGGCGGCGACGGCTACGCCCAGTGGGGCCGCGAAGAGTATGGCTGCGCCGATCCAGAGGATCACCGATCCAGGACCTGCACTGGCGGCGACCGCAATCCAGCGCGGCCCGACGATGCAGGCGATTGCGAACAGGGTGAGGTCGCGCAGGCCGAGTTCGCGCTTGAGCTGGGTCATTCGGTGTATTCCGGCGTCGAGAAGAGTCTCGACGCGGCACGCACGAGTGCGTGCGCCACGTTGGGTGCCAAGGAGCATTATGGCACTGGGGGCCCGCTGGCCGGGCTATAGTCGAATCGTAGACCCTGGTCCGACTTTTTCCGCCCCTACGGCGTCTTTACGAACGGAGCCAAGAAATTGGAGCGATGACTTGATCTTTCGCGAAGTCGAAGATCCAGACCTGATCGCCAAAGCGCGGCGCGGGGATGTGGAGGCCTATAACCTCCTGGTATCCCGATGGGAGA
>Ga0105238_10007986_pt1 | contig 10586 bp, 18 predicted proteins | sample KBSC34metaG_FD_81526 | JGI IMG/M metagenome (GOLD analysis project Ga0105238, IMG submission 81526) | Corn rhizosphere microbial communities from Kellogg Biological Station, Michigan, USA - KBS C3-4 metaG | ecosystem: Host-associated > Plants > Roots > Rhizosphere > Soil | place: Michigan, USA...
CGAGAAGGTGGGCGTGGTGGTTTCGACCAAGATGCAGAAGACGATCGTGGTCGAGATCGAGATGCGCAAGGCGCACCCCAAGTATCGCCGCGTGGTGAAGAGCAACCGCAAGTTCTACGCGCACGACGAGTCGAACTCGGCGCGCGTGGGCGATGTGGTGCGCATCCGCGAGTCGCGTCCGCTCTCGAAGCTGAAGCGTTGGTCGCTTGAGGAGATCGTGCGGCGCAGCTCGCTGGCACAGCTGGACGAGAAGGAGCCGGTCGAGGCGTAGGGTTCGCTTCGGACGGTTGTACGCGACCAGCAGGGCGCGAAAGATTGAGCAGGACGGGGTGAATGCCTCGAGGGCTTTTGCCCGGCAGGAGAATGCAGATGGTACAGATGAGAACGATGCTCGCGGTGGCCGACAACTCCGGCGCGCGCAAGCTGCAGGTGATCCTGCCGCTGGGCGGCGGACTGGGCAAGACGGCGGGGCTGGGTGATGTGGTAACGGCGGCGGTGAAGGAAGCTTCGCCAGACGGAACGGTCAAAAAGGGCAAGGTGGTCAAAGCCGTCATCGTGCGCACGCGCAAGGAAGCGCGCCGGCGCGACGGAACCTACATCCGCTTTGACGAGAATGCGGCCGTGGTGATCAACGATGCGATGGAGCCGGTAGGCACGCGCGTTTTCGGTCCGGTGGCGCGCGAGCTGCGCGAGAAGAAGTTTCTGAAGATCGTCTCGCTGGCGCCTGAGGTTATTTAGGGGCTAGTTGCCAGGGACTGCTACTAGAAATTAAAGCGGAGTCCGGCTCCGGCAGATGGCCGAGGTTGTAGAGGAGAGGAAGCAAAATGCCGACGAAGAAGCCGGTGGTAAAGAGCAAGATCAAGATCAAGCGCAACGACATGGTTGTCGTAATTGCTGGTAAGGACAAGGGCCCCAAACAGCACCGGGTGCTGCGTGTGATCGCAGACAGGCAGCGTGTGCTAGTGGAAGGTGTGGGCATAGTGAAAAAGCATGTAAAGCCAAACCCACAGCGCAACATCAAGGGTGGCATTGCTGAGCAGGAACTGCCTATCCACATCTCGAACGTGATGCTGGTGGATGGCGAAGGCAATAAGACGCGCGTCGGCAGGCGACTTGAGGGTGAGCGGTTGTTCCGCTACTCGAAGAAGAGCGGGAATCTGATTCCTGAGAAGAAATAAGGTCTTAGAGACAAGAAGCACTCAGTTTTTGCTTTTAGATTATTAGGTTCACCCCACGAAACGGTATACGGGCCAGCCCACTCCGGAACCGTGGAGAAAGAGAAGAAGGAAATGGCGGCACGGTTCAAAGAGAAGTACGTGAAAGAGATTCGCCCGGCGATTGCCAAGGAGCTTGGCATCGAGAACGCGATGGCGATTCCGAAGATCGAGAAGATCGTCATCAACATGGGTCTGGGCGAGGCCACGCAGAACGTCAAGATCATGGATCCGCTGGTTGCGGACCTGGGCGCCATCAGTGGGCAGAAGCCGGTGGTGACGAAGGCCAAGAAGTCAATCGCGGCATTCAAGCTGCGCGAGAACATGCCTATCGGCGCGATGGTGACCCTGCGCGGCGACAAGATGTACGAGTTCCTGGACCGGCTGATCACGATTGCTCTGCCGCGCGTGCGCGACTTCCGCGGCGTGTCGTCGAAGAGCTTTGATGGCCGCGGCAACTATACGCTGGGTCTGCGCGACCAGCTGATTTTCGCTGAAATTGACTACGCGAAGGTAGACAAGACCAAGGGCATGAACGTCACCATTGTGACCACGGCCCAGGACGACAACGGCGCACGCACCCTGCTGAAGGCATTTGGCATGCCCTTCCGGCAAGGCGCATAAAGGAAGAGAGATATGGCTACTACTGCAAAGCGCGTCAAGGACGCACGCAAACCGAAGTTCAAGTCCCGCCAGCACAACCGCTGCCAGCTTTGCGGCCGCCCGCGCGCGTTTCTGCGCAAGTTCGGCGTTTGCAGGTTGTGCTTCCGGTCGCTGGCCCTCAAGGGTGAGATTCCGGGCGTCGTCAAATCAAGCTGGTAAACCTGCGGTTGCGGCAGTTATACTTATACCTGCCGCAACCGTTTCACCCTCCCAGAGACCTCACCCAACCGGGGTGCTGAAGTCTGGAAGGCGCAACACAGATTCCCTGAGCCGCGAGGCCTAGTAAGAATCCATATCAAGTTCAGTAGTGCATCTCCGCTGGTTCTTGCGCGCTTTTGCGCGCAAGCGAACGGGGGATGAAGGAGAAGGAATGAATCTTACCGATCCAGTAGCAGACTTCCTCACACGCATCCGCAACTCCATCCGCGCACGCCACCAGAAGCTCGATGTCCCCGCCTCCAAGCTGAAGGCGGAGATCGCCCGCATCCTGAAGGAAGAGGGTTACATCGCCAACTTCAAGCCGGCGGAAGAGAACGGCATAAAGGTGCTGCGCGTGTACCTGAAGTACGGCGCAAACAACGAGGCCGCTATTCGCGACCTGCAGCGCGTCTCGCGTCCGGGCTGCCGCGTGTACCTGGGCCGCGACGAGATCCGCCGTGTACAGGGTGGATTGGGTATTTCGATAATGACGACGCCGAAGGGTGTGATGACGGGCCGACAGGCGCGCCGCGAAGGTGTAGGCGGCGAGGTGCTCTGCGAGGTCTGGTAGTTAGCCGCTAGCTTCTAGCTGAAGACGTGGAGCTGGCACGGATTGAAGTAGTAAAGGATTTGAAGAGCTAAAGGCTAAAAAGTAAGAGCTAGAGGCTTGATTGGCTGCAGTGGAACGGATAGGCAATCTTCTCCGCGACTCGCAAGCCGCAAAAGGATTTTGAAATGTCACGTATTGGAAACAAGCCGATTCCGTTGCCGCAGGGCGTGAAGTTCACCGTGCTGGACGGCGGCAAGAGCGTTCTCGTGGAAGGCCCGAAGGGCAAGGTAAACGCGCTGTTGCCCGGCGGTATCACGCTGGTGCAGAAGGACGGCACACTGCTGGCCGAGCGCCAGAGCGACAATCAGGCCGCATTCCATGGCTTGGCGCGCGCGTTGGTCTCGAACGCCGTGAACGGCGTGACCAAGGGCTGGACGAAGGAGCTGGACATCGTCGGCATTGGTTACCGCGTTGAGATGAAGGGCAAGAGCACGGTGGTGTTCACGCTGGGCTATTCGCACCCGATTGAGTTTCCACTGCCCACCGGTATCGACGTCGCCATCGACCCCAAGCAGACGCACATCACCATCTCCGGCATCGACCGGCAGAAGGTCGGACAGGTGGCGGCGGATATGCGCTCGCTGCGCAAGCCGGATCCGTACAAGAACAAGGGCGTGCGCTACTCCGACGAGAAGCTGAAGAAGAAGGTCGGCAAGACTGGCGCGAAATAGTTAGTTGAAAACCGAACGTTGCCGGAAGCCGGTGACGCCATTAGGAAGGAAGAGACGAAATGCTGAAGCGCCGCGAACGTAATGTGATCCGCAAGCGCGTGCATGCGCGCATCCGGGAGAAGATGTCCGGCACGGCCGAGCGCCCGCGCCTCAACGTGTACCGCTCGCTGAACCACATCTACACGCAGTTGATCGATGACCAGAACGGCGTGACGATCGCTTCCGCTTCCAGTAAGGGCAAGAAGGGTGAGAAGGAAGCCTACGGCGGCAATGTTGCGGCGGCGAAGACGGTCGGCAAGCTGATCGCCGAGCGCGCGCAGGCCAAGGGGATCAAGAAGATTGTGTTCGACCGTGGCGGCTATCTTTATCACGGTCGCGTGAAGGCACTGGCGGATGCGGCACGCGAGGCGGGTCTCGAGTTTTAGGTTTTTGCGCGTCTCATGCGCGCGGAATGGATAAAGAAGATATGGCATCGAGGAAGAAAGTCGACGGCAACCGGATGAACCTCAAGGATGAGGTGGTCGCGATCAACCGTGTGACCAAGGTCGTAAAGGGCGGCAAGAACATGTCGTTCGCGGCGCTGGTCGTGGTGGGCGATCCGGGCGAAGGCGTTGTGGGTTATGGCTCCGGCAAGGCGAAGGAGGTCCCGCAGGCGATCCGCAAGGGCATTGAGGCGGCGAAGAAGAACCTGCTGAAGGTGAACCTGACCCAGACGACGATTCCGCACCAGGTGCTGGGCAAGTTTGGCGCGGGTTCGGTGCTGCTAAAGCCGGCTCCGGAAGGAACAGGCGTGATCGCGGGCAAGACGGTACGCGCGGTGATGACCTCGGCGGGCGTGCAGAATGTGCTGACGAAGTCGCTCGGCTCGGCGAATCCGCACAACGTGATCAAGGCGACGTTTGACGCGCTGGCTCAGTTGCGCAATCGCGCAGACGTTGCAGCGCTGCGCGGCAAGACGGTGGAAGAACTGTAGAAGCAGGGACTAGTCGCTGGGAACCAGGGGCTAGGGGAACTGCAAAGAAGTTTGGAGAAGGACAATGGCAGCAGCGAAGACAATCAAATTGCAGTATTTTCGCTCGAAGATTGCGACGCCGGTGAAGCACAAAGCCGTGGTCAAAGGGCTGGGCTTTACGCGGTTGAACCAGATCGTGGAGCGCGAGGACACACCCTCCATCCGCGGCATGGTGGCCAAGGTGCCGCATCTGGTGCGCGTAGTCGAGTAGTTGAAATTCGCGGAGACGATCTCCGCCAAATGCGAGTCGGTTTTGCGCCGGCGTTAGCGAGGAAACAAAATGGCAATTCGCAATCTGTCAAACCTTAGGCCGCCGAAGCGGGCAAACGAGAAGAAGAAGCGCGTGGGCCGCGGTATGGGCTCGGGCATGGGCAAGACCGCGACGCGTGGGACTAAAGGCCAAGGATCACGGTCGGGCTCTTCGCTCATGCGCGGCTTTGAAGGCGGCCAGATGCCGCTGCATCGCCGTCTTCCGAAGCGCGGCTTCAACAACATCTTCCGCACCGAGTACACCGTCGTCTCGCTCGACCGTATCTCCGAGGTGCTGGCCAAGGCGCCCGGCACGGAGTTGACGCTTGAAGCGCTGACTCAGCACGGCCTGCTGCGTAAGAAGAACGGCCTGGTGAAGGTCCTGAACAACGGCAAGCTTTCGGGTCCCGTGACCATCCATGCGCACAAATTCTCGAAGACGGCGCAGGAGGCCATTGAGAAGGCGGGCGGTAAAGCCATCTTGATCGGCGGCGCCGCGGCTTAGGCCGCGAACTCCGCAACTGCGGAGTCCGTATAGCAAAGCATGTTCCGTATCCGCTAGGATTGTGGTTTCCTGAACGAAGCGCGGCTGAGTAAATCAGATCCGCGCCGAACAAGAGGTTTTCGATGTTCGAGAAGATCGCCAACATCTTTCGCATTCCCGACCTGCGCAAGCGTGTGTTTTTCACGCTGGGGCTGCTGGCGGTCTATCGCCTGGGTGCGTTCATCCCTACGCCGGGCGTCAACTCGAACGCGCTTAACCAATTCTTCAATTCCTACTCCGGCTCTGCGCTGGGGTTGATGGACATGTTCACCGGCGGCAACCTGCGCAAGCTGACCATCTTCGCGCTGGGGATTATGCCGTACATTACGGCGTCGATCATCTTCCAACTCCTGACCGTGATCTATGAGCCGCTGGCCAAGCTGCAGAAGGAAGGCGAGCTGGGCCGGCGCAAGATCACGCAGTGGACACGCTATGTGACGGTGCTGCTGGGGCTGATCCAGTCGTTTGCCATTGCGATGACGCTCTCGAGCCCCTCGGCGAACATGGCGAATATTCCGCGCCTTTATTTCGTTCCGCTGTGCGTCATCACGCTTTCGGCCGGCACCGCGTTCATTATGTGGCTGGGTGAGCAGATCACCGACCGCGGCATCGGTAACGGTATGTCGCTGCTGATCTTTACCGGCATCGTAGTTGGTCTGCCGCGCGGCATTGGCGATCTCTACCAGAAGGTGCGCGACAACGCATGGGGCGCGCTGACCCTGCCTGGTGTCGTGCTGCTGATTGCGGCGATGATTGCGATTGTAGCCTTCATCGTGTGGGTGGAGCGGTCCGAGCGGCGCATCAAGGTGGAGTATGCCAAGCGCATCGTCGGCCGCAAGATGATGGGCGGCCAGTCTACCTTCCTGCCTCTGAAGGTCAACTCCGGCGGCGTGATGCCGATCATCTTCGCCAGCTCGATACTCTCGGTGCCGCTGCTGTTTCAGCAGATGAGCTTCTTTGGCGGAGCCAAGCTGCAGGACACGACGTTTTTTGGCCCTATCCTGCGGGCCATTGCTCCGGGCGAGCCCTGGTACGTGCTGCTGAATACCGTCGCGATCATCTTCTTCGCGTACTTCTACATCTCGATCGTCTTCCGTCCGGATGACATTGCCGACAACATGCGCAAGTATGGCGGCTTTATTCCCGGCATACGTCCGGGGCGTCGCACGTCAGACTTCATCAATGATGTCCTGACGCGCATCACGCTGGTCGGCGCGGTTTACCTTGTGATTGTGCAACTGATCCCGACCCTGCTGATCAGCGGCGTACACCTGAACCATCTCTGGCTGGTTGGCGGAATCTTTGACCGGTTGCCAACGTGGATGACCCAAGGCCTCGGCGTCAATTTCTACTTCGGCGGCACCAGTTTGCTGATCGTTGTGGGCGTAGCCATGGACACAGTGCAACAGGTGGAATCGCAGTTGATTATGCGGCACTATGAGGGCTTCTCGCCCAAGAGCGGCCGCATTCGCGGGCGGCGGAGCTGGTAGGCGCGACCACATTGGGCGCTGAGGCGATTACGGCAAAAGCCGCCGGTACAGACGGGTTTGTGCCTGGTCCGGTTCTCCTATTAGGCGCGCCCGGCGTGGGAAAAGGCACGCAGGCCAAGCGGCTGATGGCGAAGTATGGTATCCCGCAGGTCTCCACCGGGGATATATTGCGGGCGATCAAGAGTGACCCGGAAAAAGCACATACGCCTGAGGCGATTGAGGCCAAGAGGCTCATGGACCAGGGGCTATTGGTTCCGGACGAGATTGTGAATCAGCTTGTGGCTGACCGGCTATGCGAGCCAGACACAGGCCGCGGCTATATTCTTGACGGCTTTCCGCGTACACTGCCGCAGGCCAACTGGCTGGATGAGCATCTTGTCTCCGAGTGTGCCGGCCATGCGCTGATCGCGCCTGTGGTGGCGATCGCGATCGTGGTTGAGTATAAGCACCTGCTGCAGCGCATTACGGGGCGCCGCATTTCAGCTACCGGACGGATTTACAACGTCTACTTTGATCCGCCAAAGGTTGAAGGGATTTGCGATGATGACGGCTCGGTGCTGACGCAGCGGCCGGATGATACGGAGGCTGTCTTCGCCGAGCGCATGCGCACCTTTGAAGAGCTGACCGCTCCTGTTATTGCGCACTATCGAGCCGCTGGAAGGTTTGAAGAGATCAATGGTGACCAGCCGGTAGAGGCTGTGACTGCAGCGATCGACGCAGCGCTGCATCGGTTGCGGCGCGCGTAACATCCAAGCTTTGCGGCGCGGGATTGCTACGGGTCGCGTGGAAGTTTAAAACAACGATGCCAGTTTTTATCAAAACCGCTGCCGAGATTGAGAAGATGCGCATCTCCGGCATTGCGCTGCGCAAGGTGCATGATGCGGTAGCGCCGCTGGTGGTGCCGGGCGCCTCGACGATGGACCTGGAGAAGACCGCCGTAGCAAAGATGGCGGAGCTGAAGGCGACCTCCGCTTTCAAGGGCTATCACGGGTTTCCCGCAGTGCTGTGCACGTCAATCAACAGCGAGGTGGTGCATGGCATTCCGTCGGAGAAGCGAGTTCTGAAGGACGGCGACATCATCTCGATCGACTGCGGTGTGATTGTGGATGGCTTCTACTCCGACGCCGCTGTGACCTATGCCGTGGGCACTCCGGCGCCGGCGACACAGAAACTGCTTGACGTGACCAAGGCTTCGCTGGAGAAGGCCATCACGCAGGCTCTTGCCGGCGGCAGGCTGGGCGACATCTCCGCGACGGTGCAGGAGATGTGCGAGGCCGAGGGTTTCGGCGTAGTACGGGAGTTCGTCGGCCATGGCATTGGCCGGTCGATGCACGAGGACCCGCAGGTGCCGAACTTCGGGACACGGGGCAAGGGGCCGCGGCTGAAGGCTGGCATGGTGCTGGCCATTGAGCCGATGATCAACGCGGGCAAGCCTGAAGTAAGAGTCCTGCCGGACGGCTGGACCACCGTCACAGTCGACGGCAGTCTGAGCGCTCACTTTGAACACACGATAGCCATCACCAAAGACGGCCCGGTGGTGCTGACGCGGTAAATGTGCCCTGAAAATAGGGCATTTGAGCGGGATTTTGAGTTAGGAGATCGGCCTGATTCTGGGCTATACTCAAAGATGCTGTGTGTAAAGTCACACGGCGCTGGCGGATGGGTTGTGATTCGTAGCATCCCGCCCGACCGAAGGAGAGCGTTTGTCGAAGGAAGATGCGATTGAAGTGATGGCGACGGTCGTTGAGACGTTGCCGAATGCGATGTTCAAGGTGGAGCTGGAGAACAAGCACCAGGCTCTGGCCCATATCTCTGGACGCATGCGCAAGAACTTCATCAAGATCCTCCCCGGCGACCGCGTGGCGATTGAGCTCAGTCCGTATGACCTCAATCGTGGAAGGATCGTCTACCGCTACAAGTAGACGAAGAGCAGCTTTTAGCTACTAGCTCCCAGCTTTTAGCTTTTTCGCTGACACAATTTGAGATTGAACCTGCGCTTGCGTTTTTGTTTTTAGCTAAGAGCTAGAGACCAGAAGCTAGCGGCTGTTTAGGGAGTAGTGCAATGAAGGTCCGTGCCTCAGTCAAGAAGATTTGCGACAAGTGCAAGGTCATCCACCGCCGCGGGGTGGTGCGTGTGATCTGTGAGAACGCTAAGCATAAGCAGCGCCAGGGCTAAGCCTCTGGTAAGAAGCAGTACCGGCCCCGCTGGGCGAGTTAGCCGAAGTCAAGGCTTGCGATGAACCCAGTGGAATGAGCGAAGCAAAGTTTCCATTCGATGCCTAGCTCATAGCCGCAGATAAACAACCCTGTTCGATGGCCACAAGCGCTGCCGGACCCAACTGAAAAGGATTCCCATGGCACGTATTGCCGGAGTCGACGTACCGAACCACAAGCAGGTACGCATCGGACTCACGTACATCTACGGGATTGGCGATTCGCGCGCGGCCAAGATTCTGGCCGAGGCGAATGTCGATCCGTTTGCGAAGATTGGCACGCTGGACGAGGATGCGTTGAACCGCATTCGTCACGTCATTGAGGTGCAGGGGCAGATTGAAGGCGACCTGCGCAAGGACGTCAGCCTGAACATCAAGCGCCTGATCGAGATCCAGAGCTACCGCGGCCTGCGCCATCGCCGTTCGCTGCCGGTCCGCGGCCAGCGCACCCACACCAACGCACGCACCCGCAAAGGCCCGCGCAAGGGCACGGTTGCCGGCAAGAAGAAAGCGACGAAATAAGCCATGGCCAAGACTGCGGCAGCCGGCGCCAAGACCGGCAAGGGCAAGAAGTTCAAGAAGCGGGAACGCAAGAATGTCCCGTTTGGGCTCGTGTTTATCCAGGCGAGTTTCAACAACACCATCGTCACCATCACCGACCAGCAGGGCAACACGCTCAGCTGGAAGTCGGCGGGTTCGCTCGGCTTCCGCGGCTCGCGCAAGGGCACGCCGTTCGCGGCCCAGCAGGCTGCGCAGAACGCGGCCAACGCAGCACGCGACCACGGTTTGCGCTCGGTCGACGTCCGCGTCGCGGGTCCCGGCTCGGGTCGCGAGTCGGCCATCCGCGCGCTGGCTTCTGCCGGTATCGAGGTCCGCAGCATCCGTGACGTTACACCGATGCCGCACAACGGCTGCCGTCCGCCGAAGCGGAGGAGAGTGTAAGAACCGAGGTGCGCTATGCCGCAAGCGTCGACTACGAGCTTCGTTCTAAGCGGCATGCGTATCTTGTGCGGGATCGTATTTCTCGCATTGGTTTTGCATGATTTTCGGCTGCAGGGATGGCCGGGAGTTTTTGTAGATATCGCAATTGCAATATCCGTTGTGGGCATTACGCATAGAAACCGGCAGGGCATCGCCTAAGCCGGAGTATGCGTAAAGCAAGTCTGAAACAGGATCGGGACGAAGCGCATCGCGCGTAAACCGATCGTCACCTGAAGTAAAGGAGAAATAGAAATGGCACGTTACACAGGCGCCGTCTGCCGGCTCTGCCGCCGCGATGGCACAAAGCTCTTCCTGAAGGGCGCAAAGTGCTTCACCGATAAATGCCCCGTTGAGAAGCGCAACTTTCCTCCCGGCCAGCACGGGCAGTCCAAGAAGGTGAAGAAGGTTGTGGGCTACGGCCTGCAGCTGCGCGAGAAGCAGAAGGCCAAGCGCATCTACTTCACGCTGGAGACACAGTTCCGCGCGTACTACGAGAAGGCCTCCAACAAGACCGGCGTTACCGGCGAGCTGCTGCTGCAGCAGCTGGAGACGCGGCTGGACAACGTATGCTACCGCCTCGGCTTCGCGATGTCGCGTCGCCAGGCCCGGCAGATCGTTCGCCACGGCCATGTGCAGGTGAACGGCCGCAAGGTCAACATCCCGTCCTTCCAGTGCAAGGTAGGAGACGTGATTGAAGTCCGCGAGGCTTCCAAGAAGCTGAACGTGCTGGAAGAGTCGGCC
>Ga0105238_10007987_pt1 | contig 10586 bp, 11 predicted proteins | sample KBSC34metaG_FD_81526 | JGI IMG/M metagenome (GOLD analysis project Ga0105238, IMG submission 81526) | Corn rhizosphere microbial communities from Kellogg Biological Station, Michigan, USA - KBS C3-4 metaG | ecosystem: Host-associated > Plants > Roots > Rhizosphere > Soil | place: Michigan, USA...
AAAACTCGTCGCCACCAACGGCTGCTTTGACATCCTCCACCTCGGCCACGTCACTTACCTCGAAAACGCCCGCAATTTTGGTGATGCCCTGCTCATCGGCGTCAACAGTGACGCGGCGGTGCGCGGGCTGAAGGGCGCCGGCCGCCCGGTGAATTCCGAGACCGACCGGCAGTCCGTGCTGGCCGCCCTGCAAAGCGTGGACGGCGTCTGCCTCTTCACGGACACGTCCGCGACCAGGTTCCTCGCCGCTGCGCAGCCGGACATCTACGTCAAGGGCGGCGATTATACGCTGGAAACTTTGAACCAGGACGAGCGTCGCGCGGTCGAATCGGCGGGCGGAAAGATCGTGCTCGTCCCGTTCGTGCCCGGAAAATCCACGACGGGGTTGCTGGAGAAGATTTCAAAACTTTGAAAGCCACGGGGGAACACGGCCAATCCGAAATCAGAATGAAGATCCTCGTCATTTCCCTCGCAGGCATCGGCGATACGCTCATCGCCACGCCGCTCATCCGCGAGCTGCGGGAGAATTTCCCGCAGGCGGTGATCGATGCCTTGGTGATGTGGCCCGGCGCGAAGGACCTGCTGGAGCACAACCCGAACGTCAACCGAGTGTTCCAGAAAAACCTGATGACCTGCGGCCGGCCGGCGGCAGTGCGGTTCCTGTGGTCGTTGCGGCGCGAGCGCTACCAGCTCTCCATCAACACGCATCCGCAGAGCCGCATCCACTACCGCGTGGCGGCCTGGCTGGCGGGCGCGGAGGTGCGCTTGAGCCACGAATACGAATGCTTCAACCCGCTGGACCACTGGCTCATCACCGGTTCGATGCCGCAGGATTACACGCGTCATTCGATCGAGAATAATTTTGACGTGCTCCCCCTCATCGGTACGAAGCGGAAGCTGGCGGCGCATGAGATGGATTTCTTCCTGGAGCCGGGCGATGAACGGTTCGCGGATGATTTTCTGATCCGGCACAAGTTGCTCGGGCAAAAAATCCTCGGCATCCACGTCGGTTCCGGCGGCACGAAGAATCTGCCGTTGAAACGCTGGCCGCTGAAGCATCACGCCGGGCTGGTGCGGCAGTTGAACAAATCGCGGCCGGATATCCATGTCCTGTTGTTCGGCGGACCGGAGGAGGCGAAGGACCACGCCGTCGTGCTGGCCCAGGCCGACCGCGCGCTGACCATCGAGGCGAAGACGGGCAACCTGCGCGAGACGGCGGCGTTGATGAAGCGGTGCAGCGCGTTCCTGAGCGTGGACACGGCGTTGATGCACATCGCCGCGGCATTGAAAGTTCCGAACCAGGTCGTGATCGAGGCGCCGACCCTGAACGTGACGAACTGGCCCTACGGCAACCAATTCACGCTGGTGAAAAATCCCGTGGTGAACGGGCGCAACCTGGATTATTACCGCTACGACGGCGGCGACATCAAGGGCACCCGCGATGAACTCATCGCGGCGATGGAATCGGTGAAGGTCACGGACGTCTTCGACGCCGTGACGAAGCTGATCTGACGCCGGTTACAGGCTGAAGCCTGCGGCCTTCGCATCCGTCGCGAACATCTTCACGGTATCGAGCGAAAGTTCGCCGAGATCCATGCCAGACATCTTCATCGCCTTGCCCAGGATGTCATGCGGCACGGTGACGATATGGCAGCCGCAGTCGTTGGATTGGAAAATGTTCAGCACCTCGCGCACGCTGGCCCAGAGCAGTTCGGCTTGCGGCAGGTCCTTCAAAATCTTTTTGCTCTCGGTCATGATGGCCACCGGGTCCACGCCCGTGTCCGCGATGCGCCCGGCAAAGACGGAAACCACGGCGGGAACTTTGGGATTCAGCGCCGCCGCGACACCCTTGACCTGGTCCAGCGTGAGGATGGCAGTAACGTTGAGCTTCACGCCCTGCGCGGCCAGCTCCTTGATGAGCGGCAGGGAGGATTCATTGCGGGTGTTGGTGATGGGGATCTTGACGTAGACGTTTTTAGCCCAGCGATTGATCTTGAGCGCCTGGCGCTTCATCTCGGGGAATTCGTCGGAGAACACCTCGAGCGAGAGCGGCTTCTCGGTGATGCCCTGCAAGATATCGCGCGCGAACGCCTCGAAATCCGTGATGCCAACCTTGCGCATGAGCGTGGGGTTGGTCGTCATGCCCTTGATGAGCGGATTGGCGTTGAGCTGGAGCATGCCGGCCTTGTCCGCGCCGTCGGCGAAGATTTTAACCTGCAGGTCTTTGAGTGTGCGCTTCATAATTATTTTGACTGGGCGAGAATTATGTCCGCAGCCTCACCAAGATTGCGAGCCGAAAAATCCGGTTTTTGCTTCAAGGCTTCATCGTAGCCATAGTCGATGAACACCGTCCGGCAACCGGCCGCATGACCACAATCCACATCACGCCAACGGTCGCCCACCATCCAGCTTTGCGCAAGGTCGATGCCCATCTCGCGCGCCGCCCGGAGCAGCATGCCAGGCTTGGGCTTGCGGCAGTCGCAATCAGACAGGCCCTTGCCGGGATGAAAACACACCTCCACGCGGTCAATAGGCAGCCGCGCCGTCATGTGCGCATGGATCTTTTCAACCACCTCCTGCTTCAACGTGCCCCGCCCGACATCCGGCTGGTTCGTGGCGACAATCAACAGGTAGCCAGCAGCCCTGAGCCTGGCACAGGCCGCAGGAACATCAGGAAGTATCTCGAACTCAGCGAGGCTCGTCGGCGGATAGGGTTTGGCATTGCGCTCCAGCGCGCGGTTGATGACACCGTCGCGGTCGAGGAATACTGCGCGGCGCATTTTGGTTTTATTTAGTCGATTCCCACTTGGTCTGCGCGACCTTGAGCTTGGGATGCGACACGAACAGATGCCAGATGACGCCTTGAAACGCCTCGCTATGCGGCGTGACATGGGCCGCATTTACCGTGGGAATAATGACGCACGCCGTGGCTTCCTTGGCTGTGTAACCGCCATCGCGGCCGACAATGCCGACAACGGATGCCCCCACTTTCTTGGCAAGTTGGATGGCATTGACAAGGTTGGGGCTGACATTTTTCTCGAGGTTGCCGCCGCCGACGGAGAAGATCAGCAAACCATCCTTCTCACCGATGCGACTGCCCTTGAGCCATTCGGAGAAGATCGTGGGCCAGCCCTCATCGTTCGTGCGGGCGGTGAGTTCGGAAACATTGTCTGTCGGCGCATAGGCCTCAAAGCCGCAGATTTTTCGGAAATCATTCACAGCGTGGCCTGCATTACCGGCGCTACCGCCAACACCGAGGATGAAAAGCCGCCCACCGCGTTCGCGGATGGCAGCCAGTTCATCCGCACACTTTTCAATGTCGGCTTCGTTGAGTTGCGCGGTGACTTGCTGGACTTCCGCCAGAAATTGCTTGGTAAAGGTCATGCTTAATTATTGTATGATATTTTATAAAAACTATCGAGAACTGGCAGGTTTGTCACCCTTGCACAAGGGGTCGGTTTTGCGCATGAAGAAATAATCCGCCGCCCCCACATTGGTCGCCTTCCATTCTGAGCCCAAAATCGATTTCAAATTTTCAAGAGCTTCCTGGCCATGCGCCTCCATGAGCACAAACCTGGTTCGGCGCAACGTCTCTGTTGCCCCGCGCAAGACATCCGGCTCAAAGCCCTCCACGTCGATTTTCAAGATCAAGATAGCTGAGTCAGTCACGACAGAGTCCAGCGTCACTAGCGGGGTTTCGATCCTCACACTCCGGTTTCCGGCTGGATCCAGCGACCCAGCGGTATCACCCTCCTCGGAAGTCGCGTAGAACATCGCCGTCCCACAGCGGTTCGAGACCGCTGCATTATGAAGGGTGTAGGTCGCGTTTGTCATGGCCCCCCATCGGTTGATCTTTTTAGCCAGCTTGGGCATCGGCTCAAACAACACAAATTTAGTCTGCGGGTTGAAAGTCCATAAAAAATGCGAGAAAATCCCGGCATTTGCCCCGACATCCACCACAATCGGATAATCGGCCGATTTCAGGGCTTGGATCCATTCGGGGGCAACGCAGTCACCCTCGACAAAAAAACCCCAATAAGAAAGCAGTGCGGAGGGGGATTCAATGATATAGCGATCCGGCGTGGCCAAGGGGCTCATACTTCCCGAAAAGAAATAACTTAACCGCGCCCTGAAAAGCCTCATCGCAAAGCAGGGCCTCTTTACCAGCAGCACCACGAAACCGGTGATGCTAGGCAGTAGATGATCGACCGCATGATCCCATTTGGTCACGATCATCGTCCGGAATCGGTTAAAACTCGTCATTTTGATTTTGGTTTTAGCAGGTCCTCAAGTTCTGCCAGCCCCGCCGGCGACCCCATTTCATAAAATCGTTCCAGCACCTCATAGCCAGCCAATTGCTTTTCGTGGACAAGCCGCCCCATCACTTCGGCAAGGTCAAAGACCTGGTCAGCGGCGTAGGCATCAAATACGGACGACTTGAACAGGCTCAAGCCATAGTCGATATGTCGCATTTCCGGCAATTTTGCCTTTTTGTCATAAACAACGATCTCGCCATCCCGGAAAACGACGTTGCTGGCGTCATATTTACCTTCGTTGCGATATACGGTCATCAGGCCAAGCTTACCGCTACGGTGAAACATATCCGCGACGGGCCCATATTGGATGGGCAAATACGAATCGCCGTAAAGGATAAAAAATTCTTTGCCCAGTTTCGGCAGCGCGCGCTTGATCGCCCCACCCGTGCCCAGTAATTTTTCGCCATCGAACGAATATTCCAGTTTGATGCCAAATGCCTCGTCTCCAAAGTCGCTTTGAATCATCTCACCCAGATAACCAATGCAGAGAACAGCATGGCGGATACCGCGGGCATACAGCATTTCGAGCTGGTGTGCGAGAAATGGCCGGCCTGCCACCTGTACCAGTGACTTGGGAATCTTTTCCGTGATTGGGCGCAGCCTCGTGGCAAGTCCGCCTGCGAGATGGCTACAGGAATGTCCAGCGGCCTGCTCATGACGCGACCAGCTTGGTTCCCTCGAAATCGAAGCGGAAGCGGACTTCCTTGAGCCCCGATTGCCGCATAGCATGGCGCAGCTTCGCCTTATCCTCCGCGTAGAACATCAGGAAGCCTCCGCCGCCGGCGCCGATAAGTTTGCCGCCCAACGCGCCGTTAGACAATGCCAGGTCATACCATTCGTTAATCTTCGGATTGCTCATGCCACCGCTGCGCTGTTTCTTGCGCTGCCAATGGACATCCATCAACCGTGCAAATTCATGCAGGTTTCCCGTCTCCAACGCGGTCTTGCTTTGCAGCCCCAGGTCTTTCACAAAATGCAGGTTCTCAATCATGGACTTGTCGTCTGATTTCGATTTCGTGTCCTGCTCCTTCAAGATGGCCGACGCTGAACGCGAATAGCCGGTGAAGAACAAAAGGAGGTTGTCTTCGAGATTATCACGCGTCTCGTCGGAAACCTTCAACGGCCACGCCTCCACCGCGCCACCCGGCAAAAAGTTGAAGCACGTCAGGCCGCCATACGCCGCAATATATTGATCTTGTTTGCCGATGGGTTCCTTCAGCCGGTTCAACTCGATGTCACATGCCTGCGCCGCCAGTTCCGCGGGATGAACGAGATTGCGTTTATGCGCATGCAGCGTCTTGAGCAAGGCCGTCGTGAAACTGCCGGATGAACCCAAACCCGTGCCGGACGGGATATCCGCCATCGAGGTCAATTCCAATGAATGCCCGTTCATGTTGAGCGATGCAAACGCCTCACGAATGATAGGATGCTTCAACTGCGCCGCATCGGACACTCGTTCCAGTTCCGAATACTTTACAATCAAGTCAGGTACAAATGTCTCGTGCAGCGTGATATAAACGTACCGGTCAATCGCCGCCGCGATGAGAAAGCCGCCGAACTTCTCGTAATACGACGGCAGGTCCGTGCCGCCGCCGCCAAGTGAAATGCGTAATGGTGAACGCGCAATAATCATAGGTTACTTCTGATAAATTTGCTCCACGACTGACAGCGCCGCCTTCGCTTCCTTCAAGCCGGGAACAGGAATTCGCTTTAATTTAATGTCATCAAAAAATTCTGCCATCTCGATTTTCCACGACTCGTCACCACGCGGAAATTCATAAATCGTCGTCTCCGGCGGCCCCATCTGCGGGAGCATTTTATAATAGGTCAACCGCTCGATGCCATAACTTCCACCAAGTCCTTCCCAATGCAGCTTCGCATCGCGGCCATAGATTTCGAGGCTGAACAGATTCTTCCATTCGCTGCAACTGACATGAAGCCAGGCGGTGTTGCCAGCCGCATTGCGCAGGCTTAAAAATGCGTTGTCATCCACCGGCATCTTCCAGAAATAGGTTGTGGCATGGCCCTCGACCTTCACGAACTCCCCGAGAAAAATTCCAGCGAGGTCGATCAGATGAACGCCCTGGTCAATCAATTCGCCGCCCCCGGAAATTGCGGGATCGGCACGCCATTCTTTTTCATAACCGATGCGACCGCCCTGGCCATACCGGCCGCGCACAAACATCATCGGACCGAGCGCACCGCTGCGAAAAATCTCCAACGCCTTCAGACAGGCCGAATGGTAGCGGTGATTATAGCCAACGCGAACCATTACCCCGGCTTTTTTCGCTGCCGTTTCCAGTTCATCGAGCTCCTTTACGTTGATGGCGGCAGGCTTCTCTACGAGGACATGCTTGCCGTGCTTCACCGCGGCCAGTGCAACCGGAGCGAGAGCGGAATTTACCGTGGCAATCATCACCACGTCCACGTTTGGCGAACTGACAGCTTCTTCAAATGAGGTGGTGGCTACGCAACCAGCGGCTTGTGCCGCCAGTTTTTTGGCGCGCTCAAGCTGCGTATCGCACGCCACGGTCACGCTGTCCGGCGGCAGCAGATTCAACCGCTTTTGTCCGATCAGGCCACAGCCAATGAGGGCGATGCGTAAGCTCATATTCAATTCCATTTCTTGCCGCGATCTTCCGGCACGATGCGGCGCAGGCAGTAGATGTCCGACTTCGCCAGATCATCACGATATTTCTGCAAATCCTTCCATGGATCCCACTGCGCGCTGATGAGCTTGCCGGTGATGCCATTGCTCTCCGTGCTGGCAAGATACACTGCGAGATTTGCGCCAAGTTCCAGCGGCACCGCGCCCTTCTCTTTCCAGCCTTTGTTCTTCTCGAAAAACGCCGCACCAACCTTTTCCGGACCGGCGGCGAGCACTTCATCCACCAACCGAGTCGCCAGCGCACCGGGCGCGATGGCATTCACATCCACGTGAAAATTTTTTAATTCCTCGGCCAGTGTCTCCATCAAACGCACCACCGCCGCCTTCGACGCCGCATAGGCGCTGATGTTGGGCAAAGGGTTGGTCGCACCGCCGCCGCTCAAGACTACAATTTTACCGCGTCCCGCCTTTTTGAAATGTGGAATCACCGCGCGACTTGGCAGCAGGACACCAAAAAGGTTGATGTCCAGCGCCCGTCGCCATTCATCGAGCGAAACGGATTCGGTTGGCCCCATCGGCCCGTAGATGCCGGCATTTAACACCAGCGCATCCAGAGAACCAAGTTCGCGCAGCGCGAAGGCGACCAGTTCATTGACCTGCAATTCATCGGCAACATCGCAGGTTTTGGACGCCACTTTCTGTGCGGGAAATTTTTGGGCAAGTTCGGCACGCGTGGCAGACAGGTCCTTTTCGCTCCGGGCGCACAGCACGACGTTTGCGCCCTCGCGCAGGAAATGTTCGGCAATGATCCTGCCGAGACCCTGGCTGCCGCCAGTGATGAGCGCATTGAGATTTTTGAGTTTCATTTCAGGCGCGACCGACAGAAAGATGCTCGACTCCAGGGACGGTTTTCAATTCCTTTTCCAAGAAACGGTTGGCATCGATAAACACCGGCAGGCGCATCGCAGGCGCAATTTTCGCCCATTCTGCCTGCCGGAATTGCGGCCACTCAGTGCAGATGGCCACGGCTTCCGTGCCCGCCACCGCAGTGGGAATATCGGCAGCCAGCAAAACCTGCTTCAATTCAGCGGGCAGACCTTTTACAGCGGGATCGTACGCGGTGACCTTCGCACCGGCGGCAAGCAACTGCCGGCATAATTCCACGGCGGCACTGCGGCGGAGCGTGTCGGTGTTCGTAGTGTAGGTCAGGCCAAGGATGGAAATTGTTTTGCCGCGCAGATCACCAAGGCGCGATTGCAACCGGCGGAATGCCCAGCCGCGGTGAAGATCGTTGCTCTGCTTGATGGCCGGGATGACGGAAATCTTTTCACCTTTCGCTTCCGCCAGTCTGGAAAGCGTCACGACATCGCGCGCCAGCGTGCCGCCGGCGAACGGTCCGCCGGGTCCGAGATACGCCTTGGGACCAATGCGCGCCTCGCTCTTGAGTCCCACGGACACTTCCTTGGCGTCCGCGCCGGTGTGTTCACAGAGCCGTGCGATCTCGTTAATAAACGTGATGGACAGCGCCAGGAACGAATTCAGCGCGTGCTTCACCATCTCGGCCGATTCCGTGCGCATGAAAATCGTCTGGGCAGCAAACGGCTTGAACAACTCTTCCAGCAACCCCTTCTTCGCCTCATTCCGAATGCCCACGATGGCGCGTTCGGCCTTCTCAAAAGCGTCGATGGCCTTGCCCAAACGGAGATTTTCCGGTGAGCAGGCAAAATGGAACTGCGGAAATTCCTTTTCCAATTTCGCGCAACTGCCGACGGGCAACTGGGCAGAAATCAAAACGACCGCACCGGCCGGCAGATATGGCAGGGCTTTGCTGAGATTACCCAGGACGAAATCCACGTCCGATTCATCATCCTCGTTGACCGGCGTATCATACGTGAGCCAGAGGATGTCCGCATGGGCGCAGGCGGTTTTTGCATCAGTCGTGAAGGAAAGCTTTTTGGCCGCCAGGCCGGTGGCGATGAGTTCGTTCAAGCCGGGTTCCAGTAACGGCGCCTGACCGGCGTTTAATTTGGCGATGTTGGGGGCATCGAAGTCCAAGCCGATGACCTGAAAATGCTTCGCGCAACACGCCACTGTGACGCTGCCCAGATGCCAGAGACCAAGGACGGTGACGTTCATTTGCGTGTTTCGTAAACCCACTGGTTCTGCTGCAACCATTGGAGCGTCTTGCCGATGCCCTGTTCAATCGTGAGCGATGTTTTCCAGCCGGTGCCCTGGATTTTTTTGGTCGATAGGAAGATGAACGGATTATCACCTACCCAGCCCTTGTTGCCGCCGGAATATTCCAGGTTCGGTTTCAAGCCCAACGCACCGCAAATGAAACCTACCGAGTCATTTACCTGGACATATTCATCGTTGCCGAGGTTGTAGATTTCCACGCCGTGCTTGGTCTTCTTCGCCGTGCCCTGACCAATGACGTGCAATATGGCGCTGATGCAGTCCTGCACATAGAGATAACTTTTCTTCTGCAAACCGTCACCAAGGATGCGCAGGCGGTCGGGATGCTCGAGCAGTTGCTTGTAGAAATCGAAAATATGACCGTGCGTATAACGCTCACCAAGGATGGAGACAAAGCGGAAGATGTAGCCCTCGAATTTAAAACCTTCACAATACGAGGAGATCATGCCCTCGCCGGAAATTTTGGATGCGGCATAGAGCGAGGTCTGGATGGGAAACGGCGCATCTTCCGGCGTAGGGATGACCGCTGCCTCGCCATAAACGCTGCCGGTGGAACTGAAGGCGATGCGCTTGATGTCATTGGCGCGCATGGCTTCAAGCACGTTGAAAGTAGCGACCGTATTTTGCTGTAAATCCTTGGACGGGTGTTCGAGGCCGAAGCGCACATCGGCGTTGGCGGCGAGGTGGAACACCGTGTCGCAACCGGCCATCGCCTTCGTCAAGGCCGGCAGGTCGAGGTTGTCCCCTTCCAGCAGCTTGAAATTCGGCGACTTGAGCGCACCCTCGACAAATCGGCGCTGGCCGGTGGAAAAATTATCCCACCCGACCACCGTTTTGCCGGCAGCCAGAAGCCGGTCGGCGAGCGTGCTGCCGATAAAACCGGCCGCACCTGTGATAAAGACTTTTTGCATGACAGGCGGGGAATTTAATCAGATAGCGGGGCTTCTGCCAGCGTTTTTGCAGAGTGTCACAACAAATTTGAAATTCCCGCGGTTAACCGCCACAATGCCGCCGTGCCGTCCGAACCGGAAACATTTTCACGCGTGAGCATCATCATGCCCACGCTGAATGCCGAGGCCATCTTGGAAAATTGCCTCGCATCCATCGCGCGCCAGACCTATCCGCGCGATAAAATCGAGATCATCCTCGCTGACGCACACTCCAAGGACCGCACCCGCGAGATCGCGAAAAAATACGGCGCGATCGTGCTTGATGACAATGGCAAGAACATGGAGGAAGGCAAACGCCTCGCCCTGCGCCACGCCACCGGCGAATACATCGTCTTCATGGATGCGGATAACGAGCTCACCCACCCCGATTATCTCGAACTGGCCGTGACAGCGCTGGCCGCCAATCCGTTGGCCCTTGGCGTGGAGAGCTATTACCTGCCGTCGCCCAAGATGAGTTCTTTCTGCGCCTACCTCACGCACCTGCTGCACATCAGCGACCCCATCTCGTGGTTGATG
>Ga0105238_10007988_pt1 | contig 10586 bp, 6 predicted proteins | sample KBSC34metaG_FD_81526 | JGI IMG/M metagenome (GOLD analysis project Ga0105238, IMG submission 81526) | Corn rhizosphere microbial communities from Kellogg Biological Station, Michigan, USA - KBS C3-4 metaG | ecosystem: Host-associated > Plants > Roots > Rhizosphere > Soil | place: Michigan, USA...
GCACTCGAATATCAACCCAAAGTGGACCCCAAGCCATCATGGAAGACGGACGCTGACGGCCTGCACATTCACGCGATGCTGGCGCAGCGGCTGCAGGACAACTACAAGTGGGCCTACCCTGTAGTCCTGAAGTTGACGCACGTGAAGCCCGGCTTCCAGCCGCCGCAGGTAACAACCGGCGCCTCGAAGGCAGCAGGCGAAAATTCCTACCTACTGAACGGCGAGGTGACGGACATGGGCGGCTCATCCACGCTGCAGGCCGGATTTGAATATCGTCAGATCACCGCAGACGATGTCGCCGCGCGCTCAGCGCCGTGGGTGGCAACTTCCATGCAGCCGATCACCAAAGCAGGCCCCTACACGCTGGAGCTGAAGGACCTGCCGCCCGGCAACTACGAATTCCATGCCGTCGTGAAGCATCCGTTGTTGACCATCTACGGCCCCGACGTGCCGATGCGCTGATAGCTACGCTCCTGACGCGCCGATATTCCGCACCGCCATATCGCCCAGCCGGTCTCGCAGCTGCGCGAGATACAGGCTGCGCGGCGTGACGTGCGAGTCCAGCGATTCAATGTAGCCGCCCTCTTTGGTCGGGTCCTGCAGCGGTATGTTGAACGACACCGAATCCACACCGATGTGCCCGAAGGAGAAGTTCTGCGCCGTCGGCGGCTTCTGCACGAAGAATGGCCCCTCGCAGTTCCACATAACGGTGTTGCCGCCACCCCAGCCGATGTTGATGTCCTTCCAGAAGCGCGCGGTCAGCGGCGCGTGCACATTGTCGTACAGCCCGCCGGTCGCCCACTGCTCATGCGTCTCGCTGGAGGAGTAGGGCTTGGTCGCCTCGCAGTCCAGAAACACGTTCGAAGTCGACGTCGGCTGTCCCATCATGAAAGAATGGCGCCCTTTGTCCGAGTGGCAGCGCTGCACCAGCGCCAGCTCGCCGCGCAAAGCAAACGTAAATCGCCGCGCCCCCCTGCGCTGCGAGATCGGCTCGCGCGAGACGCAGTCCTGCACCGTCACCCATTTCGATCCGCGCTGCGTACCCACCATGCTGTACACAAAGTGCAGCGCCGTGCAATTACGCACCCACGCGTTGCGGATGTTGTCCAGTGTGATGAAGTTCGCGTAGTGGTTCTCGTCCGAGTAGTACTCCTCGGCGGAGTAGTTCTGTCTTTCCATGTTGCCGTAGTCCTTCGTGCGCACCGTCGGGTTGAACTCCGACATGCCGCGCATGTTCTCTACGCCCACATGCTCAATCCGCTCTGGATCGTCGTACTTCAACACCTCGCCGCCGCCCCACTTCTTCTCAATGGCGCAGGTAATCGGCGCGTCGATGAGGATCGTGTTGCCCTGCACATCGACCACCACGCGGTCCCACTCCACGTTGAACGGCCTCCATGTGTTGGCTTGCGTCGTCCCATTCATGCCCATGGCGGCAATCCAGTCCGCATTCCCGATGCGCCGCACGATCACGGTATCGCCCGCCTTGAATCCACGCGCATTTGCCACGCGGATTGAGCGCGAGCCCACGGGAACATAATCGTCGGTGACAAGCTGCTTGCTGGCATCATTCGTCACCCATCCTGCGGAACCGGCAATACGGATCAGCGTAGGCTGCCCACCACCCGGGCCGCGCCCTCCGCCCGGAGGTCCGCCCGGCCTGCCTTGGCCCGGAGCAGCTTGTCCCTGCGCTGTTGCGGGGGCAGCGGGAGCAGGCGGCGCCGCCGCCGTCGCCGCCCGCGGATTTCCCGTGCCAATCAGGATCGTGCCGGTATCGCCCATGCCTTCACCGCGCAACACTACGCCGCTGGTGTGGATGGTGACCGGCATCGCCATCGGATAGTAGCCCGCGCGCAGCAGCACCGCACCGCGAAAGCCGCTGGCATCCGGAGGCATTGCTGACACCTTATCAATCGCCGCCTGCACATTCGCTGTGTTGTCACCGGCAACCGGCCAGATCGTCTCTTTCGTCGTAACAGTTGGAATCGCCACGCCACCGCCGCCATATCCGGCATGCGAAAAGTCGGGAATGTTATTGCCCAACTCGTCTGCAACGTATTCCAGTTTCCCGGACGGACCAGGATGCACGCGAGAAACTGTCGGTCGCAGGTCAGTCTCCTGCTCTGCCTGTTGGGCCATGCCATGGCCGGAAGCGAGGGCGGCGGGCGCGAGGGCCGCCGTCAGTTGCATCATTTTGCGTCGCGAAAGATTCATCAGTTGGCTCCGGCCAACCAATATACCTCTCTAGCGTCCGCTGAGAAACTCCCGCACGCCGCGGTTGAATGCATCTGCCTGCTCCACGTTGGAGAGATGCGCCGAATCCAGCTCCAGCAGCCGCGCACCTGCAATGGCATTCGCCATAAACTCAGCCTCGCTAACAGAAGTAACCGGATCATGCGTGCCGCACACCACCATCGTTGGCACCGATACGCGATGCAGTTCCTGCCGCAGGTCCGTATCGCGCAGGGCCGCACAGCAGGAGACATATCCTTTAGGCGGCGTCGCCAGAATCATGGCCCGGAATCTATCAATAATGTCGGGACGCCGGTCGAACGATCGCGGTGTAAACCAGCGCTGCAGCCCACCTTCCACGATCGCCTCGACTCCCTGGCTCTCCACAACCGCGATGCGCTCACTCCAGCCCGCTGCCGACCCAATCCTCGCCGAGCTATTGCACAGCACCAGCCGCACCAGCCGCTCCGATGCGTGAAGCCCCAGCCATTGGCCAACCAGACCGCCCAGCGATAGCCCGCAGAAGCAGAACCGCCGCGCGCCAACATGGTCTGCCAAAGCCAGAGCATCTCCTGCAAGGTCCTCGATGACCGAGCCTGTCATCGGCACGGAACTCTTTCCATGGCCGCGGCCGTCATAACGCAGCACGAAGTAGGCATCGCGCAAAGCCTCGGCCTGCATCTCCCACATGGCCAGACTCGCCCCCAGCGAGTGCGCAAAGATGATCAACGGCCTCTGCGAATCGCCATCGACTTCGTAGTTGAGCGTCACGCCATCGCGCGTGAATTGCGGCATCAGGAACAATCCCTCTGAGTTGAATAAAGCAAAGAAATGCGCAGGAGCAATATTTCGTTCAACGTCAGCATACCGCGCAGCCATTGCTGTTTGCCCGCGCCTGCGTCTCTCTGCCATCATGATTGCGGAGAAAATATACGACTATGCAGATTTCCGCGTCTCAGGCCGGCACCATCCAACTCGGCGACATCACCGTCAACCGCATGGGCTACGGTGCCATGCGCATCACCGGCAAAGGCATCTGGGGCCCGCCCGCGGACCACGCCGGGGCACTCGCCGTGCTCCGCCGCGCCGTCGAGCTGGATGTCAATCTCATCGACACCGCCGATTCCTACGGCCCTAACGTGTCCGAGGAGCTGATCGCAGAAGCCCTCGCGCCGTATCCCAAGGGCACTATCGTTGCCACCAAGGGCGGCTGGGAACGCGTCGGCCCCGGCCAGTGGACCCACAACGCATCGCCGAAACATCTTGTTTCGGCCGTTGAGGGTAGCCTCAAGCGCCTCCGCCTGGACCGCATCGACGTCTATCAGCTCCACGTGCCGGACCCTGCCGTCTCCTTCGACGCTTCCATGGAGACACTTGCCGGCTTGCAACAGCAGGGAAAGATCCGCCATATTGCGCTGTCCAACGTCACGCTGGAGCATCTGGAGCGCGCACGCAAAATCGTGCCCATCGTCTCCGTGCAGAACCGTTACAGCTTCGCCGACCGCGAATGGGACGGCCTGCTGGATCGCTGCGAGCAGCTCGGCATCGCCTTTATGCCGTGGGCCCCACTGATGCAGGTCCGCGAAGCCAACGAGGCGCTCGGAGCTGCAGCGCGTGAGTTAAATGCCACTCCCTTGCAGGTCACGCTGGCCTGGCTGCTGCGCCGGTCACCTGTCATGCTGCCCATCCCGGGAACATCTTCCATCGCTCATCTGGAAGAGAACGTCGCCGCCGGCGCGCTCAAGCTGCCGGACGCAGTCTTTCAGAAGCTCTCGTCTATCGTGTCGCCGCACGCCAGTCTTCGCGGTTAGCCCAAAGCAACTCACGCAAAAAAGAAAACAGGCGGGCTGCGCTTCTGCGCATAACCCGCCTGCATTTTTTGTAACGAGCTTAGCTCGCCTTCTTCGCGACGAACTCCTGCGGAGGAGGCGCGTCGCCGCCGCCGGGCATGCCCTTGATGGTGCGGGTGAACTTGATCGTCGAGCCATCTGCCTTGCCCGCGTAGCTCAGCGTGATGCTGTTGTCGCCGAACGTGCGCACCACATCGAAGCTGATGTTGTCGCCGTCAACTTTGCCGTTGCTGATCGGGGCGTCGCCCATCTGGCTCGACATGGAGCCGGTCACGGTGTTCCCGTCCACCTTAAGGGTAATGGTGCTCGTCGTAGTGCCGCCCTGACGGCTGGGAACCTCGGCGGTCCATTTGCCGTTGAAGTCCGCAGCCAGCGCGGCCACGGAGGTGAGTGTCAGAAACATTGCTGCCAAAGCCAGTTTCTTCATTTGCATGCGCTCCTTTTCAAAAAATGAGTGTGGTATCCGGAATGAATTGTTGGTGCATCCCCGAGATTATAGGAAACGCCTCCTTTGGGGAGAAATCTTCCCTGGCTTCCCGAATAAGCCCTGAGCAGTTCGACGGATGAAAGGCGTTCCAGGCTTCAGGAGCCGCCTAGGTCTCATCGCTTAGAAGGATCGCCAGGCTATCCGGCGGCAGCGAAATCCGCTGTGCCGAAGCGGAAATGCTGGCACTGGACGCTAGTTCAAGCCGATATCCCTCCCTGAGATCAAACTGGGCTGGCTCTTCACCTAGATTCGCCAGAATTCGCACGCCTCCCCTGCCCAAACCCTGGCGCTGGATGTCCAGCCAGCCTTGCTTCTCATCGAATCGCACATTCAGGTGTCCGAGGTCTCCATCGTTCAGCGCAGGAAGGTTGCGCCGCAATTGGATGAGTGAGCGATACCAGTTCAGCATCTCCTTGTGTTTGCCGTCTTCCGTCTCGCACCAATTCAATTTCGACCGATCGAATGTCTCGCGCGCCTCCGGATCCGGCACATCCTTCTCCGTAAATCCGAACGCCGCAAACTCTCGCTTGCGGCCCTCGCTCACCATCTTCGCCATCTCCGGCTCATCGTGGTCCGCAAAATAGAGAAACGGCGTGGACGCCGCATACTCCTCGCCCATAAACAACAGCGGCACAAAAGGCGCGGTCAGCACAAGACCTATCGCTACCTTCGCCCGCTCCATGCCAATCAACTGCTCAATCCGCTCGCCCTGCGCGCGGTTGCCCACCTGGTCATGGTTCTGCAGGAAGCAGAGAAAGTGGTGCGCCGACAACCGGTCGACCGGCCGTCCATGACGCCGGCTGCGGTATTGCGAGTAGCCGCCGTCATACACAAATACCTCGCGCAGCGCCTTCGCAAAATGTTCCAGCTTACCGAAGTCCGAGTAGTAACCGCCCGGCTCTGAATGCAACACCGTAAACAGCGCGTGGTGGAAGTCATCGCTCCACTGCGCGTCAATGCCGAACCCGCCTGCCTCTACCGTACGCACGATGCGCGGGTCATTCAGGTCGCTCTCGGCAATCAGCACCAGTTCCCGGCGCAGCGTCGTCCCCAGTACCTTTACCTCCGCTGAAAGCTGTTCCAGAAAATGCACCGCCGAGCGGTCGAATATCTCATGAATCGCGTCCAGGCGCAGTCCATCCACGTGAAAGTCCCGCATCCACATCAACGCGTTGTCCAGAAAAAACCGACGCACCTCTTCGCTGTCCGGCCCTTCAAAGTTGATCGCATCTCCCCACGGAGTGCGGTGGCGGTCTGTCGTATACGGACCAAACCGGCCGGTGTAATTGCCTACCGGTCCAAAGTGGTTGTAGACCACGTCGAGCACTACTGCCAACCCACGTCCATGGCAGGCGTTGACAAACCGCTTCAGAGCATCCGGCCCCCCATAGTCTTCTGTAACGGCATACAAATCAACGCCGTCATAGCCCCATCCGCGATCTCCGGCAAATGCAACAATCGGCATCAACTCGATATGCGTGACGCCAAGCTCGGCAAGATAATCCAGCCTTTCAATCGCTGAATCGAAAGTCCCATCAGCTGTAAAAGTTCCTACATGCAACTCGTAATGCACGGAGCTGCCCAACGGCGTTGCATCCCAGCCCTGATCGGTCCACGCAAAGCAGCTGTGGTCATACACGCGCGACATGCCATGCACACAGTTGGGTTGCCACAGGCTGCGCGGGTCCGGCAGCACAGTCGGATCGTCATCCAGCAGGAAGCCGTAGTCTGTTCCGTGCCCTGCCGTCTCAACCTTCGCCCGCCACCATCCGCGCTCGTCAGGACCGCACATAGCATGCGTCGTCCCGCCGAGCTTTAGCTGCACACTGCGCGGACGCGGTGCCCATACTGCAAATTCATGCATCTCTGCTACTCCATCTGTCTTTGTAATGGGCTTATGCCCGCACCATCAGCGCGACTGGAAACTCTCGCAGCACATCTTCCATCGCCACCAATCCACCGCTGATAGAAGCGCCTGTCAGCCGGTTCGTCCAGCTTCCCTCCGGCAACTCCACCGCCGTCTGCTGCCAATCGCCATTCAGTGTCTTCCACATTCGCGGCACAATCGTCGCGACCTGGCCCGCGCGCAGATAAGCAATCGCGTGGCAATTCTTCGTTCCTCTTACCCGCAAAGGCGTGTAGTCCGCATCAGCGCCGAAGCAATGCGGCCGTTCGCGGCGCAAACATAAGGCCTGGTGAATCGCCCACAGCTTAGGCAGGCCTTCGTCTGCGCGGCGCATCGCCTCTGCAGCAGCCTCGCTCGGTGACATATTCCTGATCTCGACCAGCAGCCGCCTGCGTGTCTGATAGTCCACTGGCCTGCGGTTGTCCGGGTCAACGAGGCTCAGGTCCCACAGCTCGCCCCCTTGATACAAGTCCGGCACTCCCGGCGTCGTATGCTTCATCAGCGTCTGCGCCAGCGAATTGACCCGCCCCGCGTCTTTCACGCTCTCTACAAAACTCTCCAGATCGGTCACAAATTCCCGGTCATCGAAGACGCCCTCGACAAATCGACGCAGCGACTCCTCATATTCGGCGTTGTTTACCGTCCACGACGTATGCTGCTTGGCCTCGCGCGCGGCCTTCAGCATGTACTCCTGTGCGCGCTCCAGCGAAAGCGGCCACGCTCCGATCAGCGTCTGGTAAAAGAGATACTCCACATTGCGGTCAGGAAAATCCCCCAGCGCCAGGTGCGTCCGTAGCTCGTTATTGCGTCGCGACCAGCGCAACAGCGCGTCGTGAAAGTCTTCCGGCATCTCGCTCAACACCGCAAGCCGCGCGCGCACATCGTCGCTGCGCTTGGTGTCATGCGTCGAGAGAGTTGTCATGGTCTGAGGATGCGTCTCCTGCATATGCGCGTTGTAGCCATGGAACTCAGCAATGCTGACGCCGTCAGTCTCAGGATCGCCTCCCACCTCGTTCATCGCGACCAGCCGGTTGAAGCAGTAGAACGCCGTGTCCTCCACCCCCTTGGCCATGACCGGCGGCGTGAACTGCTGAAAGCGCGCAACGAACTCGGCCTCATTCTTGCCTTTCACCTTTAGCGTGAGAATGTCCCGCATGAAGTCGAACAGCCCCGGACTAATGTCCAACCGCTTCTGCTTTGCGCACTCCGTAGCGCACTTAATCTGCTCCACGTCTTCTTCGCATAACTCATCGCGCGACGGCTCCGCATAAGTGCGGTAGATGGGCAGGCAGGCCGCTACCTCCCGGATGGCACGGCGCATCTCCGCGCGGGTGTAGTCGCGCTGGTCGCGATTGGCCTCGCATATCTCCACCAGAAGGTTCGTCAGACGATTCATATCGCTGCCCAGCGCCTCCTGCCCCACATTTACTTTTTTCTCATGGGCAATCTCGCGGAAGTTCACCGGCTCCCCTGTGAACTCCTCGTAGATGTCGCGCAGCGCACGCATGCCCTCTGGCTTCACCAGCACGCTGAGCGCCATGTTCATAAAGTCGTAGCCGCTGGTGCCATCGATCGGCCAGTCCTGCCGCAGATATTCTCCGCGCGCCAAAATCTTTTCGCCCACAATCCACGCCTCGGGCGCATGCTCGCGCAGCCTGCGGAAATACTGCGCCGGATCGCGCAGGCCATCAGGGTGATCCACGCGCACGCCATCCAACACGCCGCGATGCAGCCAGTCCATCAGCAACGCATGTACCTCTTCAAAGACATGCTCGCGCTCCACGCGCAGCCCAATCAACGAATTGATGTCGAAGAACCGGCGATAACCCAGCTGCTGATCGGCAGTCTTCCAATACGCCAACCGATAGTTCTGCTGATTCAAAAAATCATCCAAGGCATCTTGGTTCTCATTCAGCTCTGCGACAGATTGATACAGCGCATCTCCTACCGTCGGCTCCTCCAGGCCTAGCCGTGCCAGCAGCCCTTTCAGGACCCGCTTGTCGCGGTGGCGCGCAAGGCTGGTCGCACGGTCAGCGTAATCCGGCGCAGGCAGCCGGCCGAACGATGCCGCCAGAAACCGCAGCGTATCGGACTTGGCGATCTCCGCCGCTCGCATCAACACCGGCGCAAGCGATTGCGGCGCAACCGGCAGCACCTGACCTGAGGTCTCCACCGTGAACTCTGTCCCGTGCCGCACCACGCAGATGCCGCCGGAGTCCAGCACGCGGCCGTACTGGTCCGCCAGCACCGGCACCAACACTTTGTTGCGCAACCGCTCCTCATGCGGCTGCCAGTCGATATCGAAGAACGAGGCATAGCGGCTGGACGCCCCATTCTCCAGCACGTCCCACCAGTAACGGTTCTCGCGTCCGAGTGACATGTGATTGGGCACGATGTCCAGCACCTGCCCCAAGCCGTTCTCGCCCAGCCGCTTACAGAACCGCTCATGCGCGGCCACCCCGCCCAGCTCTTCATTCACGCGCGAATGGTCGACGACGTCATAGCCGTGCATGCTGCCCGGAGCTGCCTGCAGATAGGGCGAGCTGTACACGTGCGAGATGCCCAGCGACCAGAGATAGTCTGCGATGCCGCCGGCATCGTCGAAGGTAAAGCCTTTGTGCAATTGCAGCCGGTAGGTCGAGATGGGCGCTTTGGGCATAAGTCTGGAGAGAACATCCGACGGCGTGCAGTCTGTAGCGGACTCCAGCAGCAGCCAACTTGAATGACAGGTATGCCGGCCGCGGAATTGCGGCCGGTAGCGGTTTAGAGGCACTCTGCTTCGCGGGAGGTTGCTCAGAATTTGTCCTCCGCCCTAGCCGATTTCGGCATCCAACCACTTGCGGAGACCGCACGCGTGAAGAAGGCCGGCAGCGCCACAGATCCCCTTTGGTATAAAGACGCCGTCATCTATGAGTTGCATGTGCGAGCCTTTCAGGACTCCAACGGCGACGGTATCGGCGACTTCCCCGGCCTCATCTCGCGCCTCGATTATCTGCAGGACCTCGGCGTCACCTGCATCTGGCTCCTTCCCTTCTTCCCTTCTCCTCTACGCGACGATGGTTACGACATCGCCAACTACGTTGACGTCAACCCCTCCTACGGCACACTCGACGACTTCAAACAATTCCTCAACGCCGCGCACCAGCGCGGCATGCAGGTGATGATCGAGCTCGTCATCAACCACACCTCAGATCAGCATCCGTGGTTCAAGGCCGCGGTCCGTGCCCCCAAGGGCTCTCCCGAGCGCGAGATGTACGTCTGGTCCGACACCGACAAGCTGTACGAAGGCGTGCGCATCATCTTCACCGACACCGAGAAATCCAACTGGACCTGGGATGAGACTGCGCAGCAGTTCTACTGGCACCGCTTCTTCTCGCACCAACCCGACCTCAACTTCGATAATCCTCGCGTCATGGAAGAAGTCCTCAGTGCCATGCGCTTCTGGTTGGACCTCGGCGTGGACGCTCTCCGCCTCGACGCCATCCCTTATCTCGTCGAACGCGACGGCACCTCCTGCGAAAACGTCCCCGAGACTCACGTCAAGATCAAGGAGATTCGTGCCGTCATCGACGCAGAGTACTCCAACCGTCTCATCCTGGCCGAGGCCAACATGTGGCCCGCGGACGTCCGGCCCTACTTCGGCGAGGGCGATGAGTGCCACATGGCCTTCCACTTCCCGCTCATGCCGCGCATCTACATGGCGCTGCGCCAGGAAGACCGCCTGCCCATCACCGACATCATGGCGCAGACGCCACCTATCCCGGACGCCTGCCAGTGGGGACTCTTCCTGCGCAATCATGACGAGCTCACGCTTGAGATGGTCACCAATGACGAGCGCGACTACATGTACTTCGCCTACTCTGCCGATCCGCGCATGCGTATCAACGTCGGCATCCGCCGTCGCCTCGCTCCGCTGGTAGACAACAACCGCCGACGCATTGAACTGCTGAACTCGCTCCTCTTCAGCTTTCCCGGAACGCCCATACTCTATTACGGCGACGAGATCGGCATGGGCGACAACATCTACCTCGGCGACCGCAACGGCGTCCGCACCCCCATGCAGTGGACACCAGACCGCAACGCCGGCTTCTCCCGCGCCGTCCCCGCGCGC
>Ga0105238_10007989_pt1 | contig 10585 bp, 7 predicted proteins | sample KBSC34metaG_FD_81526 | JGI IMG/M metagenome (GOLD analysis project Ga0105238, IMG submission 81526) | Corn rhizosphere microbial communities from Kellogg Biological Station, Michigan, USA - KBS C3-4 metaG | ecosystem: Host-associated > Plants > Roots > Rhizosphere > Soil | place: Michigan, USA...
CTGCGCCTGTACTTCACGCAGCTCGGCCTCGCGCATCTCCAGTTGGGCCTGCGCGCCATCGACCTTGTAGCCGTTGGCAAAGCCATCGAAGATCGGGATGGTCAGGTTCAGTCCGACCACCGTATCGCGATCGCCGCGACTGCCGGGCTGGTTCGGACGGAACCTGACCATCCCGATCTTCGATGGCTTTGCCAACGGCTACAAGGTCGATGGCGCGCAGGCCCAACTGGAGATGCGCGAGGCCGAGCTGCGTGAAGTACAGGCGCAGGTGCTGGGCGACATCGCCACCACCTATGCAGAGGCGACCACCGCCTTGCGCAGCATGGCTTCTGCACGCGGCCTGCTGGAAGCGGCGCAGCGCTCGGTAGAGTCGGTGCGGCGCAAGTACGACACGGGTGCGGCCGATATCGTGGAGATGCTCAACGCCCAGACGGCCCTGGCCGATGCCGAACTGGAACGCATCCGTGCGCTGGGCGAGTGGCGCTCGGCGCGTTTGCGCCTGCTGGCCAATGCCGGCGAGATGGGGCGGGCCAGCTTCACCAAGGCCGCACGCCGGTGAGCGCGCGCGACTGGTGGCGCAGGCGAATCAGGTTGGCTGGCCTGGGCGCGCTGCGCGGCGCCAGGTCTGCCAGCCGACCAGCATCGACAGCGCTGCGCCCAGCGCGAACACCAATCCGGAGGCGGTGCGCTGCTCGATGGCCAGGGTCAGTACGGTGGGCATGAGCACCACGCCGATGAATCCGGCAAACACGCACAGCCCCGTGGCCCGGCCCACTTGGGCGCGCGGCACGAGGATGGCGATCTCCGAGAACAGCACGCCATTCCAGGCCACCACCGCCACCCCGAGCGCGGCGGCGGCCGCATAGAACATCAGCACCGGTGTGGGCGCAAAGGCCGACCACGCGAGAATGGCAAAGCCTAGCGTGCCCAGCAGGCCGGAGACGGCCAGCATGCGCAGCGCCGGCACGCCGCGGTCAACGCAGCGGCCCCAGATCAGCCGGAACACCACGCCCACCAGATTGAACAGCGTCAGCAGCATGGCGGCCTGCTCGATCGACATCTGCTGGAAGCCGTGCAGGAAGGGCAGCAGCATGGCAATGGCAGTGACCTGCAAGCCCGAGAACAGGAAGGCCACCAGCGTCAGGATGCGCAGTGGCGGATGGCTGCGCAGCAGCGACCAGACGCTCTCTGCGGATGCTGCGCCTTTGCTGGCTGCCGGGGCCGGGTCGTGGTCTTGCGCCGACTTGCTGTTGAAGGCGATCGCACCGAGCAGGCCGATCAGGCCGGGCGCCACGAAGGCCCACAGCAGTCCGACGTGCTGCGTCATGACCGGCACCAGCAAGGCCGCCAGTGCAGCGCCGGCGGGGACGCCGCTTTGCCGGATCGAGAACAGCAGGCTGCGGTTTTTCAGCGGGCCGCTCTGGCTGAGGAAGTAGGAACTGGCGGGCGTGATGCCGCCGTAGCCCATGCCCATGAGTACGCTGCCGGCCAGCACCCCTGCCACGTGGGTGGTCGCGATGAGCAGCATCCCCAAGGCGCAGAGCGCCAGGCACCAGCGGCTGACCTGGAATGCGCCGATACGATGGACGCGGTTGCCGAACCAGATCGACGAGCAGGCCGCCGCCGCGTAGAGCACCGCCGTGTAGACCCCGACCCAGCGGACGGAAATGCCCAGCGTCTCGGCCAGCAGGGGCGAGATGGTCAGCACGGCGGTCGCGGCAAAGGAGGTGGCGATCTGGATGGCGGTGAGCAGGAGCAGGGCGGTGAAGGGATGCATGGATAAAATCGTGTTACCGGGCTTGCCGGAAAAAATAAGAATGCCTGCGCTTTCCCGCACGGCAAATCCGTTGCGGCCAGGCATCAAGACCATGATTGTAGGAAAAGACACGCGTTCATGCTTTTCCTGATAGCGTCGGACACCGGAAGCCTGATAGCCTGAAGCCGGGACGCAGTGACAGCAGAGGGCCGCAGCGGAGCGCTAGGCCACCCATCGCCACGCAATATCAGGCGATACCAGGCGATATCAAGCAAGACGGGGAGCACCAGCCAGAGAGCTTGGCTCACCACAGCACGCGCAACAGCGGCGGGGAAAGGGGAAATGCGATTTCTCAACAAACATCACCAGTGGAAGATCGGGCAGCTCATCGCGGGCGCGCTGATCTGTTTCCTGGGCTGCCTGGCGGCGTTCGGCGCGGCCGGTTTTTTCTGGCTGCAGCATGACCTGGAAGAGAAGATCGTGCAGCCGTTGCTGGAGCGCGAACTCAATCGCGTGCTGGAGGGCTTCCGCTCCGAGTACCTGGCGGGTGGGGTGTTCATCAAGCAGATGCAGGGCCTGATGCTGGAATCCTCGATCCCCTTGCATGGCGATCTGCGTTCGCTGGCCCGCTTCATCGAGTCGTTGGCGCGCCGCGAGAATGCCGAGGAGCCGCGCTTTTCCTACATCCAGTTCGGCAACAACCGTGGCCAGCTGATTGCCGTCAATCTCAAGGGCTACGGCAGCCTCGACTACTACCTGCAGGATGACGCCCATCCCGGCCTGCAACACTTCGACCAGCGCCCCGACGGTGAGCACCTTGCGCCGTTGTCCGTCACGCCTGACTACGATGCCCGCCAGCGTCCCTGGTATGTGAATGCCACCGCCGAATGCCCGCAGGTCTCCGCGATCTACTTCAGCATGGGAGCCGACGCGCAGTGGAATGCGTCCATGACCTGTCCCGTCAATCGCTCGCCGGAAGACCAGGGCGTGATTGCCGTCGATCTCTCGCAGGCGCGGCTGCAGCATCTGCTCGATGCGGCAGTCCAGCAGTCGCTGGTGGCGGGAGTCTTCATCGTCGATGACAATGAACGTGTATTGCTGCAATCGGACCGGCTCAGTGCCGCCGACAAGCGCTTTCTGATCGACCAGCCGCCGGGCAGCCGCGCGCGTTTTACCGAACTGGCCATTGCGCGCCTGGCGGACCGCTCGCGCATGGTCAATCTCAAGACCGATGCCAATGGCAAGTTCCTGATTTACCAGCAGCCGCTGTCGAAGATCGACGGCGCACCCGCTGAACTGGCCGGTTACCGGGTGCTGGTGATTTCGTCCCGCTCCGAACTGCTGTCGGTGTTCGATGGCATCTTCTGGATCAGTTGGGTCGCACTCGCGGTCATGCTGGTCGGCGGCCTGGTCCTGATCCGCCTGTATCGCGGCAGCATCACTTCGCCGCTGATGCGTCTGCGCCATCAGGCCGAGCAGGTGGCTTTTCGCGAGGCCAGCGGGACGCATCGCTTCGAGCTGCTCTATCCCAAAGGCTGGGCCATCGAGGAAATCGTCTCGGTGCAGGATGCCGTCGAGCGCATGGCCGGCAATCTCTACCGGCTGTATCACGAACTGCGCGACAAGGTCGACCGCGATCAGGAAAGCGGCCTCCTGAGCCTGATCGGCGCAGCCGAGCGGCTGGAGCAGAGCGCGTGGGAACAAGCCACGGTCTGCATGGTGGAGATCAACAACTATGTGGTCCTGGCCGATACGCTCAACAAGGTCGCGCTGGGTCACCTGTGGCAGAGCTTGTGCCAGCAGGTGGCTCCTGTTTGGGGCGACTTTGCGGCGCAGCGGCTGGTCCGTTGCCGCTACAGCGAGAGCCGTATCGCCGTGGTGATGCTGGGTGCGCCTGTCGACCATGAAGACATGCTCATGCGCCTGCGCAGCAAGTCCGAACTGGTGCTGTCGACCGGTGGGGCGGAAGAGGTGCGCGTATTCCTGAGTTTTGGCGTGAGTATTTGCGAACAGCGCAGCAAGGCCGCCATGGAAAAGAGCCTGGCCAATGCCGCCATTGCATTGCGCCAGGCGCAGCAGCCGGGCGGTGGCGGTTACTGCGTGTTCCAGCCGGCCATGCTGGCGCGCGAAGAACGGGTGCAGGCGCTGTTGGCGGCCATGGACGCCGCCACGCTGGAGGCCGAGTTCAGCATGGTCTACCAGCCCATCTGCGATCTGCGCAGCGGTGCGCTGCACGGCGTGGAGGCACTGATGCGCTGGCACTCGCCGGCCTTCGGCGCGGTCTCACCAGCCGAATTCATTCCGCTGGCCGAACGCAGCGAGCGTATTTCGCAGCTGGGTGCGCTGGCCTTCCGCAAGGTGGCGGCCGATGTGGCGCAGTGGCAGGCGCTGGGCATCCTGCCGGAAGGATTCACGGCGCACGTAAACGTCTCGGTGCGGCAGGCGATGAACGTGCACTTCTTCGAACAGGTGCGCGACATCGTTCTCAACGCCGGCGTGGCTCCGCCGATGATCACGCTGGAGCTTACCGAGAGCCTGCTCATCGATGACTCGCATCATCTGCAGGCGCAGTTCCGTCAGTTGAGCACGTATGGGTTCGGACTGTGCCTGGATGATTTTGGTACTGGCTATTCCTCCTTGTCGACGCTGCACAATTTTGATTTCAACTGCGTGAAACTGGATCGCTCCTTCATCCTGCGCGTGAGCGAAGAGGGGCGAGCCTCGTCGCTGCTGCCGGCCATCATCGGCATCGCGCGCTCGCAGCAGATGGAGTGCGTGGCCGAAGGCGTGGAGACCGAGGAGCAGGCCGAGCTGCTGCGAGGCATGGGCTGTGCGTTCGTGCAGGGTTATCTGTTTGCGCGGCCGATGGAGGCGCAGGCGCTGGTAGCGTGGATAGGTAGCCGGGACCGGGCGTGAACGCCGTTATCGTGTTGAGTCAATTGCCGGAGCATTTCAGCGATCTTTTGGCGGCGGGGGGTAGTGGCTGGCGTATGACACGCGGCCGCGCTTTTTGACAGACAATGCTTCGTCATGTCTTCCTGGGGGATCTGGATCTGTGCTTCATGGCGTCGGTACCGCTGGCGCAGGTGATCGCGCGTTTGCAGGAGAAGGGCTGGCCGATCATTGAGGGGCCGGTGTTGCGGACGGGGGCGACGCATGGATGAAGTTCGAAACGATCTTGCCCGGCAACGCTGATGCGGCATCATCGTTCAAGCGGATACACACAGTCCGCCCGGCAAGGCTCCAGAAAAGAGGTGCGCACCGACTTGACCAGGCCGATGTAATCCGAGCGTTTGTTCCTCGTGTAGACGATGTGAATGGCCTCGCCATAAGGCCCGGGCTCGAGATCCCAGGCCCAGTAAGTCTTGCCGTTCTCCGCCTGGAAGAGGAAGAACTGCCCGGTCCTCGGAAGCTCCACAGGTTGACGCAGCGTTCTGGTCAGCAGCGCACTCTGGCTGCGCAGCACCCTGCTCAGGCGCGCATGCGCCGGTCCGGGCAGGACACGTCGTGCAGCCCTTCCATTTTCGCCTGATTCTGCTTCGTCGCGTAGCGACGCGTCCAGCGCGGGTGGCTCGTCGCCCATCGCCAGAAAATGCCAGTAGATTTATCCGAAGTAATAGCCCTCCCTGCCGAGCCGCCATATCGAGGTCGACTCTCCCGTATTATCAATATCGCCCTCGGCGTCGGCAAAAAAAGCGGCCAGACCGGCCGGCCCGAAATACTTGTGCGGCCATTCCGCCGTGACGAATGCGTCATTTGTCTCCTCGCTGCTCATCCGCTTTTGCAAGGCCTTGCAGGCGGGATGCCGACAACGCTGATCAGTCGTGATCACGGTCTTCATGGAGCAGACGGTACGCATCCGATATCGGCCATTCGGCTCTTTCTCGAACTGGTGGATATTGAGTCCCTCGTGGTCACCGTTGACGGTGGAGACGAGGTAATTGATTCCTTCGAAGCGCACGAAATAAGGCGAGAGCAGAACGCCATTATTGACGCTGCCCTTGTCGATCAGGCGCTGCGATTGACCGTCCTTCTGCTTGCCGAACTCAAAAAACTGGATGAGGGCAAAGCGTCCTGATCCATTCACGTTCCAGACGTACAACTCATCAACCCCGTCATTATCCGCGTCCACAAGGGCAGCGCCGTTGTCATAGTCGGTCCAGGAGAGCAGATCAATGTCAGAGCGATCGATGAGGGCTTTTTCCACGGCATTGGGTTCACGTGCCGGGTTCGGCAGCGTGGGATGCCGGGGGTCTTTGAGATACGGGGTGAGTGCCGCGCAAAGATTGTCCGCCGATGCGGCCCATGCTGGCGCAGCACTCGCCAACAGGAAGATCAGGCAGATGATTTTTCTTGTTAATGAATTCGCTGGTGACATCGGGGCGAGGAAGGTGGTGGGATGACGTTGATCAATGGGTGACAGGTTGAACTGTAGCAGCTCGATGTTCACTCGTCGTTACCCGATATCAGGATCGGGAGTGGCATCAAAACTATGGCCTGTTCACATTCAGTCTCCGAAAGCGAGAGCTGGTCAGGTGTGTTCTGTCTAGGCGCGGCCACGCGTCGTAGCGCTGTTGCGGCGACGATCTCCAACAACGGCAGGCAACCCATCTCACGTCTGCATATGAAATGAGCTCTAGAGATATGAGCGCGGTATTAAGTACTAAGACGTTTTGAAATTTGGATGAATTTGCTGGCAGAAATGAAAACGGGCCCATTCGGGCCCGTTTTCATCATGTCCTGGCGGAGGCTGTGTCTTCGGAATTCGAATTCAACAAAATCCATTACTGTCCAAGGTGTAGCTTAATAAGCTGATTTTAAAAGGTTTTTGTCAAATCAGTTGTCTAGCAAAGTCCAAGTAGATGCGTCACAATCTACCCCTAATTTGTGGGTAGAAATGGGGGTAAATTTTGGGTAGGCCAGTTCGACGGAGGCTTTCTGCTCTGTCTGTCAGTGCGAAGAAGGAACCTGGCTATTATGCCGACGGTGATGGACTGTATTTGCAGGTTTCCGCCAGTGGTTCCAAATCGTGGATTCTGCGATATCGGCTTAACGGCAAGTCGCGTGAAATGGGATTAGGATCACTGACTGCTTTTTCTCTTGCCGAGGCGCGCGATCGATGCCGAAATTTTCGCCAGTTGCTTGCAGACGGAATCGATCCCATTGAGCATCGCCAGGCCGAGCGGCAGAACAATTTGGATGCCGTAGGGCTTCGCCGGACGTTTGAAGAATGCGCGATCGATTATCAGCGCCTGCATGCTGACGGGTGGAAAAACGCCAAGCACGCTAGTCAATGGATCAATACGTTGAAGATGCACGTGTTCCCAATATTTGGAAAGAAGGACGTCTCTGAGGTAACGAAGGCCGATGTCCTGAAGGCTCTGGAGCCGATATGGACGACCAAAGCCGAGACCGCAGCACGGGTCCGCCAGAGAATACGGGCCGTCCTGGATTGGGCCGCAGCGAGAGATTACCGAAGGAATCATGACCCGCATTTGTGGGACCAAGTGGCGCGCTCGCTACCGAAAACCAAAGATGTGAAAAGAGCGAGTCACTTTGCATCATGTCCGTATTCGAGGATCGCCGAGGTCACACAGAATTTTCGATCATCGTCCGCCAGTCTGCGAGTCAAGGATGCCTTGGAGTTCATCATTCTAACGGCCGCTCGCTCAGGAGAAGCCAGGGGCGCTACCTGGTCGGAAATTGATTTTGAAATGAAGCGTTGGATTGTTCCTGCGGAAAGAATGAAGGCCGGCAGAGAGCATCGAGTCCCGCTTTCGGCACGCGCGATCGAGATATTGGAAGCGCAGGAGCGCGGCGGCCCGGCTGATCTTGTTTTTCCAAGCGACAAAGGCAAGGTTTATAGTGACATGACCTTCACTATGCTTCTGCGGCGCTTAGATTACGATTTTACGGTACATGGCTTTCGCTCGACCTTCCGAGATTGGAGTGCCGAACAGACCGCGTTTCCTCGCGAGGTCTGTGAGGCCGCTCTTGCGCACGTGACAAAGGATGCAACCGAGGCTGCCTATTTCCGGAGTGATCTTTTCGAGAAACGCAGGCAGCTCATGGACGCATGGGCGGCTTATGTTCAGGCAGTTTCCCCCGTGGTCACAGAAGATTGAGGGATGTGCATCAAGGCAGGTGCCCAGAAAATTTTGGGCATCCCATGAACTGCAAGGGTGTAACGAAACGCTACCCCCTTCGACCTTCAAGATAACTACCGGAATTCCGGTAGTTAAAAAGGAAGGGCACCACGGCGGAATGGAGTGAAGACTTCGCGACCTGGATGAAAGATCGAATCCAGCAGTATGACTTCGTGCTGAATTAGGACTACACGTTGGAAGAGTTTTCCCCGAAATCGGGCAAAACCTCGGGAGGCCACCCCAGCATTGAGTATCACTTGTCCCACGACCATGGCCAAAGAGCTGGCCATGGTCGTGGGAACCGAGAAGGGAAATTAGGCTCGCTCAGCGAAAAGTAATCATACATTCTCAAATTGATGAAGTGAGCGTTCGGCTTGCTGGGATCTCAAATCCGGCCAAGATTGGCGGGTGGAGGATCGGCAAAGCAGGAATTCCTGCTTCGGTTTTGCGGACCAATTAACTGCGAAATTTTTGTAGCGGGCCAGCGGTTCCGAGTTCTTGCTTTGATTGAATAGCCGGAAGTCCGCGTGCTTCCCGGAAACCGATGAAAATTATTTCAGACTCAATACTGCGACCCAAAGGCTGGCAATGCCAATTGCAGTCCCCCAGAGCCATTGCCAATGTTTAAGATAGAACGCGACGAATAAACGCGCTATCTTGGCAGTCCAGTGGTATTCGATATGGAAGCCAGGGTATATAACAACGCCGGGAAAATCATCTTGATCAAACTCCCGAAACTTTGCTTCTCCGTTATACCAATGGATAAGCCACTTCAACATCTCATTTTTTCCTTTTCGTTGTCTGAAACCATTTTCCTCTTGAAACGTGCTTTCGATAGATCTGGCCTGTGAAACACGAACCAAGAGGTGTCAAGCCTTATTTGGTTTTGGTCGGCGGCTTGCTGGGCTTGAGGGCCGGCGTATTGCCAGGAGTTGCTTTGTTATCGCGCCGACGCTGATCGGGTTTGCCGGTGGATTTTGCAATTGGTTTTGGACCAGGCTTGAGTGACATGATTAATCTCCCTCAGATGTCGTAATGGTTTCTATAAGCCAACATGTGGATTATGGGATCGGTCAAAAACTAGTAGAGCAACGCTTACGAGGATCTGTGATAGCACCACCCAAGTAGCCCCATTCAAATGCTCAACCCACTCTAGCCTATAGTAGAGCTTCACGAGCAGTACTGCAAACGCAGTTTGTGGAGAAAAGCACCCTATAATTTCTGGAAAAACTAGGGGGAAGAAGTGCCTGATTTTTCACTGTTTAACGAAACTGATGTTAGAGAAGAAATTCTCAGTCCTTTGCTGAGAAGCCTTGGCTATTTCAAAGAGGGTCCCAACAGGATTGATCGTGAGCATCCAGTTAGGTATGGCCGCGATCAACTGGGGCGGAAAAAAGGTGATCGAGATCCGCTGCTTAGGGGTCGCATAGATTACGTCTTAACTGCGGGCGATAGAATTCGGTGGGTCGTTGAAGCGAAGGCTCCTTCAGTTGACATCACTATTGAGGAGGTTGCTCAGGCGTTTACCTACGCCCGGCACCCTGAGGTCGCAGCCGTTTTATATGCCATCTGCAATGGGAAGAATTTCAACTTGTATCGCACGGACTATGCGCCTGAGAATGCGCTGGTTTTGGAGTTGGATTATGAGCGTTATGCAGATCCGTCCGTTGGACAGCTGGAAGGGATACTCTCACCGCAGGCGCTTCTTGCATCATATCCTGACATCGTATTCGTGCCTGGTGCTGCACTGGGCCCTGGACTACGGTCAGTAGAGCGCGTAACCGGTGGAGTTATTGAGTATTACGACGAAAAGAGTCCCATCCCGGTAATGAACGAGATGCAGATTATTGTGGTGAGCGGCGACGTCCAGCGGGAAGGCGCAGAAATCGTGGCTTCACTACTAACCCGCGCTCCTGTCCAAGCAATCCAGGAGGTGCTTGAGAAGTTGGGTGTTGCGGAAATAGAGGTGCGGAGCAAGGATGCAAATATCTCAGAAGACGCAGCAAATCGCACCAAATTCACGTACTCAGGAACACTCATCTTTCCGATCGGTACTGAATTACTCGATCTGATCTCGTGGACGAAGAAGACGCTAGAAAAAGACGTTCGTGTTAGCGTCGAATGGGTGGCGTCAGTTTTTCTTGATGGGCGCGACGTCGTTGGGCAAATACAGAATCGGTTGATATTCGAGGATCTGCCGGCGATAGATCTTTGGGGAAACGTACGACTGACTCTCGGATAACTTGTTATATAGTTTGCTTTGCCTCCTCTAGCCTCAATAGAAGTGTTAGCTCAGTCGAAAAACTGCGGATAGAGGTCATAGAAGGCTCTTGATACCTGCGTCATGGAAGCAAGCGTTGTTCCAATAGCCGCACGCTTATTTTCCCTGCTCATTCAGGCAACGATTGGATTAACTCTGCAATAGCAGATGCCTTCCACACTGTTCCAATGTCCGAGTCACTACGAATACGGCCAGAGTAGATGCCGATGAAACGGGAGATCTCGCCGGAATACGTGTTTGGACCGAATCCTCCTTCAACATGAGCACTCCCGGTAGCGCGGTAGGCAAAAACAGGGGAGCCAGATTGCCCTGGGCGAGTGCGGCAATCGATCAGGATCTGAGGTACTCCATCGTAGTCGAGATGCGGTTCCGATGCGAGAAAGCCGGTTGCCCAGATTGGAA